>ENA-ORCW01000152-ORCW01000152.1-marine-metagenome-genome-assembly--contig:-NODE-152-length-81167-cov-7.353681_pt1 | contig 81167 bp, 77 predicted proteins | sample MGYA00237784_ERZ508517 | MGnify/ENA primary metagenome ERZ508517 (study PRJEB26187, sample SAMN06268979) | marine metagenome | isolation source: Tt ae E1 feedstock associated aerobic enrichment on...
CGGATACTTCCTCTGTGCCGGCATAACCCTCATCCTCTCGGGGAATCAGGCCCTCCACGAATCCCGGGGCGATTCAGCCACGAGAAACGGCCGCTCCGACTCACGAAACTCCCGAACCAGGGGCGGCAACCCATCCGGCACCACCTCGCGAGCCTGCTTGTAACGGACCATCAGTGATTCCCCCAACGCGTGTTCGCCGCACGCTGCTGACGGATCGCCTTCGGCCGCTCCACCTCGCTCGGCAACCGGATCGACTCAGCCACCCGAGCCATAGCCGAATACTGCTGCCGCAGTTCAGCCACCAACGGGTTCACACGGCTCTGACCCATCGACCCGACATCGACATACTCCGCCGCCGCCAACTCCGCCTCGAGCCGCTCAATGTGCGCCGCCTGCCGATCCAGAATCCCCAGCAACACCACCTCACGCTCGTCGAACTCCATGCCGGGCGGCAACGACCCCTCGATCACCGCACGCGGATCCAATGCCGTAACGGAATCCGCCGCAGACGCCCCGCTGACAGCCCTCAACTCGCCACCCATCACGCAACCCCCCAACGTGCCCGAAACGCCCCCAGAACGCCCCACAGAGCCCGCAGAAAAACAGAACCAAGGGCACGTGCGCCGGGGGTTTCAACAGCACCTCCCGTGTCCGCGCGGGGGGCGGGGTGGGGGTCCCCGGGTGTGGGGTGGGAGCGGTCTTTGGTCGTCCCTGCGGTGGGCTGTTCGTTGTGCTGTGCGGCCATGTGTTCGTTCCTTCGTGTCTGGCTTGGTTCCCTGTCGTTGTGCCTTGCCGTTGGTCTGTGGTCCGGGTGTGGTGGGCGTGGGATAGAACGTCTAACGGTCTGGCCTGACGGTGTGGTCTGCGCCCCCGCGGTGTGTGCTCCCGGGTGTCTCCTCTGTGTGTGGTGCCCCTCCTGGGGTGTTGTGTGTGCCGGGGGTGGTGCTTGTCGATGGGGGTGGGGGTCGTTTCGTTGGGTGGGGGGTGGTTGTTCGGTGAGGGGGCCGGGGTTGTTTCCGACCCCCTCTCCCGTGGCTTGTCAGGCTGGGTGCTGATCGCCGTCGAGGAGGTCGTCCAGTTGCCCCGACTCGTGGGCGGCAACGATGTCCGTTGCGCTCATGGTTGCCAGGTCGGCGCGGGTGAGTTGTGCGGGTGTGTCGTGCTGGTACCCGGGCTCGAGGTGGCCGGCCTGCTCGGCGGCTGCGAACTGCTCGGGGGTGGCCGTCGCGACCCAACGCTGGTCGTACCTCATACGTGGACTCCCTTCGCCCGCTCGGCACGGATGGTCGCCTCGTCTTCGCGGAGCCGGTCGAGGTCGTTGAGTCGGTCGCCCAGTTCGCCCAGTGCCTGCCGGATGTCGGTGGGCAGGGGCTGGTTGGGGTCGTAGTTCGCCAGACGTCCGCCGTACAAGGCGAGGTCACCGAGGATGCGTCGCTCCTGCCATGCCAGAGCGTAGTCGCGCCACGCGTTGCTGAGGTGGTCGAGCGCTTCGCGCATGGTCGTGGCGGCGTCGGTGAGGCGTGCCTCGCTCGGCTCGAGCAGGTCGCCCGCTGCCTCTGCTGCCGCGAACGCGAACTCGCGGGCGGCGTGGGTGGCCTTGTGTCGGGCGGTCTGTGCGAGCTCGGCGTGGGCGGCGGCTGCGGCCTCGTGCTCGGAAGTCTTGTCCCGGATCTTGCCGGGGTCCTCTCCGGCTGCGATGGCGGCTGCGACCTTCTCGCGATATGCGCCCTTCGCGGTGGTGGCGGCGTTGCGTTCGCGGCCTGCGGTGCGCTCGTGCTCGTGGGCCGCGTCACGCGATCGGACGAACTCGTCGTACGCCTGGACGGCCTCGGGGGCACTCTCAAATGCTTCCCGCGGGAGCAAGCTCGTGACCATGCTCACGGTGGGTTCCGTGGGTCGCTTGCTGCGGCTCAGGAACGAGAGCTTGCGGCGGTGCTGGATGTCAGTGGTGTTCACTTGTATCTCCTTCGTTCGGTCAGTCTCGGCCGGCGTGTCGCCGTCTGAGGGTCGTGATGACTGGTGGTTGTTTGCTGGTCGCCTGGAGGTCGAGGATCGTGACCGGTCTGATGCCGCGGAGCACGAGCACTTCCGCGTATCGCCGTAGGTCTGTCGCGGTGATCGGCTCGGGCGGCGGTTCCGGCTCCTTCCGGCGCTGCTGCTTACCCACGGTTCGCCTCGATCCGGGAGACGATCTCCGCGAACTCGACCGCCTCACGGCCGGCGACATTCGCCAACCTGTCAAGTGCGCCGACGAGGGTGCCGATGAACACGGCGACCTCGTATGCGTCCTGACCGCTGCCTCGGGTCACACGCGGAGTCACCCATCCGGTGACCAGTAGGTTCCGCTCTTCGTGGGTGGCGCGCGTGAGCTTGTCGAGCAGTTCGGCGGCGAGGGCCTTCGCTCGGCCATGGTTGACCTGGCGTCTCGTCATTGGCTTGTCTCCTTCGTCCCGGTCGATCATCTGTTCGTCTCCTTGCCGGCCCAGAATCCGGCATCCGGTCGTCCGGCTCGGGCATACTCGGCGCACGCCTGCCGGATGGGGCACATGTTGCAGAGGTCGGCCATGGCGAGCCTGTCTGCGGGTGTGAGATCGTCTGCAACGAAACGGTCGTCACCGACGCACAGGGGCGTCTCGGTACGCATCGCGGCCTCGAGCGCGGACCATGCCGCTTCGCCCCTCACGACGCCACCTCGAGCGCGTCACGCGCGCACCGTTCGCATGCGCTGCCAGTAACCGGGTACTCCTCGTGCCCTGGTCGGTCGCAGAACGCCGATGGGTCGTGGCGGGGGGCGATGAGCTTGCGCCGCTGCCCCCACGCTTCGTGTGCCTCACGTGCACGCTTGCATCCGACGCAGGGGTTCACGGTTCCGCCTGGATGGCTGGCACAGAATTTCGGGGGCTCCGCCCCTTCACTGTGTCTACTTCCTGTTTCTACTTCGGGTGTCTCCCTGATAGGGGGTCCCGTCTGTGTGACAGGGGGCCCCTGTCTGGCTGACAGGGGGGTGTGGAAAACCCGAATCGTGTACAGATTCGACTGATCACCCGCCGCGTTCTTACGTCGTTCGACTTCCACGAAGCCGCGCTCGATGAGCTTCTTGAGGGTGCGTCGGACGGTGGATTCGGATGTTCGGGACTCGCGCGCGATGGTCGAGATTGCGGGCCAGGTACGTCCTGCCTTGTCGGCCCGGTTGAGCAGCGCGAGGTACGTAAGGAGTTCGTGCGCGTCTAGGTCTGATTCACGGATCACCCAGTTCGGGATGATCGAAAAGCCTTCAGCCATGTTGACCTTCTTCAGATATTCAGTTGTGGGGTGTTGCGTCATGGGGCGTGGGGGCCGGCATCCGATCAATGCCGATACCGGCCCCTTCCCTGGGCGGCTACTCGGTCGGCCGCGAGATGTCCTGCAATCGGCGACCAGCTGCGTCGAGCGCTGCACCGAGGTGGATTGCTTCGTCGGCGTCGAGGTAGTCGGGCAAGTCGCTCATGTACACGCGGGGCTTGCCAACCTCGGTCGTTCCGTTCCCACCGGTCACGTTGACCTGCTCCACGCGAACTTCTGCGTTGTAGCGTCCCGGCGGTCGGCCCGACCGGGCGTCTCGGTAGATCTCCACCTCTACGACTCCCGCACGGTAGATGCGGAGCGTCTCGTCGTCCTCGTACAGTTCCTCGAGTTCTTCCGCCCACTCAGGTGCGAGGGGTGCGAGAATAGTCATGGTCAGTGCTCTCCTTTGGTTAGGGTGCTTGGTCCTTGGCCCCCGGAGGTTGCCGCCTCGTCGGGGGCCGTGTTCGTTTAGGCGAGGCTCCACACCTTGCATGCGGAACCTCGCTTCGTGCGTCCGACCTCATCGAGGGCTCGGACAACTCCTGCGATCTCCAACTCGTGTCGCCGAGTTCGGATGGACGAGGCAGCCACGGACGGCACCGACTGGTGCAGCCACGCGTACGCCTCGAAGCGGTCCACCAACTGTTCGTCGGTGAGTGGTCCGTGGTTTCGGAGCAGGGTGACAATCACTGCTTTCACCACGCCCATGCCGGCTTCTGTCTGGCTGGCGTACGCGTCGAACGAGTGATCTGGCCCCAGGACCATTGGTCGTGTACGGGTTGCCATCTCTCCCCCTGCGGATTCAGGCGGTCACGGGCTGATCGGTCCGCGCGTACGAGTTCTCCTCGAGGTACGCCTCGACGTCCTCACGCCGATAGAGCACCTTCCGGCCGAACTTCATGTAGCGAGGTCCGCCGCCGCGGTATCGGAGCTGTGCAAGCTGACCGGGGGTCGTGTGCACAAGCTCCGCCAGTTCCTCTGGCGTCAGCATTTCGGGCATGAGTGCCCTCCTCTCTTCCTGACTTTCTGGTTCGCTAGTTCACCGGCCGCCGAGTGGCGAACCGGTCAAAGTTTCTTGTTGCTTGCTAGTGGCCTCCCCTGGGCCCGCAGCAGCGACACCTCACGGCTGTCTCGTCTCACGACGTTCTGCGGTCAACCCCCACGGGCGACACAACCCTCTGTGTTGTTTTGCTCTTCTACCGATCAAAATGATCTCTTATCGAGCACCATACCCCGTGATCGGTGAGAAAGCAAGTCGATTCTTTGGAAATCAAACTGATCGCTGACATGATGGAGTGATGGCGAACAAGATTGACCTCGGTCCGACCGGTGAACAGGTCCGTGCGAACGTCCGCCGCCTGCGAGGCTCAACCCAGTACAAGGAGCTCTCCGAGAAACTGACTCGTGCGGGGCGGCCAATCGCGCCGCTTGGCCTCAGGCGAATCGAATCCGGAGAGCGACGCGTTGATGTTGATGACCTCATGGCACTTGCAGCAGTCTTCGACGTGCCGCCGCTGAGCCTCCTACTCCCCGAAACGGCAAGCGATGAACTGCCCACTCGACTCACTGGAGTTGATCGAGAAGTCGCTCAGAATGTGGCGTGGTTGTGGGCACTCGGCCAAGAACCGTTGTTTGTCTCGAATGACGAGGACCGGAGTAAGCGTCAAGCTGCCCAATACCGCGTCCGGGCAACTCCCTACATCGCCCCTCGAAATCGCGCCATCGTCTTCTTTGATGCGGATCCCGCGGATGACACGGCATTCACCGCCGTAGGGAAGATGATCCCGACTGGTCAGGGCTCAGGCGCAGGGAAGAAGCTGAGCGAACGGCTGAACGATGAAGCTGCCAAGCGGAGAACCCCTGCCGCCGCACGCCAGGACGATTGATGGCATCGATCGAGGCGTACCAGAATGCTGCCGGCGAGACGCTCTACCGCGTCCGCTACCGCAAGCCCGACCACACTCAAGCCTCCAAGCGCGGCTTCAAGGGCAAGCGTGCCGCTCAGCAGTTCATGCACTCGATCGAGTCCGACAAGGGCCGTGGACTATACATCGACGCCAACAAGGGCAGAGCCACAATCGCGACGCTCGGAACCCAGTGGCTCGAGAACCAGCACCATCTCAAGCCGTCCTCACTTCGACCGGTAGCCTCCGCCTGGCGAATCCACGTAGAGCCTCGTTGGGGTTCCGTGAGCGTCGTCGATGTCGGGCACTCAGATGTTCAGTCATGGGTCACAAAGCTCGCCCGCGAGAAGTCGGCGACGACCGTGCTGCGCGCCTATGGCGTGCTGGCCGCGATCCTGGATGTTGCGGTGCGGGACCGGCGCATCCAGTCGAACCCTGCGCGTGGTGTGAAGCTGCCCCGCAAGAAGACCGCGCGGCGGGTGTACCTCACACACGAGCAAGTTGCGCGGCTGTCCGACGCCGCCATGGATCGCGGCATCATCGTTGACGCGCTGGCCTATACAGGCCTCAGATGGGGCGAACTGACCGGCCTGAGGGTTCGCGACGTGGACCTCGTGAAACGCCGCCTGAACGTCTCAGAGAACGCCGTGATGGTAAACGGCAGCGTCATCGTTGGAACACCGAAGTCGCACGCGGGCCGATCGGTTCCCTACCCCAGCTTCCTCGGGGGTCAGCTAGCGGAGCTGTGCCGGGATAGGTCGCCGGACTCGATCTTGTTCGGCGACGGGCACGACCACATGAAGCTGCCCGACTCTCGCGGTGGATGGTTCGCCTACGCGGTCAAGCGCTGCCAGAAGGTAGACGACCAGTTCCCACGGGTGACACCGCACGACCTCCGGCATACTGCGGCATCGCTGGCAATCTCGGCCGGCGCAAACGTCAAGGCTGTGCAGCGGATGCTTGGACACGCGTCGGCGGCGATGACGCTGGACACCTACGCGGACCTGTTCGACGACGACCTCAATAGCGTTGCGGATGCCCTGAGTGCTGCCCGAATGGCGGCAAGTGTGTCCAAATAGTGTCCACGCAGACGCGTTAACGAGTGAAGACCCCCGAACTTCCGCTTGCTTGCTGGGAAGTACGGGGGTCTTCGCTGGCGGTACCGGTGGGATTTGAACCCACGGTGGGCTTTCACCCACACAACTTTTCGAGAGTTGCACCTTAGGCCGCTCGGACACGGTACCGCCGAATATCCTAACCGCGACCGCGCGCTGCGCCAAAACGGGGGCGGATGCCCCTGGGCGCGCGCGGCACGCGCGGAGCATCCGTTCTCGTGTCGGCGGGCACACCTACACTCGCAGCATGGCCCGCCCCACCACGTCGTTCCGCTGCTCCGAGTGCGGGTGGACGACGGTCAAGTGGGTCGGCCGCTGTGGCGAGTGCCAGCAGTGGGGCACGGTCGTCGAGCACGGCGCCGCGGCAGCCGAGGCGAAGGCCGTGCGGCCGGCGGCGGTGGCGGATGCCTCGCGGGCACGCCCCATCACCGAGGCCGTGGCCGACGACTCGCGGCATCGCCCGACGGGTGTCGGCGAGTTCGACCGCGTGCTCGGCGGCGGCATCGTGCCGGGCGCGGCGATCCTCTTGAGCGGCGAGCCGGGCGTCGGCAAGTCGACGCTGCTGCTCGAGGTCGCGGCCCGCGCCGCGGCATCCGGCCGTCGTGTGCTTTACGTGAGCGCCGAGGAGTCGGTCGCACAGGTGCGGCTGCGCGCCGAGCGCACCGGGGCGCTGCACGACACCCTCTTCCTCGCCTCCGAGACCGACCTCGCGACTGTGCTCGGGCAGGTCGACGCCATCGAGCCAGACCTGCTCATCATCGACTCGGTGCAGACCGTGTCGAGCGCCGAGTCCGACGGCGTGGCCGGGCAGCCGAGCCAGGTGCGCGAGGTCGCGTCGACGCTCATCAGGCTCGCGAAGCAGCGGCACCTGCCCGTGCTGCTCGTCGGCCACGTCACGAAGGACGGCACCATCGCAGGCCCCCGCCTGCTCGAGCACCTCGTCGACGTCGTCTGCCAGTTCGAGGGCGACCGGCACACCGCGCTGCGCTTCGTGCGGGCGCTCAAGAACCGGTTCGGCCCGACCGACGAGGTCGGCTGCTTCGAGATGACCGGCGAGGGCATCAGCGAGGTGCCCGACCCGAGCGGGCTGTTCCTGTCGCGATCGCGGGTCGCGGTGAGCGGCACGTGCGTGACCGTCGCGCTCGAGGGCCGGCGTGCGCTGCCCGTCGAGGTGCAGGCGCTCGTCGTGTCGACGAACGCGCCGCAGCCCCGGCGCGTCGTGAGCGGCGTCGACTCGTCGCGCGTGGCGATGATCATCGCGGTGCTCGAGCGCCGGGCGGGGTACTCGCGGCTCGGCGCGCACGACGTGTATGTCTCGACGGTCGGCGGAGTGCGGCTCGCCGAGCCGGGGGCCGACCTCGCGATCGCGGTGGCCATCGCGAGTGCGATGAGCGACCGCGCGGTGCCCGCCGAGATCGCCGCGGTCGGCGAGATCAGCCTCGCGGGCGAGGTGCGGCCCGTCGCCGCGGCACGCCAGCGTGCCGCCGAGGCGCGGCGGCTCGGCTACCGCAGGCTCATCGACGACGAGGTCGGCAGCGTGCAGGCGGCCGTCGAGCACGCGCTCATGACCCGGGCGTCCGCCCGCGAGCAGGAACTCGACGCGGTGTTCTGAGACCGGCGCGGCCGATGCGCTCGGCCGGCTCAGTGGCATCCGCTCGGCTTCGAGCCCCGCGGCTACGCCTCGAGGGCGGCCAAGAGGTCGTCGGGTGATGCCTGCATGGGGTGCGGGCCCGCGATGTCGAGGAACACCGTCGTGATCTCCGACCGGTGCGTCGCGAGGAACGAGCGCAACCATGCGGGGCTGTGCAGCCCGACCGCGGGCGGCAGGTTCGCGGGCTTGTTCGCGGCGTCGCTGAAGAGCAGCAGCGCGACCTCGGCGGTGTTCGGGTCGCGGTAGGTCCAGACCTCGCCGCCGTCGAGCGGCTTGTCGCGCGGGCCCGGCTTGATGAGCGGCACGACGGTGTTGCCGTGGCGCAGCGCGAGGGCGACCGCGGCCATGTCCTGCCGTTCGAGGGCCTCGGCGAGCGCCTGCGACCGGAACTCCTGCGGGCGCGCCGGCGTGCGCTTCTTCTTGGAGGCCATGCCCTCCACCCTACGTTCCCGCGTTGCCCAGACCCGTCGAAAGACTGCGCTCCCGCGGCTCAGAGCGCAGGAAATTGACGGGTCTGGAGAGACACGCTCAGTAGAGGAGCAACTGCTTCGTGGCCGACGAGTCGAACCCGTCGACCGAGACCGAGAGGTGGTACGACGCGCCGCCGGCCGGCACGGGCTCGCGGGAGTCGTCGTCGCAGGTGTCGGGGTCGGAGCGCGTGCGGTTCCACACGATCGGCGCGGCCGAGCTGAGCGGCTCGCCGGGCGTCAGGCTCACCTCGGCGTCGATCGGGTCGACCTGGCAGTCGGTCGAGGTCCAGTACACCTCGTCGCCGCTCGTGATCGTGAACACCTGCGCCGCGGTGCCGGCGTTCAGTACGCAGACGTTCGGGCCCGTGTTCGTGAGCGTGACGGCGAGCTCGGGCAATTCGCCCGCGGCGTACGTGGTGGCGTCGGTCACGGGCTCGACGACGATGTGCTCGGGCGCGCACGGGTCGCCGTCGACGGCGGCCTCCTCGGTGGGCAGGGCAGTGGCGGGGGCATCCGTCGCCGTCGTCGCGACCGGCGTGCCGGTCTCGTCGGGCTGCGCCCCCTGGCTCGCACCCGGCCGCACGATGATCAGCACGACCACCGCGATGACCGCCACGAGACCCAGCAGCACGATGATGCGACGACGCCAGTACACCGCGGCCGGCTGCGGCCCGACGGGCTTGCGGATCATCGACATGCCCACAGGGTACGGCGACGGATGCGACGGGGCCCGCCATCGGCCCGGCGCGCCGCTCCCCCGCGCCGCGAACCGGTCGTGCTAGGAGCCCGACACGCCTCCCAGCAGCTTCAGCATGCGCGTGTTGCCGAGCGTGTTCTGCTTCACGCGCGCGAGGTCGAGGAACTCCGCGACGCCCTCGTCGTGCGAGCGCACGAGCTCGGCGTACACCGCCGGATCGACCGTCTCGTGCCCCATGTCGACGAACCCGTGGCGACCGAAGAAGTCGACCTCGAAGGTGAGGCAGAACAGCCGCGAGAGGCCGAGCTCCGCGGCATCCGCCTCGAGTTCGTCGAGCAGCGCGTGGCCGATGCCGCGCCCCAGCCACGCATCGGCGACCGCGAGCGTGCGCACCTCGCCGAGGTCCTCCCACATCACGTGCAGCGCCCCGCACCCGATGAGGGTGCCGTCGGATGCCTCGGCCACGCGGAACTCCTGCAGGGCGCCGTACAGGTCGACGCGCTCCTTGCCGAGCAGGATGCGTCGGTCGACCAGCGGCTCGGTCAGGGTGACGATTCCGGACACGTCGGCGGCGCGCGCACGGCGCACTCGAAAGTCGGCGGTCATCACGTCAGACTAGCGTTCGTGGATGCTCCCGAAGCCGAGGTCCCGATCGACGAGTCGCTGATCGAGCGGCTCGTCGCCGAACAGCACCCCGACCTCGCCGGACCGGTGCGCATCGTCGAGAACGGCTGGGACAACACCATCGCCCGGCTGGGCGAGGACCGATGCGTGCGGATGCCCCGGCGAGCCGTCGCCGCTCCCCTGATCGAGCACGAGATCCGCTGGCTGCCCCGCCTCGCATCCCGGCTCAGCGTCCCCGTCCCGGTGGCCGAGCGGGTGGGCGAACCCGGGTTCGGCTACCCGTGGCGGTGGGCGATCTGCCCGTGGCTCGACGGTCGCGCGCTCACCGACGTACCCGTAGCCGAGCGCATCGACACCGCACGCGACCTGGGTCGGTTCCTCGGCCCGCTGCACGCCATCGCCCCGGCCGATGCACCGCACAACCCCGTGCGCGGCACGCCGGTGGCCGCCACCGCAGCGCGCCTCGAACAGCGACTCGCGCACCCGGGCGTCCCCGACCCGACCCACCTGCGCCGGCTCTGGGAGGTGGGCCTCTCGGTGCCGCCGCACACCGGGCGCGGGCGCTGGCTGCACGGAGACGTCCACCCGGGCAACCTGGTGGTCGGCGACGTGGACGCCCGCCTCGCGGCCGTCATCGACTTCGGCGACCTCACCGCGGGCGACCCGGCGAGCGATCTCGCGGTGGCGTGGCTCGCGTTCGACGCCGAGGGGCGAGCGGCCTTCCGCGAGGCGGCGGCCCCGTGGCATCCGCCCCGCGCCCGCGGCTGGGTGCGGGCCCGCGCCTGGGCCGTCGTGCTCGGGCTGGCGTTCCTCACCCGGAACGACGACGACTCGCGCATGCACGCGATCGGCGTTCACGCGATGCACCAGCTGCTCGCCGAGACGCCCTGACGAGGCATCCGCCCGCCCTGCCATGCGTGCAGACACGACGACGCCCCCGGCGGCCGGAGCCGGGGGCGTCGTCGATCGCGCGAGTCTCAGTCGCCGGATGCCGCGAGGTCGGGCGTCTGCGGACCCGTGCCGATCGCGGCGTTGGCGTTGACCCCCACGCCCACCGGCAGCTCGCGCTTGGTGGTCGTGAAGACGAACTCGCCGTCCTGGTAGTCGACGTGCACGTGGTCGCCCGAGTTGAGCTCGCCGTGCAGGATCTTCTCGCTCAGGCGATCCTCGACCTCGTGCTGCACCGCGCGGCGGAGCGGCCGGGCGCCGAGGGCCGGGTCGAACCCGACCTCGATGAGGCGCTCCTTCGCCGGCAGCGTCAACTCGACGGTCATGTCGCGGTCGAGCATGCGGTCGGCGAGGCGCTTGACGAACAGGTCGACGATCTGCAGCAGCTCCTCCTTCGAGAGCTGCGGGAACACGATGATCTCGTCGACGCGGTTCAGGAACTCGGGCTTGAAGTTCTTCTTCAGCTCCTCGTTCACCTTGCCGCGCATGAGCTCGTACGCGTTCTGCGAGTTGCCCTCGACCTGGAAGCCGACGGGGCCGCCGGCGATGTCCTTCGTGCCGAGGTTCGTCGTCATGATGATGACCGTGTTCTTGAAGTCGACCACGCGACCCTGGCCGTCGGTGAGACGACCCTCCTCCAGGATCTGCAGGAGCGAGTTGAAGATGTCGGGGTGCGCCTTCTCGATCTCGTCGAACAGCACGACCGAGAAGGGCTTCCGCCGCACCTTCTCGGTGAGCTGGCCGCCCTCCTCGAAGCCGACGAACCCGGGAGGGGCGCCGAACAGGCGGGAGACCGTGTGCTTCTCGCCGTACTCCGACATGTCGAGCGAGATCATCGCCGACTCGTCGTCGAACAGGAACTCGGCGAGCGCCTTGGCGAGCTCGGTCTTGCCGACGCCCGTGGGGCCCGCGAAGATGAACGAGCCCGAGGGGCGCTTCGGGTCCTTGAGGCCCGCACGCGTACGGCGGATGGTCTTCGACAGCGCGGCGATCGCCTCGTCCTGGCCGATGACGCGCTCGTGCAGCGCCTTCTCCATGAAGACGAGCCGGCTCGACTCCTCCTCCGTGAGCTTGAAGACGGGGATGCCCGTGGCCTGCGCCAGCACCTCGGCGATCAGGCCCTCGTCGACCGTCGCGGTCGTCGTGACCTCGCCGGCCTTCCACTGCTTCTCGAGGCGCAGGCGCTCGCCGAGCAGCTGCTTCTCCTCATCGCGGAGCGAGGCGGCCTTCTCGAAGTCCTGGTCCTCGATCGCCTTCTCCTTCATGCCGCGCACGACGCCGATCTTCTGGTCGAACTCGCGCAGCTCGGGCGGGCTCGACAGGATCGACAGGCGCAGGCGCGCGCCGGCCTCGTCGATCAGGTCGATCGCCTTGTCGGGCAGGAAGCGGTCGGAGATGTAGCGGTCGGCGAGGTTCGCCGCGGCGACGATCGCGCCGTCGGTGATCGACACCTTGTGGTGCGCCTCGTAGCGGTCGCGCAGCCCCTTCAGGATGTTGATCGCGTGGGGCAGGCTCGGCTCGGCGACCTGGATCGGCTGGAAGCGGCGCTCGAGCGCGGCATCCTTCTCGAAGTGCTTGCGGTACTCGTCGAGCGTCGTGGCGCCGATGGTCTGCAGCTCGCCGCGGGCCAGCAGGGGCTTCAGGATGCTCGCCGCATCGATCGCGCCCTCGGCGGCGCCCGCACCGACCAGGGTGTGGATCTCGTCGATGAAGACGATGATGTCGCCGCGGGTGCGGATCTCCTTGGTGACCTTCTTGAGGCGCTCCTCGAAGTCGCCGCGGTAGCGGGAGCCGGCGATGAGCGAGCCGAGGTCGAGCGAGTACAGCTGCTTGTCCTTCAGCGTCTCGGGCACCTCGTTCTTCACGATCGCCTGCGCCAGGCCCTCGACGACGGCGGTCTTGCCGACGCCGGGCTCGCCGATCAGCACGGGGTTGTTCTTCGAGCGGCGCGAGAGGATCTGCATGACCCGCTCGATCTCCTTCTCGCGGCCGATGACCGGGTCGAGCTTGGAGTCGCGCGCGGCCTGGGTGAGGTTGCGGCCGAACTGGTCGAGGATCTGCGAGCCGCCCTGCGCGGCCTGCTTCTCGTCGGCGCCGACCTGCACCTGCTCCTTGCCCTGGTAGCCCGAGAGCAGCTGGATGACCTGCTGGCGCACGCGGTTGAGGTCGGCGCCCAGCTTCACGAGCACCTGGGCGGCGACGCCCTCGCCCTCGCGGATGAGGCCGAGCAGGATGTGCTCGGTGCCGATGTAGTTGTGGCCGAGCTGCAGCGCCTCGCGCAGGCTCAGCTCGAGCACCTTCTTCGCGCGCGGCGTGAAGGGGATGTGGCCGGTGGGCTGCTGCTGCCCCTGGCCGATGATGTCCTGGACCTGCTCGCGCACGGCGTCGAGCGAGATGCCGAGCGACTCGAGCGCCTTCGCTGCGACGCCCTCACCCTCGTGGATGAGGCCGAGCAGGATGTGCTCCGTGCCGATGTAGTTGTGGTTGAGCATCTTGGCCTCTTCCTGGGCCAGGACGACGACACGGCGGGCTCGGTCGGTGAATCTCTCGAACATTCGTCACACTCCTCACGGGGCCGGGCAGGGTTGCGGCTTCCGATACATCGAGGGTAGCCACGGCCCTGTGCACAGGGGCGCGTGTTCGCCGTGGGCGCATCACGGTTTGTCCCTACGATGTGCGCATGCCCGACGCCGCCCGCCGCCGCGTGCCGACGGCGCTCGCGGTCGCCTCGGTGGCGACCCCGATGCTGGCTGCAGCGGTGCTCGCGATCCTGCGCTCGGCGACCACGAACCTCTGGCGCGACGAGTACGCGACGGCCCTGCACGCGCCGCTCGACTCCGGCAGCCTGGTGCGGGCCGTCTCGCACGTGGACGGGGTGTTCGGCCCCTACTACGCGCTGATGCATCCGCTCAGCGGGCTCGGCACGGCCGACGAGACGTGGTACCGGGTGCCGTCGATCGTCGCGTTCGTCGTCGCCGCGGGCGGTGTCGCGCTCCTCGCGCTGCGCTGGTGGGGACTGATCGCCGCGATCGTCGGCGGCATCGTGTTCGCGCTGAACCCGGTCCTGCTGTGGCAGGCGACGAATGCCCGGCCGTACGCGATCTCGGTCGCGCTGTTCGTGCTCGCGCTGCTCGCGCTCGACGTCGCCCTGCGCCGGACGGCGCACCGATGGCCGGCCTGGGCCGGCTACGCGCTCCTCGCCGCACTCGCCGCCCTGCTGCATCCGTTCGCCGCCGTTGCCGTCGCGACGAGCGCGGTGCTGGTGGTCGGCCGCCCCGGGCGCACCGTGGCCGCCTGGCTGGCGGCCAGCGCACCGGCCGGCGTGGTCGCCCTCGCGATGCTCGTGGCGACCTCCGACCAGAGCGGCCAGCTCACCTGGCTTCCTCCGGCCGACCTGCGCGAGACGATCGCCCTCCTGGCCGACGTCGCGGGGGTGTCGCCCGGTTACGCCGTGGTGTTCGACCTCGCGGCACTGGGCGTCCTCGGCGCGATGGCCGTCGCGACCCTGCTGGCGTTCGGCCGCGGGGCGCCCGGTGCCGACCCCGCCCGCGCGCGGCCCGTGCTCTTCGCCGGCGCGCTGCTCGCGCTGCCGGCGGTGGTGCTGTTCGCCGGCACCTGGCTCGTCTCGCCGATGCTGACCGATCGCTACCTCATCTGGTCGACCGTCGGGTGCGCACTGCTGGTCGGTGCGGCGGCCGGGGCGGCCGTGCAGCGCGCCGGCGTTCGGAGCCTCGTCGCCGGGGCGCTCGCCCTCGTCGTCGTCGCGGGCATGGTCGCGCTCACGGTGCAGCGCGGCCTCGTCCGTCAGCCCGGCCCGAGCGACCTCGCGCAGGCCGTCGACCTGATCGAGGCATCCGCGCAGCCCGGCGACCGGCTCGTCATCGCGCAGCGCTACTGGGAGGGCGGCGTCGCCTACGAGTTCGCGCGCGCCTCCGGCGACGACGCGTACGGTCAGGCGCTGCGCGAGCTCGTGCCGGTCGGCGGTCAGCCGTTCGCCGATCTCCGCGTGGTGACCGGCGTCGATCCGCTCACGACCGAGCCCGCCGACACGCTCGACGGCGAGGATCTCTGGCTCGTCGCACTCACCCCGATCACGGCCGACGACCACGCGCTCCTCGACGCGGAGCTCGCCGACTGCATCGCACGCATCGACGTGGACGATGCCGCGCGGTTCGGCGTCTTCCACGTCGGGCACGCGTCCTGCGACGGCCCGGGCTGACCCGCAGCACGCCGGCATCACCCGTCACCGGCCCGGAGGTCGATGCACGGGCATAGACTCTGCGGCATGAGCAACCTCGAGCGGGATCCCCGCGAACTGCTCTGCGACCCGGATGCCCCGGGGACGCGCAGCGCGATCGAGATCCTCACCGCGCGCGAGGTGCCGCTCGGCGGCCCACGTGCGATGACCGTGCGCCGCACACTGCCGCAGCGCGGGCGCACGACCATCGGCGCGTGGTGCTTCATCGACCACTACGGACCGGACGACGTGGCCGCCACCGGGGGCATGGTCGTGCCGCCCCATCCGCACACCGGGCTGCAGACCGTGAGCTGGCTGTTCGAGGGCGAGATCGAGCACCGCGACTCGGCCGGCAGTCACGCGATGGTGCGTCCGGGCGAGCTGAACCTGATGACCGCGGGCACTGGGATCCAGCACTCCGAGGTGTCTACTCCGGCGGCCACCACCCTCCACGGTGTACAGCTCTGGACGGTGCTGCCGGATGCCTCGCGGCACGCGAGTCCGTTCTTCGAACGCCACGAGGCGATCCGGGTCTCGGTCGACGACGCCGACGTGCGCGTCTTCGTCGGCGCGCTCGCGGGCGTCGACACCGGGGTCACCGTGTTCTCACCGCTCGTCGGCGCGCAGGTCGACCTGCCGCCGTTCGGTGCCGTGACGCTCGAGGTCGAGCCCGGGTTCGAGCACGGGGTGCTGGTCGACGCCGGCCCCGTGCGGGTCGAGTCGGCGCACGGCGACGACGCGGTCGGCGCCGAGGACGCGGCTCCGAGCGAGCTCGCGTACGTGCCGCCGGGAGCCCGCAGCATCCGACTCTCTGCCGGCGAGGCCCCCGCGCGCGTGCTGCTGCTCGGCGGCGAGCCGTTCGGCGAGCAGATCGTCATGTGGTGGAACTTCATCGGGCGCACGCACGACGAGGTGGTCGCCTACCGGGAGCAGTGGCAGCGCGAGGTCGTCGCGGCCGCCGACGCGCAGGGCCGGTTCGGGCACGTCGACGGGTACGACGGCGACCCGCTGCCCGCACCGGACCTGCCGACCGTGCGCCTCAAGCCGCGGGGCTGACCCGGGCACGACACGGGCGCCGGCGCGTGCGGAGGCGCCGGCCCACGGGCATCCGTCGGCCCCGGGGCATCCGCGCCGCTACTGCAGCGCCGAGGTGAGGCGCGCGAGGTTGTCGAGCACCGTCGAGCGCAGCGGCTGCTGCAGCCACTCCTCGAGGGTGAGCTCGCGGCTGTCCTCGCGGTACTTCGCCTCGACCGCGCGCATGTCGGTCACGAACTGCTCGCCGCGCACGAGCAGCGAGATCTCCATGTTCAGCAGGAACGAGCGGATGTCCATGTTGCTCGTGCCGATGACCGCCACGTCGTCGTCGATCGACAGGTGCTTCGCGTGCAGGATGTACGGCGCCTTGTACATGTAGATGCGCACGCCGGCCCGCAGCAGCGCCTCGTAGTAGGAGCGCTGCGCGTGGTAGACGAGCGCCTGGTCGCCGATCTCCGAGACGAACAGCTCGACGTGCACGCCGCGCTGCGTCGCCGACGAGATCGCCGACAGCATCGCGTCGTCGGGCACGAAGTACGGCGAGGTGATGATGATCTTCTCGCGCGCCGCGAAGAACAGCGACAGGAAGAGCTTGAGGTTGTTCTCGTTCTGGTAGCCGGGGCCCGACGGCACGACCTGGCAGTCGAGGTTCTCCTGCTCGGCGTCCTGCGAGAACGGCACGATGTCGCGCTCGAGCAGCACGTCGGTCTCGAGGTACCAGTCGGCCAGGAAGATCGTGTTCAGGCCCGACACGATCGGACCCTCGAGGCGCGCCATGAGCTCCTGCCACTGCAGCCCGCGCTTGATGTTGCCGGGCTTGTTGTAGCTGCGGTCGATCACGTTCTGCGAGCCCGTGAACGCGACCTCGCTGTCCACGACCAGCAGCTTGCGGTGGTTGCGCAGGTCGGGCCGCTGGTACTTGCCCTTGAACGGCTGCACCGGCAGCATCAGCTGCCAGTCGATGCCCGCATCGGTGAGGAACTTCACCGTGTCCTTGTAGTTCTTCACCCGCACGGATGCCACGTGGTCGAGCAGCACCCGCACCGTGACGCCGCGCGCCTGCGCCGCCGCGAGGCTCTCGAAGAAACGGCGCGTGGTCGGGTCGAGCGCGAAGATGTAGAACTCGACGTGCACGAACCGCTTCGCCTGGTCGATCGCATCGGCCATCGCGCCGAGGCTCGCCTCGTAGTCGTCGATGAGCGTCGCCGAGTTGCCGCCCACGAGGGGCATCGAGCCGAGGTTGCGGTTCATGCGCACGACGCCCTCGAACCAGACCGGCCAGCCGTCGGTGCTCGTCACCCGCTCCATGCCGTGCGTGGTCTCGCGCACGAACCGGTCGATCTCCGACTGCTTCTCACGCCGGTGCTTCGGCAGCTTCGGATTGCCGATCAGCAGGAAGAACAGCACGCCGATGATCGGGATGAAGAAGATCGCGAGCAGCCACGCCATGCCGGCGGTGGGCTTGCGGTTGCGCGGGACGACGATGATCGCGACGATGCGCACGACCAGGTCGACGAGCAGCACGGCGCCCGCGACGATCAGCGTGATGAGTGCGTCTTCCCCGGCGTCGGTCATGCGTCAGGCGGCCGAGCCGTCTCGCGGGGCGTCCAGGCCGAGCTTCGCGCGCTCCTCCGCCTCGATGCGGGCATAGGCGCGGCGCTCGTTGCGGTCGGCGCGGATGACGGATCGCATCACGAACCAGAACACCAGCCCGATGAGCACGGTCGGCGCCAGCGACCAGATCGCGTTCGCCCAGAAGTCGTCCATAGTCCCATCAGGATACGTGGTCGCGCGCCGCGGGCGCGACTCGCCCGATCGGGGGCCAGGCGCGGTCAGCGGGCGGGGCGGCCGTGCGCGAGGAGTGCGGCGATCACCTCGAGGCATCCGCCCAGGTCATGCACGATCTGGGCGTAGCCGAACCGGTGCCAGCGGTAGCCGCGGCGTACGAGGGCCGCGTTGCGCTCGCGGTCGCGGGCCGCGTCGGCGGGGTCGTCGTGCCACCGCGCCCCGTCGGCTTCGATCACCAGCCAGCCGTCGATGACGAGGTCGACCCGGCCGACCCCTGTGATGCGCACCTGCGAGCGCACGTTCCAGCCGCGCTCGAGTGCCGCGAGGCGGAGGATCGACTCGAGGCCGGACTCCGCGCGGGGGTCGACGTGCGGGAGCAGGCGGCGGATGCGGCGGGGCAGCGGTGCGACTGCTTCCTCGAGCTTCCTGCGGCTGAGGCGGCGCTCGTGCAGGGCGCTGTCGAGCGTGGCGATCGCCTCGTACCGCGTGCGGAACCGCGGCAGCGCCTGGGCGAGCGCTGCACCGATGCCGACGCGCCAGCGCCGCTCGCCATCGCGCGTGATGCGCTCGACGCGGATGCGGTACTCCCCCGGACGCATCTCAGGGAGCCGGCTCGCGCTGCGCGGTGTGGCCACGCAGAGCCCGGTGTCGTGCGTGACCCAGACACCGTGGCTGCGCAGCGCACTCTCGCCGCCCAGCACGCCGCGCAACGCGACCCCGCGCACCGCCGCCGGCTCGGCCCGCTCGCTCGCCAGCCACGAGCGGCCCACGCGTTGCGCCGAGCCGGCCGCGACAGCCTCGCGGATCGCGCGCTCGGAGTGCCCGAGTCGACGAAGCTGCGGTTGCGTCGCGAGCCCGCCGAAGCGGGACAGGTCCATGGCGAGATCTCGCATGCGCATCACGGTGGCGCGGAACGGATCGCGCACGCGACGCGTCGCGACGGGCGGCTCTCCGCCCCGCGCGCTGCGTACCTGTGGAGGAGCGCCCGTACCCCACCGGCACTGCCACCGCGTAGCGAAAACATGCAGATCTGACAGTTGGCGGCGAAAGCATGCAAACACGCCGTGCCGTGCGCACGATTGCATGTTTTCGCTGCATCGAGGACGGGCGGGGCGACGCCGGGCAGGAACGACGGATGCCCCTGGGCGCGCGTGGCGCTCAGGGGCATCCGCTCGGGTGTCAGGCCGCGGCGGGCACCGCAGCAGCCGGGAGGGCGTCGGCCACGGGGGCGCGACGCGTCCACTTCTTGAGTGCGATCACGGCGAGCGCCGAGACGACCATGCCCGCGAGGATCGCGATGACGAACCAGAGCAGGTTGCCGATCGCGAAGAACACGAAGATGCCGCCGTGCGGGGCCTGCGAGGTCACGCCCATCGCCATGCAGATCGCGCCCGTCGTGATGCCGCCGAGGATGCCGGCGGGCAGCACGCGCAGCGGGTCGGCCGCCGCGAACGGGATGGCGCCCTCCGAGATGAACGCCGCGCCGAGCAGCCACGCGGCCGCACCGTTCTCGCGTTCGAGCTCGTTGAACTGCTTCGGCGCGAGCACCGTCGCCAGGGCCAGCGCGAGCGGCGGCACCATGCCGGCGGCCATCACCGCGGCCATGATCATCCACGGCGTCTGGTTGTCGATCGACCCGGCCGAGAGCCCGGCCACCGCGAACGAGTACGCCACCTTGTTGATCGGGCCACCGAGGTCGAACGCCATCATGAACCCGAGGAGCGCGCCGAGGGCGATCATGCCGACGCCGGTGAGCGAGTTCAGCCAGTCGGTGAGCGCCGTCATCAGCGTCGCGATCGGCCCGCCGAGCAGCATCAGCATGATGCCGGACGCCACGATCGACGCGAGCAGCGGGATGATGACCACCGGCATGAGGCCCTGCAGCCAACGCGGGCCCTGGATCTTGCCGATCCAGTAGGCCGCCGCACCGGCGAGCAGGCCGCCGACCAGGCCGCCGATGAAGCCCGCGTTCATGATGAGCGCGACCGCGCCCACCGTGAAGCCCGGCGCGATGCCCGGCCGGTCGGCGATCGCGTAGGCGATGTAGCCCGCGAGCGCCGGCACCAGGAAGCCCATCGACGCGGCACCGATCGTGAACGCGACCGCACCGAGGTACTCGCCGAGGCCGCCGGGCGGCAGGTTCCAGAGCGCGCTGCCGAGCACGATCTCGGTCGCGCTGTCGGTGATGTCGTACCCGCCGAGCAGGAAGCCCAGCGCGATGAGCAGACCGCCACCGGCGACGAACGGGATCATGTAGCTCACGCCGGTGAGCAGCCAGCGCTTGAGCTTGCCGCCGACCGATTCGTTGGCGGCAGCGGATGCCGCGGACTGGCCGCCGCCCCCGCCGCCCGCCGCGACGCGGGTGGCGTTCGGGTCGTCCGCCGCGGCGAGCGCCCGTGCGACCAGCTCGTCGGCCTCGTCGATGCCGCGCTTCACGGGCACCTGGACGACCGGCTTGCCGGCGAACCGGGCCTTGTCGCGCACGTCGACGTCGACCGCGAAGATGACCGCGTCGGCTGCGGCGATGACGTCCGGCGGCACCGGGGTGGCACCCGCGGAGCCCTGGGTCTCGACGTGGTAGTCGACGCCCGCGCGCTCGGCTGCGGCCTTCAGCGCGTCGGCCGCCATGTAGGTGTGCGCGATGCCGGTCGGGCACGCGGTGACGGCGACGATGGAACGGCGGCCGCCGGCCGGCGCATCCGCGGTCGCGGTCGTGGCGGACGCCGCTGCGGCACCCGCGGCCCCCGCTGCGGCCGCACCCGTGGCGGCAGCCGCCGCCGGGGCCGCCTCCTCGTCCTCGCGCAGTGCACCCCGCACGATCTCGACGACCTCCTCCGGCGTCGCCGCCGAACGCAGCGACGCGACGAAGTCGTCCTTCATGAGCGACCGCGCGAGCAGGGCGAGCAGCGCGAGGTGGTCCTGCGCGGCGCCCTCCGGGGCGGCGATCATGAAGACGAGGTCGGCAGTCTCCCCCTCGTCGAACTCGACGCCCGGCTGCAGGCGCGCGACCGCGAGGCTCGCCTGCGTGACCGCGGGCGACTTGCAGTGCGGGATGGCCATGCCGCCGGGCAGGCCGGTCGACGACTGCTGCTCGCGCTTCCAGGCGTCGGCCGCGAGGGCCTCCGCGCTGGTCGCACGACCGGCGGTCGCGACGCGTCCCGCGAGCGCGCGGATGACGTCGGACTTGTCGGGGCCGAGGTCGGCGTCGAGGACGACGAGCCCGGGCTCGATGAGCTCACTCATGAGGTGCTCCTTGTGGGTTCGGAGCCGGCGACGGTGCCGGCCTCGGTGACGACGACCCGGTCGGGATCGACCTGCGATCGGGTGGGAACGACGCTGCCGGGCAACGAGGCCGCGGCGGCGCCGTACGCGACGGCGCTCGCGAGCGCCGCCGACGGATGCGCACCCTCGACGGATGCGATGAGGTAGCCCGCGAGCGAGCAGTCGCCGGCGCCGACGGTGCTCCTCGCGGTGATCTTCGGTGCGGCGGCGAACCACGCACCCTCGGGCGCCACGACCGCGGCGCCGACCGCGCCGAGCGTGACGAGGCTCGTGCGCACGCGCGTCGCGGGGATGGTGCGGGCGAGTGCGATCGCGGCATCCGGCCCTGCCTCGAGCTCCTCCTCGCTCGAGCGCCCGAGCAGCTCCGCGAGCTCCTCGGCGTTCGGCTTGATGACGTCGACCGCGAGCTCGGCCTCGACGAGTGCTGCGAGCGCGGGCCCCGAGGTGTCGACCGCGATGCGCGGCGCCGGGTGCGTCTCGGCGCGCACCGCGCGCACGACCTGCGCGTAGAAGTCGTCGGGCGCACCGGGCGGCAGCGAGCCGGCGATCACGAGCCAGTCGGCCCCGTCGCACGCCTCTACCACGGCGGCGATGAGGGCGCGCTGCGCGTCGGCGTCGAGCTCGGGGCCCGGCTCGTTGATCTTGGTGGTCTGCCCGTCGGTCTCGGCGATCGTGAGGTTCGAGCGGATGCGACCGGAGATCGGCACCGCGCGGTACGGCACCGACTCCGCGTCGAGCGCGGCCAGCATCGGGTCGCCGGGCGCGGCCGGCAGCACGGCGACCGAGGTCACGCGCGCGGCGCGGAGCGCCCGGGTGACGTTGACCCCCTTGCCGCCCGGATCCTCGCGGGTGGCGACCGCGCGCTGCACGGCGCCGCGCTCGAGCGGCTCGTCGAGCTCGACCGTGCGGTCGATCGAGGGGTTGGCGGTGAGCGTGACGATCATGCGAGCACCACTTCCACGTCGGCCGCGGCGAGCGCCGCGGCGAGGTCGGCCGGCGGGGGCGTGTCGGTGATGAGCGCGTCCACGTCGGCCAGGTCGGCGAAGCGCACGAGCGCCTCGGACGCCAGCTTCGTCGAGTCGGCGAGCACGATGACCCGGCGGGCCGCGCGCACCATGGCGGCCTTCGCGGCGGCCTCGGCCTCGTCGGGCGTCGACAGCCCGAACTCGACGCTCACGCCGTTCGTGCCGACGAACGCGATGTCGGGCCGCAGCTCGGAGAGCTGGCGCACGGTGGCCGGGCCGACGGCCGCGCCGGTGATGCCGCGAACCGCGCCGCCGAGCATGCGCAGCCGCAGGTGCGGGCTGCCGTGCAGCGTCGAGGCGATGGGGAGCGAGTTCGTCGAGACGTCGATGGTCGCGTCACTCGCCGCGGGCTGCCAGGTGGCGAGCAGGTCGGCGAGGCGCGAGGTGGTGCTGCCCGCGTCGAGGAGCAGCGAGCCGCGGAAGGTGCCGGGCACGAAGCGCACGGCGGCCTGGGCGATGCGGTCCTTCTCGTCGGAGCGCTGCGGCAGGCGCTCGCGCAGCGACGTCTCGGCGAGCGTCGTGCTGCCCGCACCCACGGCGCCGCCGTGCACGCGACGGAGTCGCCCCTGCTGCTCGAGCTGGTCGAGGTCGCGGCGGATGGTCTCGGCGGTGACGCCGAACTCGCGCGAGAGCTCCGCGACCGACACGCGGCCGACCTGCGCGATGGCGCGGGCGATGCGTTCGTGTCGCTCCGTCGCGTACATGCGGCCCCCGCTGGTCGTTCCGTCGCGGCGGGTCGCCGGCGACGTACGCACAGACTCCCACACATTCCCACATTTGGCAACACATACGCAGAATGACCCACAGATTCGGATGCCGCGGGGCTCGCGTGCGGCCTGCATCCCACCCGAGAACATGCAGATCTGCGCGTTCCTCCGCGAATGCATGCAGACACGCCGCGCTGCGCGCGCGATTGCATGTTTTCGGGAGAAGGTAAGCGCGCCGGGAACAGGCGCGCGGCCCGGGAGCGCGGGAGGGACTTGCGTCAGTTGCCGGTGAGCAACTGCCAGAGGCCGAGGCCGATCAGCCAGAGGCCCATCGCCGACGCGATGATCCAGCCGCGCACGCGGTTGCGGTCGGCGCGGGCGCGCGCCTCGGCGGCCTCGCGCTCGGCCCGGTCGGCGTCGGGCTCGGCAGCGGAAGGGCCGTCGGAACCGGACGCACGATGGCCGGCCGCGGCGTCGGCACCGCCCGGGCGGGCGTCGTCGGGGTCGGGCCCGGGGCCCGGCGCGGGGCGGTCGGCGCTCACCGGCGGCATCCGCTCACTTGACCAGCGGGAAGAGGATCGTCTCGCGGATGCCGAGGCCCGTGACGGCCATGAGCAGGCGGTCGATGCCCATGCCCATGCCGCCCGACGGCGGCATGCCGAACTCGAGCGCGCGGAGGAACTCCTCGTCGAGCTGCATCGCCTCGGGGTCGCCGCCTGCGGCGAGGCGCGCCTGCTCGACGAAGCGCTCGCGCTGCACGACGGGGTCGACGAGCTCCGAGTAGCCGGTCGCGAGCTCGAAGCCGCGCACGTAGAGGTCCCACTTCTCGACGACGCCCGCGATCGACCGGTGCGCGCGCACCAGCGGCGACGTGTCGACCGGGAAGTCCATCACGAACGTCGGCCGCTCGAGGCCGCCCTTCACGTGGTGCTCCCAGAGCTCCTCGACGTACTTGCCGTGCAGCGGGTGGTCGATCTCGATGTCCTCGGCGTCGGCGAGCTCGCGCAGGCGCTCGATCGGCGTCTCGGGCGAGATCGTCTCCCCCACCGCGGCCGACAGCGAGTCGTACATCGAGATGCGGTCCCACTCGCCGCCGAGGTCGAACTCGGTGCCGTCGGCCCAGGTCACGACGTGCGAGCCCGAGACGGCCAGCGCGGCGTCCTGGATGAGGCGCTGCGTGAGGTCGGCGATCGAGTGGTAGTCCCCGTACGCCTGGTACGCCTCGAGCATCGCGAACTCGGGGCTGTGCGTCGAGTCGGCGCCCTCGTTGCGGAAGTTGCGGTTGATCTCGTAGACACGCTCGATGCCGCCGACCACCGCGCGCTTGAGGTAGAGCTCGGGCGCGATGCGCAGGTACAGCTCGGTGTCGAAGGCGTTCGAGTGGGTCACGAAGGGGCGAGCGGATGCTCCGCCGTGCATGACCTGCAGCATGGGCGTCTCGACCTCGACGAAGCCCAGTTCGGTGAACGTGCGGCGGAGGCTCGCGTTGACCGCCGCGCGGTCGAGCACGGTGCGGCGCGCCTGCTCGCGCGCGATGAGGTCGAGGTAGCGGCTGCGCACGCGCGTCTCCTCGGAGAGCTCGTTGTGCAGGTTCGGCAGCGGCTGGATGGCCTTCGCCGCCATGCGCCACTCGGTCGCCATGATCGACAGCTCGCCGCGACGGCTCGTGATGACCTCGCCGGCGACGAACACGTGGTCGCCCAGGTCGACGAGCTCCTTCCAGGCCGCGAGCTGCTCCTCGCCCACCTCGGCGAGCGACACCATGGCCTGGATGCGCGCGCCGTCGCCCGACTGGAGCGCCGCGAAGCACAGCTTGCCGGTGTTGCGCAGGTGCACGATGCGGCCGGCGACGCCGACCCGCTCGCCGGATGCCTCGTCGACGCCGAGCCCCACGAACTTCGCCCGCACGTCGGCGATGGCGTCGGTGATCGGCAGCGAGACCGGGTACGCGCCGCCGCCGAGGTCGTCGGCCTGCTCGATGAGCCGCTCGCGCTTGGCGAGCCGAACCGCCTGCTGCTCGGAGATCTCCTCCGGGGTGGGCTCGGTCGCGTCGGCGGGGCTCTGCTGCTCGGCCATGCTCTCTCTCACGGTTGTCGAGGGTGTCGGATGCCGCGGAACGGCGCCCGATCGAAGACGGGCGCGCGCGGCGCGCGAAGCGCGGTGACCAGCCTATCGTCGCGGGCGGGAAACTCCGTGGTCGGTGCAAGGCCCAGGCCCGTCAGAAAGCTGCGCTTCCGCGCCTGGAAGCGCAGTCTTTCGACGGGTCTGGAAACGCGAGGGACGTTTCGGGGGCGAGGGTGACGCGTCAGCCGAGGACGATGTCGGCGTTGTCGAGGAGGCGCGTGCCGGCGACGTCGGCCGCGACCAGCACCCGGGCGGGGCCGCGGTGGTCGTCGTCGACCGGCAGGAAGGTGTCGGGGTCGACCACGACGAGGTAGTCGAGCACGGCCGCCTCGTGGTCGCCGAACGCGCCGGCCGCCTCCGCGAGCACCTCGGCGAGACCGGAGCCCGCGACCTCGCGGGCCGCCTCGAGCGCGTCGGGCAGGGCCCTGGCCGCCGCGCGGGCGTCGTCGTCGAGGTAGCGGTTGCGACTCGAGAGCGCGAGCCCGTCGGACTCGCGCACGGTCTCCACGGGCACGACCTCGACGGGCAGGTCGAGGTCGGCGACCATGCGCATGACCAGGAAGCACTGCTGCGCGTCCTTGCGGCCGAACGTCACGAGATCGGGCCCCGCGATGTGCAGCAGCTTGGCGACCACGGTCAGCACGCCGTCGAAGTGGCCGGGGCGCGCGGCGCCCTCGTAGCGGTCGCCGATCGGGCCCGCGACCACGCGCGTCTCGCTCGGGCCGTGCGGGTACATGTCGTCGACGCCCGGCGCGAAGACCAGGTCGACACCCTCGGGCGCGAGCGCCGCGAGGTCGGCATCCATGGTGCGCGGGTAGCGGTCGAGGTCCTCGCTCGGGGCGAACTGCAACGGGTTCACGAAGATCGACACGACCACCACGTCGGCGAGCTCGCGGGCGCGGCGCACCAGCGCCAGGTGGCCGTCGTGCAGCGCGCCCATGGTCGGCACGAGCGCGACGCGCGCCGGTCGGCCCGTGGCATCCGCCCCGCGCTCCCGGAGGGTGGCGATCGCGCCGCGCAGGGCGGCGATCTCGCGGACGACCCGCGGTGCGTCTGGCGTGCTCACTCGTCCTCCTCCGCGAACGGTTCGGCGAGCGCGGACAGGTCGATGGTACTCGGGGCCCAGCGTGCGAGCGCGTTCTCGACGGCCGAGCGCACGAGCGGTGCGATGACACGGCCCGGCTCGTCGACGCCGACGCCGGCCAGCAGCCCGGTCGCCTGCTCGACGATCGCCGTCGAGAACGAGGTGGCCGTCTCGATCGCCTCCGCGTAGGCGGGCCGGTCGCCCTCGCCGATGACGAGCGGCTCGCCGCCCATCTCGACCACGAGGGCCTGCGCGATGGGCAGCACCGGGGCCGGCGCGGTGACGCCGAACCACGCGCCCGCGAGGCGGGTGCGGTCGACGCTCGTGCCCGTGAACGTGATCGCCGGGTGGATCGCGAGCGGGATCGCCCCGCGCCGGAGCGCGGGTTCGAGCACCGTCGTGCCGAAGCGCGCCGAGGTGTGCGCGACGAGCTGGCCGGGCTGCCACGCGCCCGTCTCGGCGAGGCCGGCGACGAGCGACTCGAGCTGGTCGTCGGGCACCGCGAGCAGCACCAGCTCGCTGCGCTCCACCACCTCGGGCACCGTCAGCACCGGCACCCCGGGGAGCATCGCGTCGGCGCGCTCGCGGCTCTCGGCCGACACCGCCGAGATGCCGGTCAGCGCGTGCCCGGCGCCGGCGAGCGCCGACGCGAGCACGGGCCCGACCCGGCCGGCGCCGACCGTGCCGACGCCGAGGCGACCCGTGCGCTCAGTCGGCACGCGCACCGCCCCAGTGGTCGCTCACGTCGAGTCGCGCCCACTCGATGGCCCCGGCCGCGACCTGCTCGACGCACGACTCCGCGTCGTCGCGGGCGACGACCGGGAGCGTCGGCGTGATCGGCCCCATCACGGTGTGCACGCGCACGAGCGCGAGTCCGAGCATCCGCCGCAGCGGCCCGAGGTGCAGCGCGACCGACTGGGTGCGCGCGAGCGGAACGAGCACGAGCGAGCGCCAGACCACTCCGCCGCGGAAGAGCACCACGCCGTCGGCGATCGCGTACCCGGTGCGGCGCCACGAGAACGGTCGCAGCCAGGCGGCCGCCTTCGGTGCGCCGATGAAGGCGTCGTCGCCGCCGGTGCCCACCATGCCGGTCGTCGTGAGCCGGTCGAGCACGTCGTCGGACGCGTCGGGCAGCAGCAGCCCGAGCACGCGGCGCACGTCGGCGATCGTGCCGACGGGCAGCACGAGGCTGCGCCGCTGCGCGTCGCCCGAGGCGCTCACGGTCTGGCCGGCCACGTTGATGCGCACGGTCCACCACCCGAACGGGCGCCAGAGCAGCGGCTGGCCGACCTGGATCGCGTGGATGCGCCCGGGCGGCAGCGTGTCGTTCTGGGTCGAGAGCAGGCCGTACCCGACGCGCACGCCGTCGGGCGTGCCCGCGATGGAATACCGCAGCGACTTCGTGATGCGCGACCACACGTAGGTCACGACACCGATCACGGCCGGCACGAACGAGAACAGCACCCACGCCGAGCCGGAGGTCAGCCCCCAGACGATGACGCCCGCGAAGATCAGGAGCGCGAGCGTGGAGCCGCCGAGCACCGACGAGCCGATGACGCGCCCGAGCGGGATGTGCACGACCGACTCCGGCGGCGCGAGGTCGGGGTCGAGCTCGGGAGCGAGGAACTCGTCGACGCGGCGCTGGACGAGGCCGTCGCCGTGGCCGTTCCCCGCGGTCGTGCCTGCGGGGGTCTCGGCCGGGTCGCCCGGTGCGGCCGCCGCGGCGGCGAGCGGGGCCGGCTCAGGGGCATCCGTCACCGCACCCTCGGGCGCGGCCGCGCGCGCCTTCGCCGCCTTCACGCCCGACGCGAGGCGCAGGATGTCGGCGCGTAGTGCGTCGGCCAGGCGACCCTGCAGGTACGACAGCTGCACGCTCGCCGACTGCCCGGCGACCGACACCTCGAGCTTCGCGGCGCCCACCAGTCGCGGAATGAGGGACTTGGTGATGCTGATGCCCTGGATGCGATCGAGCCGGGCGCTGCGGTGCGAGCGGAACACGATGCCCGAACGCACCTCGACCGCCTCGCTCGTGATGCGGAACGTGTGCAGGCGCCAGCTCAGGAAGAAGCCGCCGAGCAGCAGGAGCAGCAGCACGAGGATCGCCAGCAGTCCCCAGCCCACGTTGCCCGAGCGCACCAGCAGCGAGACCGGGTCGCCGTCGAAGTCGTCGGCGTCGATCGGGGTGCCCGGCGAGACCGCGATGAGGAACAGGTCGACCACGCGCTCGCGCAGGTTCGCGATGACGAACCCGATGATCGCGATGAGGAAGATGCCGCCCCGCAGCAACGGGGTGAGCGGGTGCAGCCGATGCCACTCGCCGTCGGCGAGGTCGGTCGACAGGGCGGCGCGGGCACCCTCCGAGGGTGCGCTCACAGCCCCGCCCGGCGCGTCTCGGCGAGGGCGACCAGCCGGTCGCGCAGCTCCTCGGCCTCCGCCAGCGGCAGGCCCGGCACGGCCACGCCGCTCGCCGCGGCCGCGGTCACGAGCTTCAGGTCGGCGAGGCCGAGCCAGCGCGCGACCGGGCCGCGGGTGATGTCGACCAGCTGCATGCGTCCGTAGGGCACGGCGACGCGGCGCTGGTAGAGGATGCCGCGTCGGAAGAGCAGGTCGTCCTCGCGCAGGCGGTACGCGATGGAGCGCACCCGTCGCGGCTCGAACGCGATCGAGATCAGCGAGACGAGGATGATGCCGCCCGCGATCGCGGCGATCCACCAGAGCTCGAAGATGCTCCAGAGCACGCCGCCCACGATGCCCACGATCGCGACGCCGACGACCGAGCCGACGACCTCGACCACCACGTACTTGGGCGACACCCGACGCCAGCCGTCGTCGATGACGTGCGTGGTGGCGGGGGCGTCCTCGGGCTCAGACATGTGCTTCCTCGGTCTGTTCGTCATCGTCGTCGGGGGGAAGGGTGCAGAAGAACTCTGCCACGAGGCCCGCCGCCAGCAGCGCGCCGGCGGCGAGCATCGACGCGAGTGCGAGCCAGGTCGCCCCGCCCGCCGGCAGCACCGTGCGGGTGACCAGGTAGAGCAGCACCCCGGCCCCGAATCCGAGCAGCAGCGCGCCGCTCAGGCTGCTCGCCTTCGCGAGCACCGCGATGCGCATCGCGCGGAACGGGTCGACGTGCCTCGGGCCGGTGCCCTTCACGGCGCGCCGGATGGGCCAGGCGAGGGCGACGACCACGGCCCCGACGCCCGCGAGCGTGATGGCGAGCGACAGGGGCGGCACGATCGCCGCGTTGCCCATGTTCACGACGAGCAGCTCGAGCAGGAACGCCACGGCCGCTCCGCCGACGGCGAGCAGCAGCAGCGTCGGGGCACCGGTGCGCCTCACGATGCGTCCTGGTCGGGCTCGTACGGGGTGACCTCGTCGAACGCGACCGCGCGCAGCTCGTCGATGCGGCCGTAGCCGGGGATCACGGCCCTGGGCTCGATGTCGAGCCAGGGCTGCAGCACGAAGGCGCGCTGCCAGGCACGCGGATGCGGGATGGTGAGCGTCTCGTCGTCGAGCTCGAGGCCGCCGAAGGTGATGATGTCGATGTCGAGCGTGCGCGGACCCCAGTGCTCGTCGCGCACCCGGCCGTGCCCGCGCTCGATCGTGTGGATCGCGTCGAGCAGCGCGTGCGGGCTGAGGTCGGTGCGGATCGCGATGACGCAGTTGAGGTAGGCGGGTGCGTCGGGGTCGGCGCCCTCGTCGGTGATCGCGACCGTCTCGTAGGTCGGCGAGATCGCCTCGACGCGGGTCTCGCGCAGCATGTCGACGTCGGCGATCGCCTGCCCGATCGTGCCCTCGCGATCACCCAGGCTGCTGCCGAACGCCAGCACCACGCGGGTGCCGCGGTCGCCCCGGCGCTGGCGGAACAGCGCCATCACGCCCGACCCCGCACGATCGTGACGGCCACGTCGTCGAACGGCACCGCGATGGGCGCCTGCGGCTTGTGCACCGTGACCGTGGTCTCCTCGACGGCGTCGTGTGCGAGCACGACCGCGGCGACCCGCTCGGCGACGGTCTCGATGAGGTCGACCGGGTCGGCGCGCACGGCGGCGGCGACCTCCTCGGCCAGCTCGCCGTAGTGCACTGTCGCCGCGAGCGCGTCGCCCGAGGCGGCGGGGGCGAGGTCGAGGCGCGCGTCGACGTCGATGACGAACTCCTGCCCCTGCTCCCGCTCGAAGTCGAAGACGCCGTGGTGGGCTCTCACGCGGATGCCGCGCAGCGAGATGCGGTCTCGGGCACTACTCACGCCCACCACTCTGCCACGCCTCGCCGACCGCCAAGGCGAGGCGTGTGGACGCCACGTCGTGCACGCGCACCGCCCACGCACCGGCGCGTGCGCTCAGCACGCTCACGACGGCCGTCGGCAGGTCGCGCGCCGACACCGGGGCATCCGCATCGAGCAGCGCACCGAGGAACCGCTTGCGCGACGCGCCGACGAGCACCGGGAGCCCGAGTTCGGCGAGTTCGTCGAGGCGCGCGAGCAGCTGCCAGTTGTGTTCCGCGCGCTTGGCGAAGCCGAGACCCGGGTCGATCACGATGCGGTCGCGCGCCACGCCGGCGCCCTCGAGCGCGTCGACCCGTGCGGCGAGCTCGTCGCGCACCTCGACGACGACGTCGCCGTACTCGGCGAGCGCGTCCATGCGATCGGAGTGGCCCCGCCAGTGCATGGCGACGTAGGCGGCATCCGACCCGGCGACGACCCGCGCCATCTCGGCGTCGGCGAGCCCGGCCGACACGTCGTTCACGATGGTCGCCCCCGCGTCGACGGCGGCCGCGGCGGTGGCGGCGCGCATGGTGTCGACGCTCACCCGCAGGCCGATGGCGGCGAGCTCGCGCACGACGGGCACCACGCGCCGGAGCTCCTCCTCGGGGTCGACCCGCGCCGCCCCGGGCCGCGTGGACTCGCCGCCCACGTCGACGATGTCGGCACCGTCGCGCACGAGGTCGAGCGCGTGCGCGACCGCGGCATCGGTGCCGAACCACCGCCCGCCGTCGCTGAAGGAGTCGGGCGTGACGTTCACGACGCCCATGACGAGCGGATGCCCCCGGCGGGCCTCCGCACGCGTCGGCACGCCGGCCTCAGGCATCCGCCCGCCCGCCGATGAGGGTGATCGCCTCGGCCCGCCTGGCGGGTTCGGCGAGCAGCCCGCGGGCGACGACGGTGACGGTCGAGCTCTGCGACTGGCGCGCCCCCCGGCTCGTGACGCACCCGTGCGCCGCCTCGAGCACGACGAGCACCCCGCGCGGGGCGAGCGCGGCTTCGAGGGCGTCGGCGATCTCGTCGGCGAGGCGCTCCTGCAGCTGCGGCCGAGCGGCGAGCACGTCGATCGCGGCGGGGATGCGGCCGAGGCCGACCACCCGCCCGTCGGGCACGTATGCGACGTGCGCGGTGCCGAGGAACGGCAGCAGGTGGTGCTCGCAGACCGAGCGGAAGGCGAGGTCGCGCACGATCACGGTGTCGGACGTCGTCGCCCCGCCCGCGTCGGTCGTGCCGAGCGGCACGGGCTCGCCGAGCGCCGCCACGGGGTCGGCGGCGAGCCCCGCGAACAGCTCGCCGAACGACTCGGCGACCCGCTCGGGCGTGCGCTCGAGACCGGGCCGCTCGGGGTCCTCGCCGATCGCGAGCAGCAGCTCGCGCACGGCGGCCTCGATGCGCGGCCGGTCGATCGCGTCGCCCATGGGCGGGGTCAGGCGGTCGCGGGGCGCGGGTTGGAGCGCGCCGGGCGGCTGGACTCCTGCGAGGCGGCGACCTCCGGGTCGGAGTCGATGCCGCCGTCGACCGCACCGGCGTCGATCGGCGCCTTCGCGACGGGGATCTCGATCGGCGGACGGTCGGAGACCGGACGCTGGTCGCTCGAGAGCCAGAGCGGGCGCTCGGGCAGCTTCGTGACGTCCTTGAAGATCTCGGCGATCTGGTTGTGGTCGAGCGTCTCGTGCTCGAGCAGCTCCGCGGCGAGCGTGTCGAGCACGTCGCGGTTCTCGTTCAGCACCGTCCACGCCTCGTCGTGCGCCTGCTCGATGAGCCCGCGCACCTCGGCGTCGACCTCCTCGGCGATGCGCTCGGAGTAGTCGCGCTGGTGCCCCATGTCGCGGCCGAGGAACACCTCGCCCTGCGCCTGGCCGAGCTTCACGGCGCCGACGTTCGCGCTCATGCCGTACTCGGTGACCATCTTGCGCGCCGTCGAGGTCGCCTTCTCGATGTCGTTCGAAGCGCCCGTCGAGGGGTCGTGGAACACGATCTCCTCGGCGACGCGGCCGCCCATGGCGTAGGTGAGCTGGTCGAGCAGCTCGTTGCGGGTGACCGAGTACTTGTCCTCCAGCGGCAGCACCATCGTGTAGCCGAGGGCGCGACCGCGCGGCAGGATCGTGATCTTGGTGACCGGGTCGGTGTAGTTCATCGCGGCCGCGGCGAGGGCGTGCCCGCCCTCGTGGTACGCGGTGATGAGCTTCTCCTTGTCCTTCATCACGCGGGTGCGGCGCTGCGGACCGGCGATGACGCGGTCGATCGCCTCGTCGAGCGCACGGTTGTCGATGAGCTGCGCGTTCGAGCGCGCGGTGAGCAGCGCGGCCTCGTTCAGCACGTTCGCCAGGTCGGCGCCCGTGAAACCGGGGGTCTTGCGCGCGACGACCTCGAGGTCGACGCCCTTGGCGAGCGGCTTGCCCTTGCCGTGCACCTCGAGGATGCGGCGGCGGCCGTTCAGGTCGGGCGCGTCGACGCCGATCTGGCGGTCGAACCGGCCCGGGCGCAGCAGCGCCGGGTCGAGGATGTCGGGGCGGTTCGTCGCCGCGATGAGGATGACGTTGGTCTTCGGGTCGAAGCCGTCCATCTCGACGAGCAGCTGGTTGAGCGTCTGCTCGCGCTCGTCGTGGCCGCCGCCCATGCCGGCGCCGCGGTGGCGGCCGACGGCGTCGATCTCGTCGACGAAGATGATGGCCGGCGCGTTCTGCTTGGCCTGCTCGAACAGGTCGCGCACGCGGGATGCGCCGACGCCGACGAACATCTCGACGAAGTCGGAACCCGAGATGGAGTAGAAGGGCACGCCCGCCTCGCCCGCAACGGCGCGCGCGAGCAGCGTCTTGCCCGTGCCGGGCGGGCCGTACAGCAGCACGCCCTTGGGGATGCGCGCGCCGACGGCCTGGAACTTCGCCGGCTCCTTCAGGAACTCCTTGATCTCGTGGAGCTCCTCGATGGCCTCCTCGGCACCGGCGACGTCGTCGAACGTGACCTTCGGGCTCTCCTTCGAGACGAGCTTCGCCTTCGACTTGCCGAACTGCATCACGCGGCTGCCGCCGCCCTGCATGCTCGACAGCATGATCCAGAAGAACACGCCGATCAGCAGCAGCGGCAGGAGGATGCCGAGCATCGACAGGAACCAGTTCGACTGCGGCACCTCGTCGGTGAACCCGTCGGCCGGCGCTGCGGCGTTGACCGCGTTGATGACGTCCTCACCGCGCGGGGTCACGTAGTAGAAGCGCACCTCGGAGCCGTACTCCTCGTCGGCCGTCGCGAGCGTGAGGTCGACGCGGTTCTCACCGTCGACGATCTTGACGGCCGCCACGTCGCCGTCGGCGAGGAACTCCAGGCCCTCCTGCGTCGACACCTCGCGGAAACCGGAGGCGGTGATCAGCGTGGATCCGATCCACACGGCCACGACCGCGAGCAGGATGTACAGCAGCGGCCCGCGCAGGATCTTCTTGAAGTTCATGGTGCTGCAAGGCTACCTCGCGGGTGCCGGGCGTCCGCCGAGTGTTCGCTGTGGGCTGCGTGGCAGCGACTGCGGCCCGGGGCGGCCGGGCGAGCGGATGCTACGAGTAGACGTGCGGCGCCAGCACGCCGACGTCGCGCAGGTTGCGGTACTTCTCCGCGTAGTCGAGGCCGTAGCCCACGACGAACTTGTTCGGGATGTCGAAGCCGACGTACTTCACGTCGACGTGCACCTTGAGCGCCTCGGGCTTGCGGAACAGCGCGCAGATCTCGACCGACGAGGCACCGCGCGTGCGCAGGTTCGAGGTCAGCCAGGAGAGCGTGAGCCCGGAGTCGATGATGTCCTCCACGATGAGCACGTCGCGGCCCGAGAGGTCGGTGTCGAGGTCCTTGAGGATGCGAACGACGCCGCTCGAGACGGTGCCCGCACCGTAGGAGGAGACGGCCATCCAGTCGGTCTGCACGTGTCGGTCGAGCTCGCGGGCGAGGTCGGCCATCACCATGATGGCGCCCTTCAGCACGCCCACGAGCAGCAGGTCGCGCCCCTCGTAGTCGGCCTCGATGCGCCGGGCGAGCTCGGCGAGCTTCGCGTGGATCTCGTCCTCGGTGCAGAGCACCTCGGTCAGGTCTGCTTCGATGTCGCTCGCGCGCATGGTGGCTCTGCTCCTCGTGGTTCGCCCGCCGTTCGGTACGAGCCTACGAGGCCGCGGGCGTGCGCGCGATGCGGGCGGGGGCGACGGATGCCTCGCTCAGCCCGCCGCGCTGAACACGAGGCGCGCGCCCACGCGCGCCGCCCGGCACCCGGGCAGGTCGAGCGGTCCCTGTCCATGCCAGTCGGTCACGAGCCGCGCGACCTCGAGCGTCTGCGCCCGCGAGAGCGCGGTGCCGAACTCGCTCGCGACCACGTGCCGGATGATGCGCTGCCGCAGCGCTGCGGGGTTCGCGGCCAGCGCCGCGACCGACACGGCGATGCCCGCCTCGGCCGGCTCGCAGATCTCCTCGATGAACTCGTCGATCTGGTCGGCGAACGCGGCCTCGTCCTCGCGCAGCTGCTCCGCGGTGCGCGCGAGCGCCTCGGCGACGCCCGGGCCGAGCTCGCGCTCGAGCACGGGCAGCACCTCGTCGCGCACGCGCACCCGGGCGAACGCGGGGTCGGCGTTCTGCGGGTCGTCCCACGGCTCGAGGTTCGCATCGAGGCAGGCCTGCCGCGTGGTCTCGCGCCGGATGCCGAGCAGGGGCCGGGCGTACCGGTCGCTCGACGCGGCCATGCCCTGCAGGCTGCCCGCGCCCGACCCGCGCGCGAGCCCGAGCAGCACGGTCTCGGCCTGGTCGTCGAGCGTGTGGCCGAGCAGCACGCGCACGGCGCCGGTCTCGCGCGCGACCTGGTCGAGCGCCGTGTACCGGGCGGTGCGGGCGGATGCCTCGGGGCCGTCGCCCGTCGCCGACACCTCGACCGTGCGCACGACGACCGGGTCGAGCCCGAGGGCGCGCGCCTGCGCGGACGCCCGCCCCGCGGCATCCGCCGACCCGTCCTGGAGGCCGTGGTCGACGATGACCGCGCCGGCGCGCAGGCCGGCACGTGGCGCCTCGAACGCGGTGGCCGCGGCGAGCGCGAGCGAATCGGGGCCGCCGGAGAGGGCGACGAGCACGAGCGGCGCGTCGGCTGCGGGTGCGGTGCGCCCAAGGGCATCCGCTGCGCTGCCCGACCCGGGACCGAGGCCCTCGAGCGCGCCGCGCACCGCCCGTCGCACGTCGGCGATCGGCGGGGTGAGCCGGGGTCGGCCGGCCCGCTGGGCATCGGAGGGCATCAAGTAACCTTATTCCCGTCTTCCCGCGCGGCAGCGAGCCCCGGGGCATCCCCAGAACAAGGAGAACCATGGGCGAGTACGCCGCGATCATCGAGATCCCGAAGGGCAGCCGCAACAAGTACGAGGTCGACCACGAGACCGGCCGCGTCTTCCTCGACCGCGTGCTGTACACGAACTTCATGTACCCGACCGACTACGGGTTCTTCGAGAACACCCTCGGCGACGACGGCGACCCGCTCGACGTGCTCGTGCTCACCCAGTACCCGCTGTTCCCGGGCGTGGGCGTGACCGTGCGCCCGGTCGGCGTGTTCCTCATGGAGGACGACGGCGGCGGCGACGCGAAGGTCATCGCGGTGCCGGCCGGTGACCCGCGCTGGGACTGGATCCAGGACGTCGCAGACGTGCCGGAGTACACGAAGAAGGAGATCCAGCACTTCTTCGAGCACTACAAGGACCTCGAGCCCGGCAAGTGGGTCAAGACCCAGGGCTGGGCGGATGCCGCCGAGGCCGAGCGTCTCATCGCCAAGGCGTTCGAGGCGTTCCCCGGGCACTGATGCACGAGACGTCCGCGTCGGGCCGGCACCCGATCATCCGTGCCGGCCTGGCGACCGAGCAGGCCGTCTACGGCGTGCTGCTCGTCGCCGGCATGATCGTGATCGGCGGGTCGCACGCGACCACGTCGTGGCAGGTGCTGGTCACGGTCGTGGCGACGGTGCTCGTGTTCTGGGCCGCGCACGTCTACGCGGGCACGATCGCGCGGCACGGGTTCGAGGACGACGGTGCGCTGAGCCTCGCCGAGTCCTTCCGGCTGGCGGCGCACGCCTCGTGGGGCCTGCTGGTCTCGGCGCTCATCCCCTGCGCGATCCTGCTGCTCGGCACCCTGCGCATCGTGCCCGACGCTCCGGCGACCTGGCTCGCACTGTGGTCGTGCATCGTGCTGCTCGGCGTGCTCGGGTACCTGGCGCACCAGCGGCGCGGCGCGCCGATGCACCTGCGCATCCTCGGCGCGCTCGTGACCGCGAGCTTCGGCGGACTGCTGGCGCTGCTCAAGGTGCTCGTGCACTGAGCCGATCGCGGCTCGCTCGCCGGCCGCGGCCGACGTTCGCGCCCCGACCCGCGCTCAGCGCGTCGGCGGGGCGAACCCCTTCGCGTCGACGCCGATCGCAGGGCTGACCAGCCGGCCCATACCGGGCAGGTCGACGACCCGCATCGCCAGGTTGCGCATCCCGATCGCGAAGCGGCTCGACGGCACGAACCACTTGGCGGTCTTGCGCCCGGCCGCCTGCTTCTCGGTGACCGACGGTCGCACGCGCGCCTCGAAGGCCTGCAGCGCGGCCTCGATCGCGTCCGCACGTCCACCGAGCGCGTCGACGTCGAGCGCCTCGCCGAGGGCGACGCCGCCGGAGAGCGCGAGGGACGCCCCCTGGCCGGCGACGAGCGACACCGCGTAGGCGCCGTCGCCGATCAGCACGACCCGGCGGTCGTGCCAGGCCGGCGCCTCGACCTGGGCGACCAAGTCGTAGTACACGTCGTCGACCGGGTCGGCCGCGAGCATCGCCGGCACGAACCCGCCGAGGTCGCCGAAGCGCTCGCGCAGCGCGGCGAGCGGGTCGGACGGCATCTCGGCCGACTCCTCCTCGAAGACGAAGAACGTCGCGAACAGGCCCGGCTCCACCTCGTAGACGCCGGCCATGCGCCCCGGCACGCTCATCATCACGAAGCGGTCGGCGATCGCGTCGTGCACCGCGTCGCTGCGGAAGAACCACGCGGCCGTGTGCAGGCCGAGCGGGCGCAGGAACTGCTCCTCGGGGCCGAAGACGTGCGCGCGCACGCCGGAGTGGATGCCGTCGGCACCCACCAACAGGTCGGCCTCGACGCGCTGGTCGCCGAGCTCGACCGTGACGCCGCCGTCGTGCTGCTCGACACCCGTCACGGTGGTGCCGAAGCGCAGCTCGACGCCCGACGGCAGGGCTTCGCGGAGCGCGCGCTCGACGTCGCCGCGCAGCAGCGAGAACAGCCGCCCGTCGAGCGCGTCGCGCATGCGGTCGTACCGGAGCCGGGCGTGCGCGCAGCCGTGCTCGTCGACCCACTCCACCCGATCGACCTCGTGCGCGCGCTCGCGCAGGTCGTCGAGGATGCCGATGCGCTCGGCCGCGTCGTACCCCGGCCCGAAGAAGTCGATCATGTACCCGCCGTCGCGCAGCTCGTGCGCGTGCTCGACGAGCGTGATCCGCCAGCCGTGGCGCTCGAGCGAGATGGCGGCGGCGAGTCCGGCGATCCCGGCTCCGCAGATGACGGCGTGCATGCACGGCTCCTCGGGTCGGGTTCGGCGAGCGGATGCCTCGGGGCGAGGCTAGCCCAGCGGCACGCCGCGCGCAGCCATGAACGGCTGCGGGTTGATGCGGTACCCGTTCTGGAAGACCTCGAAGTGCAGGTGGCATCCGGTCGATGCGCCCGTGCTGCCCGCGCTCGCGATGTTCTGCCCGACGCTCACGGTCTGCCCGTAGCCGACGAACACCCCGCCGGAGCGGATGTGCGCATAGCCGGTCGAGAAGCCGTTGCCGTGGTCGATCTTGATGAAGTTGCCGTAGGTGCCCGACCACCCCGCATACACGACCCTGCCGGAGGCTGCGGCGTAGATGGGCGCCGAGCAGCCGGTCGCGAGGTCGGTGCCGTAGTGGTAGCTGCCCGAGCAGCCGCCCGGGGTGCAGATGCTCGTGCGCGGCCCGTAGTAGCCGCTGATGTACCCGTACGCAGGAACCGCCCAGCCCTGGCTGCTGGTCGTGCCGCCGGGGAGCCCGCCGCCTCCGCCACCGCCGCCACCGGCGGCCGCAGCAGCAGCCGCAGCAGCAGCGGCCCGTGCGGCCGCGGCGCGCGCCGCGGCCTCGGCGGCCTTGCGGCGACGCTCCTCCTCTTCCTTCCGCTTGCGCTCGCCCTCCTGGTAGGCGGCGATCGTGGTCGCCTCCTTGTCCTTCAGGTAGGCGAGCTGCTGCTCGAGCTCGATCTTCTTGTCCTCGGACTCGGCGAGTGCGGCCTCCGCTGCCGCCTGCGCCTCCTGCGCCGCGACGAGCGCCTCCTCGGCCGCGATCCGCAGCGCCTCGCGCTCGTCGCGTGCGACCGCGGCCTGTTCGCCGAGCGCCTGCGCGGTGTTGGCGGCCTGCTGGGCCTCCTCGTACACGCCGGCGGCGCGCTCGACCATCTTGCTCATGTTGCCGAGCTTGGCCAGCAGCTCGTCGGTCTCCTCGGCGGTGCCCGCCTCGAACATGAGGTTGATGCCGAGGTCGGTGCCGCCCGCGCGATAGAGCTGCGCGGCGAGCTGGCCGGCGTTCTCCTCGGCCTCCGCGGCCTCCGCGGCACTCTCGTCGGCCTGCTGCTGGATCTCCTCGGCGCGCCGGTTCGCGTCGTCGAACGCCTGCTGCGCCGCGAGCAGTTCGTCGGTGCGCCGCTCGGCCTCGGCGCGGGTCTCGGCCACCCGGGTCTCGAGTTGCGCGATGAGGTCGGTGATCTCGGAGACCGCCGCGGCGCCCGCTGCGGTGTTGGCCTTGGCCTTCTTCACCTCGTCCCACGTGGGGTACTCGGCGGCGGTCGCCGGCGCGGGCGTGGCGATCGACATGGTGGCGACGAGGAGCAGCGCTCCCAGCACGCCGACGGCGCGGCGGACGGCGGGCGCGATCGCGCGCGCACGGCTCGATCGCCGCGGTGCGACCCCCGTCGCATCCCCCGCCGTGTGGTGCATGGCTCCCCGCTCCCGCCGTCTGGCCGGTTGGTCACGTTCGTCACATCTGTCACATACGCAACATCAGCCACAGTAACAACGGACCGTGCGATCCTCGGTATTGACGGCCGACGTGGTGCTCGGCTCCCGGACGAGGGACGTGCCGAGCGTGACGCTACCGGCGAGCCCGCCGGCAGCCCGGAGCGTCGTCGGCACGTCGCAGGATCGGTTCCGGCCCCGTTTTGGAATCTGGCGGATGTGCACGTATGCTTGGCTGTCGGCGGTCGTGCCCAGCACGACACCCGGCCCCATCGTTTAGCGGCCTAGGACACCGCCCTTTCACGGCGGCAGCACGGGTTCGAATCCCGTTGGGGTCACGCTGAACGAAGGATACAATTTCATACGCAAGGCCCTGTGGCGCAGTTGGTTAGCGTGCCGCCCTGTCACGGCGGAGGTCGCGGGTTCAAGTCCCGTCAGGGTCGCTTCGGTCATGGGCTCTCCTCGAGAGCCCATTGCCGTATGGGGCATCATCGGATGCCCCGTCTGTTCGCATCTTCGGATGCACCAGGCTCTGTAGCTCAGTTGGTAGAGCGCACGACTGAAAATCGTGAGGTCACGGGATCGACGCCCGTCGGAGCCACCAGAGAGAAGCCCGGGTTCGCCCGGGCTTCTTCGCGTTTCCGGCCGCGTGCGCCCGGAGCATCCGCTCGCCGCGAGCCCCTCAGCACTCGATGACGTTGACGGCGAGGCCGCCGAGCGAGGTCTCCTTGTACTTGCGCTTCATGTCGGCGCCGGTCTCGCGCATGGTCGCGATGGCCTGGTCGAGCGAGACGTGATGCGAACCGTCGCCGTGCATCGCGATGCGGGCGGCGTTGATGGCCTTGCTGCTCGCGATGGCGTTGCGCTCGATGCACGGGATCTGCACGAGCCCGCCCACGGGGTCGCAGGTGAGGCCGAGGTGGTGCTCGATGCCGATCTCCGCCGCGTTCTCCACCTGCTCGGGTGAGCCGCCGATGAGCGCGCAGAGCCCGGCGGCGGCCATCGAGCAGGCCGACCCGACCTCGCCCTGGCAGCCGACCTCGGCGCCCGAGATGGAGGCGTTGCGCTTGCACAGGATGCCGATCGCGGCGGCCGTCAGGAGGAACCGCACGACCGCGTCGTCGTCGAGCTCGCGGACGAACCGGTCGGCGTAGTGCAGCACCGCCGGCACGATGCCCGCCGCGCCGTTCGTGGGTGCGGTCACGACCCGGCCACCGGCGGCGTTCTCCTCGTTCACCGCGAGCGCGTAGAGGTTGACCCAGTCCATGGCGCGCATGGCGTCGCCGTCGTCGGCCGTGGCGTCGAGCTTCCGGAACAGGCCCGGGGCGCGGCGACGCACCCGCAGCGATCCCGGCAGGAGCTCGTCGTCGCTCGTGCAGCCGTTCTCGACGCACTCGCGCATGACCCGCCAGATGCGCAGGAGCTCGGCACGCGTCTCCGTCTCGGGCCGCCACGCGGCCTCGTTCGCGAGCATGACGCCGGCGATGTCGATCCGTTCGCGGCGGCAGTGCTCGAGCAGCTCGGCCGCACTCGCGAACGGGAACGGCAGGACCAGCGCCTGCTCGAAGACGGCCGGATGCCCGTTCAGGTCGTCCGCCACGAACCCGCCGCCGACCGAGTAGTAGGTCGCCGTGCGGATGCTGCCGCCGCCGGCGTCGAACGCCGCGAACGTCATGCCGTTCGGGTGGCCGGGCAGGCGCTTCCGCAGGTGCAGCACGACGTCGTCGGCCGGGTGGAACGGGATCTCCCGGGTGCCGCCCAGGCGCAGCACGCCCTCCTCGGCGACGCGGGCGACCCGCTCGCCGACGCCCGAGGTGTCGACCGTCTCCGGGTGCTCGCCGAGCAGGCCGAGGACGACCGCGGCATCCGACCCGTGCCCCCTGCCCGTCGCGCCGAGCGACCCGTACAGCTCGACCCGCACCCGGCCCACGTCGGCGAGGCGCCCGTCGGCAGCGAGCGCGTCGACGAACCGGCGCGCTGCACGCATCGGCCCGACCGTGTGCGACGACGACGGTCCGATGCCGATCGAGAACATGTCGAGGGCGCTCAGCACGGTGCGCACCCGGCGATGAAGGGTGCGGATGCCCGTGGCATCCGCTCGGGTGCGGTGCACGTGGTGCAGGTCATCGGAACTCCCAGGTCGTGGTCGGCGCGTGCCGACGTCGGGTGGTTCCTCCCCGCTCTGTCGATGACCTGAGAGATTCGCGCGGCTCGCGCCGCCTTGCCCCGTCGGTGAGCCGGCCGTGGCCGACTGCTTTCCAGAGTTCCCTGTCGTGGCGGTGCGGGTGCCTGAGAGATTCCCGGGGAGGGACTTGCTCCTACGGCGCCGCCCGGCTTCCCGGGCGAGCTCTCCCGCCACGATGCGGGTGTTCAGTTGCTGGTCGTCACGCTAACACGGCGGCGCTACGGCGATGTCACGTCGGCCGGCCGCTCAGAGCACGACGTCGTCGAACGACTCGAGGCGGATGCGACGGGGCCGGAGCGCCGGCGCACCGAGCACGTCGGCCCCGACCAGGTCGCCGAGGTCGACCCCCGCGACGGCGGCCACGTCGGCGACCGGCACCTGGAACGTGCGGAACGGGCCGAGCGGCGGCACCGCGTCGCCGACCAGGCCCATCCGCCGCGCGAGTTCGTCGGCGCTCAGCTGGGGCGTCTGGTCGAGCAGGAACGCGGCCGAGACGAGCGCGCCGCCCGACACCCAAGCGACGACCTTCCAGAACGACAGCGGCACGCGGATGCCCCGGTACTCCGGATCGGTCGGGCGCAGCACCGGCGCGGTGAACACGCTGATGCGGGCATCCGTCGCCTCGGCGAAGGCGAGCACGTGGTCCTCGAGGCCGAGCCAGAGCTCGCGCGACTGGTTGAAGCCGCTCGCCTGCGGGGCGGCGTTCGGGTACGTGAACGTGTCGGCGTTCGCCTGCGCGGCCACGTCGGGCGCGCCCCAGACCGGGTCGCGCCGGCGCACGAGGTGCCCGCGGTCGAGGTCGTTGCGCAGGTACACCTCGGGGCCGGCCTGCGCCGAGGCGGGCACGCGGTCGTCGAGCCGCCAGTCGTCGTCGCGCGGCAGGTCCAGCAGCGACGAGCCGTCGACGTTCGCGCCCGTGACAGCGGCGAACCGGCGCACGGTGTCGAGCAGCACGCTGAAGTGCGTCGAGTCGAGCACGACGTGCCGCCCCGGCGGGGCATCCGTCACCTGCGGCAACGGCACGGCGACACCGAGGAAGTCCTCGTCGTAGCCCGCGCCGATCTCCCCCATCGTGCGGGCCCTCAGACCCGTCGGGTGCGGAGCCGGTAGTCGTGCAGCGCGCGCACCGCGTGGTCGCCCGGCTGCACGTCGGCGAGCGCCTGGCCCGCGGCATCCGGCACCGGCTCCTCGGGCACGACCTGGGCGACCGCGCCCGTCGCACCGGAACCGTGCACCTCGTGGTGCAGCCGCTCCATGTCGGCGTCGAGCTGCGCGGCCGTCACGGCGGCCTGCTTGAGGCCGTCGAGCAGCTCGGCGGGCACCTGCGCGTCGTACTTGTAGTAGATCTTGTGCTCGAGGCTGGCCCAGAAGTCCATGGCGATCGTGCGGAACTGCACCTCGACGAGCACCGGCACGATGCCGTCGGAGAGGAAGATGGGCACCTCGATGATGGCGTGAAGGCTCTGGTAGCCGTTGTCCTTGGGCTCGGCGATGTAGTCCTTCACGCGCACGACCCGCACGTCGGACTGGCTGGTGAGCACGTCGAAGACGCGGTAGACGTCGGAGACGAAGCTGCAGGTCACGCGCACGCCGGCGATGTCGGTGATCTGCTCGCGGATGGCCTCGAAGCTCGGCTCGACGCCCTTGCGCTGGATCTTCTCGACGATCGAGTCGGCCGACTTCAGCCGGCTCGAGATGTGCTCGATCGGGTTGCCGCGGTCGGAGGCGGCGAAGTCCTCGCGCAGGATCGACAGCTTCGTGACGATCTCGTCGATGCCGAACTTGTAGCGCTGGAGGAAGCGCACGAACTCGTCCTGCAGCGCGCGCAGGGCCTGGAGCCCCTGGTCGTCGACGCCGTCGAACGCGGCTGCGGCACTGTCGAGGTCGGGTCCCGGGGTCGTTGGGGTCACGCGACGAACCTACGTGGGCTGTCTCTGGATCCGCTGTGCACACGCGATGAACCGTCGTGATAGGGCGACGGATGCCCCTGGGCCGACCGCGCCCGGGTCGCCTCGTTCGCGTGCGCGGGCGCCCGTCGCGCGCGTGCGAGACTGAGCGCCATGCGTGCAGTCCTCGCCGTGCTCGCGGCGGCCGTGTGCTTCGGCACCACCGGCACGGCACAGGCCCTCGGGCCGGAGGCCGATCCGCTCTCGCTGGGCGCGGCCCGCATCCTCATCGGCGGCGGCGCACTCGCACTGATCGCCCTCGTGCTGGCCCGGCGCCGGCCGCGCGACCACGACGCGCTCGTGCCCGAGATGCCCGTACTCGACGGCGCGCCCACCGGTTCCGCGCCGACGACCGACGCGCGCCGCGCGCGCCTCGTCTCGGCGGCCATCGTCGTGGCGGGCGCCATCGGCGTGCTCGCCTACCAGCCCGCGTTCTTCGCCGGCACCGAGCGCAACGGCGTCGCGGTCGGCACGGTCGTCGCCCTCGGTTCGGCGCCCGTGCTGACGGGCCTGCTCGAGTGGGCGATCCGCGGGCACCGGCCGTCGGGCCGCTGGGCGCTCTCGACCGTCGTCGCGACGGCGGGCATCGCGACCCTCGGCCTCGCGAGCGGCGACGCCGAGCACGCGATCGACCCGCTCGGCCTCGCCGCGTCGCTCGGCGCCGGCCTCTCCTACGCGGTCTACGCGCTCGCGAGCAAGGGCCTGCTCGAGCGCGGCTGGTCGGGATCGGGCGCGATGGGTGCGCTCTTCGGCCTGGCCGCGGTCGTGAGCCTGCCGCTGCTGCTCGCGACGGATGCCTCGTGGCTCGCCACGCCGGACGGGCTCGTGATGGGACTCTGGCTGGGCCTGGTCACCACGACCCTCGCGTACCTGCTATTCGCGGCCGGCCTCCGGCACCTCACGGCCGCGACCGTGTCGACGCTGACGCTCGCCGAGCCGCTGACCGCGACCCTCCTCGGGCTGTTCCTGCTCGGCGAGCAGCTGCCGCTGGGCGCGGCCATCGGGCTCGCGGTGCTGGCCGCGGGGCTCGCGATCCTCGCCCTGCCGGTCAGGCGCCGAGGAGTGCGGCCTCCAGCGCAGCGGTGATGTCCGCGAGCGACTCCTCCCGCGGCATGGTCGACTCGCCGTCGCCCGGCTGCACCCCGTAGTCGCCGAAGTCGGCGTGGTTCGCGCCCTCGAGCTCGACGAACACCGCGTCGGCGGGCAGCAGGTGCGCGTTCGACGTGACGTCGTCGGGCGTCGTGAGCCCGTCGTTCGAGCCGCTGATGCTGAGCACGTCGAGGCCCGAGTCGGCCAGGTCGTTCGCGCAGTAGCTGCCGAAGAGCACGAGCCCCGACGCATCCGATTCGGGGTCGCCTGCGAGCATGCAGGCGCGCACGCCGCCGAGCGAGTGCCCGCCGACCCACCACTCGTCGACGTCGGGCGCCGCCGCCGTGAACGCGTCGAGGCTGCGGACGTCGAAGAAGGCGAGGTTCAGGGTCGGCTTCGTGATGACCACCGTGGCGCCGGCGTCGACGACACCGGAGAGCACGCGCAGGTAGGCGTACGGGTCGACCCTCGCGCCGGGGACGAACACCAGTCCGGTGCCCGATCCGCCGTCGACCGGCCGCATGACGACCGACTCGGGCGTCGAGGTGATCTCGATCGCGGGGTCGCGCCACGCCTCGAGCGCCGCCTCGCGCTCGCCCTGGAAGACGGTCTGGGTCCACATCACGAAGCCCAGCACGAGCAGCAGGAGCACCGCGACCGCCGCGGCGATCCAGCCGAGCGCGCGCCTCATCCCCGGTGCTCGCCGGGTGCGCGCGCGAACCGGTCGGTGGCCTCGATCATCGCGTCGAGGATGCCCGGCTCGTCGAACGCGTGGCCGGCGTCGGGGATGATGCGCAGGTCGGCCTCGGGCCACGCGAGGTGGAGGTCCCACGCGGTCATGACGGGCGTGCAGATGTCGTAGCGCCCCTGCACGATGACGGCGGGGATGCCGCGCAGGCGTTCGGCGTCGCGGATGAGCTGCCCCTCCTCCCACCAGCCGCCGTGTCGGAAGTAGTGGTTCTCGATGCGCGCGAACGCCGTGGCGTACTCGGGCTCGGTGAACTTCGCGATGGTCTCCTGCTGCGGCAGCAGCGTGATGGTCGACGACTCCCACCGCGACCAGGCGATCGCCGCGGGCTGGTGCACCGACGGGTTCGGGTCGTCGAGGAGGCGCCCGTAGGCGGCGATCATGTGGTGCCGTTCGCGCTCGGGCACCTGGTCGACGAAGTCCTCCCAGAGGTCGGGGAAGATCGCCGACGCCCCGCCCTCGTAGAACCACTCGAGCTCGGATCGCCGCAGCGTGAACACGCCGCGCAGCACGATCTCGGTCACGCGGTCGGGGTGCGTCTCGCAGTACGCGAGTGCGAGCGCGCTGCCCCACGACCCGCCGAGCACCTGCCAGCGGTCGATGCCGAGGTGCTCGCGCAGCTTCTCGATGTCGGCGACCAGGTGCCAGGTCGTGTTGACGCTGAGGTCGGCCTCGGGCTCGCTCGCGTGCGGGATGCTGAGGCCGCAGCCGCGCTGGTCGAACAGCACGATGCGGTAGCGCTCGGGGTCGAACAGGCGCCGGTGCGCCGGGCTCGTGCCCCCGCCGGGCCCGCCGTGCAGGAACACCACGGGCTTGCCGTCGCGGTTGCCGGACACCTCCCAGTAGATGTGCTGTCCGTCCCCCACGTCGAGCATGCCGGTCTCGAGCGGCTCGATCTCCGGATACATCTCGCGCATGCTTCAGGATATCGGCCGGGCGGATGCGGCATGCGGCCGCTGTCCAGCGAGTCGGCGTACGTTCGGGCCATGCGACCGACCCGCGACCGACTCGAACCCGGCCAGGAGTCCGTCTGGGACTACCCGCGGCCGCCCGCGATCGACGCCTCCGGCGAGCGCGTCGAGATCGTGCTCGGCGGCGTGACCGTCGCCTCGACGCGCGACACGGTGCGCGTGCTCGAGACGAGCCATCCGCCGACCTACTACCTGCCGATCTCGGCCTTCGTCGCGGGGGCCCTGCGACCCGCGGCGGGCAGCTCGTTCTGCGAGTTCAAGGGTGGCGCGCGGTACTTCGACGTGCTCGGCGGCGACTCGGTGGCCGAGCGGGCCGCGTGGAACTACCCGACGCCGACGCCGGGGTTCGAGGTGCTCGCCGACCGGGTCGCGGTGTACCCCGGCCGCATGGACGCGTGCACCGTCGACGGCGAGCTCGTGCGCCCGCAGCCCGGCGGCTTCTACGGCGGCTGGATCACCGATCGGGTCGCCGGCCCGTTCAAGGGCGCGCCCGGCACCATGGGCTGGTGAGGGCACCGGGCGTTCACCGGGCGGATGTAGGCTCGCGCACATGAGCGGCACACCGGTCACGATCACCATCACCGGCGCCGGGGGGCAGATCGGCTACGCACTGCTCTTCCGCATCGCCTCGGGCGCGATGCTCGGCCCCGACACGCGCGTGCGGCTGCGGCTGCTCGAGATCCCGCAGGGGCTCGGCGCGGCCGAGGGCGCGGCGCTCGAGCTGCAGGACGGCGCGTTCCCGCTGCTCGACGCGGTCGACGTGACGGATGACGCGGGCCGCGCGTTCGACGGCGCGAACCTGGGGCTGCTGGTCGGCGCCCGCCCGCGCGGGCCCGGCATGGAGCGCGCCGACCTGCTCGAGGCCAACGGCGGCATCTTCGGCCCGCAGGGTGCGGCGATCAACGCCGGCGCGGCCGACGACGTGCGCATCGTCGTGGTCGGCAACCCCGCGAACACGAACGCGCTCATCGCCGCCGCGCACGCGCCCGACGTGCCGCGCGACCGCTTCACCGCGCTGACGCGGCTCGACCACAACCGCGCGCTCGGGCAGCTCTCCGACGCGCTCGACGCGCCGGTCGCCGACATCTCGCGCGTGGCGATCTGGGGCAACCACTCCGCGTCGCAGTTCCCCGACGTCTCGCACGCGACCGTGCGCGGGCGCCCGGTGCCCGAAGTGCTCGACGAGGAGATGGGTGCGGATGCCGCGCGCACCTGGCTCTCGGACGTGTTCATCCCGCGCGTGGCCCAGCGCGGCGCCGAGATCATCCGGGTGCGCGGTTCGAGCTCGGTGGCATCCGCCGCCTCGGCCACGATCGACCACGTGCGCGACTGGGTGCACGGCACCGACGGCGCGTGGACGAGCGCAGCCGTGGTCTCGACCGGGGAGTACGGCGTGCCCGAGGGGCTCGTCTGCTCGTACCCCGTGACCGCCGCCGACGGCACCTGGCACGTCGTGCCCGGGCTGGAGCCCGATGCGTTCGCCGCGCAGCGCATCGCCGCGTCGGTCGAGGAGCTCGCCGCCGAGCGCGACGCGGTGCGTGCGCTCGGGCTGCTCTGACCCGCTCGTCTAGGCTCGTCGCGTGGCCACGCAACCCTCCCCCGCAGCACGACGCAAGCAGATGATCGCCGGCATCGTCGTCGGGTTGATCGTCGGCGTCGTGATCAGCCTCGTGACCGGGTTCTGGCTGTGGCTCGCCGCCGGTGCGGCGGTGGGCCTCGCGAGCGGCGCGCTGCTGAAGCCGCCGGCGCAGTAGTCCGCGAAACGACGAGGGCCGACCCGCCCGGCGGATCGGCCCTGCGTGCGTGCGCGGCGGCGCTACTTCTTCGACTTCTCCGGCACCGGCGCGGTGCCCGACGCGCGCTGCGCTTCGAAGTAGGCGCGCGCCTCGTCCTGCCGCTTCGCCTCGGCACCGGTCGCGATGCTCGCGCGCAGGTGCTCGGGCTCGAAGCCGAACGCGTCGACCAGGTCGAGCGCGTGCGGGCGCAGGCGCGCGATCAGGCGGTCGACGTAGGCCGTGACGGCCTGCGCGCGCTGCGGCGACAGGCGGCCGTGGATGAGGTACCACGACATGTGCCGCTCGAGCAGCCCCAGGCCGAACAGGTCGCGCAGCCAGGTGAGCACCTGCTTCGTGCCCTCGTGCTCGGTCTGCTCGAGGCCGCGCGTGAACGCCTCCCACTGCAGCAGTTCGGCGTGCGCGCGCGCCGCCTCGATGAGCTCGTTCTGGTTCGCGTTGAACAGCGCGGCCGACTCGGCCTTCGAGAGCTTGCGCGCGTCGCGCAGGCGGCCGGCGATCTCCTCGACCATGGTCTCGACGCGGTCGGTGAGCAGGCCCCGCTGCGTGTCGGGGTCGCGCAGGTCCTTGACCGATCGCGCGGTCGAGCCGAAGTCGCTCACGGTCTGTGCGATGCGGCGCAGGCCGCTGCCGTGGAGCGCCCGGTCGGCCGCCTGCGACACGACGTAGCGGGCCAGCGCGCCGGCGTCGGCACCCGCGAACTTCTTCGAGAAGTCGGTGAGCAGGCGCTTGGCGACCAGCTGCAGCAGGACGTTGTTGTCGCCCTCGAACGTGACGTAGATGTCGAGGTCCTGACGCAGGCCGACGAGGCGGTTCTCGGCGAGGAAGCCGGCGCCGCCGCATGCCTCGCGCGCCTCCTGCAGGGTGTCGAGCGCGTGCCAGGTCGACAGCGGCTTGAGCGCCGCGGCGAGGGTCTCGAGGTCCTGCCGGTCGTCGTCGGTGTCGGCCTTCCCGCTGAACACCGCGTCGAACTTCACGAGGAACTCGTCGTGCGCGAAGACCTGCGCGTAGGTGGTCGCGAGGCGCGGCAGGAGGCGGCGCTGGTGCCGCTGGTAGTCGAGGAGCACCTCCTCCTCGGTGTCGCTCGCCGCGTTGAACTGGCGGCGCTCGCTGCCGTAGCGGATCGCGATGGCCAGCGCCATGGCCGACGCGGTGGTCGCGGCACCGTCGAGCGACACGCGACCCTGCACGAGCGTGCCGAGCATCGTGAAGAAGCGGCGGCCCGGGCTCGGGATGGGGCTCGAGTACGTGCCGTCGGCCGCCACGTCGCCGTAGCGGTTCAGCAGGTTGACTCGCGGCACGCGCACGCCGGAGAAGTGCAGGCGGCCGTTGTCGATGCCGTTCAGGCCGCCCTTGAGGCCGTCGTCCTCACCGCCGATGCCGTCGAGGAACGCGCCCTCGTCGTCGCGCAGGTGCACGTAGAACGCGTGCACGCCGTGGTTCACGCCCTTCGTGATGAGCTGCGCGAACACGACCGCGTCCTTGCCGTGCAGGGCCGCGTTGCCGAGGTAGTCCTTCCACGCGCCGCGGAACGGCGTGTCGATGACGAACTCCTCGGTGTCGGGGTCGTACGTCGCGGTCGTGGCGATCGAGGCGACGTCCGACCCGTGCCCGGTCTCGGTCATCGCGAACGCGCCCGGCACGTCGAGGGTCATGATGCCCGGCAGGAACGTCTCGTGGTGGTACTCCGTGCCGAGGTGCAGCACCGCCGCGCCGAACAGGCCCCACTGCACGCCCGACTTGATCTGCAGGCTCGGGTCGGCGAGCACGAGCTCCTCGAACGCCGCGATGTTGCCGCCTGCGTCCTCCTGGCCGCCGAGCGACTTCGGGAATGCGCGGTTCACGTGCCCGTTCGCGACGAGGTAGTGCAGCTGTCCGAGCACCCGCTCGCGGTGCTCCGCCATCGACTGCCCGTCGATGCGCTGCACCTCGGGACGCTTCGCGACCTCGCGCGACGAGAGGCGGATGTCGGCCCAGGTGCCGAGGAGCTGTCGGCCGAGCGCGGCGATGTCGATGGTCGGCTCGGGCTGGGTCGCATCCTCACGCTGCTCGATCGTGGGCTGCGCGTCGGTGTCGGGGCGAACGGCGGTGTCTGCCATGCGATGTCCTCTCTGCACGGATATTCGAGCATCACGGTAGGTCTCTCACAATCAACCGCCAACCGTCCTGTACGGAAGCCACAATCGGGCGTCGCATGACGCGCCGCGAGGATTGTGCGCTGTCCACATGCGTCGGTCGCCCGTGGGCGGGCCGGCGACTCAGCTGCGGAAGTAGGCGTTCGCCTTCGGCGAGAACAGCAGCACCAGGATCAGCACGCCGAACGCGATGCTGAAGTACTCGGCGATGGCGGTCGGGGTCGCCACGATGACCCAGACGGACCCTGCGATCGAGAGCACCTCGACGATCGCGACGACGATGCGGGCGAGGCGGCGGCCGCTCAGCAGGCCCGCGGCGACCGCGATCGCCACGACGCCGATGATGATCGACACGATCGCGACGGTCGTGAGCGCCGCTCCCCCGCCGGCGGCCTCCGCCAGGTCGGGGTCGGTGCCGAAGAGCAGCACCAGCGCTCCCGCGAGCACGTCGAAGAAGCCGCCGATCCAGGTGAGGATGGCGACGAAGGTGACGCCGCCGGGTCGTCTCGCCACGGTGCCCACCTCAGTCGGCGGTCGGCTCGGCGGGCGCGAGACCGCGGAAGTAGCGGTTCGAGTCGGGCATCCAGAGCAGCGTGATGGCCGCGATCGCCACGAGCGCGCTGAGGATCTCCCCGGCGACGCCGGCCGGGTTCATGACGCCGATCACGATCGACGCCATGGCGCTCAGCGCCTCGAGCACCGTCACGGCGATGCGCGAGACGGGGTTGCCGCGCAGCAGGCCGATCGCGGCGACGATCACGATCACGCCGAGCAGGAGCGAGACGGTGGATGCGGCGATCAGCGCGCCGGTGCCGCCGAACTGGTCCGCGAACTCGGGGTCGGAGGCCGCCGTGAAGAGGAGGATCGCCGCGAGGATGTCGATCGCCGCGCCGATCCAGACGAGGAACGCCACGATCGTGACGCCCAGCGGTCGCTTCGGTCCGAACTGCTCTGCCATGTCGCTCCCCCGTCGCGTGCTCTCCGGCCGATCCTAGCGAGCCGGGTCAGGCCGCTGCCACGACCTTCAACAGCGCCTCGCCGTAGGAGTCGCGCTTCTTGGCCCCGATGCCGGTGATGCCGTCGAGTTCGGCGATCGAGCCCGGGCGCGCCTGCGCGACCGCGCGCAGGGTCGCGTCGCCGAACACGATGTACGCGGGCACGCCCTGGCTGCGCGCCTCCTCGGCGCGCCAGGCGCGGAGCGCCTCGAACAGCTCGGCCTGTGCCGGTTCGAGGTCGGCGGCCGCCGGCGCGGCCGCGCGCGAGCGCCGGGCGGGCCGGTCGGGCTCGGTGCGCAGCGAGACCGTGCGCGCGCCCGAGAGCACGTCGGCCGAGGCATCCGTGAGCCCCAGCGTGCCGTACTCGCCCTGCGCCGCGACCAGGCCCTGGGCGAGCAGCTGGCGCACGACCCCGCGCCACTGCTGGTCGCCGAGGTCGTCGCCGATGCCGTAGGTCGCGAGCGTGTCGTGGCCGTACTGGCGCACGCGCGCCGTGTCGTTGCCGCGCAGGATGTCGATGAGGTGCCCTGCGCCGAACCGCTGCCGCCGCTCGCGCTCGAGGCGCACGATCGTCGAGAGCAGCTTCTGCGCGGGCACCGTGCCGTCCCACGACTCGGGCGGGCTCAGGCACGTGTCGCAGTTGCCGCACGGGGTGCTCTGCTCGCCGAAGTAGCCGAGGAGGTTCTGGCGGCGGCAGGAGACGGTCTCGCACAGCGCGAGCATGGCGTCGAGGTGCTGCTGCATGCGCCGGCGGTGGGCGACGTCGCCGGGACTCTCGTCGATCATGCGCCGCTGCTGCACGACGTCCTGCAGGCCGTACGCGAGCCACGCGATCGCGGGCTCGCCGTCGCGACCGGCGCGACCGGTCTCCTGGTAGTACCCCTCCACCGACTTCGGCAGGTCGACGTGGGCGACGAACCGCACGTCCGGCTTGTCGATCCCCATGCCGAACGCGATGGTCGCGACGACCACGACGCCGTCCTCCTGCTGGAACCGGCGCTGGGTCTCGGCGCGCTGCTCGGGCGGGAGTCCCGCGTGGTACGGCAGCGCTCGCACCCCGTGCTGCTCGAGGTACGCCGCCAGCTTCTCGGTGCTCGCGCGCGACAGGGCGTAGACGATGCCCGAGACCGGCGCGCCCGTGGCGTCGACGCCCTCGCGGCGGATGAAGTCGAGCAGCTGCTGGCGCACCTGCTGCTTCGACTCGATGCGGTACTGGATGTTCGGCCGGTCGAAGCTCGAGACGAAGTGCCGCGCCTCGCCGAGCGACAGCCGCTCGGTCAGCTCGCGGTGCGTGGCCTCGGTCGCGGTCGCGGTGAGCGCGATGCGCGGCACGTCGGGCCAGCGCTCGGCGAGCTCGGCGAGGGCGAGGTAGTCGGGGCGGAAGTCGTGGCCCCACTGCGACACGCAGTGCGCCTCGTCGATGGCGAACAACGCGATGGTGCCCTGCTCGAGCAGGCGCTTCGCGGCTTCCGTGTTCAGCCGCTCGGGCGCGATGTAGAGCAGGTCGAGCTCGCCCGCGCGGTACGCGCGCTCGACCTCGCGCCGCTCGTCGGGCGACTGCGAGGAGTTGAGGTATGCGGCCCGCACGCCGTTGCGCACGAGCGCGTCCACCTGGTCGTGCATGAGCGCGATGAGCGGCGACACGACGACGCCCGTGCCGGGCCGGAGGAGCGCGGGCACCTGGTAGCAGAGGCTCTTGCCGGCGCCGGTCGGCATGAGCACGACCGCGTCGCCGCCGCCCGCCACGTGCGCGATGACCTCGGCCTGGTGGCCGCGGAAGTCGTCGTAGCCGAAGACGGCGTGCAGCGCCTCGATCGCGTCGTCGAAGCGCGCGGGGGCGGTGGCGGAGACCGGGGCGGTGGCGGGCGCGGATGCCTCGGGCCCGGCCGCCCGCGCGAACCCGCCGCCGCCCGGCACGGCCGTCTCCCACTCGAGCTCGGGCGGAGGCGCCTCGTCGTCCTCGGGGGGCGGGACGGCGTCGGGGTCCCACCAGTCGTCGTCGGGTTCCGGCGCGGAGTTCCAGGTCACCCGACGAGCCTAACGAGGCCCGGCGACGGGCGGGCGGACGCGTCGAGCGAACGCCCGCGCCGTCGCCGGGCAACGTGTGGAGGAGCGGCGGTCAGTCGGACTTCCGGCGGGTCAGCAGCAGCGTCACGCCGACGGCCGCGCCGATCGCGAGCACGGCGCCGCCGATCCAGAGCGCCTCCTCGGGCACGAGCGGTGCGCCCTCGTCGGAGGCCGACTCGGAGGCATCCGTCTCCTCATCGGCCGTCGATGCGCCGCACACGAAGTCGGCGTCGCTGCCCGTGCCGAGCTCGACACCCTCGGCAGGCGCCCAGGTGAACCCGAACTCGCCGGAGATGGGGTGCCCGTCGGTCGAGACGACCTGCCACGACACGGTGTAGTCGCCCGGGTCGCCGAGCAGCGTGTCGAGCTCGACCGCGGGGCCGACCACGGTGCCGCAGCCGTCGCCGTAGTGCAGCCCGTCGGGGCCGACCACCTGCACGATGCCCCCGTTGCCGAGGTCGAGCAGGTCGTCGTTCGTGGTGACCGAGATCGTGCCCGGCTGCTCGGTGACGGTCGAGTCGGGCTCGGGGCTCCACGCGATGGGGTAGTTGTGCGCGGCCGCGGGCAGCGCCGGGAGCAGGGCCAGGGCGAACGCCGCGGCCGCGCCGAGCAGGACGCCGACGACTCGGCGGCCCGCCCGACGCGGCGAGGCGTCGGTCACTGCTTCGCGGCTCCGCGGCGAGCGGTCACCGCGAGCACGATGCCCACGGCGCCGACGACCAGGCCGCCGATGCCCAGCACCCGGGCGAGGACGTCGGTCTCGGAGGCATCCGATGCCTCGCTCGCCTCGGTGCTCTCGGCGTGCTCCTCGTCGGAGTGCTCCTCGTCGGCCGCCTCGTCGGTGCCGTGGCTGTGCCCGTCGCCGGTCGACTCGGTGACGGTGATGAACGGCGCCGGGGTCGCGGGCTCCTCCTCGCCCTCGGCGGCGACGTCGACCCACGCGGTCTCGCCCTCCTCGCACGCCTGCACGACCGGGAAGACCAGGTCGGTGCCGGCCGCGTCCTCGGCGATGCGCACCTGGATCGACACGGTGTCGCGGAACCCGTCGGGCAGCGGCTCGACGGCGGTGTAGACGACCTGCGAGACGGCGTCGCCCTCGGTGACGGTCTCGACGTCCCACGTCGAGCTGATGGTCGGGGTGACCGACTCGACCCCCTCCGGGATGTCGAAGGTGAGCGACGTGGTGGGCGAGCCCTCGCAGCCGTGGCCGACCGAGAAGGTCATCACGGCGTAGGAGCCGGCGGCGGTGCCGCTCGGCGTGACCGTGACGTGGGCGTTCGCCGCGAGCGGGGCCGCGAGCGCGAGGAGGGCGCCACCGCCGAGGGCGGCAGCGGCGAGGGAGGTGGTGCGGAGAGTGGTGCGGATGGTCATGTGCGTCCTGTTCGAAAGCGCGCGCCGATTCGCCGACCTGGCGTCGGCGCGAAAGTGGGGTGTGGGTGGCGTGGTCGCGACTAGGCGACGGATGCCACGGGCGGACCCCGGTGCCGCAGGACGGAGAGGACGACCAGGCGAGGCCTGGCGACGGGGCGGTGCCAGGTGCGGATCGAGACGCGCGGGGCGTCGATCGGCAGCGTGGCCGGGATGCGCAGGAGCGGTCGGAGCACCGTGCGGGCGGCGCGTGCGAGGGCGGCGAACGCGAGGTCGCCGCGCTGGAGCGCCACGACGGTCAGCACCGCGGCGACCGCGTGCGAGGCGAGCATCACCGGGGAGGCGTCGAGCGAGCTGAGGCCGAGTCCGCCGAGGGCGGCATCGAACACGGCGGCATCGATGGGCGCGTGCCCGGCGTGCGGGCCGGCGGCCTGTGCCGAGGCGCCGGCGGGTGCGGTCACGGTGAACAGGCCGTGCAGCACGAGCTGGCTGAGCACGGCTCCGGCAGCGGTGCGCGGCAGGCTCGCGGCGGCGCCGACGAGCACCATGCACACGAGCCCCGAGAAGGTGAGCGCGAGCACGATCGCGAGCGGGCCGGGCGGATGCCCCCCGCCGACGACGTGCGAGAGCGATGCGACGAGCGTGGCGGACGCGGCGACGAACCACCCGCGCGCCACCCGCTGCCATCTCGCACTCACCCGAACAGCGTACGCGAACGCGCCGCGGCCCCGCGCACCGGAGTGCGCGGGGCCGCGGCGGTCAGGGGCCGGATCAGAGCGGCGCGACGTCCAGCGTGAACGAGCTCGTGGTGCCGGTGCTCGGCACGTAGATCTCGAAGGTGGTCGGGCCGCTCGCGTCGGACGGCACGAGCACGTTGACGCTCGCCTGGCCGACCTCGTCGGTCGTGGGCGTGTACGACGTGTCGATCGACGCGCTGCCGACGACCACGCCGCCGACGAGCACCTCCGCGACGTCGGCGTCGATCTCATCACGCGTGAAGTCGAGCGACGACAGGTTCACGGTGAAGCTGCCGCCCGCGTTCACCGACGTGCCGCCGGGCAGGTGCACGCCGACCGCGCGCTGCATGAGGTCGGTCGTCGCCGAGCCGAACTCGGCGAAGTAGTCGACCATCGACTGCAGGTCGATCTTGCCGCTGTCGGAGACGTTCGTGCCGCTCGCGAAGGTGCTGAAGTTGTCACCGCCCGAGGCGAGGAACGAGTTGACGCCCACCGAGTAGGTATCGCCCGGCACGACCGGCGACCCGGCGAGCCACATCTCGGTGATCTTGTCACCGGCGGGGCCCGAGGGGTCGTAGGTGTAGGTGAAGTCGGCGCTGACGCCGAGCTTCAGGAACGGACGCGACGCGCCCGCGGGCTGCCACTGCTCCTCGAGGACCTGCTTGATCTGGGCACCGGTGAGGTCCATCGCGACGAGCGTGTTGGCGAAGGGCTGCACGCCGGCGGCCTCGGCGTAGGTGACGTCGCCCGACTCCAGGTCGGCGCGCAGGCCGCCCGGGTTCATGAACGTCACGTCGACCGAGCGCGTGCCGTCGACGTTGAGCGCCCACAGCTGCACGTCGGCGACGAAGTTGCCGAGCGTGGACTCGCCACCGCGGTTCTCCGGGAACGACGTCGAGGTCGCCGGGTCGGCGGCGACGGCACGACCGAAGTTCTGGTCCGCCGTGCCGAGCACGACGCTGCCGAGCTCCTCGGCGACCTCGACCGCGTCGTCCACGATGCGCTGGGTCTTGTTGTCCTCCTTGTAGGCGTACCCGACCACGTCGCCGTCGGCGTTGCGCACCGCGACGTCGTAGATGGTGTTGTGCATCGAGACGATCTCGTCGCCGAGGGTGTCGTACTCGATGACCATGTTCGAGAACTTCTGGCCGTACTGGCCGCTCGAGATGACCGGCCGGTCGTCGATCACGTGGTTGTACGCGAGGTGCGTGTGGCCCGAGACGATCGCGTCGATGTTATCGTTCGCGTTCAGCACGATGTCGCCGAAGCGCGAGTTCGGGTCGATCGCCGACTCGATGGCGGTGGTCGCCGCACCCTCGTGCACGAGCATGATCACGATGTCGGCCTCGCCGTTGGCGGCGTCGCCGTCGCTCAGCTGGTCGGCGACGCGGTTCGCGGCCACGACCGGCGAGCCGACGTCGATCGAGGCGATGCCCGCGGGGCTCACGAGCGACGGGAGCTCGTCGGTGACGGCGCCGACGAAGCCGATGCTGACGCCCTTGAACTCCTCGATCCAGTACTCGGGCAGCGCCGGGTCCTCGGTGCCGGTGTGGTAGATGTTCGCGCCGAGGTACTCCCAGTCGGCGAGGGGCATCACGCGGTCGGTGAGGTCGTCGAACCCGAGGTCGAACTCGTGGTTGCCCACTGCGCTCACGTCGAGGCCGAGCTGGTTGAGCGCCGCGATGGTCGGCTCGTCCTGCTGGATGAACGAGGTGAAGGTCGAGGCGCCGATCATGTCGCCGGCGGCGGCGACCACGGTGTTGGTGTTGCCGCGCGAGAACTCCTTGACCGCCCCGCCGAGCGCAGCGGCGCCTCCGGTGCTGCCGGACTGCTCGAGCCGGCCGTGGAAGTCGTTGAACGTGAGCAGGTTGATCTCGGCGATCTTCTGCTTGCCGGCCGGGGGCGCGGCCTGGGCGGTGGCGACGCCGCCGAGCGTGAGGGCGGCCGTCGCGGCCACGGCGATCGTTCCGGCGACGAGGCGCGCGCTGCGTCGTCGCGTGCGGGCCGGGTCTCCGGCCTGGTGGTCCAGCATGTTCCGGGTACTCCTTCGTTGCGGGATGCCCCGCGCACGCGTACCGGTGGCAGGGGTGAGGCCCACAGTAGGGAACGGGCAGCGGGCCTGACCACCCCCGAATCGCGCACAGAACCGGCAATTCACGACGATTTCATGCGCGAGCGGGCCCGCCGTGCGCAGATGTGCACGCATCTCCCCGCGGTGTGCGCGGATGAGCAGTCGACCCGCCGACTACGCTGAGCGGATGCTCACGGTCGTGGTCGGTCTCGCCGGCGCCCTCGTCTACGGCGCAGCCGACTTCCTCGGCGGCCTCGCCGCGCGTCGCGTGAGCGCCCTGCTCGCCACCGCGGTGGCCGCCGGGTCGGGGCTCATCGCGCTGCTCGTGGCGTACCCGTTCGTGGGCGGCGCGTGGGGCCGCGACGACGTGCTGCTCGGCGCGCTCTCGGGCCTCACCGGCGCGCTCGCCCTGACGCTGCTCTACGCCTGCCTCGCGATCGGCCCGATGAGCATCCTCTCCCCGCTCACCGCGGTGGTGTCCGCCATCGTGCCGATGGCCTGGGGGCTGGCTGCGGGTGAGACCCTCTCGCCGATCGGCACCTGGGCGCTCGGCGTCGCACTCGTCGCGGTCGTGCTCGTCGGGTTCGTGCCCGAGCAGGGCGCGGTGCGCCCGAGCGTGCGCGGCATCGCGATGGCGATCGGCGCCGGCGCCTCCATCGGCGCGTTCCTCATCATCATCGACGGCACGAGCGACGAGAGCGGCCTCGTGCCGCTGGTCATGAACCGCACGGTCAGCGTGCTCGTCATGGCGACCGTGCTCACGACGCTCGTGCTCGTCGCGCGCGGGCGCTCGCGCCGCTGGTCGAGGCGGGCGGCGGATGCCGCGAGCGCACGCGCCCCGGAGGACGAGCCGATCGCGTCGGAGGCGCTGCACGCGACCGGTGCCGCGGGCGTGGCCGTGCACGCGGACCGCCCCGACCGCGAGCCCGGCGACCACGACGCCCCGCGCGGCTTCGTGCTGCGCACTCCCGGTATGGCCGCCGGCATCCGCTTCGCCATCGCCTGCGGCGTGGTCGACGTCGCGGCCAACGTGCTGCTGCTCATCGGGCTGCGCATCGGCGACCTCACCGTGGTGAGCGTGCTCACCGCGATGTACCCGGCCGGCACGATCCTGCTCGCCGCGCTCGTGCTGCGCGAGCGCATCGCGCCGGTGCAGTGGGTCGGGCTCGTGCTCGCCCTGACGGCCGCGGGGATGCTGGCCGCGGCGTAGCATCCGCTCGCCCGACCCCCGCCCTAGAGGCGACCGGCCCAGGTCACGCGCACCACAGCGGAGCCCTCCTCCGCGCTCGCGGCCAGGTCGACCTCGCCGCGGATGCGCCAGTCGTGGTCGCCCGCCGGGTCGACCATGACCTGCTCGACGCGCCACACCCCCGCCGCCGGGTCCTCGTCGATCGCGAGCAGGCGCGGCGCCCGCGCGGCGCCGTCGGTGCCGATCTCGTCGTGCTCGGCGTAGTACGCGTCGAGCACCTCGGGCCAGCCCACCTCGGGGTCGAGCTCGGCGAGCTCCTCGTCGCGCTCGAGGGCGGCGAGCTGCACGCGGCGGAACAGCTCGTTGCGCACGAGCACCGTGAACGCACGACGGTTGTCGACCACGCTCGGCGGCGCGGGCGGCACGACCTCCGCGGGCTCGGGGCCGTCCTCCAGCGGGTGCGCGAGTCGCTCCCACTCGTCGACGAGGCTCGAGTCGACCTGCCGCACGAGCTCGCCGAGCCACTCGATGAGGTCGAGCAGCTCCTCGGTCTTCGCCTCCTCGGGCACCGTCTGGCGCACCGCCCGGTAGGCGTCGCTGAGGTACCGCAGCACGAGCCCCTCGCTGCGCTGCAGCTGGTAGAACGACACGTATTCCCCGAACGACATGCTGCGCTCGAACATGTCGCGCACGACCGACTTGGGCCGCAGCTCGAAGTCGCGCACCCACGGCTGGCTCGACGCGAACGTCTCGTACGCCTGCGCGAGCAGCTCGTCGAGCGGCTTCGGCCAGGTGACCTCCTCGAGCGCCTCCATGCGGTCGTCGTACTCGACGCCGTCGGCCTTCATCGCGGCGACCGCCTCGCCGCGCGCGCGGAACTGCTGCTGCGACAGGATCGGCCGCGGGTCGTCGAGCGTCGACTCGATCACGCTCACCACGTCGAGCGCGTAGTGGCCGGTGCCGGCGGATGCGGCGCCCGACGTGTCGTCGGAGTCGAGCAGCTCGATCGCGGCGAGCGCGAACGGCGAGAGCGGCTGGTTCAACGCGAAGTTCGGCTGCAGGTCGACGGTGAGGCGGATGGCCGGCTCCGCGGCATCCGACCGCACCACCTCGACCACGCCCGCGGCCACCAGCGTGCGGAAGATGCCGAGCGCTCGCCGGGCGAGCTCGCGCTTGCGCGACATCGGCTCGTGGTTGTCGAACACGAGCGCGCGAGCGTTCGCGAACACGTCGCCGCCGCGCGCGATGACGTTGATGAGCATCGCCGCGGTCAGCTGCAGGTGCGAGGTGAGCGGCTCGGGCTCGGCCTCGATGAGCCGCTCGAACGAGCGCTCGGTCCAGTTGACGAAGCCCTGCGGCGGCTTCTTGCGCACGACCTTCTTCAGCTTCTTCGCGTCGTCGCCGGCCTTGCGCACGGCCACCGCGTTCTCGATCTCGTGCTCCGGGGCGAGTGCGACCACCGTGCCGGCCGTGTCGTAGCCGGCGCGCCCCGCGCGCCCCGCGATCTGGTGGAACTCGCGAGCGGTGAGCTGCCGCATCCGCTGCCCGTCGTACTTCGTGAGCGCGGTGAGCAGCACCGTGCGGATCGGCACGTTGATGCCGACCCCGAGCGTGTCGGTGCCGCAGATGACCCGCAGCAGCCCGCGCTGGGCGAGCTGCTCGACGAGGCGACGGTAGCGCGGCAGCATGCCCGCGTGGTGCACGCCGATGCCCGCGCGCACGAGCCGCGAGAGCGTCTTGCCGAACCCGGTCGTGAAGCGGAACTCGCCGATCTCGCGCGCGATCTCGTCGCGCTGCTCGCGGGTGACGACCCGGATCGACGACAGCGCCTGCGCCCGTTCCATCGCGGCGGCCTGCGAGAAGTGCACGATGTAGACGGGCGCCTGCCGCGTCTCGAGCAGCTCCTCGACGGTCTCGTGCGCCGGCGTCACGGCGTACGAGAACGACAGCGGCACGGGGCGCTCGACGCCCGTGACCCGCGCGGTGTCGCGGCCGGTGCGACGCGAGAGGTCGTCGGCGAGCGCGGTGACGTCGCCGAGCGTCGCCGACATCAGCACGTATTGCACGTCGGTCAGCGTGATGAGCGGCACCTGCCAGGCCCAGCCGCGGTCGGGGTCGCCGTAGAAGTGGAACTCGTCCATGACGACCTGGTCGAGGTCGGCCTCGGGGCCGCGGCGCAGCGCGAGGTTGGCCAGGATCTCGGCGGTGCAGCAGATGATCGGGGCATCCGGGTTCACCGACGAGTCGCCCGTGACCATGCCGACGTTCGCCGCGCCGAAGATGTCGACGAGCTGGAAGAACTTCTCGCTCACGAGCGCCTTGATGGGTGCCGTGTAGTAGCTGCGGCCGCCTCGGGCGACGGATGCCGCGTGGGCGGCGACCGCCACGAGGGACTTGCCCGTGCCGGTGGGCGTGGAGAGGATGACGTTCGCGCCGGAGACGATCTCGATGACCGCTTCGTCCTGCGCGGGGTACAGCTCGATGCCCCGATCTGCGGCCCAGTCGACGAACCCGTCGTAGGCCGCGTCGGCGTCGAACGGCGTCGGCATGCGGTCGAGCAGCGAGGCGGTCACCCGAACGAGTCTGCCCCATGCCTGCCGGCACCCGGACATGAGAGCGGCCGGTGCGCCCCGAGCTCGGGTCGTTGCGCACCGGCCAACAGGTCTCGATCGACAGTCAGTTCCCCCTGCATACGCCGTGTCTCGACCCACTCATACGGTACGAACCCCAGGGGGTCGCGGCATCGGGGGAAACCCTGATTGTGCGCCCCGTTCGCTCGAGCGCCGACCGGCCGTCAGACCCCGAGCAGCAGCGAGACGAGGAACAGCACGGGCACGGCGCCGACCGTCGTGATGAGCACGGTGTCGCGCGCGATGATCTCGGCGGTGTCGTAGCGCTGGGCGATGGTGAACACGTTCTGCGCGCTGGGCAGGGCCGCGAGCACGGTGACCGCGTACAGCGTGTGACCGTCGAGCCCGAACGCGAACCGGCCGAGGGCCCACGCGACGAGCGGCATCGCGACGAGCTTCAGCGCCGACGCGAGCACGATGTCGCGACGGCCCGAGCCCGGCGCGAGCGGGCGCTGGCCGTGCAGCGAGATGCCGTACGCGATGAGCATGATGGGCACCGCCGCCTGCCCGACCAGGGCGATCGGCTCGGTGACGATCGCCGGGAGCTGCACGCCGGTGACCGACACCAGCACGCCGAGCAGCGACCCGATGATGATGGGGTTCGCGAGCGCCTTCAGCACGGTGCGCCAGACGGATGCCCCGCCGCGGACGATCACGTCGAGCACCGACAGCGCCGCGGGCATGAACAGCAGCAGCTGCAAGAGCACGACCGGCGCCGAGAAGGCCGCGTCGCCCAGCATGTACACCGAGATCGGGATGCCGATGTTGTTGCCGTTGACGTAGCCGGCGCCCATGCCGCCGATCACGGTCTGCGCGAGCGGGCGGCGCCAGACGAGCATCGCGACGAGCGCGAAGACCACGAACATGGCGACGGCCGCGATGAACGAGACGGGCAGCAGCACGGAGAACAGCGCGCCGACGTCGGCGCTCGACAGCACGCTGAACAGCAGGAACGGGCCGAGCACGCTGAACGCGAGCCGGCTCAGCACGTACCGGGCGTGCGGACCGAGCACGCCGCTGCGTCCGGCGACCCAGCCGACGAAGATCGCGACCGCGATGACCGCGAAGCCGGTCAGGACGTCCAGCACGTGGGCCTCCTCCTGCGCCCGGGTGCGCGTTGGTCGTAGGGTCGGACACGATCCTCCCACCTCCGGCGACGGGTGCCGCGCAGGGTGGGTGCACGCGGACGAAGGAGACCCGACCATGCACATGCACACCACACTGCCCACCGTTCCGCTCGGCACGACCGGGATGGACGTGACCCGCGTCGGATTCGGCGCCTGGGCGATCGGAGGGGCCGACTGGGCGTTCGCCTGGGGCGCGCAGGACGATGACGCGTCGATCGCGGCGATCCGGCACGCGGTCGAGCGCGGCGTGAACTGGATCGACACGGCGTCGGTCTACGGGCTCGGGCACTCCGAGGAGGTGGTCGGGCGGGCCCTCGCCGCGCTGCCCGCCGATGAACGGCCGTACGTGTTCACGAAGGGCGGCATGCAGTTCGACCTCGCCGATCGGCGGCGCAGGGCGCAGCGCGTGGGAGCACCCGCCGCGATCAAGCGGCACGCCGAGGAGTCGCTCGCGCGACTCGGGGTCGAGCGAATCGACCTCTTCCAGATGCACTGGCCGGCCGACGACGGCACCCCGATCGAGGAGTACTGGAACGCGTTCGTCGAACTCCGCGACGAGGGCAAGGTGCGTGCGATCGGGCTGTCGAACCACTCGGTCGCGCAGCTCGACGCGGCCGAGGCGGTCGGGCACGTCGACACGCTCCAGCCCCCGTTCTCGGCGATCGCGCCCGCCACCGCCGACGAGCTGCTGCCGTGGTGCGTCGCCCACGACACGGGCGTGATCGTGTACAGCCCCATGGGCTCGGGCCTGCTGACCGGCGCGTTCGACGCCGAGCGTGTCGCATCACTGCCCGAGGACGACTGGCGGCGCAGCGCACCGGCGTTCACGACCGACCTCGAGCAGAACCTCCGCATCGCCGACGCGCTCGCGCGGGTCGCCGAGCGCCACGGCGTGCCGCAGCCGGCCGCGGCGGCCGCCTGGACGCTCGGGTTCGACGGCGTCACCGCGGCGATCGTGGGGGCGCGTTCCGAGGCGCAGATCGAGGGCTGGCTGCCCGCGAGCTCCCTCGTGCTCACGGACGAGGACTACGCGGAGGTCGCCGCGGCGAGCGCCTGACGCCTCGGCTGCTCAGCCGCGTTCAGGCGCGGAACGTCGGCCGCACCACGTCGGCGGGCCGCCCGCCCGACACGAACTCGACCACCGCCTCGACGAGCCGGAACGGCACGAGCGCGATGAGATGCAGCAGCACGAGCGGGCCGAACGCAGCGGCCGAGTACGGCAGCCACACCATGAGCAGGCGCTCGGCGCCCCACGGCAGCGCGAGCACGGCGGGCACGAGCGCGAGCAGCAGCCACCACGGCGAGGTGGACGCGAGCACGGCCGCGGCGATCACCAGCCCCGCACCGACGAGCGTCTGGAGCACGAGCAGCAGGCCGATGCCGGGCGCCGAGTAGCGGATCGTGCGATCGGCCGACACCCACGACCACATCAGCCACGCGCGCAGCAGCGGCACGCCCTGCTCGCGGAGCGCGGTGCGGAACACGCGGTCGTCGACGCGGCGTCGCACCAGCGTCGCCTCGCGGTCGCCCAGCTCGTCGGCCGCGCGGCTCTGCGCGTCGTGCAGCACCGCGGGCGCCGACTGCCGCCCGTAGCTCGCGATGAAGCTCCACAGGAACATCGGCACCGACGCCAGGTCGGTCGCCTGCGGCTGCGCGCGGTAGGAGATGCCGTCGACGGGGTCGTCGTACCGGATCGCCTCGAGCACGTCGAACTCGTACCCGTCGGCGGGCCGCTGCGCGAGCGAGATGCGCTCGAGCGGGGCTCCCTGGTCGTCGCTGAACGGCATGCGCACCCTCCGGATCGGCTCGACACCATCCTGCCCGTCGACGCTCCCGCCCGGCGATGCGACACTGGCCGCATGGACGATTCCGGCCGCACGACCGGTGCCGACGGGGGCGGCGTGACCCTGCGGCGCCCGATCGAACAGGACCACCCGTCGATCGTCGCGGCGATCGCCGACTGGTGGGACACGCCGAACGCATCGCAGCTCGCCCTGCTCATGCCCCGGCTCTTCCTGCAGCACTTCACCGGGACGAGCCTGATCGCCGAGCACGCCCCGTCGCGCGAGCTCGCCGGGTTCCTCATCGGGTTCCGCTCGCCCGACCACCCCGAAGTCGCCTACATCCACTTCGTGGGCGTGTCCCCGCGGGCCCGGGGGCTGGGCCTCGGGCGGACCCTGTACGAGCGCTTCTTCGACGATCAGCGGGCCGCCGGCTGCCGCGAGGTGCGCTGCATCACCGGCCCGCCGAACCGGGCTTCCCAGGCGTTCCACCGGGCGATGGGGTTCGAGACGGCCGGGGAGGCCGAGGTCGACGGCGTGCTCGCCTACCGCGACTACGACGGTCCGGGCGAGCATCGCGTCGCCTTCCGGCGGGCGATCTGACGCACGGCCCTGTCGCACGCGCGCACGATGGCCGTAGTGTCGTACTCGATGCCCCTGCCGGGGTACGCCGCACCGCCGACGACCGCGAGGGGAGACGGCCATGGCCGCACCGAAGGCTCCGGAAGCCACGCTCGACACGGTGGACCTCTGGTGGCGCGCGGCCAACTACCTCAGCGTGGGGCAGATCTACCTCATGCGGAACCCCCTGCTGCGGCATCCGCTCGCCTCGACCGACATCAAGCCGCGGCTGCTCGGCCACTGGGGCACCTCGCCCGGCCTCAACTTCGTGTACGCGCACCTGAACCGCATGATCGTGCAGCGCGGCACCCCGACGCTGTTCGTCTGCGGGCCCGGTCACGGCGGTCCGGCGATGGTCGCGAACGCGTGGCTCGACGGCACCTACACAGAACTGTTCCCGAAGGTGGGGCAGGACCTCGAGGGGCTTCACGAGCTGATGCGGCAGTTCTCGTTCCCTGGCGGCATCCCCTCGCACGCGGCACCCGAGACGCCCGGTTCGATCAACGAGGGCGGCGAACTCGGCTACTCGCTCATGCACGCGTACGGCGCGGCGCTCGACAACCCGGGCCTCGTGGTCGCGTGCGTGGTCGGCGACGGCGAGGCCGAGACCGGTCCGCTGGCCGCGAGCTGGCGCGCGCACGCCTTCCTCTCCCCCGCGACCGACGGCGCGGTGCTGCCGATCCTGCACCTGAACGGCTACAAGATCGCCAACCCGACGCTGCTCGCGCGCATCCCCGAGGAGGAGCTCGTGCAGTTCTTCCGCGGGCAGGGGTACGAGCCGCTGCTCGTGACCGGCGGGTTCGACGACGAGGACCCGATGCGCGTGCACGAGCGCATGGCGTCCGCGTTCGACGAGGCGTACGGGCGCATCCACGACATCTGGGCCGAGGCGCGGGGCACGAACGGCGACGACGACGCGGATGCCCCTGAGCCGGACGACGCACCGGAAGCCGGCGAGGACGCGACCAGCGCCCCCGACGCCCGCCCGCGCTGGCCCATGATCGTGCTGCGCACCCCGAAGGGGTGGACCGGCCCGAAGGTCGTCGACGGCGTGCAGGTCGAGGGCACGTTCCACGCCCACCAGGTGCCGCTCTCGGGCGTGCGCGACGACGCCGGGCACCGGGCGATGCTCGAGGAGTGGCTGCGCTCCTACTGGCCCGAGGAGCTGTTCGATCTCGAGGGGCGGCCGGCGGCCGGGCTCGCGCCGCTCCGCCCGGTCGGCGGCATGCGCATGAGCGCATCACCGCACGCGAACAGCGGCATGGCCGAGGCGCTCGACCTGCCCGACGTCGCCCCGTTCGCGGTCGACACGGGCGGCACGCGCACGACCCGCGCCGGCGCGACCACGGTGTTCTCGCACTGGCTCGCCGAGCTCATGCGCCGGAACCCCTCGTCGTTCCGCCTGTTCGGGCCCGACGAGGTGGCGTCGAACCGGCTGCAGGCGGTGTTCGACGTGACCCCGCGGGCGTGGATGGAGGCGCTGCATCCCGCCGACGAGCACCTCGGCCGCGAGGGCCGCGTCATCGAGGCGTTGAGCGAGCACCTCATGCAGGGCATGCTCGAGGGCTACCTGCTGACGGGTCGGCACGGGCTGCTCACCTCGTACGAGGCGTTCATCCACATCGTCGACTCGATGTTCAACCAGCACGCGAAGTGGGTCGAGTCGGCGCACGAGGTGCCGTGGCGGGAGGACATCGCGTCGCTCACGTACCTGCTGTCGAGCCACGTCTGGCGGCAGGACCACAACGGCTTCTCGCACCAGGACCCGGGGTTCCTGAACGTGGTCGTGAACAAGCAGGCCCACGTGGTGCGGGTCTACCTGCCGCCGGACGCGAACACGCTGCTCGCGACCATGGCGCACTGCTTCGGCACGACGAACCGGGTGAACGCCGTCGTCGCGGGCAAGCAGCCGCAGGGCGCGTGGCTGTCGATGGACGAGGCGCAGGCGCACGTCGACGCGGGACTCGGCGTCTGGGAGTGGGCGGGCAGCGAGCGCGGGTACGTGCCCGGCGACCCCGGGGCATCCGTGCCCGACGCCGTCATCGCCTGCGCGGGCGACGTGCCGACGACCGAGGCGATCGCCGCCGCCCAGCTGCTGCGGGAGCGGATGCCGCGCCTGCGCGTGCGGCTCGTGAACGTCGTCGACCTGATGCGCCTGCAGGACGCGCGAGAGCACCCGCACGGACTCTCGCACGCCGAGTTCGACGCGATCTTCACGACCGACAAGCCGGTGATCTTCGCGTTCCACGGCTACCCCGCGCTGATCCACCAGCTCACCTACCGGCGCACGAACCACCAGAACATCCACGTGCGCGGGTTCAAGGAGCGCGGCACGACCACGACGCCGTTCGACATGGTGCACCTGAACGACCTCGACCGGTACCGCCTCGCGCTCGACGTGCTCGAGCGCGTGCCCGGGCTCGCCGAGCAGGACGGCGTCGCCGGCCTCGTCGAGGACTGGCACTCGCAGCGGCTCGAGGCGCGCGCGTATGCGTACGAGCACGGCGAGGACCCGCCGTTCGTCACCGAGTGGGAGTTCTCCGAGCGCTGAGCGCGCCGCCTCCGGGTGGGGTCAGGCGGATGCCGCGGGGCCGGTCGAGCCGCGCACCACGAGCGTGGTCGCGAGCAGGTCGTCGGGCAGGTCGTGGCCGTTCGCGCCGACCATCGCGAGCAGCTGGCCGACCGCGCGTTCACCCGCGAGCACGAGCTGCGCCCGCACGGTCGTGAGCGCCGGCACGATCAGCTCGCTGCCGAAGATGTCGTCGAAGCCCGCGACCGACAGCTCGCCGGGCACGTCGACGCCGTGCGCCGCGGCCTCCTGCATGACGCCGATCGCCATGAGGTCGTTGTAGGCGATCGCCGCGGTCGCGTGCGAGGCGCGCAGGCGCCGGTACGCCGCCCGGCCGCCGTCGATCGTGGGCGGGTTGGGGCCGATCTCGACGATCGCGATGCCGCGCGCCTCGGCCGCGTCGAGCAGGGCCGCCCAGCGGCGCTCGCTCATCCACGAGGCGGTCGGGCCGGCGAGGAACGCGACCGTGCGGTGGCCGTGCTCGTCGAGGTGGGCGACCAGGTCGCCCACGCCCGTGTCGACGTCGGGCAGCACGCTCGGCACGCCGTCGACCGCACGGTTGATGAGCACGACCGGCTTGTGCGCGGCGAGGCGCGAGATGCGGTCGGAGGCGAGTCGGGTCGTCGCCAGCACGATGCCGTCGACGCCGGGCAGGATGCGCTCGATCGCGGTGGCCTCGGCCTCGCCCGACTCCTGCGACTCGGCGATGACGAGGGTGAAGCCCGCCTGGCTCGCGGCCTGCTCGGCACCGCGGACCACGCCGAACACCATCGGGTTCGTGATGTCGGCGACGACGAGGCCGAGCGTGTTGGTGCGGCCGGTCGGCAGCGCCCTCGCCATGGGGTTCATGCGGAAGTCGAGCTCGGCCGCGGCGGCGCGGATGCGCGCCTCGGTCTTCGCGCTCACGCGCCCGGGCTTGCCGAGCGCGCGCGACACCGTCGACGGGTTCACCCCAGCGAGGTCGGCCACGTCGTAGATCGTGGCCGGGCCGCCGGAGCGGGTGCGGCGGGGGGCGGCGTCGCCCTGGGGGGCATCCGCTCGGCCCTGCTCACCGGTGCCGCTCATCGCGCCTCCCGGAGTGCGGCGAGCGCGTCGGTGGCGAGCGCGTCGACCGGGTCGGCGACGTCGAGCGCCACCCCCGGTTCGTCGTCGCCGAGCGGCTCGAGCGTGGCCAGCTGCGAGGCAAGCAGCGCCGGCGGCATGAAGTGCCCGGTGCGCGCGCCCGCCCGCTCGGCGAGGAGCTCGGGCGTGCCGTGCAGGAAGACGAAGCGCGTCGCCGGGGCCGCACGGCGGATGCGGTCGCGGTAGGCGCGCTTCAGCGCCGAGCACGCGACCACGATGCCGGCGTCGGCGTGCCGCGCGAGGGTCGCGCCGACCTCGTCGAGCCACGGGGCGCGGTCGTCGTCGTCGAGCGGCTCGCCGGCCGCCATCTTCGCGACGTTCGCCGCCGGGTGCAGGTCATCGCCGTCGATGAACTCGGCGCCGGCGCGCTCGGCGATCGCGCGCCCGACCGACGACTTCCCGACCGCCGAGACGCCCATCACGACGGTCGGCGGCAGGGTGGTGTCGGCGCGCGTGCTCATCTCACCAATCATGCACCGTGCCGTCGGCGAGGCGGTTGTACGGCAGGTAGGCCTGCTCGTACGGGTACTTCCCCGCCTCGTCGACGTCGAGGGTCACGCCGAGGCCGGGCTCGTCGCCCGGGTGCAGCATGCCGTCCTGCCAGGTGAACGACTGGCGGAACACCTGGTCGGTCCTCGCCCCGTGCTGCATGTACTCCTGGATGCCGAAGTTGTGGATCGCGAGGCCCAGGTGCATGGCCGCGGCCATGCCGACCGGGGAGATGTCGGTCGGGCCGTGCATGCCCGACTTGATCTGGAACATCGCCGCGTAGTCGAGGGTCTTCTTCAGCGGCGAGATGCCGCCCATGTGCGTGACCGCGCCGCGCACGTAGTCGATGAGCTGCTCGCGGATGAGGTCCTTGAAGTCCCACGCCGTGTTGAAGATCTCGCCGATCGCGAGCGGCGTCGTGGTGTGCTGGCGCACCAGGCGCAGCGCCTCCTGGTTCTCGGCCGGCGTGCAGTCCTCGAGCCAGAACAGGTCGTAGGGCTCGAGCGCCTTGCCGAGCTTCGCGGCCTGGATCGGCGTCATGCGGTGGTGCCCGTCGTGCAGCAGCGGCAGCTCGGGGCCGAACTCGTTGCGCACGGCCTCGAACACGCCGGGCAGGTGGCGGAGGTAGGCCCGGGTGTCCCAGTCCTCCTCGACCGGCTTCGCGCCGCGGCGCGCGGGCTCGTGGTCGTAGCGGGCCTCGCCGCCGCCGGTGTCGGCCGCCTGCGACGCGATGCCGTAGATGGCCTTCAGGCCTGGCACGCCGGTCTGCACGCGGATCGCCCGGTAGCCCTGCTCCTGGTGCGCGCGGATCGAGTCGAACAGCTCGGGCAGCGACTTGCCGGAGGCGTGGCCGTACGCCATCAGCCCGGAACGGCTCGCGCCGCCGAGCAGCTGGTACACCGGCATCCCGGCGGCCTTGCCCTTGATGTCCCAGAGGGCCATGTCGACCGCGGCGATGGCCGCCATGGTGACCGGGCCGCGCCGCCAGTAGGCGCTGCGGTACAGGAACTGCCAGGTGTCCTCGATGCGCTGCGGGTCTCGGCCGATCAGCAGCGGCACCACGTGCTCGGTGAGGTACGCGACCACGGCCAGCTCGCGCCCGTTCAGGGTCGCGTCGCCGAGCCCGACGAGCCCGTCGTCGGTCGTGAGCCGCAGGGTGACGAAGTTGCGGTCGGGGCTCGTGACGACGACCTCGGCCTTGTCGATGATCATGCTGGTGTTCCTCCGTGGGGGCGGGCGGGGCGCGCGGCCCCGCCCGCGGGGTGGGTGGCTACTTGCGGCGGCGACCGAAGCGGGTCGGGCGGGCCCGGCCGGTGCGGAGCGCCGCTGTGCTGAGCGACACGTCGCTCGCGGGCTTCGTGAGGCCGTCGGGGTGCTCCTCCGCCGAGATGTCGACGATGCCGCCGTGGCCGGCGACCTCCGCCTCCTCGTCGCGGTGGGCCGTGATCTCCTCGACGATCTGCGCGTGGAACCTGTCGGTGAGCGGGTAGAACACCATGATCGCGCCGGCGAGGAAGACGAGCACGGCGGGGATGAGGGCGGCACCCGTGCGGATGCCCCACTCGGCGGCCGTGCCCACGACCTGCTCGCCGACCGCGTAGCCGCCGAAGCCGATCGCGTACGCGGCGAGCGCGCCGCCGACGGCCTGGCCGGCCTTGCGCGTGAACGAGAACACCGCGTACGTGATGCCCTCGGTGCGCACGCCGGTCTTCCACTCGCCGTACTCGACCGTGTCGGCCTCGAGCGCCCAGATGAGCATGGAGACGAACATGATGCCGGGCAGGCCGATCATGCTGCCGCCGAGGGCGACCCACTCGTTCGGCGCGAAGAACGTGATCAGCTGGCCGAGCGAGCCGACCACCGCGCCGGCGATGTACGCCGTGCGCTTGCCGAAGCGGCGCACGACCATCGGCACGAACGGCGCGATCACGAAGATCAGGGCGAGCTGCGCGAGCGAGAGCACGGGCACCAGGTAGAGCGCGTCGAACACGTCTCGCATGAGGTAGATCTGCGCCGTGGTCGACGAGATCATGCCCGACAGCAGCAGCAGCGAGCTGATGCACAGCATGAGCAGCGGCCGGTTGCCCTTGAGGGTGGCGAACGACTGCTTCATCGTGACCTTCGGCACCGCGCGGTAGACGCGCTCCTTGGTCGTGAAGAAGGTGAAGAGGTAGAGCGCCATGCCGACGAAGAGGGCCGTCACGGTCACGATCGTGAAGATGCGCTGCAGGTCGTTCTCGGGCGAGAGCAGCGGCGAGACCACGATGCCGAGCAGCGCACCGACGACCGCGGCGCCCATGGTGCGGAACGTGGCCAGGCGCGCACGCTCGGCCGGCACCTGGGTCATCGCCGCGGCGAGCGAGCCGTAGGGGATGTTGACCAGCGTGTACGCGATGCCGAGCAGGCCGTAGGTGAGGTAGGCGTACAGCAGCATGCCGGTCTCGCCGATCTGCGGCACGTGGAAGGTCGCGATCGACAGCAGCAGCAGCGGCAGCGAGCCGAACAGGATGTACGGGCGGAACTTGCCCCAGCGCTTCGTGTACGTCTTGTCGACGATGCGCCCCGCGATGATGTCGGTGAAGGCGTCGAAGATGCGCAGCACCAGGAAGAGCGTGCCGACCGCGGCGGCCGAGAGCCCCGCGACATCCGTGTAGTAGACGAGCAGGAACATCGACGCGAGCGTGAACGACAGGTTGTTCGCCATGTCGCCCGCGCCGTAGCCGACGTAGGAGATCTTCGGGAGCTTCGGGAGCGCCGACGTCGACGTCGTCTCCCGGTCGGTGGTGGTCATGCAGTCGGCTCCTTTGCCGTCGGTGGATCCTACGGGGTGGTGGTGGGAATGGTGTGGTGGGTGGGCAGGTGCGGGGCGGATGCCCCGGGGCGACGCGCGCCCCGGGGCATCCGGGTGTCAGGCGGTTCGGCCGTCGCGCAGCGCGGTCCAGCGCTTCCGGAGCGCGTGCGCCGCGGCCTTCGGCTTGCGGTCGCGGGTGAACGCGCCCTTCTTGTTGCCGTCGACGCGGAAGATGCCGACCGAGGTCTGGAAGTCGGCGAAGTTCCAGACCTGCTCGCCGACCATCGCGTCGACGCGGTCGAACACGCGGTGGTACATGTCGAGCAGGTTCGCCTGGAACTCCTCCGTCCACGGCTGGTCCCACACCGAGTGGAAGCCGGGGATGGTGTCGGCGCCGTACTCGGTCATGATCATGGGCTTGCCGTACATCTGCTCCCAGCCGCGCAGCTCGGCCTCGAGGTGCACCTCGGCCGTGGCCAGGTCGCCGGTGTCGACGTACCAGCCGTAGTAGCGGTTGATGCAGATGACGTCGGCGAACTTCGAGACGCGGCACACGTTCGGCGGCGCCATCATGACGTTCACGAACGTGACGGGGCGGGTCGGGTCGAGCTCGCGGGTCAGCGCGAACAGCGGCTCGAAGTAGTCGTCGGTGCCCTCGGCCATGGTGTCGGGCTCGTTCGCGATCGACCACATGACCACCGAGGGGTGGTTCTTGTCGCGCGCGATGAGCTCGCGGATCTCGCGACGGTGCGCCTCGGCCATCTTCGGGCCGAAGCCCTCCTCGCCGCCGCCACCGCCCATGGCGGACATGAGATCGGCGATGCCGCCCGAGATACGGCTGTTGAGGCCGACGGCCGACGTCTCGTCGATCACGACGATGCCGTGGCGGTCGGCGTAGTCCATGACCTCCTCGGCGTACGGGTAGTGCGAGGTGCGGAACGAGTTCGCGCCGATCCAGTCGATCAGCTCGAAGTCGTGCACCAGGAACGCGTTGTCGTGGCCCTTGCCCTTGACCGCGATGTCCTCGTGCTTGCCGAAGCCGGTGAAGTAGAACGGCTCGCCGTTGATGAGGAACTGGTTGCCCCGCACCTCGACGGTGCGCACGCCGACGTGCAGGTCGTACGCGTCGAGCACGGTCCCGCCGTCGACGAGCTCGACCGTCAGGTCGTAGAGGTACGCGGCGCCCGGCTGCCAGAGCCGCACGTCGGCGACCTCGAGCGTCGCCTCGGCGCCCGTGCCGGTCGCGACGACCGCGCCCTGCTCGTCGCGCAGGGTGAGCCGCACCTCGGCCTCGCCGGACGTCTCGACGCCGGTGCGCACCAGGCCGGTCGTGCCCTCGACGTCGGTCACGACGGTGACGTCGGTCACGCGCGTCGCGGGGGCGCTGTACAGCCACACCGAGCGGTGGAGCCCGGAGTAGTTGTAGAAGTCGTGCATGTAGCCCTGCTGCTTGCGGCCGTCGGGCAGGTCCTTCACGAGCCCCGGCGGGACGGTGTCGGGGGTGAGCACGTTGTTGACGCCGACCGTGAGGCGGAACTCGGCGCCCGCCGTGACGTGGTCGGTGATGTCGGCCTCGAACGGCAGGTAGCCGCCCTCGTGGCGCACGACCTCGACGTCGTCGACGTAGACGACGCCCTCGTGTGTCGCGGCGTCGAGGCGCACGACGATGCGCTCGCCGGCCCAGCCGCGCGGCACGCGCACGGTGCGCTGGTACCAGACCCAGCCGACGTGGTCGCGGATCTTCGCGTCGGTGAACAGGTCGTTGTAGCTCGAGGGCACGGGCGCCTCGAGCGTGGTGTCGAGCGTCGACGCCCACGGGTCGGTGAGGTCGCCGGTGTCGACGGCGAACCGCCAGAGGCCGTCGAGGTTGACGAGCTCGCGGGTGGCGGTGGTCTTCGGCTTGAGCATGGTGCCCTCTCTGCGCTGCGGTGCGCGGTTCTCGGTTCGGTGGTCGGTGGGTTCGGGTGGTCGGTGGTTCAGGTGGCCGGTGGTTCAGGTGACGGATCCACGGGGTCGGCCGGTCGCACGGCGACGACGTGCGCGCGCACGACGTCGGCGGCTGCCGGGTCGGCCGCGAGTCGTGGCGAGAGCACGTCGAGCAGGCGGCCGACCGGGTCTGCGGCGGCCAGCGCGCGGTCGATCGCGTCGTCCTGCGCGTCGGTGGCGCGGTGACCCGCCTGCACGGCCGCGATCCACGCGGCGACGGCCTCGAGGCTCGCGTCCGGCGCGCGGCCCGCGTCGAGCGTGCGCTCGGCGACCGCGACCGCGCGGTAGCGGGTCTTCGTCGCGGCGTCCTGCGCGATCTGCTCGAGGCGGTGCACGATGCGCGGGTTGGCGAAGCGCTCGATCAGGGCGCCGCGGTAGTCGGCGTGCTCGATGCCCGCGGGCAGCAGTGCGACCGCCTCGCCCCAGTAGCGTTCGACGAGATCGCGGCAGGCCGGGTCGGCGATGGCCTCGGCGACGGTCTCGTGGCCGCGCAGCGGCCCGAGGCTCGCGAGGATCGAGTGCGCGCCGTTCAGCAGCCAGAGCTTGCGCTGCTCCCACGGCTCGATGTCCTCGACGAACCGCGCCCCCGCGGACTCCCAGTCGGGGCGTCCGGCGGGGAACTCGCCCTCCAGGGTCCAGTCGGCGAAGGGCTCGGCGACGACCGGGCAGGCGTCGCCGCGGGTCTCGAGCGCCCAGGCGGCATCCGCCTCGGAGAGCCTCGGCGTGATGCGGTCGACCGACGTGCTGACGACGGACACCTCTGCGGCGATCCAGGCGGCGAGCGCGTCGTCGACCATGCCGGCCGCGGCGATGAGGCCGGTGCGGAGCCAGCGCCCGTTGTCGGGCACGTTGTCGCACGGCACGATCGCGATCGGGCCGGCGCCGGCGCGGCGGCGGGCCTCCAGCCCGAGGAGGAGGCGGCCGAGGGCGGAGTTCGCCGCGACCTCCCCGAGCGGGTCGTGCTGCGCGAGCGCGTCGCGCAGGTGTTCGATATCGGCGGCGAGCACCGCGTCGGCCACGTCGGGCAGCCCGTCGGGCAGCAGCCGGTAGCCGGCCTCGGTGATCGTGAGGGTCACCATCGCGACGCTCGGGTCGGCGAGCAGGTCGGTGAAGCGCGCGAGGTCGTCGCCGCGGTGCGCCTCGACGATGCTGCCGACGACCTCGGTCTCGTCGCCGTCGGCGCCGCGGCGCGTCAGCGTGTAGAGGTGGTCCTGCGCGGCGAGCGCGACGGCGGCCGCCGGGGAGCGGCCGGTGAATGCGGCGATGCCCCACTCCGAGGCATCCGTCGCCCGGGCCGTGAACCACGCCTGGTGCGCGCGGTGGAAGGCCCCGAGGCCGAGGTGCACGATGCGCACGGGCGGCGTGGGCACGCCGGCCGTCTCGCGCGAGAGTCTGACGGTCACAGCTTGAACACCTCCCGCGGGATGACGTCGACCAGGTCGTGCGCGATGCGCGTCGCGGTCGGCAGGCTCACGCGGCCCTCGCGCACGAGGCGGGCGAGGAACGCGGCGTCGAGGCGGCGCGCGGTGTCGTGGCGGGCGGGGATCGACAGGAACGCGCGGGTGTCGTCGATGAAGCCGCTCGAGCGGTAGAAGCCGGCGGTCTCGGTCACGGCCGAGCGGAACCGCAGGATCGCGTCGGGCGCATCGAGGAACCACCACGGGGCGCCGATGTACAGGCTCGGGTAGAAGCCCGCGAGCGGGGCCACCTCGCGCGAGTAGACCGTCTCGTCGACCGCGAAGAGCACGACGTGCAGCCCCGGCTCCATGCCGTAGCGCTCGAGCAGCGGGCGGAGGTTCTCGGTGTACTCGGTGCGCACCGGGATGTCGTGGCCGCGGTCGGCGCCGAACCGGCGGAACGTCTCGGTGTGGTGGTTGCGGCGCACGCCCGGGTGGATCGTCATGACGAGGCCGTCGTCGACGCTCATGCGTGCCATCTGCAGCAGCATGTGGCCGCGGAACGTGCGCGCCTCGGCGGCGGTGAGCGTGCCGGCGAGGGCGCGGGTATAGAGGCGGTCGGCGTCGTCGGGGGCGATGTCGGCCGTGAACGGCTCGAGCACGCCGTGGTCGGCGGAGACCGCGCCGTGCGCGACGAAGTGGGCACGACGGGCCTCGAGCGCGGCCAGGTAGCCGGCGAAGTCGGTCGCGGTGCCGGTCGCGGCATGGAGGCGGGCGATGCGGTCGGCGAAGCCCGGCGCCTCGGGGTCGAGGTACGCGTCGGGGCGGAACGTCGGGAGCACGCGACCGGTGAACGTCGGGTCGGCGGCGAGTGCCGCGTGGGCGGCGAGGTCGTCGAGCGGGTCGTCGGTCGTCGCGAGCACCTCGATGCGGAAGCGGTCGAACAGCACTCGGGGCCGGAAGTCGGGGTCGGCGAGCGTGGAGGCGATGCGGTCGTAGAGGCGGTCGGCGTTCTCGGGCGCGAGCTCCTCGGTGATGCCGAACAGGGTCTGGAACTCGTGCGCGAGCCAGTAGCCCGAGGCGGTGCCGGCGAAGCGGTGCCAGTTCGCGGCGAGCAGGCGCCAGACGTCGCGGGGGTCGGCGGAGCTGTTCGGGTCGAGGCCGAGCTCGGCGAACGAGGCGCCGGATGCGACCAGGAGGCGCGTCACGTAGTGGTCGTGCGCGACGAAGAGCTCGGTCGGGTCGGCGAACGGCTGGTCGTCGGCGAGCATGCGCGGGTCGACGTGGCCGTGCGGCGAGAGGATCGGCGCGTCCGCGACCGCGGCGTAGAGCTCGCGAGCGATCTCACGGGTGCGCGGATCGGCCGGCAGCAGGCGGTCGCCGTCGAGGCCTGTCGTCATCGTCATGTCCACGAGTGTGACACGGATCGCGAGTTTCTGCAACCGGTTGCCACACCAGCGGCGCGCTATTCCGTGGCATCCGTTCATTCGTGGCGCCTTGCATGCGCAATCGGCTGCCATCCGCGGGTCCCACCAGCGTTCGGCGATGACCGAGTACGCAGAGTGCGGAAACTCCCACGGAGTTCCCGCAGTTTGCGTACTCGGTGGGCGGGGTCGGGCGGGCAGCGCGGGCGGATGCCGCGTGGCGGCGCGCGGGACGGGCGGGGCGACCTACCAGCGGGAGTGGACGGCCTCGCGGAACGCGCGGTCGTACAGCTCGCGCACGGCGTCGTCGAGGCCCGAGTCGAGCGTGATGGATCCGGCGGCGGCGTTGGCGCGGGCCTGCTCCGGGTTGCGCGCGCCGGGGATGACCGTGCTCACCCCGGGCTGCGCGGCCACCCAGGCCAGCGCGAGCTGCGCGGTCGAGGGCACGGCCCCGCCCGGGGCATCCGTCACGAATTGCGGCGCGAACTGCGCGAACTGCTGCGCGGCACGGACGCCGGTCGCGAAGTCGACGCCGGCGAAGGTCTCCCCCACGTCGAACGCCGACCCGTCGCGGTTGTACGTGCGGTGGTCGTTCTCGGCGAAGGTCGTGTCGGTCGTGTACTTGCCCGACAGCAGGCCGCTCGCGAGCGGCACGCGCACGATGATGCCCACGCCCTCGGCTTCGGCGGCGGGCAGCAGCACGTCGACCGGCTTCAGCCGGAACGGGTTCACGATGACCTGCACGGATGCCACGCGCGGACGCGCGATCGCCGTGAGCGCCTGCGAGACCTCCTCGACGCTCACGCCGTACGCGGCGATCGCGCCCTCGTCGACGAGCGTGTCGAGCGCGTCGAACACCTCGTCGTCGGCGAACACCGCGGTCGGCGGGCAGTGCAGCTGCACGAGGTCGAGCGTGTCGGTGCCGAGGTTGCGGCGCGACCGATCGGTCCACGCACGGAAGTTCGCCAGCGAGTAGTTCGCCGGCTCCTGGGGCATCCGCCGGCCCATCTTCGTCGCGACCGTGACGCCCGAGCCCGGGTGGTCGGCCAGCCAGCCGCCGATGATCGACTCGCTGCGTCCATCGCCGTAGACGTCCGCGGTGTCGAAGAACGTGACGCCCGACTCGGCGGAGGCGTCGAGCACCGCGCTCGCATCGGCCTCGTCGACGTCGCCCCAGTCGGCGCCGAGCTGCCAGGTACCGAGGCCGATCACCGAGACGGTGCGTCCGGTGCGTCCGAGGGTGCGGGTCTGCATGGCGGGTTCCTCCGTGGCTCCTGCGGCGACCCGAGGGCGGGCACGCGCCCTTCGAGCCTACGCGCGCCCGACGCCGCGGGCGCTCCCCCTGACACGGGTGGGCGCCCTCGCTACTGTGGAACAGACGACTGGGGGGTCACCCATGACGACCGGAACGCCCGAGACGAACGGCAAGCCCGCACCGGAGCCGCCGCCGAGCACCGCCGCAACGCGGGCGCAGTTCCTGCCCAAGACCACCATCGAACGCTGGGTGTTCTGGCCGGCGGCCGGCGTGGTGCTCCTGTTCAGCGGGTTCGCCCTGCTGGCGCCGAACGCGGCCGAGGCTGCGTTCGGCGCGGTGCAGACGTCGATCGTCAACGCGTTCAACTGGTACTACGTGCTGATCGCCGCGTTCTTCGTCGTCTTCGCGCTGTTCGTGGGATTCAGCCGCTTCGGCAGCATCCGCCTCGGCAAGGACACCGACAAGCCGGAGTTCTCGCTCGGCGCCTGGTTCTCGCTGCTGTTCGCCGCCGGCATGGGCATCGGCCTCGTGTTCTACGGGGCGAGCGAGCCGCTCAGCCACTTCGTGTCGCCGCGGCCGGGCGTGAGCGGCACCCCGGAGCAGCTGGCGCAGCAGGCCCTCAGCCAGACGTACCTGCACTGGGGCGTGCACGCGTGGGCGATCTACGTGGTCGTCGGCCTCGGCCTCGCCTACGCGATCCACCGTCGCGGACGCCCGATCTCGATCCGCTGGACGCTCGAGCCGCTGCTCGGCAAGCGCGTGCGCGGCGCGTGGGGCAACGTGATCGACGTGGTCGCACTCGCAGGCACGCTCTTCGGCGTGGCGACCTCGCTCGGTCTCGGCGTGCTGCAGATCAGCGCGGGCCTCGACTTCATCGGGCTGGTCGAGCCGACGGAGACCTCGCAGGTCGTCATCATCATGGTGATCACGGTGTTCGTGCTCGCATCCGTGCTCTCGGGCGTCACCAAGGGCATGAAGTGGCTCTCGTCGACCAACCTCATGCTCGCAGGACTCCTCGTGCTCTACATGCTCACGTTCGGGCAGACCGAGTTCCTGCTGCGCGAGTTCGTGCAGTCGATCGGCGCGTACATCCAGAACTTCGTCGGCCTCTCGTTCAACGTGAGCGCCTTCCAGGGCGAGGCGGGCGAGGCGTGGCAGGCGAGCTGGACCTCGTTCTACTGGGGCTGGTGGATCTCATGGGCGCCGTTCGTCGGCATCTTCATCGCGCGCATCTCGCGCGGGCGCACCGTGCGCGAGTTCGTCGCCGGCGTCATCATCGTGCCGACGCTCATCGGCATGCTGTGGTTCAGCGTGCTCGGCGGCTCGGCGCTGTACATCGAGCTCACCGACCCCGGCGCACTCATCGGCGACGAGGGCACGGTGAATGTCGAGGCCACCCTGTTCCACCTGCTCGACTTCTTCCCGGGCACGGCCTTCCTCACCGTCGGCGTGATCCTGCTGATCTCGATCTTCTTCATCACGTCGTCCGACTCCGGTGCGCTCGTGATGGGCATGATCGCGACCGGCGGCCAGATCAATCCGCGCAAGTGGGTGCGCACGTTCTTCACGCTGATCACCGCGCTGCTCGCGATCTCGCTGCTGCTGGCCGGCGGCCTGGTCGCCCTGCAGACGGCGGCGATCATCATCGCCCTGCCGTTCAGCGTGGTGATGCTGCTCATGTGCTGGTCGACGATCATCGCCTTCAGCCGCGAGCGGCGCGCGTACGAGCTGGCCAGGCGCGCCCAGTTCGTCGACCACATCGGCGAGTACTACGGGCTCGAGGTGGAGGAGCCGTTGGAGGCGGGAGCGATGGGCAAGGGCCCGAGATGGATGCGGCAGATCGGCCGCAAGCTCAAGCTGCGTACCGACCTGCCCACCGGGCAGGTCCCCGTCAGCGACCAGCCGCTCAAGCCCGTGTTCACCCACGTGGACGACGAGATCCCGCTGCGGCACGCCAGCAAGCGCGCGCTCGAGGCCGAGGAACAGGATTCGATCGGCGTGCCGACCGACGACGTCGACGAGGTCGTCGAGAACGATCCGCGTGCTCGAGGCGACGTCGAGGACGTTCCCGATCGCACGGCCGACGACGACGGGCGCGACCCGCTGCACGGGCGCGACTAGCGCGCATCCCCTCCCCTGCGGCCGCGCCGCATACCGCGCGTCCGGATGCGCGCATGCGTTCACGCACGCTTCATTCGGCGTTCCCCGGACCCACCTGTCCGCGCCATCCGTCACCTCGATCGTGGCGACGACTGCCCGTTGCCCGGGCACCGACGCGATGGGAGCGATCCATGACGATGACCGATGACCCGACCGACCAGGCCGGCGCCGCCGCGCCCGGCCCCGGCCGCCGCAGCCTGCTCACCGTGCTGCCCATGCAGGGCCACACGCGTGGCAAGCGCAGCGCGGTGACCTGCCACCTGAAGTGCGCCGACGCGTGCTCGCACCCCGCCCCGAACCTGTCGGCGAACGGATACTTCCGTGACGTCGTGAACTCGGCCTTCTCGCGTCGCGCCCTCCTCGCGGGCGCGGGCGCCGGCGCCGCCGCCGTCGTCATCGGCGGCGTCTCGATCAACGGCGGCGTCGGCACCGTCCTCGGCACCGTGCTCGGTGTCCTCCTCCTCGGCTGCGTCGCCGCGGCCCTCCCCTTCGTCGGCATACCGGGCACCACCCAGAACGCGATCTACGGCGCTGTCATCCTCATCGCGCTGGTCATCGACCGCAGCGTGCGCCAGCACGGCATCGCCAGCCTCGCCAGGAGAACGGCATGACCGCCAACGAAGCAGCCCGCACAGCACGGGGCGGCGGCGACGTCATGGCCGCCCGGCCGATGTGGCATGTCATCCTGGTGCGCCCGGAGACGATGACCTTCGTGCTTCTCGTCGTCGGCGTCTTCGCCGCCAGCACCCTGTCGCCGTTCTTCCTCGACATCGACTACATCCTGCGGTCCTTCACGCTGTCGGCCGAGATCGCCATGGCCGCGCTGGTGCTGACCCTGGTGATCGTTTCCGGCGAGATCGACCTGTCCGCCGCCTCGAACATGGCACTGTCGGCGGCGCTCTTCGCCTTCGCGCAGGAGGCCGGCGTACCGATGGCGCTGGCGATCGCGATCGGCCTCGGCGCCGGGCTGCTGATGGGCGCCTTCAACGCCTTCATGGTCATCCGGCTGGAGCTGCCGTCGATCATCGTCACGATCGGCACGCTGATCTTCTTCCGCGGCCTTGCGCAGGTTATCGCCGGCGACCGCTCGATCCGCGTGCCCGAATGGTTCATCGGCGTCAACGACGTGATGGTGCTCGGCATGCCGCTGCCTGTGGCGCTGTTCATCGCCATGTCGATCGTGCTGGCCATCGTCCTCGGCATGACCGCCTACGGACGGCAGATCTACCAGATCGGCACCAA
>ENA-ORCW01000153-ORCW01000153.1-marine-metagenome-genome-assembly--contig:-NODE-153-length-80966-cov-5.264869_pt1 | contig 80966 bp, 66 predicted proteins | sample MGYA00237784_ERZ508517 | MGnify/ENA primary metagenome ERZ508517 (study PRJEB26187, sample SAMN06268979) | marine metagenome | isolation source: Tt ae E1 feedstock associated aerobic enrichment on...
TGTGCACCGGTCGACATGACGGTAACCGCCACACCGCCCAGCAGCGCCCGACGGAGCCACTTGGAGTTCGTCATAATGTCTGTTCTCCCACTCTCTCTTCTGGAGTTGGCGGCACCCCGAATTCCTGCCTCTTTCCCCGACGTTCGAAGAGTTTTGTGCAGGGCGGTACGAGATGTCACGTACACAACCTTTTGTCCCAGAGGGGGGCTTCGGGTCAATCGCCACGGCGGGCTTTGTGGCAGTGTTGCGAGACAATTGTGTCGGTGTGTGGCTTTCGAGTCACAGGGCCGCCGGTCGGCCTCAACCGGTCTGCGACAGGCCCGGAATGCGGGTGCGGATCTCCAGCCAGTGGAGGAGCTGGGCGACGGTGCCGGTCAGCACGAAATAGATGATCGCGACGATCATGAAGACCTCGAAGAACCGGAAGGTCGTGAACCCCACTGTCTCCGCGCGTGCGGTGATCTCCGAGACACCGATGGCGAAGGCGATGGAGGTGAATTTGAGCTCCAGGATTGCCTCGTTCGACCATTGGGGGATGACCCGGCGCAGGGCCTGGGGCAGCACGATATAGCGCAGGCCCTCCAGGTCGCTCATGCCCATGGCGCGGGCCGCCGCCATCTGGCCTCTCGGGATGGAGCGGATTGCACCGCGGAAATATTCCGCCTGATAGGCGGAGGTGTTGAGCCCGATGGCGACCACAGCCGCGGTGAACGGGTCGAGCACGATACCGATCTCCGGCAGACCCAGATAGATGAACAGCATCTGCACCAGCATGGGCGTGCCGCGGAACACCTCCACATAGACCGTCGCCGCGCCATAGGCGAGGCGCCCGCCATAGATGCGCGCCCAGGCCAGCACCAGCCCAAAGCAGAAGCCGATGGCCATGGCGATCACCCACAGGCCGAGCGTGATCGGCAGGCCCTCGAGGATGTAGGGCAGGTGCTCCAGGGCGAAGTCGACGAACTCGCTCATGCGGTCCCTCCATCGCCCTCATGGTCATGGGCGGCGATGACCTGCAGGAAGCTGCGCGTGCGCTCGTGCTCGGGCGCGGTGAACAGCCGGTCCGGCGGGCCCTGCTCGATGATGTGGCCGCCATCCATGAACACGATCTCGTCGGCCGCGGAGCGCGCGAAGCCGAGCTCGTGGCTGACCACCAGCATGGTCATGCCGTCGGAGGCGAGCTGCTTCATGACCGAGACGACCTCGCCGGTGAGCTCCGGGTCGAGCGCGGAGGTCGGCTCGTCGAACAGGATGACCTTGGGCTGCATGGCGAGCGCGCGGGCGATGGAGACGCGCTGCTGCTGGCCGCCGGAGAGCTCGGCCGGGTAGCTGTCGGCCTTGTCGGCGAGGCCGACGCGGTCGAGCTCCGTCATGGCGAGCTCGGTCGCCTCCTTGCGGTCCGTCCCCAGAATCTTCATCGGCCCGATGCGCACATTGTCGAGCGCGCGCAGATGGGTGAACAGGTTGAAGTCCTGGAACACGAAGCCGATCTGCTGGCGCATGGCGTTCAGGTTGCGCGCGGTGAGCTCCTCGCCGTCGAGGAGGACCGTGCCCGCATCCGGCGGATTGAGGTGGTTGATGCAGCGCAGGAGCGTCGACTTGCCCGTTCCCGACGGCCCCATGACCACCTTGGACTGGCCGCGCTCCAGCGCGAGCGAGACGCCTTTCAGCACCTCCGTCTCGCCATAGCGCTTGTGAAGGTCGCGAACCTCCAGAAGACTCGTCATGCCGCGTCCCTCCGCTCGAAGCCCGGGACCGCGAGCCTGTCCTCCAGGCGGTAGAGAACGCGGTTTCCGGCCCAGTTCACGATGAAATAGAGAAGCCCGACCACAGCGAAGATCAGCAAGATGTTCCCCTGTGTGTTCGAGATGATGTATTTGGCCTGCCGCGTGAGCTCGACCACGCCGATGACATAGGCCAGCGAGGTCGCCTTGAGCTCGCTGGAGAATTCGTTCGTCCAGGGCCCGGTGGCATGGCGCAATGCCTGCGGCAGGACGATCTCGCCGATGGCGCGCGGCATGCTCATGCCCATCGCGCGGGCCGCGACGAGCTGGCCCTGCGGGACCGCCTGGATGGCGCCGCGGAAGATCTGCGACTGGTAGGCGGTGGAACGCAGGCCAAGCGCGAGCACGGCGGCTGCGAAGGAGGACAGCTCCACGTATCCGCCGACTCCATAGTAGAACAGGAGCAGCAGCACGATGGCCGGAATGCCTCTGAACACGCGCTCGAACAGGATGCCGAGCACTTTCAGGCTCCAGTGGCCGTAGACCTCCATCAGCGCGATGACGAGGCCCAGCACGAGCCCGACCGCCAACAGGGCGGCCAGAAGCTTGATGCCGATCCACAGGCCCGTGAGCAGATAGGGCATCTGGGAGACGATCACGGACCAGATGGCACCGTCGTCCATGGGGTGAACCTCTGCTTGAAGCGGGATGCCTTCGGGTCCGGCCGCCGGCTGTTTGCCCGGCCAGGCCCGCCTCTTCCCGTCATACCCGGCAAGGATGCGGAGACGAGGGAGGCGTTATCGCGAAGACACCATGCTCGGTATGGGTGGCCCGCCCCGGGACCGCCTGCGGTCCCGGGGCGGTGCGGCTTGTGTGTCAGCCGTCGTAGCCCGGGATGGGCTTCTTGTAGGAATCCACGAAATCCGGCATGGAGGTCGGGATCGGGCGGATCGTCGACTGGGGCGCGTATTCGTGGACGATCTCCTCCCACTTGCCCGACTTGTAGAGGTTCACGATCCCCTTGTTGAGCTTGGCGAGAAGCTCGTTCGGGTCGCCCTCCTTGACGGCCAGCGCCTGGGGCTGGTTCTGCTGGATCGTGCCGATGATCTTGATCGGCCGTCCCTTGGCGATGAAGTCCTCAGCGGTGTCGGTGGAGGTGACGACGGAATCGATGCGCCCGGTCAGCATGTCCTCCACGGCGGTGACATAGTCCTCGTAGCCGCGCACCGTGACGTCGACGCCGTCGGCCTTGGCGAGGTTCTCGTCGAGCCACTTGTACTGGGTGGAGCCGCCCTGCGCACCGATCGTGGCGCCGCAGCACAGCGCGGTCGCGACATTGAGTTCGCTGTCATCGGCGACCAGCACCTCGTCGTCGTTCTCCCACCAGGGAATGGAGAAGTCGAGCACCTTCGCGCGCTCCGGCGTCACGTTGAGGCCGGTGACGAGAAGGTCGATCTTGCCCTGCGCCAGCGCGGGGATGAGAGAGGGCCACGGCAGGTCCTTGAACTCGACGTCGAGTCCCTGGTCCTCGGCGATGGCGCGCATGGCGTCGATGGCGATGCCCTTGTATTCGCCATCCTCCACATAGGCCCAGGGCGGGAACGCGGCCTCGACGCCGGCGACCAGCTTCTCCTGCGCGGATGCCGCGCCCGCGGCAGCCACCATCAGTGCGGCGCCGGTCAGGCATGCGAGCTTCTGCCAGACGGTTTTCATGAACGGGTCTCCCCTTCGTTTCTCGGATTGGCGTTGCGCGCGGTCCGCCCGGTGCTGCGGGTCTGGTTGCGATGAAGTATGCAGCGGTCGGAACGCAGCGGAATGGCGCGCCGGAACAGGTGTCGGACACGGATGTGCGTCCTTGCCCGCCCGGGATTTAGCAAGGTTCACTGTCGAAATGCAACAATTGGCGGAATTTTTTCAGTATGTGCCGCAAATTTTCAGGTTTCTCGAAAAATAGTATCAGTACAATTCAGGAAAATAACGCGCGAAAGACGATTGAAAACGCGCCTGCAACCCCGGCACAACTGTGGTCCTCGACAGGGGCGCGCCGGGAGAACGCGCGGATGCAGGGCATGTCAGAGACGAGGTCGGAGCGTGGGCGCGCGCTATCCGGCCTTGCGGAGTCGGGTCGGATATTGCATTCGTATAATATGAAAAATCATATATTTGGATTTGAAACAAATAACGAATCAGGGACGGATGGCGCGAACGGCGCGGATCGGGAGCGCCCGTGTCCGATATGACCGACCGGACCGCGTTCCGGACCGCGCTCGGCCGCTTCGTCACCGGCGTGACGGTGGTCACCGCCGTCGCCGAGACCGGCGAGCCGGTGGGGCTGACCGCCAATTCGTTCAATTCCGTCTCGCTCGACCCGCCGCTGGTGCTGTGGAGCCTGTCGCGGCGGTCCGCCAGTCTGCCGGTGTTCGAGCGGGCCTCGCATTTCGCCGTCAATGTCCTCTCCGTGGAACAGAAGGCGCTGTCGGATCGCTTCGCGCGGCGGGATGTGGACCGCTTCCGCGGCGTGAGCTGGCACCCGGGCGCCGGCGGGGCCCCGGTGCTCGCCGGGTGTGCGGCGGTGTTCGAATGCCGCTGCGAACAGCGCTTCGAGGGCGGCGACCACGTCATCTTCCTTGGCCATGTGGAGCGATTCGATCACGAGGAGCGGACGCCGCTTGCCTTCCATGCCGGGGCCTATGCGAGGCCGGAGGGCTATGGAGAAACCGGCGCCGAGGGCGTCCTGTCGAACCACGACCTGCTCCACCTGCTCGCCCGTGCGGCGACGCTCGCGGGCGCGTCGTTCCACGAGGAACTCGAGCAGACCGGCATCTCGGCGCCCGTCTGGCGGGTCCTTGCGCTCCTGGCGGACGCCCCGGACGGCCTGACGGTCGGGGAGATCGCGGCGCGCGCTGTGCTGAAGCAGCCGACGGCGAGCCGAATCATCGACCGGATGGAGGCGGACGGCCATGTGGTCCGCGCACGGGAGGGAGACGACCGCCGCCGTGTTGCGGTACGGCCGACGCCCGCGGGCCATGCGCTTGCCCGGCGGCTTTCCGAGCGCATGCGGGCGCATGAGGCGGCACTGCGGACCATCCAGACGCCGTCGGAGGCCGCTATCCTGAAACGGGGCCTCGACGTGCTGATCGGACGTCTATCCGCCCTGCGCGACAGCGGCGGTGTCCGGTGAACCGCGGCGGCTCCCATTGGCGTGGATTCCCGTCTACGGCAATTTTTGCACTTTGCATCGGGATGAATGCGTGAAATGAGATTGCTGCAGTGCACATGCGCAACGGATCGATCCGGGCTATAGTCTGGCGCTGCGGCGTCGAATCCGGATGCCACAGTCTTGCAAAGCATGGGCGACGAGGAGCCTCTTGAGTGAGAATTCGGCGATAACCGGTCCGATGGACGGCGCGGATGGCCATGGCCGTGTGGCCGACGCCATTACCGACTATGCGATCGTCGTGGTGGACACCGACGGCATCGTCACGGGCTGGAATACCGGTGCCGAACGGATCGCCGGCTGGTCCCGGGAAGAGGCGATCGGACAGCACATCTCCATGGCGTTCCTGCCGGAGGACCGGGCGGCGGACAAGGTCGCCCAGCAGTTCGCGCTCGCCGAGCGGACCGGCCGCTGCGAGGACCAGGGGGTGCGGCTGCGCAAGGATGGGTCGACCTACGTCGCCAATGCCGTCACCACGCCGCTCCTCGATGCGGAGGGCCGGATGGCGGGCTTCGTCAAGGTCGTGCGCGACATGGGCGAGCAGGAGGCAACCGTCAGCGCGCTGCGGGCGCGCGAGGCGCATCTGACCTCCATTCTGGAGACGGTTCCGGACTCCGTGGTGGTGATCGACGCGCAGGGTATCGTCCAGTTCTTCTCGCCCGCGGCGGAAAAGCAGTTCGGCTACGCCGCCGAGGAGGTGATCGGGCGGAATGTGTCCATGCTCATGCCGTCGCCCTATCGCGAGGCGCACGACGTCTATATCTCGCGCTATCTGGAGACGGGCGAGCGGCGGATCATCGGCATCGGCCGCGTCGTGGTCGGCGAGCGCAAGGACGGATCGACCTTCCCGCTGGAGCTCAATGTCGGGGAGATGAACAACGGCGAGCACCGCTATTTCACGGGGTTCATCCGGGACCTGACGGAGCGCCAGGAGACCGAAGCGCGCCTTCAGGAGTTGCAGACGGAGCTCGTCCATATTTCCCGCCTGACGGCCATGGGCGAGATGGCCTCCAACCTCGCCCATGAGCTCAATCAGCCGCTGAGCGCGATCTCCAACTATCTCAAGGGCTGCCAGCGGCTCCTGGAGAGCGGCGAGACACCGCCCAGGGAGACGCTGGTGGGCGCGCTGGACCGCGCGGCGGCCCAGGCGCTGCGGGCCGGCCAGATCATTACCCGTCTTCGCGAATTCATGTCGCGCGGCGAGAGCGAGCGCTCGGTAGAGAGTCTTGCCAAGATCATCGAGGAAGCCGGGGCGCTTGCCCTTGTGGGGGCAAAAGAACACGCCGTCAGGGTCCGTTTCCGGCTCGATCCTGCGGTCGATACGGTGCTCGCCGACAAGGTCCAGGTCCAGCAGGTGCTGCTCAATCTGATGCGCAATGCCGTGGAGGCGGTGGAGGGATGCCCGCGCCGCAATGTCACCGTCGCGACCGGCGACGACGGGGACGGGTTCGCGAGAATCAGCGTCATCGACACCGGGATCGGGCTCGACGAGGAGGTGGCGGCCCGGCTGTTCCAGCCCTTCGTGACGTCGAAGCCCCACGGCATGGGGGTCGGCCTGTCGATCTGCCGCACCATCGTGGAGGCCCATGGCGGGCTCATATGGGTTGAGCCGAATCCGCAGGGCGGTACCATATTCACTTTCACCCTGCCGCGGGTCGAGGGAGAGAATGCCGATGAGTAGCGCGGGACTCGTCCACGTCATCGACGACGACGAGGCGATGAGGGACTCGCTTGTCTTCCTGCTGGCGGCGGAGCGCTTCGAGGTGGTCGGCCACGACTCCGCGGACTCCTTCCTGGAGACCCTGCCGTCCCTTGGTTTCGCCTGCATCGTGACCGATGTGCGCATGCCCGGAATGACAGGCATCGAACTCCTGCACCATATGCGCGAGGTCGACAAGTTCCTGCCCGTGATCGTGATCACCGGCCATTCCGATGTGCCGCTCGCGGTGGAGGCCCTGAAGGCGGGCGCCTTCGACTTCATCGAGAAGCCGTTCGATGACGAGCGCATGATCGCCGCGATCCGCTCCGCGCTCGAATTCCGCTCCCGGGCACAGCGTCAGGAGGACAACCGGGCGGAGATCCGCACCCGGCTCGACACGCTGACGGAGCGCGAGCGCCAGGTCTTCGACGGGCTCGTCGCCGGCCACCCCAACAAGATCATCGCCCACGATCTCGGAATCAGCCCGCGAACGGTCGAGATCTACCGGGCGAACGTCATGCACAAGCTGGAGGCCTCGAGCCTCTCCCAGGTGGTGCGCATGGCCTTCATCGTCCAGGGAGGCATCGACGGGGAGGTGGGCTGACCGGCGGCGCGTTCCCGCTCACTGTTCGAGAGCGGCGATCGTGCCGAGAAGGCGGTCGATATCCACCGGCTTGCTGAACAGGGCCAGGGCCTGAAGGCGCCGTGCGTCGTTCTGCATCCGGTCGGTCGAGCGCGCCGACACCAGGATGGCGTTGAACGGCCCGCTGTGCGCGCGCAGCCTCTCCAGCGTCTCGATCCCGCTCGCGCCGGGCAGATGGATGTCGAGAATGATGCAGGCGCCGTCGATCGGCTCGGCGCGGGCGATGAGATCCTCGCCGGTGGCGAACTCCTCGACCGTGTAGCCATAGACCTCCAGAACCATCCGCAGGGATTCGCGCACGGCCTTGTCGTCTTCGACAATGAGGATGGTCGGCTTCACTGTTGCCCTCGTTCGACTCAAGGCCGGTGCTGCGGAACCCTGCCGCCTCGGCGTCTGTTCGCACATTACGGCCTGAGGGGACCGGAGGCCCTTGACCAAGATCAATGAATGGCCGGGGAATGCGCCGCAGGATAATCGAGACTGGCCCATCCCTCGGCAATTACGGGATTCCCCTTAAGGGCAATATCCGAATTTTGCCCGTGCCCCGTCTGGCCTATCCCTTGAGCATCACTTCAGCGAACAGGGGATTACGGCCATGTTGAACAGTCATCTTTACGAAGCAGCGGACGGCGTCTCCCCGTATGTCGCGGGCAACGCGGCGGCTCCCGGAATGTCCGGCGACGTGCTCGGCGACACGCTCGCCATGATGGGCAGCGCCATGTCGTTCGAGCGCAACGAGGAGCTCTTCGCCGAGGAGGAGCCCGCCGACTACGTCTACAAGGTGGTCTCCGGCGTCGTGCGCACCTGCAAGTTCCTCGAGGACGGCCGCCGCCAGATCGGCGAGTTCCACTTCCCCGGCGACGTCTTCGGCTTCGAGCCCTGCGCCAATCACACCTTCTCCGCGGAGGCGGTGACCCCGTGCCGGGTCGTGATCGTCAAGCGCGCGGCGCTGATGGCCGCTGCCGGCCGCGACGCCGAGCTCGGCAGCGCCCTGTGGATCGCGGCGACCCGCGAGCTCGGCCGGCTGCACGAGCACATGGTGCTGCTCGGGCGCAAGAGTGCGCGCGAGCGTGTCATGGCCTTTCTCGCCAGCGCGGCGGAGCGCCAGTGCGATGCGCCGGTCATCGACATTCCGATGTCGCGCCAGGATATCGCCGACCATCTCGGCCTCACCATCGAGACCGTGTCGCGCACGATGACCCAGCTCCAGGACACGGGCGCAATCTCTCTGGAGGGCTCGCGCAGGGTTCGCGTCGGTCCGGCCCGGCTCGCCGCCTGATCCCTCGCGACCCGTTCTCCCCATTGACGCAGGTCAATGCCGGACACATCTCCATCGATGTCTTCTTTGATCGATGTGGGATGAATGCTTCAGAGAGAAGGAGGCTTCCCGATGAAACTCAGATCCCTGACTCCAGGCCACCGCGGCCGGACGGATCTTCTGGGCCGCCAGAGCAACCCGTTCGGCAGCTTGCAGCGCGAGATCGACAGCCTGTTCGACGATTTCAGGTCGGGGCTGCCCAGCTTCGGCTCCGCCGGCCTGACGCCGAGCATGGACGTGTCGGAGACCGATGGCGAGATCGAGCTGACCGCGGAGCTGCCGGGTCTTGAGGAGAAGGATGTCGACGTGACGCTCGTCGACAACGTCCTCACCATCAAGGGCGAGAAGAAGGCGGAGACCGAGAAGACGGACAAGGACTTCCACCTTGTCGAGCGCAGCTACGGCGCCTTCTCGCGGTCCCTCGAGCTGCCGTCGGGCATCGACCCGGCCAATGTCGAGGCGACCATGTCGAAGGGCGTTCTCACCGTGAAGATCAAGAAACCCGCTGCTGCTGAAAGCAGGAAAATCGAGGTGAAGCCGACCTCGTGACCGCAGGCGGGCCGCCCCGACCCCCTCTCCGGGGGCGGCCCGGCCGGCGAACGGATCGGCACGCGCGTGGCAGGTCGGGCGACCCCGGGAGACCGGGACCGGCGAAGCCGCTGGACACCCCTCGGTCTTTCGGGCACTTGTGCGCTCATGGAGCTTCCCCCCATACGCGAGCACCCGGAAGAGCCCGGCGACAGGCGCGTGCCGGCCGAAGTGCCGCACAGCGCCTGGCATGCGCTGGACGCCGCGGAGGCCGCTCGACGGCTTGATGCGGATGGCGGGGGGCTGTCGAGCGAGGAGGCGGCCGAGCGGCTCGCGCGGTATGGCGACAACGCCCTGCCGGCCGCGCCCGAGCGCACGCTGATCGACGTCATCGTCGCCCAGTTCGCCAATCCTCTCATCTATCTTCTCCTGGTCGCGGGCTCGGTCGCGCTGGTCCTCAACGAGCTGGCCGACGCCGTTTTCATCTTCGTCGTTCTCGTCATCAACGCCGCGGTGGGCACGGTCCAGGAGTGGCGCGCGCAGGCCAATCTTTCCGCTCTGCGCTCCGCGATCCAGGTCGCAAGCCGCGTGCGCCGCGACGGGCGCGTCCGGCGGATGGACGCCGCCGCGCTCGTGCCGGGCGATGTCGTCCTGATCGATGCCGGCGACAGGGTTCCCGCCGATATCCGCCTGCTGTCATCCGCCGACCTGTCGGCCGACGAGGCCTCGCTGACCGGCGAATCCATGCCGGTTGCCAAGACGGCGGAGGCCCGTCTCGACGAGGCCACGCTGCTCGCCGAACGTCGGACCATGCTCTTTGCGGGCTCGACCGTGCAGAGGGGGCGCGCCGAGGGCCTCGTGGTGGCGACCGGCGGGGCAACCGAGCTCGGCCGCATCGCGAAGGCCCTGCACGGGCCGGCCGTCGTGCCGCCCCTGACGCGGCGCCTGCAGCGCTTCTCCAACGTTATCGGAGCGATTGCGATCGCGATCGTCGCGGGGCTCATCCTTCAGCAGCTTTCGGTGGGCGCGCCGCTGCGCGACACCTTCTTCATCGCCATCGCGCTCGCCGTCTCGATCATTCCGGAGGGCGTGCCGGTCGCGGTGACGGTCGCGCTGTCCATCGCGACGGCCCGCATGGCGCGGCGCAATGTGATCGTGCGCCATCTGCCCGCCGTGGAGGGGCTCGGCGCGTGCACCGTCGTGGCGACCGACAAGACGGGTACGCTGACCGTCAACCGGCTGACGGCCTCCAGGCTGTGGCTGCCGCGCCTCGGGACCGTGGAGGTCGGCGGCGGGGGCTACGATGTCAGCAGCGTCTTCCACTGGAAGGGTGCACCCCTGCCGTCCCATGACGCCAAGGAGGTCGTGGCGCTCGCCCGCGCCGGCGCGACGGTGAACGACGCGGAGCGCGATCCGGACGACGGTGTGGACGGCGGCTCGGGCGACACGCTCGACCTGGCGCTCCTGGTGCTGGCGGAGAAGGCGGGCCTGGAGATCGGGGCGCTGCGCGCGGCCGCGCCGCGCCGTGCGGAGATCCCCTTCTCCGCGGAACGGCGCTTCGCGGCGACGGTCAATTCAGGGGAGGACGGCTGCCGGCTGCAGGTGAAGGGCGCGCCGGAGGTGATCGTCCCACTCTGCGGGGACGCCGGGCAGGGGGAGGCCTATCGTGCTGCGGAGGACCTCGCGGCGGCCGGATACCGCGTGATCGCCATTGCCGGGCGGTCGCTCGACGCCGCGCCGGGGGAGCCGGGATGGCGGGGCATGGAGGCGGAGCTTCGCGGGCTGACGCTCGTCGGGCTCGTCGGCTTCATCGATCCCCTGCGGCCGGAGGCGGCCCAGGCGGTCGCCCATTGCCTCCGGGCCGGCGTCAAGGTGAAGATGATCACCGGCGACCATGCCGCGACGGCCCTGTCCATCGCGCGCGAGCTCGGCATTGCCCGCGACCGCGACGACGTGGTGACGGGACACGACATCCTCCGCCTCGCCGACCGCCCCGACGAGCTGAAGGCGCTGCTTGCCGGCGCGTCCGTCTTCGCGCGCGTGGAGCCGTCGCAGAAGGTCGATATCGTCAATGCGCTGAAGGCGGCCGGCGAGATCGTCGCGATGACCGGCGACGGGGTGAACGACGCCCCGGCGCTCAGGCGCGCCGATCTCGGCGTCGCCATGGGGCGCGGCGGGACCGATGTTGCCCGGGACGCTGCCGACCTCGTCCTGACGGACGACAATTTCGCCTCCATCGTCGCCGGCATCGAGGAGGGGCGCGCGGCCTACGCCAATATCCGCAAGGTCGTCTATCTGATGATCTCCACAGGGGCGGCTGAGGTCGTGATGTTCATGGCGGCGATCTTCACCGGCCTGCCGGTGCCGCTGACCGCGGTCCAGCTTCTCTGGCTCAATGTGGTGACCAATGGCGGGCAGGATGTGGCGCTGGCCTTCGAGCGGCGCGAACCGGGGCTTCTGAACCGTCCGCCGCGCCCGCCGCGCGAACCGATCTTCGACCGCCTGATGATCGGGGAGAGCGCGGTCTCCGGCATCTATATGGGGCTCGTCTCCTACGGGGTCTTCGCCTGGGCGCTCTCCATGGGGTGGAGCGAGTTCGAGGCGCGCAACGTGCTGCTCTTCCTGATGGTGGCCTTCGAGAATGCCCATGTCTTCAACTGCCGCTCGGAGACGCGGTCCACCTTCCGCATCCCCTTCAGCCACAACTGGCCGGTGGTCCTCGCCGCCATCGGTGCCCAGATGGTGCATATCTCCGCCGCCTTCATTCCGGGGCTGAGCGACGTCCTGGATGTCGCGCCCATCGCGGTCGACACATGGCTGATGCTGGTGCCGGCCGCCCTGTCGCTGATCCTCGTCATGGAGATCGCCAAGGCGGTCTGGCGGCGGACGGCCATGGCGCCGGCGTCATGATGTCCGGGGGTGTCGGCCCCTGCGCCCGGCAAAAGGCCAGAAACCCCTGTGGCCGCCCCGGTATGCCTGCCGGTCGGCCGGGCCCGCATCGGGCCGCGCCTCCGGCGCGCCTTCGGGCGGGTAGGCGAGGCTTGCCCGCAGGCGTTCGATCTCGTCCGGCGTGAAGTCCGGGAAGGGCAGGTCGCGCGCCTCCCGCCAGCGGGCGACGGCGGCCTCCGCCGTCTCGGTGCGCGCCGCGTCGGTGCCCGGGTCGCGGCCGAGATGCAGCGTCTGGGTCGGCATGGCGAAATCGGTCCCCGCCTCCTCGACCGTCTCCATGATCCGCAGCATCACGTCCTCGCCGATGGCGAGGAACTCCGCCCAGTCCGTCGTGCGCACATAGGCGAAGATCTCGATCTCGATGGCGTGGTCGCCGAAGCCCAGGAAGCGGGCGCGCGGATCCTCCTGGAGCCTTGGATGGGCGATCAGCAGGCGGCGGATCCCGGCGAGCGCATAGCGCAGCTGGTCGGGCGTGGTGTCGTGGCGCAGCGCGATCGTCCTGCGCAGCAGGATGCTGTCGCGCCGGGCGAAGTTCTCCAGATGCATGTTGACGAAGTCGGCATTGGGCACCGCGACGACCGTGCGCCCAAGCGTGCGCACCGTGGTGGAGCGGATGCCGATCCGCTCGATGGTGCCGAGCTGGCTGCCGAAGCGGCAGAAATCGCCGACGGCGATGGGCCGGTCGGCGAACAGGATGAAGCCGGCGATCACGTTCTCCAGCGTGCTGCGGGCGGCGAGCGCCACCGCAAGGCCGCCAATGCCGAAGCCCGCAAGGGCCGCTCCGTAGGGAATGTTGAGCGCTTCCGCCAGGAGCAGGAGGTTGCCGAGCACGATGGCGACCTTGACGAGGCCGGTCAGCAGCGAGGCGAGGATATCCCCGCGCTCGGTGATGGCGCCGGCCCGGTCGAGCCCGCCGCGCAGGCCGTCCACGATCCAGAACTCGATGGGGGTGGCGCCCGCGATCATCGCGATGGCGGCGATGGCGAGCACGACGCTCGCGAAGCTGTCCGGCAGGCCGAGAAGGCCGAGGCCGGCATAGCTGATGATCCCGAAGGCCAGCAGCCGTACGCCCCAGACCGCAAGGCGCGAGCTCGTCGTCGCCTCGTCCGGGGTGCCGCCGAGCCGCCCGGCAAGCATGAGCAGGAGGCTTATCGCCGCCGTGCCCAGAATGGCGATGGCGAATACGGCGGCCATCGCGACCCATTGCCAGATCTCCAGCGGGCCGAGGGGGGAGAGGGCCGACGGCATGATCTCGCCGAGCGCCTGGCGAATCCTGAAGAAGACCGCCATGTCGGGCCGGTAGAGGGGCAGGACATGCGAGGCCTCGGGCATGTCCTCGGTTGCCGTGAACAGGCTGCGGACGGTTCTCAGCGTGTCGGCGGTGAATTTCCACTGCACGCCGTCATCGGTCTCAAGCGGGGCGAGCACGATATCGCCCTTGGGATGGGTGAAGTGGATATAGGGGGTCTCGCTTTCCGGATCGTTCGGGATTTCCTGCAGGACGATCTCGCCGAGCCGGGCCAGAACCTGCTCCAGATACTGGGCGATGAGCACCGCCTCGCGCTCGCGTCCGACGGGGCTGAGCTCCGACAGGTCGAGCGTGGCGATGGCCGTGTCGAGGCCGCCCGGGCCGACGCGCATGCTGTCTATGAAGGCTTCCATCGTGTCGCGCGGCGTGCGCATCCTGAAGATGGCGTTCTTCGGTGGCACGCGCCCGCCGGAGGCTTCCAGAAGCTGCGAGAAGGCGGCATGGAGCGCTTCCGGTGGCGGCACGGCGATGAACCAGCGCCCGTCTCGCCGGACGAAGTCCAGCGTAAAGCGGGCGCCGTCATAGCGGGTGAGGGGCAATGCGAGGCGATCGCTGCCGGGGCCGGGCACACCTATGGCGTCGAGCTGGACCTGGAACTGGTCGAGCACCAGCCAGAGCCGGGTGGCCTCCTTCAGCTCGTCCGTCTTGGCGAGATCGACGCCCTCGAAGACGAGCAGCTCCATGACGTTGTCGAGATATTCGAGCTGGCCGTTCTCGATGGCCTCCGAGCCGATCAGGAAGGCGCGCAGCGTGTCGGCCGGCGTGACCTGCGAGATGTTGGTCTCCGGCGCGGCCGCGGACTGGACAATGCGCGCTCCGGTCCACCAGACGTCGGGGTCGATGCGGCCGACGAAGCTCTGGCCGTCCTCGGACAGAACGAAGGTGAACCGGCCGTCCTCGTCCGGCTCCTGCCACGTTCCGGTCAGGCGGCGGTCGGAAACGGTCCCCTCGAGCGTTCCGCGATAGAGCGGATATTCTCCGCGCACCGTGTCGCCGTCCTGCTTCAGGATCAGCCGTGCGCCGCCTCCGGGCCAGCGTGTGTCCCAGGTGCCGGACCAGCCGTTCTCGGCGGCGCGGCCAGGCGTCGGGCCTCCGGCAAGGGCTGCGAGGAGCGCAAGCGCCCCCAATGCCAGCACGATCGCATGGCCGAGGAAACGGCGCGGCAGCAGCTCTGTCCTCATCGTCTTTGCCCCCGAGAAAGCCCCCGCCGCGGGAGATCGAGCGGACATGTCCCCGCGGCATGACGGGCGGAGAAAAGCACGCAATCCTTACCGACGGCTCAACGCGCGCCGCATTCCCGCAGGTCATGCTGTTTGCGGGGTCACACCGCGAGGGAGTGGCGTGCCGTCCGGCGTGCGAGATAGGCGTCGAAGCGGGCCGCGACCGCGCGCACGAAGAACCGGCCGGTCCTGGTCACGAGGAAGCCGTCCGGCGTCGGCGCGATGAGGCCGTCGCGCTCGAAATCCTCCATGCGGGCGGCCTCGGAGATCACCGCCCGCGCGGCGCTGCCGAAATGGCGCTCCAGCTCGGAGCGGGAGAAGACGAAGCCCGACATCAGCCGCTCGATGACATGGCGGCGGATGCGGTCGTCCTCGCTGAGCGCGATGCCGCGCGCGACGGGCAGCTCGCCGGCCTTGACGGTGCGCATATAGTCGTGGATCGGCACGAGGTTCTGGATGTAGCCCTCGTTCAGGGAGCCGATGGCGGACGCGCCGAGCCCGATCAGGCTGGCCGCCGAATCGGTGGTGTAGCCCTGGAAGTTCCGGTTGAGGGTGCCGGCCTGCGCGGCGACGGCGAGGGGGTCGTCGGCCTTGGCGAAATGGTCGAGGCCGACGCGCATGTAGCCGGCCGCCTTCAGCATGTCGCAGGCCATGGCGAACTGGTTCAGGCGCGCAAGCGGCGAGGGCAGGGCGTCCTCCGGGATGAGCCGCTGGTGGGTCTTGAGCCAGGGCACATGGGCATAGCCGAACATCGCGATGCGGTCGGGGTCCATCGCGATGGCGTGTCTCAGGGTCTCCGCAAGGCTTTCCTCTGTCTGGAAGGGCAGGCCATAGAGCAGATCCATGTTGATGCTCGCAATGCCGGCCCCGCGCAGCTTCGCCACGCATGCCGCGGTGAGCTCCAGGCTCTGGATGCGGTTGATCGCGCGCTGGACCTCGGGGTCGAAGTCCTGGACGCCAATGCTCGCGCGGTTCACGCCAGCCTCCGCCAGCGCCGCGATGCGCTCGTCGTCAAGGTCGCGCGGGTCGATCTCGACGGCGAACTCCGCGTCGTCCGTGCAGGGCAGGATGTTTTTGCACGATTGTGCAATAGAGGCGGTCTCGTCGGCCTCGAGCAATGTCGGCGACCCGCCGCCCCAGTGGATGTGGGAGAGGCGTGCCCCCTCCGGCAGATGGGCGGAAACGAGGGCGGCCTCCTCGCGCACCCGTTCGAGATAGGCCAGCACCGGCTCGTAGCGGCGCACGATCTTGGTGTGGCAGCCGCAGAACCAGCACAGCGTGTCGCAGAAGGGGATGTGCACATAGAGCGACACATCGCCGCTCTCGGGGATGGCGCGCAGCCATTCCGCATAGCGTTCGGGGCCGATATCGCCGTGAAAATGCGGTGCGGTCGGGTAGCTCGTATACCGCGGAACGGGTGCGGAATACTTGCGAATGAGGTCGGCAAGGGGAGGCTGTCTGGTCATGGCATACCCCATCGCACGGCGCGCGAGGGGCGACATTGACCTGCGTCAACGCGTCCGGTGCTCCTTAGGTTTGATCCAAATCAAAGCTGAGCTACACGGCCTGCGAGACAAGCTGCTGAATGCCCCGGCATGTATCGAGGCGGGGGCGGCGGGTGCGCGACGGGGTCGAAAGCGCACCGCCACGACATGCGAGAGGACTTGGAATGGCAGTCACAGGGCAGATCACCTCTATCGCCGTGATGGGGCTCGCCGCGGTCATTGCGCTCATCTTTGCCGCCAAGGCGCACGATGTGCTGTTTGCCGCGCATGCCTGGATCGTGTTCGCGGCTCTGGCCGGCATGATCATCTACACGCTGCGCAAGGTGGACTTCTCCGCCGAGGCCCGCCCGGCGGCGAAGGAGGACGTCGAATCGCGCTATCTGGATGGCGTCATCCGCGCCGGCGTCATCGCCACGGTGTTCTGGGGCATCGTCGGGTTCCTGATGGGTGTCCTGATCGCGTTCCAGCTCGCCTATCCGCTGCTCAACCTGGACCTGCCGTGGACGACCTTCGGCCGGCTCCGGCCGGTCCATACCTCCGCGGTCATCTTCGCCTTCGGCGGCAATGCGCTGATGGCGACGAGCTTCTACGTGGTCCAGCGGACCTGCCGGGCGCGGCTCGCCTTCGGCAATCTCGCCTGGTTCGTGTTCTGGGGCTACCAGCTCTTCATCGTGCTGGCGGCCTCCGGCTATGTGCTGGGCGTGACGCAGAGCCGGGAATATGCCGAGCCGGAATGGTATGTCGACCTGTGGCTGACCCTCGTCTGGGTCGCCTATCTCGCGGTCTTCTTCGGCACGATCCTGAAGCGCCGCGAGCCGCATATCTACGTGGCGAACTGGTTCTACCTCTCCTTCATCGTGACCATCGCGATGCTGCACGTCGTCAACAATCTCGCCGTGCCGGTTTCGCTGATGGGGTCGAAGAGCTATTCGCTGTTCTCCGGCGTGCAGGACGCGCTGACCCAGTGGTGGTACGGCCACAACGCGGTGGGGTTCTTCCTCACGGCCGGCTTCCTCGGCATGATGTACTATTTCGTGCCCAAGCGCGCGGAGCGGCCGGTCTATTCCTACCGGCTGTCCATCATCCACTTCTGGGCGCTGATCTTCCTCTATATCTGGGCCGGTCCGCACCATCTCCACTACACCGCGCTGCCCGACTGGGCGCAGACGCTCGGCATGGTGTTCTCGATCATGCTGTGGATGCCCTCCTGGGGCGGCATGATCAACGGCCTCATGACGCTGTCGGGCGCCTGGGACAAGCTGAGGACCGACCCGGTGATGCGCCTGCTGGTCATCTCGGTCGCCTTCTACGGCATGTCGACCTTCGAGGGTCCGATGATGTCCATCAAGGCGGTGAACTCGCTGTCGCACTACACCGACTGGACCATCGGCCACGTCCATTCCGGCGCGCTCGGCTGGGTCGGCATGGTGTCCTTCGGCGCCGTCTACTACCTCGTGCCGAAGCTGTGGGGGCGTCAGGAGCTCTATTCGCTGAGGCTGGTGAACTGGCACTTCTGGCTGGCGACGCTGGGCATCGTGCTCTACGCGGCGGCGATGTGGGTGTCCGGCATCATGCAGGGCCTCATGTGGCGCGAATATGATGGCCTCGGCTTCCTCGTCTACTCCTTCGCGGAGACCGTGGCGGCCATGCATCCCTTCTATGTCATCCGCGCGTTCGGCGGCGTTCTCTACCTCACCGGCGCGTTGATCATGGCCTACAACATCTACCGCACGGTGCGGGGCGACGTCCGCGAGGAGGCGCCCATGGGGGCCCCGCGCGTCTCCGCAGTGCCGGCCGAGTGAGGGGCAGGACCGGAACGATGATCAAGAGATTTACCCACGCAACGATCGAGAAGAACGCGACCCTGCTTCTGGTCCTGTCGTTCTTCGTCGTGACCATCGGCGGCATCGTGGAGATCGCGCCGCTCTTCTACCTGCAGAACACCATCGAGAAGGTGGAGGGCATGCGTCCCTATACGCCGCTCGAGCTCGCCGGACGCAATGTCTATGTGCGCGAGGGCTGCTATCTCTGCCACAGCCAGATGATCCGCCCGTTCCGCGACGAGGTGGAACGCTACGGCCATTACAGCCTGGCCGCGGAGAGCATGTACGATCATCCCTTCCAGTGGGGCTCCAAGCGTACGGGGCCGGATCTCGCCCGCGTCGGGGGGCGCTATTCGGATGCCTGGCACGTCCAGCACCTGAAGAGCCCGCGCTCGCTGGTGCCGGAATCGGTCATGCCGCCTTACGCGTTCCTCGCGGAGACGCCGCTCAGGCTGGACGATCTGACCGACCACCTGAAGACCAACCGGGCCGTGGGCGTGCCCTATACCGACGAGATGATCGCCGAGGCCCGCCAGGACGCCCTGGCCCAGGCGAACCCCGATTCCGACGGTGTCGGCGGCCTCGTGGAGCGCTATGGCAACGTCCAGGTCCGCGACTATGACGGCGATCCCGGCAGGATCACGGAGATGGACGCGCTGGTCGCCTATCTGCAGATGCTCGGCACGCTGGTGGACTTCTCCTCCTTTCAGGCCGACGCCAATCTGAGGTGAGCTCATGGATTACGACGCACTGCGCCATTTTGCAGACACCTGGGGGCTCGTCTTCCTGTTCGTGATCTTCGTCGGGGTGATCGCATTCGTGTTCCGTCCCGGCTCGAAGAAGAAGTACGAACGCGACGCGCAGATCCCGCTGAAGGACAATGACGAGGATCCGAAGAATGGCCAAGCCCGAGACTGACGAGATCACCGGGACGGAGACGACCGGCCATGAGTGGGACGGCATCAAGGAACTGAACACGCCGCTCCCGCGCTGGTGGCTGTGGACGTTCTATGCGACCATCATCTGGGCCATCGGCTATACGGTGCTCTATCCCGCCTGGCCGCTGGTCGACGGGGCCACGCGGGGCGTGCTCGGCTGGTCGAGCCGGGCCGACCTGACCTCCACGCTCGCCGGGGTGGAGCAGGAGCAGAGCCAGTATCTCACGAAGATCAACGAGCTGTCGCTCGGCGAGATCGCCCAGGATCCGGAGCTCTACCAGTTCGCCGTGGCCGGCGGCCGCTCCGCCTTCGCGGTCAACTGCGTGCAGTGCCACGGCTCGGGTGCGCAGGGCTTCGAGGGCTATCCGAACCTCAACGACGATTCCTGGATATGGGGCGGGACGCTCGACGACATATACACCACGGTGCGCCATGGCATCCGCTACGAGGCGGACGAGGACACGCGGTTCTCCCAGATGCTGGCCTTCGGGCGCGACGGCATGCTCGACCGCACGCAGATCAACGATGTGGCGGAGTACGTCCTGTCCCTGTCCGGCCAGGATCACGATGCCGCAGCGGCACAGGCCGGCGCGGCGGTGTATACTGACAACTGCGCCGTTTGCCACGGCGACAAGGGGCAGGGTAGCCGGGAGCTCGGTGCGCCGCGCCTCAACGATGCCATCTGGCTCTATGGCGGCGACAAGGCCTCGATCGTGGCGCAGGTGAACGCGCCGCGCCATGGCGTCATGCCGGCCTGGAGCGGACGGCTCGATCCGGCAACCATCAAACAGCTCGTGCTGTTCGTCCACTCACTTGGCGGCGGGGAATGAGAGTCCGCGAATGACCGAGATCATCAATCGCCTGGAGCCGGGTGCCGTCGACACGGTGGATGTCGAGGCGGTCAACTCCAAGGAACGGCGCAAGCTCTATCAGGCACGGGTCAAGGTCTTCCCGAAGCGCACGCACGGGACGTTCCGCAGCCTGAAGTGGTGGATCATGGCCATCACGCTCGGCATCTACTACCTGACGCCGTGGCTGCGCTGGGACCGGGGGCCCTATGCCCCCGATCAGGCGGTTCTCGTGGATCTCGCCAATCGCCGGTTCTACTTCTTCTTCGTCGAGATCTGGCCGCAGGAATTCTATTATATCGCCGGGCTGCTGATCATGGCGGGCGTCGGGCTGTTCCTGATCACCTCAACGGTCGGGCGCGCCTGGTGCGGCTATACCTGCCCGCAGACCGTGTGGGTGGACCTCTTCCTGGTGGTCGAGCGCTGGGTGGAGGGCGACCGCAACCAGCGCATCAAGCTCGACAAGGCGTCATGGAGCTTCGACAAGGCCCGCAAGTTCGTCACCAAGCATGCCATCTGGCTTCTCATCGCCATGGCGACCGGCGGCGCGTGGATCTTCTATTTCGCCGACGCGCCGACGCTGGCGCTGAACTTCGTCGAGGGCGAGGCGCCCTTCGTCGCCTATTCGACGGTCGCCGTCCTGACCGCGACGACCTATGTGCTCGCGGGCTTCATGCGCGAGCAGGTCTGCACCTATATGTGCCCGTGGCCGCGCATCCAGGCGGCGATGCTCGACGAGGACTCGCTGACCGTCACCTATAATGACTGGCGCGGCGAGCCGCGCGGCAAGCTGTCCAAGAAGGCGAATGCGGACGAGCGCGCCGTGGGCGACTGCATCGACTGCAACCAGTGCGTGGCGGTGTGTCCCATGGGCATCGACATCCGCGAGGGCCAGCAGCTCGAATGTATCACCTGCGCGCTGTGCATCGACGCCTGCAACGGGGTGATGGACAAGATCGGCCGCGCGCGCGGGCTCATCTCGTACTCGACCTTCAGCGAATACAGCCGCCGGGCGGCGGGCGAGACGGTGAAGACCACATGGCGGTCCTTCGTGCGCCCGCGCACCATGGTCTATCTGGCGCTGTGGTCGCTCGCCGGCATCGCCATGCTGATCCATTTGGGGATGCGCGACCGGCTCGACGTGAACGTCCTCCACGACCGCAACCCGCTCCATGTGACGTTGTCGGACGGCTCGATCCGCAATGGCTACACAGTCAAGATCCTCAACATGCAGGCGCGCCCGCGTGTCTTCACCGTCAGCCTGGACGGGCTCGACGGCGCCTTCATGCAGGTCGAGGCGGCCGGCGCGGAGACCCTGACGCAGGAGGTCGCGCGCGTCGAGGTCGAGCCCGACAAGCTGCGCCAGCTCAGGATCTACGTGCACCAGCCGAAGGACGCCGTGACCGGCGAACGGGAGGATTTCCGCTTCATCGTGCGCGACACCGACAGCGACGAGCAGAGCACCTACAGCGCCATCTTCTACGCGCCCGAACGATAGGGCACGGCGGGAATACGGATCGGAACGAGGCCCATGGGACGCGCAATCGAGAGACAGTTCACCGGCTGGCACATGCTGGCCATCGTCTGTGTCTTCTTCGGCGTCATCATCTCGGTCAACCTGGCGCTCGCGGTCTTCGCGAACCGGAGCTGGACGGGCCTGGTGGTGAAGAACAGCTATGTGGCGAGCCAGCATTTCAACGATGCGCTGAAGGCGGCGCGCGCGCAGCGGGCGCTCGGCTGGACGAGCGCCATCGGCTACGAGGACGGCGCGCTCGTGCTCGACATGACGGGCAAGTCCGGCCAGCCGGTTGCGGGCCTTGCCGTCGAGGCGCAGGTGAGCCGCCCGACCCATGAGGACGGCGCGCGCAGCGTGACGCTGGTCGAGGCCGGCGGGCGCTACCGGTCCGCGCTCGCGCTGGAACCCGGGCAATGGGGCGTGGAGGTGACGGCGCGCGACGCCGGCGGGCGAACCTATCGCAAGATCTTCCGCATCCTCGTCGAGGAGTGACCCGATGACCTGCTGCGGCAGCCCGCTTGCCGGCGATGTCGCCACCGCGGCCCTTCAGGGGCCGGACGCGCTCGACCAGTGGGTGCGCGACGCGGGCGACGGGGGGCGGCATCTGGACCTGCTCGTGCCGGGCATTCACTGCGCGGGCTGCATCGGCCGCATCGAGAAGGCGCTTGCCGCGCTGCCGGGCGTCACCCTCGGCCGGGTCAACCTGTCGACACGGCGCGTCGCGGTCGAATGGCGCGCGGACGAGACGGACGCCGAGGCGGTCGTCGGCTGCATCACCGCGCTCGGCTATCAGGTCCAGCCCTTCGATCCCGACATGCTGGGGGCGGCGAGCGAGGACGCCCAGAAGACGGAGCTCCTGCGCGCGCTTGCCGTGGCGGGGTTCGCGGCGGGCAACATCATGCTGCTGTCGGTCTCCGTCTGGTCGGGGGCGGAGGACGCGACGCGCGATCTCTTCCACTGGATCTCCGCGCTGATCGCCCTGCCGACGGTCATCTTCGCGGGCCGGCCCTTCTACCGCTCCGCAGTCGCGGCCCTGCGCCACGGCCGCCTCAACATGGACGTGCCGATCTCGCTGGCGGTGATCCTCGCCGCCGGCATGAGCCTGCACGAGACCATCGTGCGCGGCGAGGAGGCCTATTTCGACGCCTCCGTCACGCTGCTCTTCTTTCTGCTCGTCGGGCGCTATCTCGACCACATGATGCGTGCGCGGGCGCGCTCCGCGGTCGCCCAGCTCATGGCGCTCAACGCGACCGGCGCGACCGTCGTGGCGGCGGACGGGTCCCAGAGCTTCATGCCCGCCTCCAGGCTCCAGCCCGGCATGACGGTCGCGGTCGCTGCCGGCCAGCGCGTGCCGGCCGACGGCGAAATCGTCGAGGGCGCGACCAGCCTCGACCGGTCGCTCGTCACGGGCGAGACCATGCCGGAGGAGGTCGCCGCCGGCGACACGGTGCATGCGGGCGTCCTGAACCTCACGGGGCCCGTGCTCATACGCGTCTCCGCCGCCGGCGAGAGCACCTTCCTCGCGGAGGTCATCCGGCTGATGGAAACCGCGGAGACCGGCAAGACGCGCTATGTGCGCATCGCCGACCGCGCGGCGGCCCTCTATGCCCCGCTCGTGCACATCGTCGCCGGGCTCACCTTCCTCGGCTGGCTCGTGGCCACGGGCGGCGACTGGCATACCGCGCTCTTCGTGGCGATCTCGGTGCTCATCATCACCTGTCCGTGCGCGCTGGGGCTCGCGGTGCCCGTCGTGCAGGTGGTCGCCTCCGGCGTGCTGTTCCGCAATGGCGTGATGGTGAAGGACGGCGCGGCGCTGGAGCGGCTCGCCGCCGTCGACACGGTGGTGTTCGACAAGACCGGAACGCTGACGCTCGGCCGGTCGGAGCTCGTCGGGCCGGCCGCCGTCGACGCGAGCTGCCTGGCGGTGGCGGCGGGGCTTGCCCGCATGAGCCGGCATCCCCTGTCGGTCGCGCTGTTCGAGGCCGCACAGTCGCGCGGCATCCGGCCCGCCGACGTCGCGGGCGTGGAGGAGCATGCCGGCGCCGGGCTGACGGCGCAGTGGCACGGCGACACGGTACGCCTCGGAAGCCGGCTGTGGTGCGGGCTGGAGGATAGCGACGGGGACAGGGATGACGGCGAGGACGGCCGGCTGGAACTCTGCCTGAGGATCGGCGGGCGCCCGGCGACCGTCTTCACCTTCGAGGACGCCATGCGCCCGGATGCCGGCCCCGTCGTCGAGGCGCTGAAGGCGGAAGGCCACCGGATCGAGATCCTGTCCGGCGACCGCCCCTCCGCCGTCAGGGCCGTCGCCCGGCGGCTCGGTGTCGCGCAGTACAAGGCGCGTTGGACGCCGCAGGACAAGGTCGCCTATGTGCAGTCGCTCGCGGCGGCGGGCCGCAAGGTGCTGATGGTCGGCGACGGCATTAACGACGCGCCGGCGCTCGCCGCGGGCCATGCCTCCATGGCACCGGCCTCGGCCTCCGATATCGGGCGCACCGCCGCCGATCTTGTCTTTACCGGCCTGTCGCTCGCCCCGGTGCTCGCCGCGCGGGACATGGCGCGGCGCGCGCTGCGCGTCGTGCACGAGAATTTCGCGCTGGCGGTGCTCTACAATCTGATCGCGGTGCCGATCGCGGTTCTGGGCCATGCCTCGCCGCTGGTGGCGGCGGTGGCCATGTCGTCGTCCTCGCTCGTGGTGACCGCGAACGCGCTCAGGCTGCGGTTCGGCGCGGGCGGGCTCGCCGGGCGGGACGCCGGCAGCCGGGCCGGCCGGCCCGCGGTCGACGAGGCCTCGCAAAGGCACGCGGCATGAACATGCTCCTCGTGCTCATACCCGTCGCGCTGTTCCTCGGCGCAGTCGGGCTTGCCGCCTTCATCTGGGCGCTGCGGTCCGGCCAGTTCGACGATCTGGAGGGCTCCGCCGCGCGGATCCTCGACGACGAGGAGGACAAGCCGGCCCCGAAGGGCAAGGACGCCCGGGAGGGTAAGGACGCTCGGGAGGCCCGGGAAACTCAGCAGGTCAGGCGCGGTCGCCGGGAATGACCTGATAGCGGACATAGCCGGTGTGCCGCCCGTAGCGGTCATAGAGCGAGCGGGCCCGGTAATTGTCCTCCATCGTGTGCCAGTAGACGCGCGCCCAGCCCTCCTGCCGGCCGGTCTCGATCACCGTGTCGATGAGCAGGGCGGCGAGCCCGCTGCCGCGCGCGGCGGGCGCCACATAGAGGTCTTCCAGATAGCAGACCGGACGGTCGCTGAAGGTGTTGGGGTGGAGCACGCAGTTGACGAAGCCCTCCGCCGGGCCGTCTCCGCGCCCGCCGATCCAGCCGACAATGGCGCTGTCGGGATCGTTCAGGCGGCGCCATGTCGCCTCCGTCGCCACCGCGCCGGGGTCTGAGTCGACGGCGGAGACGTAGTCCGCCCACATCGGTTCCCAGGCCGCGCGGTCCGCCGGCCGGACGCGGCGCACGAACAGGCCGGCTGTCTCGCGGTTGTCTGCCATCCCGGTTTTCCCCTGAAACGGTGTCAGGCGGCGACTTCAGCCGGCTGGCCGGGCTGTGTCAACTCCTCCAGCATGAGTTCGGTGAGGATGGCGAGCGGGGTGCCGGCCTCCGGCTCCGGGCCGGCGAGAACGAAGTCGTTCTCCGGCAGGCGTGGCAGCGGGCCGTCCTGCGCGATGGCCTCGATGCTCGAATCGAGATGGCGCCCGGCGAGGACGCCGAGTCCGATGCCGGCGGCGATGGCGGTGCGGACGCCGGCTATGGAGAAGCATTCGAGCACGGGGAACCAGGACAGGCCGGCCCCCTCCAGCGCCGCGCTCGCCGCCGCCCGGTAGATGCAGGCCGACCCGAAGGTGACCAGCGGCAGGGGCGCCGACAGGTCGATGGCCGTCCCGGGGCCGCGCACCCAGAGGGCCTGCTCGCTCCAGAGATGGCGCCCGCAGGTCTCGCCGGCCGGCTGCTGGATGATGGCCGTGTCGAGGTCCCTCGCCTCCACGCGCTCCTTCAGGACGGCGCTCGCATCGACCACGACCTCCAGGCGCACGCCCGGATGAAGCCGGCGGAACCGGCTGAGAACGGCGGCGAGCCGTTCCGCGATGAGGTCCTCCGCGCAGCCGAAGCGCACGCGGCCCTCCAGATCGGAGCGGCGCAGCTTGTCGACCGCCTGGTCGTGGGTCGCCAGAATGCGTTCGGCATCGCCCAGAAGGTCGCGCCCGTGTGCGGTGGGGCGGATGCCGTCATGGGCGCGGTCGAGCAGGACATGGCCGACGCGTTGCTCCAGCCGCCTGACCTGCCAGCTGACCGCCGACTGGGTGAGATTGAGCCGTTCGGCGGCGCGCGTGAAGCTGCCAAGCCGCGCCACCGTGACGAAGGCCCGCAAATGGGGGATTTCGAGGCGCATGGGATTGCTCATGACAAATCTTTCTGGATCAGTCGAGAATAACTCGTTTTCTTTCTGTGTCCAGCCCTGCCATGGTCCCCGCCGAACCATGGAGGAGCAAGACCATGCCACCCCTTCTGAACGACAGCCGGATCATCGGCGGCCATCGCATCGCCTGCGGCATGCACGGTGCGGGCGAGCCGGTGGTGCTGATCCACGGGACGCCGTCCCACAGTGTCATCTGGCGCGAGATCGTGCCGCAACTCGTCGCCTCGGGCCGCAGCGTCCACCTCTTCGACCTCTTGGGCTACGGTGCCTCGGAACGTCCGCTCGACGCGGATACGTCGGTCGCCGCGCAGGAGACGCTCCTTGTCCGGCTGCTGGATAGCTGGGGGCTGGAGGAGGCCGATATCGTCGGCCACGACCTCGGCGGCTCCATCGGCCTGCGCCTCGCGGTCCACGAGCCCCGGCGCGTGCGCAGCCTGACCGTCATCGACGCGCCGTGCTACGACTCCTGGCCCTCGCCGACCTGGCGGAAGATCGTGGAGACCTATCCCGATGGCGGGGCGTCGATCCCGCAGGACGAGTTCGAGGCGCTGCTGACGCGCCAGCTCCGCATGACGGTTCACGACAAGGCGCGCATGAGCGGCGATGTGCTCGAGGCCTATCTCCGGCCCCTCCGCGGCGATCTCGGGCAGACCTCGTTCTTCCGTCATCAGGTCGCCCATTACGACAGCCGCTATACGCAGGAGATCACGCCGGAGCTCGGCCGGCTGGCCATGCCGGTCCGCATCGTCTGGGGCGCGCAGGACGAGTGGCAGCCGCTGGACTGGGCGCGGCGGCTTTCCGCCGACACCGGCGCCGGGCTGACGGTCATCCCCGACGCCGGCCATTTCGTCATGGAGGACGCGCCGGACGCCGTCGCGGCGGAGATCGACGGTTTTCTCAAGACACCGCAGGGAGAGAAGGCATGAGCCATCCCGAAACCATGCAGGCGGTCCTGCTCACGGGCCATGGCGGGCTCGACAGGCTCAAGGTCCGCACCGACGTGGCGGTCCCCGAGCCGGGCGCGGGCGAGGTGCTGGTCCGCGTCGGCGCGGCGGCGATCAACAATACCGACATCAATACGCGCATCGCCTGGTACTCCAAGGGCGTGACGGAGGGGACGACCGGGGAGGGCGGCGCGGCCGGCGTCTCCGGCGCGGATGAGGGGGATGCGAGCTGGGCGGGCTCCGCATTGCGCTTTCCGCGCATCCAGGGCATCGATGTGTGCGGCCGGATCGAGGCGGTCGGCGAGGGCGTCGCGCGGGAGCGCATCGGCGAGCGCGTGCTGGTGGAGCCGTGCCTTCGCGAGCCGGTCGGCTGGGCGCCCTATCGCTGCTGGTTCCTGGGGTCGGAATGCGATGGCGGGTTCGCCGACTATGTGGCCGTGCCGGCCGTCCATGCCTACAGGATCGACAGTCCCTTGAGCGATATCGAGCTCGCCTCCTTCCCCTGCGCCTGGTCGACGGCGGAGAACATGCTCACGCGTGCCGATCTCCAGGCTGGCGAGCGCGTGCTCGTGACGGGCGCGTCCGGCGGCGTGGGGTCCGCCGCGGTCCAGCTCGCCGCACGGCGCGGCGCGGAGGTGCTGGCCGTGACCGGACGGGCGAAGGCGGACGCCGTCCGCGCGCTCGGGGCAGACCGGCTGTTCGAGCGCGACGCCGATCTCGCGGGCGTGCTCGGGCCGGAGAGCGTCGATGTGGTCGTCGATCTCGTCGGTGGCCCTGTCTGGCCGCATGTGCCCACGATCCTCAGGCGCGGCGGGCGCTATGCGGTTGCCGGCGCGATCGGCGGACCGCTGGTGGAGATGGATATCCGCACGCTCTATCTGAAGGACCTCTCGCTCCATGGCTGCGCGGTGCTGGAGCGCGAGGTCTTCGCCAATCTCGTCGGCTATATCGAGCGCGGCGAGGTCCGACCGCTGGTTGCGGAAACCTATCCGCTGAGCGAGATCGTGAAGGCGCAGGAGGCGTTTCTCGCCAAGGGATATGTCGGCAAGATCGTGCTCGTTCCAGACGCCCTTTACGCTTGAGGGCGCTTGCGTGAGGATGGCCGGGTTGCACGCTTCAATTGACCTGTCTCAAGGCCCGTTCGCATGTCTCCGATAGGGTCGGACCGCCAACCTGGAGCAACCTGCGTCCGGCCGGACGCAGATGAGTTGCTCTGACACTTCGAGAACGATCGACTTTTCTGCACCCAGGTGGACCCACCTGAGTGCAGGTTGATCCGGGGAACGAGCCATCCATGTCCATCCGCAATTTCGACGCCCTGTTCAAACCGAAGACCATTGCCTTGATCGGGGCCAGCAACCGCGCCAGGTCGGTCGGGTCGGTGCTTGCGCACAACCTCTTCGAGGGCGGGTTTCAGGGGGCGGTGCTCCCGGTCAACCCGAAGGAGGAGGCGATCCACTCGGTGCGCAACTTCCGCTCCATCGCGGAGCTGCCGGAGACGCCCGACCTCGCCATCGTCGCCACGCCGCCGGCGACGGTGCCGGGCGTGGTGAAGGAGCTCGGCGAGCGCGGCTGCCGCGCGGCGGTGGTCATCACAGCGGGCTTCGGCGAGGGCGAGCGCGCGGAGGGCCGGGCGCTCAGGCAGGAGATGCTCGATGCCGCGCGCCCGCATCTCATGCGCATCCTCGGGCCGAACTGTCTCGGCATCATGTCGCCGCACAGGGGCATCAACGCGACCTTCGCCCATGTCGGCGCGAAGCCGGGGGACATTGCCTTTCTGAGCCAGTCCGGCGCCGTCGCCATCGCGGTGCTGGACTGGGCCCGCTCGCGCGGCATCGGCTTCTCCCACCTCGTCTCCCTCGGCGACAAGACGGATGTCGATTTCGGCGACCTGCTCGACTATCTGGCGCTCGACCCGCAGACGCGCTCCATTGTGCTCTATGTCGAATCCATTGCCCATGCGCGCAAGTTCATGAGTGCGGCGCGCATGGCCTCGCGCACCAAGCCGGTGGTCGTCGTCAAGGTCGGGCGCTCGGCGGCGGGTGCCAAGGCGGCGCTGTCGCATACGGGGGCGCTGGCCGGGGCCGATGCGGTTTATGACGCGGCGTTCGCCCGCGCGGGGCTCCTGCGCGTGAAGGAGCTCGGCGAGCTGTTCGAGGCCATCGCGATTCTGGGCGCGGGGCTCAAGCCCCGGGGGGAGGACCTCACCATCGTGACCAATGGCGGCGGTGTCGGCGTGCTGGCGGCCGACATGGCGGCCGAGCAGGGGATCGATCTCCCGGCGCTGACGGAGGAGGAGGTCGGCCGCCTCGACGCCGTCCTTCCCGACGCCTGGTCGCGGGGCAACCCGGTCGATATCCTGGGCGATGCGCCCGGCGCACGCTATACCGCAGCCCTGGAGGGGCTCGTCGGCAGCCACCGCAAGGGCGCGCTTCTGGTGCTCAACTGCCCGACGGCGGTGGCCGACAGCCGTGAGGCGGGCCAGGCCGTCGTGGAGAGCCTCAAGGAGCATCCCGATGTGGCGGCGATCACCGCCTGGCTCGGAGACGGCGCCGCCGCGGATGCGCGCCGGACATTCGCCGCTCACAACATCCCGACCTTCGAGACGCCGGAGGAGGCGGTGCGCGCCTACTCCCATCTGGTCCACTACCGGCGCAACCAGGCCCTCCTCATGGAGACGCCGGACGAGCGGGCCTCGACGAGGCCGGATCTGGAGGCGGCGCGCAAGATCGTCTCCGACGTGCTCGGCGAGGGGCGCGACACGCTCAACGAGCCGGAGGCCAAGGCGCTCCTGCGCGCCTACGGTATCTCCACGGTGGCAACCCGCATCGTCGCCAGCCCGGAGGAGGCGGAGGAGGCCGCGCACGCCATTGGCGGGCCGGTCGCGCTGAAGATCCTGTCGCCCGACATCACCCACAAGTCCGATGTCGGCGGCGTCGCGCTCGATCTGGAGACGCCGGAGGCGGTCGGCGAGCAGGCACGGCACATGCTCAAGGTCGTGGCCGGCAACAGCCCGCAGGCCAGGCTGGCCGGTTTCACAGTGCAGGAGATGGTGCGCCGGCCGGGCGCGGTCGAGCTGATCGCCGGGCTCGCCAGCGACCCGGTCTTCGGGCCCATCGTGCTCTTCGGCCAGGGCGGCACGGCGGTGGAGGTCATCGGCGACCGCGCCATCGGCTTTCCGCCGCTTAACTCCGTGCTGGCCAGCGACATGATCGCGCGCACGCGGATCTCGCGCCTACTGGCCGGGTACCGCGACAGGCCGGCGGCCGACCGGGCGGCCATCGAGCACACCCTCATCCGCCTCGCCGACCTCGCCGCCGACCTGCCAGAGGTCACCGAGCTCGACATCAATCCGCTGCTCGCCGACGAGAAGGGCGTCGTCGCGCTCGACGCGCGCGTCGTGGTGAAGGCGCCGGAGCGCGAGGGAACGCGGCGCTTCGCCATCGCGCCCTATCCGCACGATCTCGCCCGCACGATCGCAACGCGCGGCGGGACGGACTATCTGCTGAGACCCGTACGCCCCGAGGACGAGGCCCGGGCGGTGGAGATGCTGAAGCGCTGTTCGCTGGAGGATATCAGGATGCGCTTCTTCGCCTCCATCGGGGTCTTCACCCATGCCTTCGCCGCGCGCATGACACAGATCGACTACGACCGCGAGATGGTCTTCGTCGCCCAGCCCGTCGGTGCCGATGGCGAACCGGCCGACGAGATCTGCGGCATTGCCCGCCTTGCCGCCGACCCCGACAACGAGGCCGCCGAATATGCCATCATCGTGCGCTCCGACCTCAAGGGGCAGGGGCTTGGCTATGCGATGATGTCGGAGCTTCTGGCCTATGCCCGGAAGAAAGGCATCGCGAGCGTGTTCGGCGATATCCTGAAGAGCAACAGGGCCATGCTGCAGATGACCCACGAACTGGGCTTCGCGCGCACGGCGGAAAGCGCCGAGGACGGCATCGTGACCATGTCGGTGACGGTGTAGGGCGGGGCGTTCCCTCAGGTCGAGACACACCGCTCATCCCGGCGAAAGCCGGGATCTCGGGCATGTTGGGCAATGACGAAGGGGAAACGGATCGGTTTCCCGACACCTTGCGCCGGGGTGGGTTGCGGTCGGGCCGCACCCCCTGGCCTGACACTCTGGATCCCCGCTTTCGCGGGGATGACGGGGAGAGAAACGGGGCAAGGGGAAGGGCCAACACCTCCCCCGCTCGCTCCCGCGAAGGCGGGAGCCCAGGGGGCGTTGCCTTGCGCTCGGCAGTCTCGGGAGCGGTCCAGGTCTCTCTTCCCGTCATGCCCGGGTTCGTTCCGGGCATCCATGCGGAGCCTGCCATGTGCGGCAAGCATCCGATGGAGTGCCGGGGCTAGTAGGTCGCCCGGCCGCCCGATATGTCGAAGACGGAGCCGGTGGAGAAGGAGCATTCCTCGCTGGCCAGCCAGCAGATCAGGGCGGCGTTCTCCTCCACCGTGCCGAACCGGTTCATGGGGATCTTGGAGAGCATGTAGTCGATATGCTGCTGGGTCATCTGGGAGAACATCGCCGTCTTCACCGCGGCCGGGGTGATGGCGTTGACGGTGACGCCGGTGCGCGCGAGCTCCTTGCCGAGCGATTTCGTCAGCGCGATCACGGCCGCCTTGGAGGCCGAATAGGCCGGGGCGTTGGGATTGCCCTCCTTGCCGGCGATCGAGGCGATATTGACGATCCGGCCGTATTTCCGGTGCATCATGTGCGGGGCGACCGCGCGGTTGCAGTAGAACAGCCCGTGGACATTGACGTCGAAGACCTGCGCCCAGTCCTCCACCGGATAGTCCCATGTGGTGAGGTTGGGCCCGGTGATGCCGGCCGAGCAGACGAGGATGTCGATCTGCCCGAACATGTCGATGGCGCGCCGCGTGGCCGCTTCCACCGCCTCGTGGTCGGTGATGTCGATGGCGACGCCGTCCGTCCTGCCGCCGATGGCGCCGGCGGCGTCCGCCACCTTCGCGTCGTCGAGATCCCAGATGGCGACATTGGCGCCTTCCTCTGTGAGGCGCCGGGCGGTCTCGTAGCCGATGCCCGAGGCTCCTCCGGTCACAATGGCGGCGCGGCCTTCGAATCGTGGCGTCATGTTTCCTCCGTCTGTCTGCCGTCATGGGGCGGGTGTGCCTGCCGGCATCGCGGGATGCCATGCCCCCCGGGAGATCGTGTCGGGCAAGGAGAATAATGGGACACGGCCATTTCGCAAGCATCGCCGCGTCCGCAAGGGGCAGACCGTGCCGTTGACGGGCCGTGCGTGCTGTGGCCTAACTCTGCCCCGGCTTGCGGGGTTCGAGGGGGAGTTAAGCGAATGTCGGACAGTGACAGGGCGAGCACGGCTTGGCGACTGGCGCCCGCCGACTATGTGGCGCGGCGCGAGGTCGCCTGCCGACTTCCCGAGGTGCCGTCGTCGCGCTACGTGACCATGTCGGACGGATGCCGGCTCGCGGTCGATGTCTATCTTCCCGAGGCCGCCGATGGCGGGCCGGGGCCGCGGCCCGTTCCGGCCATCGTGCTGTTCACCCCCTATTACCGGCGGTTCAGGCTGAAGCCCGGCGCGGAGGGCACGGAACCGAGCCCCAATGCGGGCAAGTACCGCGATTTCTTCGTTCCGCGCGGCTATGCGCTCGTCGTCGTCGATGTGCGCGGTACGGGCGCGAGCTTCGGCACGCGCGACAGCTTCCGCTCGCCGCGCGAACGGGAGGACTACCGCGAGATCGCGGACTGGATCGTCGCCCAGGACTGGTCGGACGGCGCCATCGGGGCGACGGGGGTGTCCTATCTCGGCGCGGCCTGCGATTTCCTGGCGAGCACGGGCCATCCCGCGGTGAAGGCCATCGCGCCGCTCTTCGCCGTCTGGGACACCTATTCCGATCACTATTATCCGGGCGGCCTGCTGCTCAACCAGCTCGCGAAGACCTATGACGAGCTGATGGTCGCGCTCGATCACGACCGGCGGGACCTCCTTGCCCAGTTCGCCTATTTCCGCGATCCGGGACTCGACGGCCCCCAGCCGGTGGACGAGGACGCGGACGGCTCGCTCGCCCGTGCCGCCGTCGCCGAGCATCTCGCCAATTTCCGCATGCCGAGCTTCATCACCGAGTTCCGGTTCAAGGACGATGCCCTGCCATACGATCCGGACTTCACCTCCGCGGCCTTCAGCCCCTATCGCTACCGCGACGGGATCGCGCCGGATGTCGCCGTGCTCTCGGTCTCCGGCTGGATGGACGGCGCGGGCTACGCGAACGGCTCGATCTCGCGCTTCCTGACGCTCGACGGCAATCCGGGCGAGCTGTTGCTCGGGCCCTGGGACCATGGCGCGCGCGTCAATGTCTCTCCGCGCAGGGAAACCGCGGACTCGCAGTTCGCGCTTCTGGGCGCGGTGCTGCGCTTCTTCGACGAGCACCTGATGGGGCGCGACACGGGGGCCGGGGCAGAGAACCGCGTCCACTATTTCACGATGAACGACGAGCGCTGGCGCTCCGCCGCGCAGTGGCCGCCCTTCGAGGAGACGGCCATCTTCCATCTCGGCGACGGCGTCCTGGCGGAGGCGGAGCAGGAGGATGGCGTCGACGCCTACCAGACCGATTTCAGCCTCGGGACCGGGCATCGCACGCGCTATGAACGCATCGCCGGGCTCGACACCCGCGACTACTATACCGACTGGCAGGGGCGCGACGCGGCCATGCTGAACTACACCTCGCAGCCGCTTGCCGGCGATGCCGAGCTCACCGGCCATGCGGTCGTAGAGCTGTGGCTGTCGTCGAGCGAGCCGGATGCCGCGCTGCATGTCTATCTGTCCGACGTCGAGGAAGACGGGACGGTGCGCTACGTCACCGAGGGCGTGCTGCGCGCACTGCATCGCCGGGAACGGCCGGCGCCGGCCCATCATCGCACGAGCTGGCCCTATCGCTCCTTCACCCGCAAGGATGCCCGACCGCTCGAGCCCGGCCGGATGGAGTTCTTCCGCTTCGCCTTCCTTCCCACATCGTGGATGTTCCACGCGGGCAGCCGGATCCGCCTGTCGATCGCCGGGGCGGACGCCGATCACTTCGAGCACACCCCGCATGGCCGCCCGCCGCTCCTGTCGGTCGGGCGCGGGAAAACGCACCCGTCGCGGCTCGTTCTGCCGCTGAGACCGGCGCCGACCGACGCCTGACGGGACAGCACCGCGACGCGTGCGCCCGGGCCTCCCGGTCCGCATTCCGGACAGGCGGTGCGGCGCGATTCTGTCCTGTTGCGATAACGAACAGGAATTGATTGGCCGTCAAATGTTATTGGACGCTTATCGGAAGCGTTCATAATCTCGTTTGCAACAAGCCTTGCCACAAGAGTCGTCGAGACCGGGCAGCGGAGCGGACGGGCCCGCCCAGAAGGGTCCGCCATCAAACGGGAGGAGACTGCATGAAGCCGCAGCCGTGCTGCAGGTGTGTCCTGCAATCGTCGCTATCGATCCGTCATACCAGTCTTTCAGGGCGCCTTGTGCGCCGGTCGGCGTGATCGGAGTGCGGGCATAATGGCATCGGTCGACATTGCAGGCGTCATCAAGCGCTTCGGCGTGCACGAGGTTCTCCACGGCATAGACATCGGCATCGGCGATGGCGAGTTCGTCGTGCTGGTGGGGCCGTCCGGCTGCGGCAAGTCCACATTGCTGAGAATGGTCGCCGGGCTGGAGGAGATCACCAGCGGCGACATCTCCATCGGCGGGCGCATCGTCAATCGCGTGCCGCCCAAGCAGCGCGACATCGCGATGGTGTTCCAGAATTACGCGCTCTATCCGCACATGACGGTCTACGACAACATGTCGTTCTCGCTGAAGCTCGCGGGCGTCGACAAGGCGAAGATCGACGAGCGCGTCAACGGCGCGGCCGACATTCTCGGGCTCCAGGACTATCTCACCCGCTATCCCCGCCAGCTCTCCGGCGGCCAGCGCCAGCGCGTGGCCATGGGGCGCGCCATCGTGCGCGACCCGCAGGTGTTCCTGTTCGACGAGCCCCTGTCCAATCTCGACGCCAAGCTGCGCGTTCAGATGCGCACCGAGATCAAGGCGCTGCACCAGCGGCTGAAGACGACGTCGGTCTATGTGACCCACGACCAGGTGGAGGCCATGACCATGGCCGACCGCATCGTGGTCATGCAGGACGGCTATGTGGAGCAGATCGGGGCGCCGCTGGAGCTCTATGACAGGCCGGCCAACATGTTCGTGGCGGGCTTCATCGGCTCGCCGGCGATGAACTTCATCGAGGGCCGGCTCGAGCGCGACGGCGACGCGGCGTTCGTGGTTGCCGGCGACGACACGCGCATTCCCGCGCCGAAGGACGTGACGGGCGAGACCGGGCAGGCCGTGGTCTATGGCATGCGCCCGGAGCATCTCGACATCGCGGCGGACGGCGAGGGGATCGCCGCGGAGGTCGTCGTCATCGAGCCGACGGGGGCGGACACGCTCGTCTTCTGCCGGATGGCGGGCACCGATATCTGCGCCATGTTCGACGAACGTCACACTTTCGCGCCGGGCGAGGAGATCCGGCTCGAGCCACGGCTGGCGACCGCGCATGTCTTCGACGCCCGAACGGGTGGGCGCCTTTAGACGGGCGCAGCAATATCGCCTGCAAAAGGGCGAGAACCGCCGGACAACCGGCGCTACAAACCTGGGAGGAAACAATGGGCTTTACGAGACGCGATCTTCTGAAATCGGGTGCGGCGGTCACCGCCGGCCTTGCGGGATCCCGGCTGATCGGCATGGGCTCCGCGCAGGCGCAGAACACGCTGAGCTTCAAGCCAGAGGAGGGGGCGGAGCTCCGGGTCCTGAGATGGCGGCGCTTCGTTGAGGGCGACGAGCGCCTGTGGATGGAGAACACCAAGAAGTTCACCGAGATGACCGGCGTTCCCGTCCGTGTCGACAGTGAGTCGTGGGAGGATGTCAGGCCGAAGGCGGCGGTGGCGGCCAATGTCGGCTCCGGGCCCGACATCATCGTCGGCTGGTTCGACGACCCGCATCAGTATCCCGACAAGCTGGTGCCCGTGACCGATCTGGCGGAATATCTCGGCGGCAAGTATGGCGGCTGGTACGACGCGGCCCAGCGCTACGGCATGCGCGGCGGCGAATGGATCGGCCTGCCGCTCGGCGCCTCGGGCGCCTGCATGGTCTATCGCCAGAGCTGGGTGCAGGAGGCCGGCTACGAGACCTTCCCGACCGACTATCAGGAAGTGCTCGACTGCGCGAAGAAGCTCAAGGCCAACGGCCATCCCATGGGGCTCGCGCTCGGCAATGCGGTCGGCGACGGCAATGGCTGGACCCACACCATTCTGTGGGGCTTCGGCGGCAAGATGGTCGACGAGGACAACAATGTGGTGCTCAACAGCCAGGAGACGGTCAACGCGCTGGAATATGTGAAGGAGCTCTATGAGAACTTCATCCCCGGCACGCTGTCCTGGCTCGACCCCAACAACAACAAGGCGTTCCTCGCGGGCGATGTGGGCGCGACCATCAACGGGATCTCCGTCTACTATGCGGCCGGCCACTCCGACGACCCGGCCATGAAGGAGATCGCCAAGGACATCAACCATGTGAACATGCCGATCGGGCCCGTGGGCCATCCCACCGAGCTCCATCTGTTCACCCAGGCCATGGTGTTCGGCTACACGAAATATCCCAATGCGGCGAAGGAATATCTCCGCTTCATGTGGGAGAAGGAGCAGTACGAGCCCTGGCAGCAGGCCGCCCAGGGCTACATCTCCCATCCGCTGGACGCCTATGCGTCGAACCCCGTGTGGACCGACGATCCCAAGAACACGCCCTATCGCGACTGCGTGAAAAACATGCTGTGGAACGGCTATTCGGGCGATCTCGGCTATGCGTCGGCGGCCGCGATGGCGGACTACATCGTGGTCAACATGTTCGCCGAGGCCGCCTCGGGCGACCGCACGCCGAAGGAGGCGGCCGAACGTGCCGCCAAGCGGGCGGAACGCTACTACAGGGTCTGAGCCCGGACCGGGGACAAACGGCCGGCGCGGCCCGCGTAATCCGGGGCGCGCCGGCAAGACGAGGATGGACGATGGCCCTTCAGACGGCGACACAGGGGACCGGGGCTCAGGGAGACAGCGTCGGGCTTGCGGCGCGGCTCGGCCAGAACCGGACCTTTCTCGGCGTGCTCTTCATGCTGCCCGCGGCGATGGTGCTGATCCTGCTGCTCGCCTATCCGCTGGGGCTCGGCGTGTGGCTCGGCCTGACCGATACGCGCATCGGCCGCGCCGGCATCTTCATCGGGCTTGAGAACTACGAGTTCCTGTTCGACGACAGCGTGTTCTGGCTGTCGGTCTTCAACACCTTCCTCTACACGGTGGTGGCGAGCATCGTGAAATTCGGGCTGGGGCTGTGGCTGGCGCTCCTGCTCAACAACCACCTGCCGTTCAAGGCGTTTCTCAGGGCCATCGTCCTGCTTCCCTGGATCGTGCCGACGGTGCTGTCGGCGATCGCCTTCTGGTGGATCTATGACAGCCAGTTCTCGATCATCTCCTGGACGCTGATCCAGCTCGGCGTGATCGACCACTACATCAATTTCCTCGGCGACCCGGACATGGCGCGCGCCAGCGTCATCGCGGCCAATGTCTGGCGCGGCATACCGTTCGTCGCGATCACGCTGCTCGCCGGCCTGCAGACGATCCCGCAATCGCTCTACGAGGCGGCGGTGATCGACGGGGCGAGCCCGTGGCAGCGCTTCCGGTTCATCACCTTCCCGATGCTCACCCCGATCATCGCGGTGGTGATGACCTTCTCCGTGCTCTTCACCTTCACCGATTTCCAGCTCATCTACGTCCTGACCCGCGGCGGGCCGCTCAACGCCACCCACCTGATGGCGACCCTGAGCTTCCAGCGGGCGATCCCGGGCGGGCAGCTCGGCGAGGGCGCGGCCATCGCGGTGGCGATGATCCCCTTCCTGCTCGCGGCGATCATGTTCAGCTATTTCGGCCTCCAGCGCCGGCGCTGGCAGCAGGGCGGAGGAGACTGAGACCCATGGCGGACAACCAGATGACAGACCGGACCGAACAGTCCCGCGATACCGGCGCGGACGTCACCAAGGGCTGGCTCGCCAGGCGCCGGCAGGCGCGCGAGGAGGAACGCAGCGCCCGGGGCGGCATGGACTATCTCGCCTCCATCCCGCGCAAGGTGGTGACCGTCTACATCCCCCTGGCGATCTTCCTCTTCATCCTGCTCTTCCCGTTCTACTGGATGACGATCACCACGTTCAAATCGAACGAGGAGCTCTACAATTACGAGGATTTCAGCCCCTTCTGGGTCTCCAATCCGACGCTTGCCAATGTCTACAAGCTGTTCTTCGAGACGAGCTATCCGACCTGGCTGTGGAACACCATGGTGGTGTCGGTCGCGGCGACCTTCCTGTCGCTGTTCTGCGCGGTCTGCGCGGCCTATGCGATCGAGCGGCTGCGCTTCAAGGGCGCGCGCACGGCGGGGCTGACCATCTTCCTCGCCTATCTGGTGCCGCCCTCGATCCTGTTCATTCCGCTGGCGACGCTCGTCTATGCCTACGGGGTGTTCGATTCCAACTGGGCGCTGATCCTCACCTATCCGACCTTCCTCATCCCGTTCTGCACCTGGCTGCTCATGGGCTACTTCCGGTCCATCCCCTACGAGCTGGAGGAATGCGCGCTGATCGACGGGGCGACGCGCCTGCAGATCCTCATCAAGATCATGCTGCCGCTCGCGGTGCCGGGGCTGATCTCGGCGGGCATCTTCGCCTTCACCCTGTCCTGGAACGAGTTCATCTACGCGCTGACCTTCATCTCCTCGTCGGAGCACAAGACCGTGCCGGTCGGCGTGGTGACGGAGCTCGTGGAGGGCGACGTCTATCACTGGGGTTCGCTCATGGCGGGTGCGCTGATGGGATCGCTTCCGGTTGCGATACTGTACTCGTTCTTCGTCGAGCATTACGTTTCGAGCATGACGGGGGCCGTGAAGGAGTAACCCTCGGACGGGCCCCGCATGCTCTCCTTTTGACCAGATCGCAAACGTTGGAGTACGTCGTCCTATGGCTCAGAACGGCAAACCGAGGCTGCGCTCGCAGGCCTGGTGGGACAATCCCGACAATCCGGGCATGACCGCGCTCTATCTGGAGCGCTACCTCAATTACGGCCTCACGCGCGAGGAGCTCCAGTCCGGCAAGCCGATCATCGGCATCGCGCAGACGGGCAGCGACCTCTCGCCGTGCAACCGCCATCACATCGAGCTGGCCGAGCGGGTCCGCGCCGGCATCCGCGACGCCGGCGGCATTCCCTTCGAGTTCCCGGTCCATCCCATCCAGGAGACCGGCAAGCGCCCGACCGCCGCGCTCGACCGCAATCTCGCCTATCTGGGGCTCGTGGAGGTGCTCTATGGCTACCCGATCGACGGGGTGGTGCTGACCACGGGCTGCGACAAGACCACGCCCGCAATGCTGATGGGGGCGGCGACCGTCAACATCCCGGCCATCGTGCTCTCCGGCGGCCCGATGCTCGACGGCTATTTCGAGGGCGAGCTGGTGGGGTCGGGCACCGTGGTCTGGGAGGCCCGCCGCCGCCATGCCGCCGGCGAGATCACCTACGACCAGTTCATCGACCTCGTCTCGGAGTCCGCACCGAGCGTCGGCCATTGCAACACCATGGGCACGGCGAGTTCCATGAACGCCATGGCCGAGGCGCTCGGCATGTCGCTGCCCGGCTGCGCGGCGATCCCCGCGCCCTATCGCGAGCGCGGCCAGATGGCCCATGCCACGGGCCGGCGCATCGTGGAGATGGTGCACGAGGATCTGAGGCCGTCGCGGATCATGACGCGCGAGGCCTTCGAGAACGCCATCGTCTGCGCGTCGGCCATCGGCGCTTCGACCAACTGCCCGATCCATCTCAACGCGATCGCGCGCCATATGGGGGTCGAGCTCACCAATGACGACTGGGACGCCATCGGCTACGAGATCCCGCTGATCGTCGACATGATGCCCGCCGGGCGCTTCCTCGGGGAGGGCTATTACCGGGCCGGCGGCCTGCCGGCGGTGATCGCGGAACTCATGCGCCACGGCAAGGTCCGCGAGGACGCCATGACGGTGACCGGCCGGACGGTCGCGGAGAACAACCGCGATGCCCGCATCGTCGATCCGGAGGTCATCCGCTCCTATGACAAGCCGCTCATGACGCAGGCCGGCTTCGCCGTGCTCAAGGGCACGCTGTTCGACAGCGCGATCATGAAGACCTCGGTCATCTCGGAGGATTTCCGTAAGCGCTATCTGTGCCGTCCGGGCGACGAGAACGCCTTCGAGGCGCGCGCCATCGTGTTCGACGGGCCGGAGGACTACCACCACCGCATCAACGATCCCGAGCTCGGGATCGACGAGACCTGCGTGCTCGTCATCCGCTATTGCGGGCCGGTGGGCTATCCGGGCTCGGCGGAGGTGGTGAACATGCTGCCGCCGGACGCGCTGGTCCGCGAGGGCGTCTCCGAGCTGCCCTGCATCGGCGACGGGCGCCAGAGCGGAACCTCGGGCAGCCCGTCGATCCTGAACGCCTCGCCGGAGGCGGCCGTTGGCGGCGGGCTCGCCATCCTGGAGACCGGCGACCGGATCCGCATCGACCTGAACAGGCGCAGCGCCGATATCCTGCTCTCCGACGAGGAGCTCGAGGCGCGGCGCAAGGCGCTCAAGCTGCCGGACTTCGTCAACCAGACCCCGTGGCAGGAGATCTATCGCAACCATGTCGGCCAGCTCGCCGAAGGCGGCGTCCTGGAGAATGCGGTGAAGTATCAGCGCATCGACGAACGGTTCGGGATCGCGCGGGACAACCATTGAGGCCTCGCTCCACGGTCCGGGGCCGATGCCGGCCTTGCGCCCCCGACCCCGACCGTGGAGGGCCGGAGACAATCAGGGAGACGCTCAGATGCGCGTTGTGATTACCGGAGGCGCCGGCTTCGTCGGCCGCAAGCTGGTCGACAGGCTGTTGAGGGACGGGGAGGCCGCAGGCCCCGACGGGGCGATGCGCGAGATCTCCGAGATCGTGGTGTTCGACCAGACGGACCCCGTTCCGCCGCTGCCCGACGACCGCCGCGTGCGCGCGGTCGCCGGCGACATCTCCGACCGCGCCACCGTCGAGGGCGTGATCGCGGAGGGCACGGGCAGCGTGTTCCATCTCGCCGCCGTGGTGAGCGCGGCGGCGGAGGCCGATCTCGATCTGGGCCTGCGCGTCAATCTCGACGGGACGCGCGCCGTGATCGACGCCTGCCGCACGCTTTCCGCTCCGCCGCGGCTCGTCTTCGCCTCGTCCTGCGCGGTCTATGGCGGCGAGCCGCCGGTGCTGGTCGACGACCTGACGCCGCCCGACCCGCGCACCTCCTACGGCGCGCAGAAGGCCTGCGGCGAGCTTCTGGTGAACGATTACAGCCGCAGGGGGATCGTCGATGGGCGCGCCGTGCGCCTGCCGACCATCGTCGTGCGCCCGGGCAAGCCGAACAAGGCGGCCTCGACCTTCGCCTCCTCCATCCTGCGCGAGCCGCTGTCGGGCGTGGAGACGATCTGTCCCGTGGAGCCGCGCAGCCGCATGGCGATCCTCTCGCCGCGCCGTCTCATCGACTGCCTGATGACGCTGCACAACATGAATTCCGCGCGCCTCGGCGCGGAGCGGCGCATCCTCCTGCCGTCGATCAGCGTCACTATCGGCGAGATGGTGGAGGGGCTGGAGCGCGCCGGCGGGCGCGAGGCGGTCGACCGCATCAAGTGGCAGCGCGACGATCACATCCAGAGCATCGTCGACCACTGGCCCGCGCGCATGGAGGCGAGCCGCGCGGCCAAGCTCGGCCTTGTCGGCGACCGCAGCGTCGACGAGATGATCGCGGCCTTCGTGGAGGACGACCTGCCCGCCCAGAAGGCGCTCGCCCAAGGGTAAGGCCGGTCGGGCGATAATCGATTCCGCCAGCCGGATCTGGTATTAATTCCATTCTGTTATTGCGGGATGGAGACGGTCCATGAGCACCGCATTGTCGGCGGGGAGCCTCGCCAAGCGGCTGAAGTTCAAGCATCTCGTCCTGCTCGACACGCTCGCGCGCACGCACAACATGCACCAGGCCGCCGACCTGATGAGCATGACGCAACCCGCGGCGAGCAAGATCCTGCAGGATGTCGAGCAGATCTTCGGCTTCGCGATCTTCGAGCGCCTGCCGCGCGACATGCGCCCGACCGAGCTCGGCGGGGTCGTCATCCGCTATGCCCAGCAGACGCTCAACGCCACGGAGCGCTTCGTCGACGAGCTCGCCAACATCCAGCATGGCGGCTACGGCAACCTGCTGATCGGCGCCATCGTCGACCCCGCGCCCGACATGCTGTCGCTCGCCATCCTCAGGCTGAAGGAGCGCCGGCCCCGGCTGACCGTCAAGATCGTCGCGCAGACGAGCGACCGCCTGCTCTCGGCGCTCGAGGAGAGGCGGCTCGACCTGGTGATCGGCCGGTTCACGAGCGCCCACCAGCACAATATCTTCAGCTTCACGCCGCTGACGACGGAACCCCTCCATCTGGTGGTGAGCCCGAGGCATCCGCTCCTGTCGCGGGCCCATCTCACCCTCGCGGACCTCGCCGACTGGCCGTGGATCATGCATCCGCTGACCAGCCCCACGCGGCAGTATATCGAGGAGATCTTCGGGCGCTACGACATCGCCACGCCCGGCAATGTCATCGAGACGACCTCCGTCTTCGCGACCATGAAGCTCTTGCAGGCGAGCGACATGATCGCCGTGCTCGCCCATTCGGTGGTGCGCGAATATGTCGAGCACGGCCTTCTGGCCCTGCTGCCCGTCCCGCTCGACAGGAGGCTTGAGGATTACGGCATCATCACCCGCAAGGGCGACGAGCTCACCGGCCCGGCGGGCGAGTTCATAGAGCTCGTCTGCGCACTGTCGGGCGCGCATATGGCGGCCTGAACGGCAGCCGCCGGCGCCCCGGTCCGGCTCCGATCCGCCCTGTCCGACCGGGACGGAGCCGCGCTGGACCGGGCGCGCAACCATGTTGCGGAGAACCTCCCCACGCTTGAGGGCCACGTTCTCCTGAACGGCGCCGGCTCCGCCTCAACGGGCGTGGCCACGGGGGGAGGGGGCAGGCCTCCCCTCGCGTCATTCCTCGCCGGGCGGATCGAACCGGGCCGCCCACGCGCCGAGCACATCGGCGCGGGCGGTGCCGGCGCTTGCGAGCTGGCGCAGCACGACCTTGACGGCGGCGCGCGCGAAACGGTCGTCGGGCGGGGTGAAGGAGCCGGGCGCCTCGCCCGCCTGCACGGCCTCGGTCACCGAGCGCTTGACGACGAGGAGACGGGCGTCGCCGAACGCGTCGAGCAGCGCCTGGAAACCGTCATGGGCGGCCCGGTCGAAGGGGCGTGGCTCACCCATGATCGTCTTCACCGGATTGGCCGGGAAGAGATGGGCGCACGGAACCAGGCCGTCCGGAACGGGCGCGGTCGCGGCATGGGTCCGGCCGCTGGCGAGCACCTTCGGCAGGACATGGGTGTGCGGGCCTTGCGGGCTCGTCCCGTCCGCCGGCGGGATCGGCTGGTAGACCTCCAGCCGCCCGAGGCGCGAGACGAAGACGCGATGCGGACTGAAGGCCGGCATCCGGCCCATGAGCGGATTGTCCGGATCGAGCGCCGAGCGGCCCTCGCTCTCGCGCAGCGCGGCGAGCGCCTCCGGATCGGACGTGCGCACGCAGATATCGGCCTGCGGCGCGCCGAGACCCATATCGAACAGGATCGCCTCGCGGTCCCGGGGCCTCAGGGCGCCTGTGTCCGGGCCGAGCTCGGTCACCGCGTGGCGCCGGTTCATGGCGCAGGCCTCCTCCGGCAGGCACAGGGCGACGGCGTGGTTCCAGCGCGGTGTGCGGGCGGCGGGCGTCTCATAGGCGGCGGCGCGATGGGGCAGGCGCGGGTCGATCGCGATGCCGCCCCGGTCCGTCGTCATGGCGACGGGACCGTCCCCGTCCGCGGCCAGCGTGCACGGCTCGCCCTCGTCGTGCATGAACTCGCCGATGGCACCGAACGTGCCGAGGCTCCAGCCCGCCCCGCAATCCTCCAGATACCGCGCGAGGAGGGGGCGACTGAGCCCCCCGCGTGCCATGGTTTCGGTCATCGTGTGCTCCCGTTGGTCGTTGGCAGTCCGGCAAGGCTGCGTCACGAACGATGGCGTGCCGTGCGAGGCCCGCCGATCCGGAGCGCATGTCGTGAGCTCATGTTCACTCAATGCCCTCCGGGTCCCTGTGTCGCCGCGCTTTCGAACCGGAAAAGCGGTCTCCACTTTTCCTGAAAGCGCTCTAGAATGTCACCCGCACGCCGGCATAGCCGCCGAAGCCGGGTTCGGCATAGCCCCAGACCTCGTAATAGTGCTCGTCGAGAATGTTCTCCAGCCGCCCGAAGACCTCCATGTTGGGATTGATCTCGTAGCTTCCGGCGAGATTGACGAGTACGTAGTCGTCGAGCTCGACGACCTGCTTCTCGCTGTAGTCGGCGCTGTAGACCCAGTCCTTCTGCCGACCGTTGTAGACGATGCCCAGATTGAGGTTCGCCCGGTCGTCGAGGAAGCGGTAATTGACGTTGAGGCTCGCCACGTTGGCGGGCCGGCGTACGAGCTCCGCGCCGCTCGAATCGCGGCCATGGGTATAGGTGTAGGAGGCGCGCACGCTGACATTTTCGACGGGTTCCACGGTGAGGCCGACCTCCACGCCCTCGATCCTGGAATGGCCGGGCAGGTTGACGGAGGTGTTGCCGGCGCCGGTGATGAGATCGCCGATGCGCTGGTTGAAATAGGTTATGTCGAGCAGCGCGAGCCCGCCGAGGAGCGTCTGGTCGATCCCGGCATCCCAGCCTTCCGCCTTCTCCGGCTTCAGGTCCGGATTGCCGTGATAGGTGTTGGTGTAGCCATAGAGCTCGAACAGCGTCGGGTTCTTCACGCCCGTCCCGTAGGAGGCACGCAGCTTGGTGCCCGTCTCCTCGATCCGGTAGGCGCCCGTCACGCGGTAGGTCGTGGCGTTGTCGAAGAGCTCGTTGTCGTCGAAGCGCACGCTGCCGGTCAGCACCAGATCCTCGATGAGGGAGAGCTGGTACTCGCCGATATAGCCGGTGGAGGAGACGGAGCGGTCGAAGGACGACCACGCGCTCTTCGAGATCGCCTTGTCGCGCTCGTGCTGGAGGGCGAGCGTCAGGGTGTGGGCGGCACCCAGCAGGTCCGGCGTGTCGAAGAAGACGCTCGACCGGTAGTCGACGCGCGACATGCGGCCCTTGTAGGTGCTGGTCACCTCGGTGGGGTCGAGGTCGCGGTAGTCGCGGTCATTGTCGGTATAGCTGTAGCCCGCGACCTGCTCCCACCGGCCGTCGAACAGGGTGAGGCGCGCCTGGGCGCGGCCATAGAACTGCTCGCCCCTGGTGTCCTGAAGCGCGTCGACGGGACCGGTATGGCCGTATTCGGGATAGAAGGCCTCCGCGTCGGTGTCGGTGCGGAATTTCGTGTAGCGCGCGACACCGGTGAGCTCGAAATTCTCCGTCGGCGTGAAGCCCGCCTTGGCGAAGACGGTGCCGTTCCTGTAGCCGTCCTTCTCGGAATTGCCGAGCCGCTTGTCGGCCACGGAGATGCCGTCGGTGCGAAAGCCCGTGGCGCTCGCGAGAAGGTTCACGGTCTCCGTGCCGGCGGAGACGGAGGCGTGGCCCTTCAGCGTGTCGAAGGAGCCGCCCTGCGCCGATGCGGTGCCGTGGAGTCCGCCGCGGCCCTTGCGGGTGACGATGTTGATGACGCCGCCGATGGCGTCCGACCCGTAGAGCGCGCTCTGGGGTCCGCGCAACACCTCGATGCGCTCGATATCCTCGGCCAGAAGGTGGGCGAAGTCGAATTCGGAGCCGGCGGACGGGTCGTTCGCCTTGATCCCGTCGATGAAGACGAGGGTCTGGTTGCCCTCCGAGCCGCGGATGCGCACCTGGGTGAGCTGGCCCGTGGGGCCGGTCCGGTTGACCGACAGGCCCGGCACCTGGCGCAGGGCCTCGGACACGAGCGTGATCTTCTGCCGGCGCAGCTCCTCGCCGGTCAGGACGGTGACCGCGCTGCCGACTTGGTCGAGCGGCGTGTCGGTGAGATTGGCGGTGACGGAGATCGTGTCGAGCGCGATCTCGTCGCCGGCAAGCGCGTCCTGCGCAAGGGCGCCCGACGGCATGGCGAGAACGGCGAGCGCGGTGGTGGAAAGCGCGGCGGAGCGGCGCGCGCGGCTGGAAAGGGTACCCATGAAGACCTCGGGTCTGTTGCCTCGTGGCACGTCACCCGCGAACGAGGTCTTCCCGGTCATCCCTGCCTGAGAGAGGGGACTTGCGGAAGGACGCCCACCGGTTCACCCCGCCCGATGTGATCGCGTGTGACCACGGTCGATGGCAGGTCTCCTGGCTCGCGGTCGTCATCCCCTGCCGCCTTCCCGGGACCCGAGGTTCCCAGTGGCCTGTCGGCAGGGGCCATGCCGCTTACAGTTGCGGGGGCAGCCACGGACTGGAGCGCCTGAAGCAAAGAGCCGGGCAATCCGCTGCACGTCCAGCCGGACGCGGATCGCTCGGGCGGCGTCGTCACCGTGTTCCCTATCAAGCCCCGTAGGGCACCATCGGTCGGGGACAATAAGGGCCGTCGCATCGCATGGTCAAGATGCTCCGGGACGGGTGGCGCATCTTGCCGCGCGAGCCGCCTATTGCGCGTCGTGGAAGATGATGCCGAGCGTGTGCCTGAGGCCCGAGCGCACCGCGCTCACACCGTGGCGAAGCACCACGCGATAGGGGCCGCGCGTGCCCTGGACGGGCCGGTTGCGCACGGGGAAGACGACGCCGTCGCCGGCCTTCAGCGGGACGACCATGGCGCGCGACTGCATGCGCGGGCGCTGCTCGGTCAGCACGAACTCGCCGCCCGTGAAGTCCCGATTCGGCTCCGACAGGAGCACGGCGACCTGAAGCGGAAAGACATGCTCGCCATAGAGGTCCTGATGCAGGCAATTGTAGTCGCCCGGGCCGTATTGCAAGAGGAGCGGTGTCGGGCGCGTCTGGCCCGCCTCGTGGCAGCGCGCCAGAAAGGCCTCGTGGGTTTGCGGATAGCGCACGTCGATTCGCATCGCCTCGTTCCAGCGATTGGCGATGGGGGCCAGCCGCGGATAGAGCGCGGCGCGCAGCGCGTGGACCGGCGCGGGCAGGGGATAGGCGAAATAGCGGTACTCCCCGCGCCCGAAGCCGTGGCGCGCCATGACGATGCGGCTGCGGAACCGGTCGTCCGCCCCGTAGAGCGCGGCGAGCGACCGGCATTCGTCCGGCCCGAGCAGTCCCTGGAGAACCGCGAAACCGTCCGTATCGAGATCGCCGCCCGTCCGCCGCCAGTCGAGCTCCGCGACCCGGTCGGCGATGGCCGGCATCGAGACCTCATCGCTCATGAGCCGGCCTCGCGCGCGATCAGGGCGCGCTTGCGCTCCACGCCCCAGCGATAGCCGGAGAGCCCGCCATCGGAACGCACCACGCGATGGCAGGGAATCGCGACCGCTATGGCGTTCGAGGCGCAGGCGCGCGCCACCGCGCGCACCGCCTTCGGCGCTCCGATGCGCTCCGCGATCTCCGCATAGCTCGCCGTGGTGCCGGGCGGGATCTCGGTGAGCGCCTGCCAGACGCGCTGCTGGAAGGCCGTTCCGCGTACATCGAGCGGCAGGTCGAGGCCCGCCGCCGGCTCCTCCACGAAGCCGACCACGCGGGCGACCCATTGCTCGAAAGCCTGGTCGCCGCCGACGAGGGCCGCCTTCGGGAACCGGTCCTGAAGGTCGCGCAGCAGGGCGTCCGGATCGTCGCCGAGCGTGATCGCGCAGATGCCCTTCTCAGTCGCCGCGACGAGGATCGTGCCGAGCGAGCAGTCCCCGAGCGCGAAGCGGATGGTCACGCCGTCGCCGCCGGAGCGGAAGGTGCCGGGCGCCATGCCGAGCGCCTCCGCCGCGCCGGCATAGAACCGGCTGCTCGAATTGAAGCCCGCATCGTAGATCGCCGACGTCACGGTCTGGCTTCCGGGAAGCTCCTCGCGCACGCGGTCCGCGCGCCGTCCGGCGGCATAGGCCTTCGGGGTGAGGCCGGTCGCCTCCTTGAAGACGCGGTGGAAGTGATAGCGGCTCATGCCGACCGCGCGGGCGAGCGTGTCGAGATCCGGCACCTCCTCCGCCTCGTCGATCAGCCGGCAGGCCTTCGCCACGGCATCGGCCCGCCTGCGGGCAAGCGGGGCCTCGTTCGGCCGGCAGCGCTTGCAGGGGCGGAAGCCGGCGCGCTCGGCCTCGTCCGGGCTCGCGTGGAAGGCCACATTCTCCCGCCGCTTCGGCCGCGATCCGCAGGACGGGCGGCAATAGACGCCGGTCGTCCTCACGGAATAGTAGAAGATGCCGTCGGCGGCAGGGTCGCGGCGCCTGACGGCCTCCCAGCGCTCGTCGTCGCTGGCAAAGGCCGGTCCCGCGGCTTTCGGTTTCGTCTGCACCTCGTTCATCCTGGCGCTCCATTCGGTTTGCCCGAGCCTCCTGTCGGCTCGTCGTTACCGCAATATGGCGCCTTGCGACCTTGCGAACACTCCGGGTCTTGCTTTCGAATCCGGCCCGCTACGAAAGGGGAGGATTATACAAGCATTTGCACGTCGCCGCACACGCTGATCGCCTGGCCGGAGACGGTCGAGCCCAGGGGCGAGGCGAGATAGACGGCCATGGAGGCGATGTGCTCGGGCGGGATGAGCCGGCCGAGCGAGCTGGCGCTCAGCGCCTGGTCCGTGACCTCCTCGACGCTCACGCCGCGCGCCTTCGCCTTGTTCTCGAAGACGGAGCGGATGCGCGGTCCGTCGACGGAGCCGGGCAGGAGGGCGTTGACCCGGATGCCGTCGGCGCCGAGTTCCATGGAGAGCGACTTGGTGAAGCCCACCACGGCCCATTTGGAGGCCGCATAGGGCGAGCGCATGGCAAAGCCCAGCCGTCCGGCCGCGGAGGCGAGGTTGGCGATGCTCGGATTGTCGCTCTTGCGCAAATGGGGCACGGCGAGGCGGGCGCAGTTGAACTGGCCGGTGATGTTCACCTGAAGCGTCCTGTCCCAGTCCTCCGGCGCGATCTCCTCCACGCGGCCCGTGGGACCGGCGATGCCGGCATTGTTGATCAGGACGTCGAGACCGCCGAGCCTGGCCACGGCCTTGTCGAAGAGGCCCTCGACCTGGGTGCGGTCGGCCACGTCCGCCGTCAGCCATGTGACGTCCGGCAGCTCGCTTGCGCGTTCCGACAGGGCGGCCTCGTTCACGTCGCAGGCGACGATCGCGGCGCCCTCGCCGTGAAAGGCGCGAACCATCTCCAGCCCGATGCCGGACGCGCCGGCGGTGACCAGCACTCTGGTGCCTCGAAGTCCAAGCTCCATGGATGTCCTCCCGTTCAGGTCTCTTCGTTATCGCTTGCGCCGGGCAGGTTGCCGCTGGCGAGAATGAATTCCGCCGCCGACGCGATGTCGTCGGCCACCGCCTTGCGGGCCGTCTTGCCGTCGCGGGCGCGCATCGCCCCGATAAGGCGGGCATGGTGCTTGTGTGCCTCCACCGCGTGGAGACGGCGGCCACTGGCCAGGAGATCGAAATTGATGACCGGGCCGACCTGCAGCCACAGCCCCTCGATGATCTGCATGAGGGCGGGCATGGCGGCGGCGCGATAGGTCGCGAAATGGAGTTCCTTGTTGGCCTTGAGTGCCACCGCGCCGTCGGGGTCGGCCTTCCTGCTCTCCGCCTCGAAGGTCTTCTGGTGGCGGGCGATCTCGTCGATCTCGGCGGGCGTGGCGCGGCCGGCGGCGATCTCGGCCGCCAGGCCCTCGATCTCCATGCGGATGGTGCGCAGCTCCATGAAGCGCTCGCGCGTCATGATGGGGACGCGGATCGCGCGGTTGGGCATGACTTCCAGCGCGCCTTCCGCGGCGAGCCGGCTGACGGCCTCGCGGATCGGCATGGAGCTCGTGCCGGTCGCATCCGCCAGGCCCCTGAGGGTGAACTTTTCTCCGGGCGCGACCTGCCCGGCGAGCAGGAGTTCCCTGAGATCCCGATAGACCCGTTCGGCCAGCGTCACGCGGGAAATGCGCGCGACCTTCTCAACAACGCTCATCCGATAGCCTCAAAGCCTCGTCGCCTCCCCGTCGCCGCACCGCCAGGCCGGAGCCGGCGGCATCCGGCCTCTGTTCTACCGGCCGGGCCGCGGCCCCGTGAAACGATTTTCGGTCCGTGCCGGAAAGAGACTGGACAGGACGGGCAGACCGCGTTTTTATAGAGTTCGCATCTGTGATCACAGATGTCAAATACATCGCTCGCGGAAAACGAGTGGGTCCGGGCCGTCCGGCGATCTGTTTGCCAATCCCGGAAATGGCCCCGAGCCCGAGCAGACAGGGAGGAATAGGAATGTCTCACCGCTTTCAGCGGCCGGACCGCCGTCAGATCATCAAGGGTGTCGGCGCCGCCGCGCTCGCAGCGGGCATCGCCAAGCCCCATATCGTGCGCGCCCAGTCGGACACCGTCCGCTTCGGCCATCTCACCCCGCTCACCGGATTCCTCGGGCCCCTGGGCGAATACGCCCAGATGGGCGTCCAGCTCGCAGTGGAGGAGATCAACGCCGGCGGCGGCGTCAACGGCAAGCAGATCGAGCTCCTCATGGAGGACAGCGTCAACCCGGCCACGGCCTCGACCAAGGCGGAACGCTATATCGAGCGCGACAATGTCGCCTGCATCGTGGGCGAGATCAGCTCCGCCTCGGGGCTCGCCATCTCCCAGGTGGCGGACCGCAACAAGGTCCTGTTCGTCAATACGGGCTGCAATTCCGACGCGCTGCGCGGGGCGAACTGCAATCGCTACATGTTCCATGTGGAGGCCTGCAATTCGCAATATGTGAAGGGTGTGGGGCGCAATTTCCTGCGCAACGGGCTGATCGACGGCAAGAAGATCTACTTCCTGACCGCCGACTACGCCTATGGCCACGATCTCTCCCGCGTCGGCAAGAACTTCGTGACCGAGCACAATGGCGAGGTCGCCTGGGAGGATCTCGTGCCGACGGACGCGACCGACTTCTCCGGCTATATCCTGAAGATCCGGCAGGCGCGTCCCGACCTCATCATCTCCAATCTCGCCGGCAACCAGATCACCAACTTCGTCAAGCAGTATGCCGAATACGGGCTCGACTTCCCCTATGGCGGCTTCGGCTTCGACACGGGCGTGGCCTGGGGCGCGGGCAAGGGCAATTTCGGCGGCGAGTGGCCGGTGATCTGGCATCACCTGCTCGACACGCCGGGCACGAAGGCCTTCGTGGAGGCGTTCACGGCCAAATACGGCAAGCCGCCGGAGAACCAGGCCTGGGGCGACTATGTCGCCACCAAGATCCTCGCCCAGGCGATGAACGAGACGGGCTCCACGGAGACCGACGCGCTCCTGGAGTTCCTGGAGGGGCAGAAGGAACTCGACATCCTCAAGGGGCGGCCGGGCTATTTCCGCGACTGGGACCACCAGCTCATCCAGGAAATGTACACCATGACCGCCAAGCCCCTCGACGAGGTCCAGGACGAATGGGACCTCATGGTGCTCGGCGCGCCGGTTCCCGCGGCGGACGAGGACCTCACGGTCATCGCGCCGACGCGCGAGGAGAACGCCTGCAGCTTCGCCTCGTGACCTGAACCTCCCTGGGCCCCGGGCGGCCGGCCGGCGATCCTTCTCAGGGAGGGTCCGGCCGCCGGCTCCCGCCCGGGGCCGATGGCCCACGCGCTTTCCGAAGAGCCGTCCCCCGTGCCCATCGAACTGGTGTTCATTCTCGAGCAGTTGACGAACGGCCTCCTGGTCGGCGTCTACTATCTGCTCATCGCGCTCGGCCTGTCGCTGATCTTCTCGCTCGGCGGCATCGTGAACCTCGCCCATGGCGGGTTCTACGCCATCGGCGCCTATGTCATGGTGACGGTCGCCGACCGGCTCGGCTATCCGGCCGCCTTCGTCATCTCGCCCATCGCGGTCGCGCTGATCGGCATCGTGGTGGAGCGGGTGTTCTTCCGGAAGTTCTACCGGCTCGACCCGGCGCTCGGCCTGCTCCTGACCTTCGGCATCGCCATGGTGATCGAGCAGGTGCTGCGCATGGCCTTCGGCGCGACGCCGCGGCCCTTCTCCATTCCGGAGTTCCTGCGCGGGCAGGTCTTCGTCGGCGATTTCATCTATTCGCGCTATCGCCTCGCGATCCTCGGCGTCGCCGTGGCCGCGGTCGCCGGGCTCTGGTACCTGCTCCAGCGCACCCCCTTCGGGCGGATCGTGCGCGCCGGCATCCAGGATCCCGACATGGTCGGCGCGCTCGGCATCTCGCTCAAGCCCTATCTGACCGCCGTCGCCGCGCTCGGCATCGGGCTTGCGGGGCTTGCCGGCGGTATCATGGCGCCGATCACGGGTGTCCATCCCGCCATGGGCAACGAGATCCTGATCGCCGCCTTCGTGGTGGTGGTGATTGGCGGGCTCGGCTCGTTCTGGGGCGTCGTGCTCGCCGCCCTTCTCGTCGGCGCGGTGCGCGGCCTGACGGTCTATTTCTTCCCGCCCGCGGCGGAAGCCTCGATGTATCTCCTCATGTTCCTGGTTCTGCTGCTGCGGCCGCGCGGCCTGTTCGGCGAGCGGATTGCACGGCTGGAGTAGGCGGAGCCCCATGATCATGCGTCATCTCAATCTCCTGGTCGTCCTCGCGGCCCTCATCGTCCTGCCGTTCCTGCTGAACGCCATCGGGCTCACCACGGGGTCCGCGACCGATGTCGTGCTGCTCGCGGTGGCCGCGCTCGCGCTCAACCTGCTCGTCGGCTATACGGGGCTGATCTCCTTCGGTCACGGCGTGTGGTTCGGGCTCGGGGCCTATGGGGCGGCGCTCGCCCAGCGCCACCTGTTCGAGGGCCAGATGCTGCTGCCCGCGCTCGCCGCGCTGGCGCTCACCGCCATCGTCGCCATGGGGCTCGGCTTCCTGATCCTGCGTCGGCGCGGCGTCTATTTCTCGCTGCTCACCCTCGCCCTGACCGCGATCGGTTTCACCGTCGCCTTCCGCTGGACGAGCGTGACCGGCGGCGAGAACGGTATCGGCAATGTGACGCGCGGCAACCTGTTCGGCGCCGATCTCGGCGGCGACTGGGCCTATTACACCCTCGTCGCCATCGTCGCCTTCGCCGTCGTCTTCCTGCTGCAGCGCTTCGTGCGCTCGCCGATCGGCACGGTGCTGGTCGCGGTGCGCGAGAACGAGGAGCGGGCGCGCTTCCTCGGCTATCCGACGACCTCCTACAAGGTGATCTGCTTCACCGTGTCGGCGGGCGTCACGGCGCTTGCCGGCGTGATGTTCGTGTTCCAGCACCGCTTCGCCTCCGCCGATCCCATGCTGCCGGCGTTTTCCGGCGAGCTTCTCGCCATGGTCATCATCGGCGGCATGAGGAGCTTTCTGGGGCCGGCCCTCGGCGCGCTTTTCTATGTGCTGTTCCGGGAGTTCCTGTCGCAGTGGACGCCGGACTGGCTGCTCTATTTCGGGCTGCTCTTCGTCGCCTTCATCTTCTTTTCCCCGACCGGGCTGGTCGGCGTGGCCGGCCGCCTGCTCGCCCCCTTCCGGCGGGAGGAGGAGGGGGCGGCCGCCATGGCGGGCCGGTCGGCGGCTGAGGCCGGCGCCCTGCCGGGCTTCCTGCAATCGGCCAATCCGGGCGGCGGCAAGCCGCTCGCCGTCGACGGTGTCGCCAAGAGCTTCGGCCCGGTCCAGGCGGTGCGGGGCGCGAGCTTCACCGTGGAGGACCGCGCGCTCCATGCGCTCATCGGGCCGAACGGCGCGGGCAAGACCAGCGTCTTCAACCTGATCTCCGGCATGTTCGCCCCCGACCGCGGCGCAGTGCTGCTCGATGGCGCGCGCATCGACGGGCTGGAGCCCCATGCGGTCTGCCGCCGGGGGCTCGCGCGCTCCTTCCAGATCACCAATCTGTTCCCGGGGCTGACGGTGGAGGAGAACCTCCGCCTCGGCGTGCAGGCGACCCATGCCAGTCGGCTCAACCCCTGGGTCGATGCCGCCTCCATCGCGTCCGTCAATGCGGAGACGGAGGAGATCGCCCGCTTCCTCGGCGTGAAGGGCATGGAGAAGGCGGAGGCCGGCGCCCTGTCCTATGGCGGCCAGAGGCTGCTCGACATGGGGCTGGCGCTCACCTCAAAGCCGCGCGTCCTCTTGCTCGACGAGCCGCTGGCGGGGCTGGCGGCGGCGGAGCGCGAGCGCGTCGGCAATCTCGTCAAGCAGCTCTCCGGGGCCCTGCCCGTCCTGCTCGTGGAGCACGATATCGACCGCGTCTTCCAGCTTGCCGACGCCGTGACCGTCATGAGCAATGGCGAGGTGCTGGTCGACGGGACGGTGGAGGATGCGCGCTCAGACGCCCGCGTCCAGGAGGTCTATATCGGCTCCGGCGCGGCGGCGATCTCGCGCGCCGATCCTGAGGCGGATGTCGCGGACCGGGAGGTGCTTCTCGACGTCGCCGACGTGGACACCTTCTACGGCAAGAGCCGGATCCTCTCCGACATCTCCATGGCGGTGCGCGAGGGCGAGATCGTGGCGCTTCTCGGGCGCAACGGCGCGGGCAAGTCCACCCTGCTCAAGACGCTGGTCGGCATCGCGCCGCCCGCGCGCGGTTCGGTGACGCTCGCGGGCGAGGGCCTCGCTGGCCTGGCCTCCGCGGAGATCGCCCGGCGCGGCATGGGGTACGTGCCCCAGGGGCGCGGCCTGTTCCACGGCATGACGGTGCGCCAGAACCTCGAGCTCGGCCGCCTGAAGCGCCTGACCGGGGCGGGGATCCACTGGAGCGAGGAGCGGGTCCTTGAGTTCTTCCCCCGTCTCGGCGAGCGCCTCGACGTCGCCGCCGACCATCTCTCCGGTGGCGAGCAGCAGATGGTGTCGGTGGCCCGGGCACTGATGGGCGACACGCGCCTCCTGCTGCTCGACGAGCCCTTCGAGGGCCTGTCGCCGGCGGTGACGGAGGAGCTGTTCCACGCCTTCGACAGGCTGCGCAAGGAGGTCGCGATCGTCATCGTCGACCATCATCTCGACCTCGTGCTGAACCTGTCGGACAGCGCGGTGGTGCTGGAGCGCGGCCAGGTGATCCACAGGGGCGCGGCGCGGCCCCTGGCTTCCGACTACGAGCTGCGCCGCGAGATTCTGTGGCTATGATGGGAATGTCGGCATGACGAAAGTGGCAGTGGTCGGGTCCGGGTTCATCGGGCGGGCCTGGGCGATCTCCTTTGCGCGGGCGGGACTCGATGTCGCCCTGTTCGACCGGGACGGGGCCGCGCTGGACCGGGCGCGCGACTATGTTGCGGAGATCCTCCCCACGCTTGAGGACTACGACCTCCTGAACGGGGCCAGGCCCTCCGACGTGCTGGGCCGGATCGTGCCCGAGCCGCGCCTGCGCGACGCGCTCGACGGGGTGCGCCACGTCCAGGAGAACACGCCGGAGGATCTCGACATCAAGCGCGCGGTGTTCTCCGAGCTGGAGGAGGCCGCGCCCCGCGACGCGGTCATCGCCTCGTCCACCTCATCGCTCCTGCCCTCGCGCTTCACCGAGCATCTGAAGACGCGGGAGCGCTGTCTCGTGGTCCATCCGATCAACCCGCCCTATCTGGTGCCGGCCGCGGAGATCGTGCCGGCGCCGTGGACGGCGGAGGAGGCCATGGCCGCGACCGCCGGCCTGATGGAGGAGATCGGCCAGAAGCCCATCGTCATGCGGCGCGAGATCGACGGCTTCGTCATGAACCGGATGCAGGGCGCGCTTCTGGAGGAGGCGTTCCGGCTGGTCGCGGACGGCTATGCCTCGCCGGAGGATATCGATGTCGGCATCCGCGACGGGCTCGCGCTCAGATGGAGCTTCATGGGGCCGTTCGAGACCATCGATCTCAACGCGCCGGGCGGTGTGCGCGACTATGTGGAGCGCTATCAGGGCATCTATGAGAGGATCACGCCGAGCCAGGCGCGGCGCGTCGACTGGGCGGGCCCCGTGCTCGAGCGCGTCGAGGCCGACCGCCGCACGGCCCTGCCCGACACTGCGCTCGAAGGCCGCCAGAAATGGCGCGACAAGCGGTTGATGGCGCTCATCGCCCACAAGCGGGCGGCGGCGAAGACGATTGGCGAATAGGGAGACGAAGATGGCTCAAGCACGCAAAGTCGTGATCACCTGCGCCGTGACGGGCGCCATTCATACGCCGACAATGTCGAAGTACCTGCCCGTGACGCCCGACGAGATCGTGTCGGACGCGCTCGCCGCAGCGGAGGCGGGGGCGGCGGTGCTGCACCTTCATGCCCGCGATCCCGAAACGGGCAAGCCGGACCAGACGCCGGAGGCCTTCGCCCGCTTCCTGCCGCGCATCAAGCAGCAGACCAACGCCGTCATCAACATCACGACCGGCGGCAGCCCCTACATGAAGGTGGAGGAGCGCGTCCTGCCGGCGGCGACCTTCAAGCCCGAGGTCGCCTCGCTCAATATGGGCTCGATGAATTTCGGCCTGTTCCACCTGCTCGACAAGTACAAGGAGTTCCAGCACGACTGGGAGCGCCAGCATCTGGAGAACACGCGCGATCTCGTCTTCCGCAACACCTTCAAGGATATCGAGTACATCCTGGAGACCTGCTACGACAACGGCACGCGCTTCGAGTTCGAGTGCTACGATATCGGCCATCTCTACAATCTGAAGCACTTCTACGACCGCGGGCTCGTCAAGCCGCCGCTGTTCATCCAGTCGGTGTTCGGCCTGCTCGGCGGCATCGGTCCGCACCCGGAGGATGTCGCGCACATGAAGCGCACCGCCGACCGCCTGTTCGGCGACGACTATCGCTGGTCGGTGCTCGGCGCGGGCCGCCACCAGCTCCCCATTGCGGCCACCTCGGCGGCCATGGGCGGCAATATCCGGGTGGGGCTGGAGGATTCGCTGTGGGCCGGCCCCGGCAAGCTCGCCACCTCCAACGCCGATCAGGTGAAGCTCGCGCGCAAGCTCATCGAGGGGCTCGGGCTCGGCGTCGCCACGCCCGACGAGGCCCGCGAGATCCTGTCGCTCAAGGGCGGCGACAAGGTGAATATCTGACCCCGGGACCGCCCTGCCTCGCCACGCCCGGCTGGTCCGGGCATGGCGACGGCGCGAGGGGCGCCCCTCCTGGCGATGTCGGTTTCTCATGTAATTAAAATAGTTAAAAGCAATATTTCTTGAGTATAGTCTGACGTCACGCTATCCCTCCGGGCGAACCGGAGAGATATCATGTCCGTTCTTGTTGCCAGGACAACCGTAAGCCTGTCCGATCCCGAGGCCTGCATGGCGGCGTTGCTGGAGCATTTCGCCGAGCACGATGCGGAGGTCGTGCGGAGCGAGAGCCGCGGCGAAGCCGTGTTCGAGGGGCGCAAGGCGGCGTTCGAGGCGCAGGCCGGCGCGCTCGGCATGCGCGCGGAGGCCGAGGACGAGACGGCGCTCGCCTTCCTGAAGACCTTTCTCGCCGCCCATCTCCTGGAGGCGGCCGTCGGCGAGACGCCGGAGATCGTGTGGACCGGCGACGGCGCCGGAGCCGGACGCCTGCCCAATTTCCGCGAGCTGACGGTGCTCGGCATTCGGGACGTGACGCCGCGCATGCGCCGCATCACCTTCGCCGGCGCGGATCTTAAGAGCTATGCGGCGGGCGGGCTCCATATCAAGATCCTGATCCCGCCGCCGGGGATCGGAACGCCCGAATGGCCCACCGTCGCGGCGAGCGGCCTTCCCGTCTGGCCGGAGGAGGGGCGCCGGCCGGCGGTGCGCACCTACACGGTGCGCCGCGTCGATCCGCGCGCGGGCGAGATGGATATCGACTTCGTGATCCATGGCGATGGGGGGCCGGGAACGGCCTTCGCGCTGCGTGCGGCGCCCGGAGACAGGCTCGGCATTATCGGGCCGGGCGGCGGCGAGGTGCCGGAGGCCGACTGGTATCTGCTTGCCGGCGACGAGACCGCGCTTCCCGCCATCGCGCGGATCCTGGAGACCCTGCCGCGGGAGGCGAGGGGGATCGCGCTCATCGAGGTCGCGGATGCCGGCGAGGAACAGGCGCTTGCGCATCCGCCCGGCATGGCCGTGCGCTGGCTCCGCCGCGACGGCGCGCCCGCCGGCACGACGGATCTCGTCGTCGAGGCCGTCCGGCAGGTGGCATGGCCCGAGGACGGTGCCCGCGTCTTCGCCTGGGCGGGGGCGGAGTACGAGGCCTTCCGCGCGCTGCGCCGGCACTGGCGCGAGGAGGTCGGCCTCGACCGTGCGCAGCATCTGGCCGTCGGCTACTGGCGGCGCGGCACGCCGCAGGGCGACGGCAAGGGCGCGCGGGGCTGAGGTTTGGCGAACCGGAGCGCCGGGGCCTTTTCCTTTCCGCAACGGACGGCTAATTTCGCTTGCGGGGGGCCTTTGCCCCCGCCTGCCGAAATGTCCTGTCCCGAACCGGAGAGCCCCCATGACCGCGATCACCGCGAGCGATATCGATCTCGATGCCGTCCTGTCCACGCTCCGGAGCTGGGTCGGGATCGAGACGCCGACGCCGGAGGGCGCGCGGGTCAATGCGCTGGTCGACAGGGTGGAGGCGCTCGCCGGCGAGCTCGGATTGCGCTCCGAGCGCATCGACGGGACTGACGGCCGGGGCGACATTCTGGTGGTGCGCACGCCGAGCGCGGGCAACGGGCGCGGGCCGACGCTGCTCGCCCATCTCGACACCGTCCACCCCGTGGGCACGATCTCCGGCCCGCTGCCCGTGCGCGCGGAGGGCGACAGGCTCTATGGCCCCGGCATCTACGACATGAAGTCCGGCGCGCTGATGGCGCTGTGGTCACTCGGACTGCTCACGCGGCGCATGGGGCCGGAGGTTCCGCCGGCGAGCCTCGTCTTCGTGCCGGACGAGGAGACGGGCAGCGAGACCTCGCGCCATGTCATCGAGCGCGAGAGCCGGGACGCGCTGGCCGTCCTCACCGTCGAGCCGGCGCGCGACGGCGGCAAGGTGGTGACCGCGCGCAAGGGCGTGGCCATATACGACATCCTGATCGAGGGGCGGGCCTCGCATGCCGGCGCGCGCCCCGAGGCCGGGCGCAGCGCGATCCGCGAGGCGGCCCGCGCTGTTCTCGCGCTGGAGGCGATGAACGATGCCGAGCGCGGCGTGACGGTGACGGTCGGCCAGATCCGCGGCGGCACGGCGCGCAATGTGGTGCCGGAGCGCTGCCTCCTGGAGGTCGATGCGCGGCTTCCCGACGAGGCCTCCGTCGGCCCGGTCCTGGAGGCCATCGAGGGGCTGGAGCCCGTCGATCCCGATGTCTCCATCACCGTCAGGGGCGGGCTCAACCGGCCGCCCTTCACCATGACGCCGGAAAGCGAGGCGCTGTTCCGGCATGCCCGCGCGCTGGCCGGCGGGCTCGGCATCGATCTCGTCGGCATGACGACCGGCGGCGGGTCGGACGCGAATTTCGCAGCCCCCCTCGGCGTGCCCGTGCTCGACGGGCTCGGTGCCGATGGCGACGGCGCCCATACGACCGGCGAGCACATCTATGTGTCGTCGGTGGCCCCGCGCCTCGCGCTGCTCGCCAATCTCGTCGCGACCCTCGACAAGGCGCCCCTCAAGGGCTGACAGCGCGCCCAGACCGGTTCCTGTATCGCCCGCGCTTTCGAACCGGAACAGTGGTCTCCGCTTTTCCTGAAAGCGCTTTAGCGCCCCGCCGCGAGGATGGCGACGGGTGCGGCGGTCCGGGCCGCCAGCCGTCGTGCCGCGCGCCAGGCCCGCAAGCCCGTGGCGCAGACGAAGACCACGCGGCGGTCCGGGCCGGGCTCGAACCGGGCCGCATCCTCCGGCGACATGCGCTGCGCGTGCGGCACGGGGAGGTCTGGCGCCTCGCGCGGGTCGCGCAGCTCGATCACGATATCGTCCGGCCCGATCTCGCCGCGCGCGACGATCCGGGGCGCCGCCGTGTCCGGCTCCGGGGCCGTGTCGAAGCGGAAGGAGGACAGGCGCCAGGACTGCAGGTCGACCGAGACGAGGAGGCCCAGCGGGCTCGGTTCGTGACCCAGCAGGACGGAGAGGACCATCTGGCCCTGGAGCGCGCCGAGCGTGGCGACCGCGGGCCCCATCACCCCGCCGCCCGCACAGGACGGCATCGTCTCCGGCAGGTCGGAAAAGACGCTGCGATAGCTCGGCGCTCCGCCGCAGAAGCCGCCGGCATAGCCGCTGCGCGCGAGCACGGAGGCGCTGACCAGGGGAATGCGCGCAGCATGGCAGAGGTCGGAGAGCGCGTAGGTCACAGCGACCGTGTCCGCGCCATCGACCACCAGATCGGCTCGTGCGATCTCGCGGGCGGCGAGGGCCGGGTCGAGGCTGGCGACCAGGGGCGAGACATGGCACTCCGGATTGAGCGCGGTGAGCGCCTCCGCGGCGGCTTCGGCCTTCGCCCGGCCGAGATCCGACATGCGGTAGAGGATCTGGCGGTGGAGGTTGCTCTCCTCCACTTCGTCGGGGTCGACCACCCGGAGCGTGCCGACGCCCGCGCCGGCGAGGAGCGGCAGCACGGTCGAGCCGAGCCCGCCGGCCCCGACGACGAGGACGCGGGAGGCGCGGAGGCGGGCCTGCCCTTCCGCGCCGATCTCGGGAAGGCGGGTCTGCCGGTCATAGCGGGTCATCGGCCATGCTCCGGCGTTGCGGCGGGCGGGGACGGGCGCCATGGCGAGAGGGGGCCGGCCATCAGGAGAGCGCCGCCATGCCGAGGATCGGGGTCGAGGCCACCGCCATGTCCCGCGGGGGCATGAGGCCCGCGCGAAAGGCCTCGTATCCGGCAGCGACGGCCTTGGCGAAGGCGGCCGCCATGGCCACCGGATCGACGGCCCTGGCGACGGCGGTATTCGCGAGCACGGCGTCGAAGCCCATCTCCATCGCCTGCGCGGCCTGCGACGGCGCACCGATGCCGGCGTCGATCACGAGGGGTATGTCCCTGAAATGCGCCCGCATCGCCCGCAGCCCGTCGATATTGCGCAAGCCCCGGCCGGAGCCGATCGGCGCGCCCCAGGGCATCAGGACCTTGCAGCCCGCCTCGACCAGCTTCTCCCCGAGGATCAGGTCCTCGGTCGTGTAGGGGAAGACGGCGAAGCCGTCCGCGCAGAGGATGCGCGCGGCCTCGACGAGCGCGAAGGGGTCGGGCTGCAGCGTGTCGGCATGGCCGGTCACCTCCAGCTTGATCCAGGGCGTGCCGAACAGCTCGCGCGCCATATGGGCGGTCGTGACGGCCTCGCTGGCCGTCTGGCAGCCGGCGGTGTTGGGAAGGATGCGGCAGCCGCTTTGCGCGAGGAGGTCGCGGAAGGCCGCGCCGTCGGGCCCCTCGCGCCGCAGCGACATGGTGATCACCTCCACGCCCGAGGCGGCGATGGCCTCGCGCAGGACCGCGGGCGAGGGATATTGCGCTGTGCCGAGCATCAGCCGGCAGGTCAGGTCCGTGCCGTAGAACATGGGGGTCAGCCTCCCTGCATCGGGGACAGGACCTCGACCTTCGAGCCCTCCGCGAGCGGCGTGCGGGGGCGCAGGCCCTTCGGCACGAAGACGCCGTCCACCGCCGTCGCGACGCTGGCGGCGTCGAAGCCCTGTTCGTCGATCAGCTCGGCGAGGGTGGCCGAACGGGTGGTCGCGGGCTTTCCGTTGATCTCAATGCGCATGGGTCATCTCCTGTGTCAGCGTGTGCGCCAGCGCCTCCGCCAGGGCGGGCGCCATGAGGAAGCCGTGGCGATACATGCCGTTGATGTGGACGCGGTCGCCATCGCGGCGGATGGCGGGAACGTTGTCGGGAAAGGCCGGGCGCAAGCCTGCGCCGCTCGCGGTCACCTCCGCCTCCGCGAAGGCGGGGTGGACCGTGTAGGCGGCCGACAGGAGCTCCATCGTCGCGCGGGCGGTCACACCCCCGGCATGGGCGCTTTCCACCATGGTCGCGCCGATCATGAAGCGCCCCCCGCCGCGCGGGACGATGTAGCAGGGAAAGCGCGGATGGAGCAGGCGGACCGGGCGGCTCAGCACCACCTCGCCGGTGTGGAGCTCCAGCATCTCGCCGCGCACGGCGCGCAGGTCGCCGAGGCGGTGGCGCGCGCCCATGCCGCGGCAATCCACGATCCGCCCGCGCGGCGGCCCGTCGTGGAACGCCACCCCGCGGGCGACGAGACCGTCGCGCAGATGGGCGAGCGCCTTGCGCGGGTCGAGATGGGCTTCGTCGGCGAAGAACAGGGCGCGGGAGAAGCGCCCCTCGAGGGCCGGCTCGATCTCCGACGGGTCGGCCAGGCGATGGCCTCGCGTCGCGCGGGCGAACCGGTCGAGCTCGCTCGCGTCGCGCGGCGGGGCGATGACCAGCGTGCCGCGCCGCTCCACGCCGGGCACATGGCGCGCCCACCAGTCGAGCGACATCCGCCCGCCGCGGATGACGGCGTCGGGCGCGACCTCGCCCTCGCAGAAGGGGGCGAGCATTCCGCCCGCCAGGTGCGAAACGGGCGGCGCCGCATCGCCGGGGACGACGACCTCGACGGCCAGCCCCCGGCCGCTCAGGGCGGTGGCGGCGCAAAGCCCCGACACGCCCGCGCCGAGAACGGAGATCAGTCCGGGGGCGGGACAAGGCGCGGTCATTCCGGTCTCCTCTCTCGAAAGGACCCGGGATGAATCTGGCGGCGGAAGGAAATCTTGCGGCCCGAATACGGGACAGGACCGGAGCGGCCCGAAAGGACCGCCCCCTTGTGTTCGAGCTCTGGGGAAGTGTGCCCTTCGGTCTTCCTACGCCAGCGTCAACTGGGTCAGGTTCAAAGGGTCGCGTCGCCGGGGTTTCCCCCTGTCAGCCTCTCAGTCCCCTTGGCGGGACTCCCCTGACGTCGCGTCAGGATGGACCTGCCGGGCGGGCCGGGTCAACCGGTTTGGCGAAGAGGGGCCCGGTCGGCCCCGGGGGCGCCGGGTCAGGAGGCGATCGCGAAGGCGTCGTCGACGATGTCGCGCGCCACTTCCAGCGTCGCCTCGGGTGTGCGGCTGGCGTCGATCGCCGTCCAGGAGACGGGGCCGGTGGCGTGGGCGATCTGCCTGCGCACGATCTCCTCGTCGGCGTCGGAGGCGTCGCCCTGCCGGGCCTCGACACGGGCGATCATGGTGTCCGGCGAGGCCGACAGCCACAGCCCCGCGAAGGGCGCGTCGAGCTCGGAGGCCACCTTCGCGATGTCGACACGCTCGTCGCGCTTCATGAAGACCGCGTCAACGACGACGGAATGGCCGGCCCGCAGCGCGATCCGCGCCTTCTGCAGGAGGAGGTCGTAGACCCTGTCGCTGGCCTCCTGCGTATAGGCCTCTTCCGGCAGGGCGTCGGTATCGTCCACATTGAACATCGCCTTGCGCTCGACGTCGCTGCGCAGGTGGAGCGCGCCCGGCGCCCGGCCGATTCCGGGGGCGAGGCCGGCGGCCAGGGTCGTCTTGCCGGTGCCGGACAGCCCGCCAATGGCGACGAGCCTCGGTGTGGACGGGGCGAGATATCCAAGCGCCGCATCGAGATAGGCCAGCGCGCGCTTCTCGAGCGCCGCCTTCTCCTCGCCGTCCACCTGACCCGCCCGGTCGAGCGACACGATCGCACGGACGCCCGCCCGGCAGGCCAGGAACAGCGGCAGGGCGACCAGCCCGTAGACATTGGCCAGCGCGTCGTCATAGCGCAGATAGCGGTTGAGGACACGGTGGGCCTCCGCCCGCCGGCCGCGCTCGATCAGGTCCATCAGCAGATAGGCGAGGTCGTAGAGCACGTCGATGGTGGCGAGCTCGTCGTCGAACTCAAGCGCGTCGAACAGGGCCGGCTCCCCGTCCATCACCACGATATTGGCGAGATGCAGGTCGCCATGGCAGCGCCGCACGAAGCCGCGTTCGGCCCTGAGGTCGAGGCAGTGCCGGGCATCCGCGAGCGCGTCGCCCGCCATCTGCGCGAAGAGGCGCCGCCGGTCCTCCGGCACGACATCGGCCGCGGCGGCCAGCGCGCGGTCAATCTGGTCGACGATGGCCGCGATCCGGTCGTGGCCGGGCTTGCTGCGGTCGACGGGCGCCCGCTTGTGCGCCTTGGCGACGATCCGCGCCAGCCTGTCGAGCAGGTCGTCGTCCAGCGCGCCGCGTTCGCAGATCCGGTCGAGGATCTGCTCCTGGTCGAACCGGGTCATGCGGACCGCCCATTCGACCGGCTCGCCCGATCCGCCGATCCTGAGCGCGCCGTCGGCCTCTCGCGTGATGGCCACCACGTCGCGGTAGATCCGCGGCGCGTTGGGCCTGTTGAGCTCGAATTCGCGCTCGCATACCGCGCGGCGCTTGTCCAGCGTGGAGAAATCCATGTAGGGCAAGGCGACGGCGCGCTTGATCTTGACCGCCTGCTTGCCGGCCAGGAACACCATGGCGCCATGGGTGTCGATCCTGTCCACCTTGCCGGGCGCGGGCCGGTAGCTCGACGGCGTCATGAGAAACGCCTCGACCTCGTCCTGCCTGTCCTGTCCGTCCTGCACCATGTCTTGAGCTGTTCCTGTATCGTATGCATCTATGATGTTGCGGCCATCCTCCACCATGACGGTCGGAACGACCTTGAGCCGTGTCAAGGCCGGAGAGGGCATAACGGACACAATGGGTCTTGTCAGCCAAAGGCTGGGCATGCAAGCGATAGTAGCTTCCGGAAGAAGGACGAGACCATGAAGCCGACACGTACCTGGATCCTGATCGCGGATGGCGCGAGGGGGAAGGTTCTGCTGCACGAGGGCCCCGGTCGCGGGCTCAGGGCGCTCGAAGGGCTCGATTTCAGCGAGGACGTGCCGCCAACGCGCGATATCGACGCCGACCGGCCGGGTCGCTCGTTCGACTCCCATGGCGAGGGCCGCCATGCCATGGAGCCGCCCTCCGACCCGCACCGCCAGCGCAAGGAGGCCTTCGCGCGGCGGCTGGCGGAGGTGCTGGTCCAGGGCTGCCGGCGGAACGATTTCGACCAGCTCGTCGTGGTGGCGCCGCCGTCGGCGCTCGGCGACCTGCGCAACGCGCTCGCACCGGAGGTCAAGGCGCGGGTCAAGGCGGAGCTCCCGAAGGATCTCACGCGCACGGACATGACGGAGCTGCCGCGCCATCTGGAAACGGTGCTGGCGGTCTGATCGCCCCCTTGCGGCAGACGCGCCCCGTCCGCAAGCCCGCCCCGGCAACCCAGGGCTGCAAAACCCATGGGTGCCGGTTCGGGCCTGCGGTGGCCCCGATTCCTCCTGCGCGTCGCCGAAATCCTTAAAATCGCCATATCCTCCCCGGTAAATGACGCGGTGTCTTGCGCATTGCCGACGGCCTGTTCGGATGCTTTTCCAGAGCGGTGCGAGGTTGCTGGCGTTCGGCCGGCAGCCGTGTCATCACAGTTTGGTCCAATTGATTCTCTAACCGCTTAGGTTGATGGCGGTTTTAGCATTCAACACTGTCGGAGCGCCGTTCCGATACGTCGGAGGGGGGTGAAGTTCATGGATCGTCGTGAGTTACTGCAGCTTGCGGCAGGAGCAGCTTTGTGGGCGGGCCTCGTGCCGTCCCGCGCATCCGGTGCCGAGGGGGACAGTTTCCTCGGCGATCCCGAGCAGTTCTCGGAGACCTTCGTGCGCGACCGTGCGCAATCGCTGTCGCAAGAGGCCTATGCCTCTGCCGAGATCGACTTCCCGGACGGATTCGACGGGCTGACCTACGACCAGTACCGCGATATCCGCTTCAAGACGGACATGGCGATCTGGCGGGGCGAGGACCGTGGCTTCACGGTCGATCTCCTCCATGCGGGCGCGTTCTACAAGACGCCGGTCGACATCTTCATCGTCGCCGACGGGCAGGCCTGGCCGGTCCACTATTCCGCGAGCATGTTCGATTTCGGCCCGAGCGTCACCGCGCCGCCGGAAGGCACGGAGCTGCCGTTCTCGGGCTTTCGCCTGCGCCATCCGCTCAACGATACGAATTACTGGGACGAATTCGCCGTTTTTCAGGGCGCGAGCTATTTCAGGGCGGTCGCGGAGAACCAGCGCTACGGGCTGTCCGCGCGCGGACTCGCCATCAAGACGGGATCGCAGGAGGGCGAGGAGTTCCCGGCCTTCCGCTCCTTCTGGATCGAGCGTCCGGAGCCGGGGGCGAAGGCCATCGTCATCCATGCGCTGCTCGACAGCACGAGCACGACCGGCGCCTATCGCTTCACGATCCGCCCGGGCACGGAGACGCTGATCGATGTCGAGCTGACCTTGTTCCCGCGGGTGGAGCTTGCCCATGTGGGGCTCGCGCCGCTGACCAGCATGTATCTGTTCGATGCGGTGAACCGGACCGGCTACGACGATTTCCGCCCGGCCGTGCACGATTCCGGCGGCCTTGCCATGTGGACGGGCACGGGCGAGTGGATTTGGCGCCCGCTGGCCAATCCGGCGACGCTCCAGATCAGTGCCTTCATGGATTCCAATCCGCGCGGTTTCGGCCTGATGCAGCGCAAGCGCGACTTCCAGGACTACCAGGATCTCGAGGCCCATTACGAGCGCCGTCCGAGCGGCTGGGTGGAGCCGGTGGGCAATTGGGGCGCCGGCCATGTCGAGCTGGTGGAGATCCCCACCAAGCGCGAGATCAACGACAATATCGTCGCCTTCTGGCGGCCGCGCGCGCCGCTCCAGCAGGGCAAGCCCTTCTCGCTGACCTACCGCCTGCACTGGTGCGACACGGTGCCCCTGAACGGGCGTGCGGCATGGGTCACCGATACGCGCTCGGGCGCCGATCTCGACCATGACGGGCGCCTGTTCGTGATCGACTATCAGTCCCCCGACCCGCTGCCCGAAACGGTCGTGCCCGAGGTTTCGGCCAGCGCGGGCAAGATCATCAGCGCCGTTGGCCGTGCGAACCCCGAGACCGGCGGCTACCGGGTGAGCATCGAGCTCGACGTCACGGATATCGACATGTCGGAGCTGAGGCTGCGCTTGCTCGACGGCGAAGACGAGCTCGGCGAAACATGGCTCTATCGATGGATCAGATGACCGTCGCCTATGAGTTCGAGGAGGAGTATCCGGCCGATGCGGAGGCCAGCGTGCCGGAGGAGCACCCGCTCGCCATGCCCGTCCAGTCCTTCGACGAGTGGCATGGGCGCGAGGCCGCGGACGCGGCGTCCACACCGCCGTCCGTGATCCGGGCGCGGGCGCTGGTCTTCACGCTCACCCTCGCGCTCACGGTCGTTGCGACCTGGGAAATGATCTCCGTGATCTCCGTATCCGGTGCGACGGCGTTGCAGGTGGTCTTTGCCGGCGTGTTCGCGGTGACCTTCCTGTGGATCGCGCTGCCCTGCGCGAGCGCGCTTCTGGGCTTTGCCTGCATGCTCCGCGACCGGGGCGCCGGCGATACCGTCCCGCAGGACGGGCCGCTCGGGCGCAACGTCCTCATCATGCCGGTCTACAACGAGGACCCGGAGGCGGTCTGCGGCACGCTGGAGCGCATGGGGCGCGAGCTCGCCGAGGCGGGTGCCGGGGCGCAGTTCGACATCTTCATCCTGTCCGACACACGCGACGGCGAGATCGCGGCGCGCGAGGAGGAGAGCTTCGAGCGCCTGCGCGCAGCGCTTCACGGGGCCGTTGCGGTCTATTACCGGCGCCGGGCGGACAACTGGCACCGCAAGGCCGGCAATGTCGCCGATTTCGTCTGCCGCTGGGGCGGGCGCTACGACCACATGGTCGTGCTCGACGCCGACAGCTACATGGCCGCGCCGACGCTCGTGGCGCTGGCGCGCCGGATGGCGTCGGACCCGGCGGCGGGGATCGTCCAGACGGTGCCCATGCTCGCCGGCGGCACGACGCTGTTCGCCCGTATGCAGCAATTCGCGGGGCGCTATTACGGTCCCGTCATCGCCCACGGCCTTGCCGCCTGGCACGGCCGCGACGGCAATTACTGGGGCCACAACGCCATTATCCGCGTGCGGGCCTTCGCCGAGAGCGCCGGCCTGCCGGAGTTGAAGGGCCGCAGGCCGTTCGGCGGCCATGTGCTCAGCCACGATTTCGTCGAGGCCGCGCTCATGCGCCGGGCCGGCTGGGCGGTGATCATGCTGCCCTCGCTCGGCGGCTCCTACGAGCAGTGCCCGCCCTCGCTCATCACGCTTGCCCAGCGCGACCGGCGGTGGGCGCAGGGCAACCTGCAGCACATGAAGATCGTCGGCGCGCGCGGTCTGCACTGGATGAGCCGGCTGCACCTCGTCGTCGGCATCATGTCCTATCTGGCCTCCCCGCTGTGGCTGGCCATGCTGCTCATCGGGCTTCTGCTCTCGATCCAGGCCCGGTTCGCCACGCCGGACTACTTCCCGGACGGCCTGGCCCTGTTCCCGCACTGGCCGGCCTTCGACTACCGGCAGGCGCTTGTCCTGTTCGTCTTCACGATGGGGGTGCTCGTGCTGCCGAAGATTCTCGGCGCGGCCGTGGCGATCATGGATCGCGGCACGTGTGCGCGGTGCGGCGGCGCGGCGGGGATCCTCTTCGGCGTGGTCGCGGAGACGCTCCTCTCCGCGCTTCTTGCCCCGGTCATGATGCTGCTTCAGACGCGCTGGGTGGCGGAGGTCTTCCTCGGGCGGGATTCGGGCTGGAACGCCCAGCAGCGCGGCGACACCGGCGCCTCCATCGTGGCGGTCGCGCGCGCGCACTGGGTCGAGACGGCCTGTGGGGCCGTCATGGCGCTCGTCGCCTGGACGATCTCCACGGGGGTGTTCCTCTGGCTCCTGCCAATCAGCCTGGGGCTCGTGCTGGCGATTGTCCTGTCCTGGGCGACCGCGCACCGCGCTGCCGGCCTCGCTTTTCGCCGCATCCGCCTGTTCCTCATCCCGGAAGAGGTGCGCTGAAGCGCAAAGGTCCCGGCCGGACACGGGCATCGGTCAAGTGCGTTGCTTTCAAGCGGAACCATCGAGCCCATGGTTTGCCGTCTCGGGGCTCTCAGCCCTCGCGGGAGCGAGCGGAGAAACAACAAGCCTTTTATCCCCTTGCCGCTCATGCCCGCGAAGGCGGGCATCCAGACGCAGCGCTGGAAAGCGAGTCAGCCTGACTGTAATCCACCCCAAGCGCCCCCTTATGAGCCGTCGGGTCCGATCGCGGTGCGCGCGAGCGTCACGGTGAGGCCGGCGATCGCGAGGTTGAACAGCGCGAAGCCGAGGAAAACGTCGGCGACATCGAGGCCGGAGGCGAGGAACAGCATGGCGACAAGGGTCGCGAGCGTCATGAACAGCGCGTTGAGCACATTGTTGCTGGCGATCACGCGGGCCCGGCGCTCCGGCTCGCTCAGCGTCTGGACGATGGCATAGAGTGGCACGACGAAGATGCCGCTGGCCATGGCGATGGCCGCGAAATCGGCGAGAATCCGCCAGTGGGCGGGGGAGGCCAGAAGGGTGGGGATATCCATGAGCCCGTCGCCGGATGCGGCCGCGCCCGCTGCCCGCCCGGCAAAGACCAGATCGATGGCGAAAACGGTGATGGCGAGGCCGGCAAACGGCGTGTAGCGGGCGGAGATGTCGCCGTGCAGCAGGCGGTGGCACAGGAGCGATCCGACCGCGATGCCCACGGTGAAGGCCGCGATGAGAAGGTTCGTGACAGTCTCGTCGCCCCCCACGATGAGGCGCGTGAAGGCTGGAAGCTGGGTGAGGAAGATCGCGCCGACCGCCCAGAACCACGATATGGCGACAATGGCCCGGAAGATGACGGGCCTTGCCGCCGCCTCGCGCATCAGCCGCCAGGTGGCCGGCAGGACGGAGACCGGTATGGCGATGCCGGGTGTGCCGGGGGCGGGCGGGATGCGCCGCGCGGCGAGATAGCCGGCGAGCGCGATGGCGACCACGCTTGCCGATACGATTGTGGGGCCCCCGCTCGTGGCGATGAGGAGCCCGCCGAACATGAGGCCGGTGAGGATGGACAGGAAGGTGCCCATCTCCACCAGCGCATTGGCCGCGATGAGGTCGCGCGGGCCGAGGAGCTGCGGGAGGATGCCGTATTTGATCGGCCCGAAGAAGGCCGATTGCGTGCCCATGAGGAAAAGCACGGCGAACTGCCACGCAATGCTCTCCAGCGCGAAGCCGATGGCCGCCAGCGCCATGAGCGCGATCTCGGCCAGCTTCAGCCGGCGGGCGAGCATCGCCTTGTCGTACCGGTCGGCCAGTGCGCCCGCCATGGCGGAGAACAGGAAGAACGGCACGATGAAGACTGTCGTGGCCAGCGTGATGAGCATCGGCGCGTCGATCCCGCGTGTGGCGGCGAGATCGTAGGTGATGAGGATGGCCATCGCGTTGCGGAACGCGTTGTCGTTGAACGCGCCGAGCGCCTGCGCGACGAAGAGCGGCAGGAAACGGCGGGTCGCAAGCAGGCGGAACTGGCTCATGCGCGGTGCCGCCTCCCGGTGGCGGAGGGGGCCGGCGCAGTCTCGTCGCACAAGGCCCTAGCCGTCATTGATATCGCGGTCGAAGGTCTTGACCGATCCGCCCCTCAGGCCGAAGATCCGGCGCATGGCGAGCCAGGCCAGGAGCGAGGCGAGCGCGAAGAACAGGGCGCACAGCGCCAGCGAGCCGGCCAGCCACGCCGCGAGCGGGCCGCCGGCCCACAGGGTGCCGCCAGTGACGAGCGCGCCCGCCGCGAAGCCAAGGAAAATGTAGCCCGAAACGACCGTCTCGAGACCCGCTAGCACCAGCGCCGCGGCAATCCAGACCCACCACAGATCGGCCATCAGCCCCGTCCCTTGAGCATCCTGAAGGCCTCGCCGAACGCTTCGGCGGCGGAGGCCGGCACGATGACCGTCTGCGAGCCCTCGCCGCCGGCGATCGCGGCGATGCTCTCGATCTGCTTCAGCGCCACCTGATACTGTGCCGCCTCAAGCCCGTTCTCCGCAATCGCGGCGGCCACGACGCCCGTCGCATAGGCCTCCGCATCCGCCTGGATGCGGCGCGCCTTGGCGGTCTGCTCGGCGGCATAGAGGTCCGCATCGGCTGCGAGCTCGACGGCGCGCTTGGCGCCCTCCGCCTCGGTCACCTGCGCGCGGCGGGCGCGTTCGGCATTGAGCTGCTGGAGCATGGCCTCGCGCGTGGCGGCGTCGAGATTGACGTCCAGGATCTCCGTGCGGGTCACCTCGATGCCCCAGTCCTCAACGGCGTCCACCAGGGAGGACTTGATGGAGGCGATGAGCTGCGCGCGGTTCGACTGGACCTGGTCGAGCTCCATGCGCCCGATCTCGGAGCGCACGATGCCGGCGACCGTCGTGGAGATCGCGCCGTCCACGTCGCGGATGCGGTAGACCGTCTTCTCCGGCTGGAGGATGCGGTAGAAGACGCTGGTTTCCACCTGCACCAGGACATTGTCGAGGGTGATCGCGTCCTGGCTGGCGGTCGGCAGCTGCCGCTCCAGGATCGAGATCCTGTGGGCGACACGGTCGAGGAACGGGACGATGAGGTTGATTCCCGGACCCAGCACCGACCGCAGCCGGCCGAACCGTTCCACGACGTATTTTTCCGACTGCGGCACGATCCGTACACCCAGAAAGATGCACAGGATGATGAAGGCCGCCAGAAGGATCAGCACCACGCTCGTCTGCTCCACGGGAACTCTCCTCATGCTCATGGACTTGCGGAGGCTATACGTTCTGGCCACTGTAAAGACAACCGCCGGTTTGCGCCGGGGCTCATGGAGGTGTGGGCGAGGGCTTCGAATTTTGCGGCCTGGCGCCGCATCGATACTCATCTCCTTGACGACCCCGCCACGGGCCTGCCCCGATAGGCGGGTACGGTCGCAGACCGCAACGGATGCCTGGATCTGAGGACACGATGCCGATGGATGCGCTCACGCCTGACAAGCTTCGCCAGCACTGCGACCCGGAGGCGCTGGGGTTCAAGACCACGCAAGAGCTTGAGAGCGTCGACGAGCTGGTCGGCCAGGACCGTGCGCTCGGGGCGATCCGTTTCGGCACGGGGATCGACAAGCCGGGCTTCAACCTGTTCCTCCTGGGCTCCAGCGGCACGGGCCGCCACACCGCCATCCGCCGGTTTCTCGACCGGCGCGCCGCGGAGGAGGAGGCGCCCGACGACTGGGTCTATGTCAACAATTTCTCCTTCGCCCACAAGCCGCGCGCCTTGCGGCTGCCGCCGGGCACGGCGGTCCGGTTCCGGGACACCATGGCGGCGCTGATCGACGATCTGCGCACCGCCATTCCGGCCCTGTTCGAATCCGACGACTACCGCAATCGCCGGCGGGCCATCGACGAGGCCTTCGAGGAGCAACAGTCCAGTGCCTTCGAGGACCTGCAGAGGAAGGCGGAGGAGAAGAACATCGCCGTGATGCGCACGCCGATGGGTTTTGCGCTCGCGCCCAAGCGCAATGGCGAGGTGATCAAGCCCGAAGTCTTCAACGCGATGGCGGAGGACGAGCGCAAGGAGATCGAGGAGACGATCCAGGAGCTCCAGAAGGAGCTGGCCGACATCCTCCAGCGCCTGCCGCAGCTTGAGAAGGAGCGGCGCGACAAGCTGCGCGAGCTCAATGCCGAGCTCGCCGAATATGCCGTCGGCAGCTCCATCAAGGACATCGCGGCGCGCTTCGAGGGGCTGGAGGCGATCCAGACGCATCTGGAGGAGGTGCGCGACGATCTCGTCAAGAACGCCAATCTGTTCCTGGAGGCCGCCCAGGAGGAGAACCAGCAGAACCAGCCCTTCCGCAGCTCCGGCACGGGCATGGACGATCCTCGCTTCCGGCGTTATGCGGTCAATGTCGTGGTCGCCAACGGCCATGAGGACGGCGCGAAGGGCGCGCCCATCGTCTTCGAGGACCATCCGACCCTGTTCAACCTGATCGGCCGGGTCGAGCACATCACGCAATACGGCGCGTTGACCACCGATTTCACTCTGATCAAGCCGGGCGCCCTGCACCGGGCCAATGGCGGCTATCTGGTGCTGGATGCGCGCAAGGTGCTGACCGAGCCGCTCTCCTGGGAGGCGCTGAAACGGTGCCTGCGCTCGGGCGCGATCTCGATCACCTCGCCGGGCGAGATGATGAGCCTCGTGAGCACGATCTCGCTGCAGCCCGACGCGATCCCGCTCAAGGTCAAGGTGATCCTGATCGGCGAGCGGATCCTCTATTACATGCTGTCCAATCTCGATCCGGACTTTTCCGACCTGTTCAAGGTGGAGGCGGACTTCAACGAGGATATCGACCGCTCCGAAGAGGCCTGCGGCCTCTATTCCCGGCTGGTCGCCACGATCGTGCAGAACAAGGGGCTGAAGCCCGTGGAGGCCTCCGGCGTGGCGCGCATCATCGAGGAGTCCTCGCGCCTTGCCGACGATGCCGCGAAGCTGTCGGTGCGCACCGGCCCGCTCGCCGACCTGATGAGCGAGGCGGACTACTGGGCGGGCGATGCCGGCCGCGACACGATCGCGGCGGAGGATGTGGCCCGCGCCGTGCGCGAGCGCATAGACCGCGCCAGCCGGCTGCGCGAGCGCGCCCAGGAGGCGATCACGCGCGATATCGTGCTCATCGACACAGACGGCGAGGCGGTCGGCCAGATCAACGGCCTTGCGGTGCTGAGCCTCGGCAATCTGAGCTTCGGCCGGCCGAGCCGGATCACCGCGCGGGTGCGCATGGGGGCGGGCAAGGTGGTCGATATCGAGCGCGAGGTCGAGCTCGGCGGGCCGCTCCATTCCAAGGGCGTGCTGATCCTGTCGAGCGTCCTGTCGTCGCGCTATGCGCTGGAACTGCCGCCGTCGCTGTGGGCGAGCCTCGTCTTCGAGCAGTCCTATGGCGGGGTCGATGGCGACAGCGCCTCCTGCGCGGAGCTCTATGCGCTGCTCTCCGCGCTGTCGGAGGTGCCGATCCGGCAGTCCTTCGCGGTGACGGGCTCGGTCAACCAGTTCGGCGAGGTGCAGGCCATCGGCGGGGTGAACGAGAAGATCGAGGGCTTCTTCGACCTGTGCGTGGCGCGCGGGCTCACCGGAAAGCAGGGCGTGCTGATCCCGAAGGCCAATGTGCAGCATCTGATGCTGCGCGAGGATGTTGTGGACGCGGCCTCGAAGGGGGAGTTTCATATCTACGGTGTGGAGACCGTCGATCAGGGGATCGCGCTGCTCACCGGCCGCGAGGCGGGCGAACGCGACGCGTCGGGCGCGTTCCCGGAGCAGTCGATCAATGCGCTGGTCGAGGCGAAGCTCCAGCATTTCGCCGAGCAGCGCAAGGCGTTCGGGGCAAGGCCCAACGGCGCGGGCGCCGGGGCGGGGAACGGCGCGGGCGCCAACACGACGGATGTGCAGTCATGATCGGACAATCGCGGAAGCGCGGGATCAGGCGCGTGGTGATCGGTTTCGACCCGTCGGGCAATGCCGACGATGTTCTCGAGATGGCGGCGAGCCTCGCCGCGGCGATGCGCGCGGAGATGCGCGGTCTGTTCGTGGAGGAGAGCGCGCTGTTCGATCTGGCCGGGCTGCCCTTCGCCAGGGCCGTCCCGCGCGGCGGGCGGCAGAGCTATCCCATCGACCTGTCGGGCATGGAAACCGCGCTCCGGCGCCAGGCGCAGGCTTGCGAGCGGGCCCTGTCGAGCCACGCCATGCGGGCGCATGTGGCCTGGAGCTTCGGGCGCTCGCGCGGGCGCCTCGGCGAGGAACTCGGGGCGGCCATCACCGGCGGCGATCTTGCCGTCATCAATGCGTCCGGCCCCGGGCTCGAGGCCGGCCGCGAGGCGCTTGCGCTCGCCCGCCGTGCCGCCGAGCGCGGCATGGGCGCGGCCATTGTCGCCCCGCGCCGGCGCCGTGTGTCGGGCCAGGTCGTGGTGCTCGACGATGGCGACGAGGGCGCGCTCCAGGCGCTGGAGCTCGCCGCGCGCATCGCCGCGGAACGCCACGAGCCGCTCGTGGTGATGGTCATGGCGGAGACGGCGGAGGAGGGCGGCCACATCGAGCAGAGGGCGCGCGAGACCCTGCCCGCCGATGCCCGGCCCGTCTTCCGGCACATTGTGGGCCGCGGCGTCTCGGGCGCCGCCCACATGCTGCGCGAGATGGACCCCTCCCTCGTGGTGGCCGATCTTCAGGGCGCCGTCTTCGGCGACGACGAGACGGCGATCCGTCTCATGGGTGCGGCCCGGGCCCCGGTCCTCCTGATCCGCCCCGCCGGCAGCTAGAGCGCTTTCAGGAAAAGTGGAGACCACTTTTGCGGTTCAAGGGGCCGTCGTTCCCGCTCATCGCGGCGGTCCCGGGCCATCATAGAATTGCCGTGCGCCCGTCACCGTGCTGAAGAAATCTCCCGGTAGGCTGCTTTCCATGCTGGCGGGGCAATCGGGACGGCATGGCGGATCGCTGCGGACCGCGCCGTTCCCACGTGATTTCTTGAAGAGGAGCGCCTGTCATGACCCGCACCAACGTTCTTTTCCTGTGCGATGACAATGCGGCGCGCAGCCTGATGGCGGAGGCCTATCTCAATCATGCGGGCCGCACGCAGTACCGGGCCTGGAGTGCCGGGTTCGAGCCGCAGGAGGCGGCCGATCCCGCGATCCTGTCCCTTCTGGCGGATGCCGGCATCCGCGCCGGCGGGCTGCACCCGAAGGCCCTGGCGGTGTTCGCCGCGGCCGATGCGCCGCGCATGGACCTCGTGGTGTCGCTGTGCGCACGCGAGGCGCCCGGGCGCGGCGTGCTTCCCGGATCGCCCGAGGCGGTCCGCTGGCCGGTCGGCGATCCCGCGCTGTCGGCGGGGCTCGGCGGCGGCGAGCGCGGGGCGCTCATTGACCTGTTCGCCGAGATCCGCCAGTTGGTCGACGGCTTCCTGGTGCGCTCCCATGCCGATGTGGTCGCGTTCCCGGCGATGCCGGTCTCCTCGCCCTTTTCCGACAGGATTGCCGAAAGCGCCTGATCCGGGCGCGTCCGGCCGCTGAATCCGCCGGGCCACCCGTTGCACCGGGGCTTCGCGGGATTCTCCCCGGGGCAGATGTCTCCGGGGAGGCCCCGGGGTCCGGGATGTGACGGGTGGCTTGTCGGAGCGCTTTCGGGAAAGGTGGACGCCGCGTGTTCCGGTTGGAAAATGCGGCAATGGAAATGCACTCTAGCGCAAGGTGCGTCTAATTGGACGCACATAAGTTGCGCGAACTTTTTGATCTAGCGCCAGTTCAGGACGGCGGTCACGAAGCCCTGGGCGTCGCCCATGAACTCCTCCATGAGCGTGAAATAGGTCGGATAGGGCGCATCGACGGTGCCGGCGATCTCGTCGTCCTCGAAGCGCAGGTCGGCCTTGTGCTTCTGGGCGATGTGCCGCATCCGGCCGTTCTCGCGCAGGCAGATCATGTAGATCGTGTTGATGCCGCGATTGCGGGCGGCGACGATTGTGCGGTGCATCAATTCCGTGCCGAGACCGGAATCCTGGAACGGGGTCTCCACGGAGAAGGCGGCCTCGGCCTGCAGCGGCCAGCTTTCCAGCACGGGCCGCAGCTCGGCGGCAGCGCGCAGGATGCCGTCGACGAAGCAGCCATGGATCACCGAATTCAGCCGGCAGGCGGTGTCGGCATAGTCGTCGATGAAGCCGTCGCTCACCGCGCCGCCGAAGCGCAGCCGCCGGCTTTCGGGATCGAGCCGCTTCAGGTGCTCGCGGAACAGCTCGACGTCGCCCGGCCAGAGCTTCCGGATCAGGGCCTTGTCGAAGAATGCGTCCTTGTCGTGGATCGCCATGGGGAGCCTCGCTTGGTACGGGTACATGGCCGGTCGCCTCCTCCCCACAGATTCGTTCGTCAACCGGCCGAAACTCATTTCGCGCCCGATAGATCGTACTGCGGCGCACAAAATTCAAGTCCTAAATGTGCACTGCACAATATTTCCGCCCTTGCCTGGCAGACGGGCAACACTGCCAGCTTGCCGCGTCCGGAGCGGCCCGCTAGGGTCGGGCCATAAGCAACAAGAAGGCGGCTTCCCGCATGGGCGCGGAGGCGGTTCATCAAGGGCAGGGACGCGAGGATCATGGTGAAGGAAATCGGGCATTTCATCGCCGGCAAGCACGTGGCCGGCGCGAGCGGCCGTTTCGGCGACGTCTACAATCCCAATACGGGCGAGGTTCAGGCCAAGGTGGCGCTGGCCACCGCCGACGAGGTGGCCGCGGCGGTCGCCAATGCCCGCGAGGCGCAGGTCGACTGGGCGGCGCGCAACCCGCAGGCGCGCGCCCGGGTGATGTTCAGGTTCCTCGAGCTCGCCACGAAGGAGAAGGACCGGCTGGCGGAGATGCTGTCGCTCGAGCACGGCAAGACCGTGCCCGACGCCCATGGCGACGTCCAGCGCGGGCTGGAGGTCGTGGAGTTCGCCTGCGGCATCCCGCACCTGCTGAAGGGCGAGTTCACCGAAGGCGCGGGGCCCGGCATCGACATGTATTCCATGCGCCAGCCGCTGGGCGTGGTCGCCGGCATCACGCCGTTCAACTTCCCCGCCATGATCCCCATGTGGATGTTCGGCCCGGCGATCGCCTGCGGCAACGCCTTCATCCTGAAGCCGTCGGAGCGCGACCCGTCGGTGCCCATGCGGCTCGCCGAGCTCATGATCGAGGCCGGGCTGCCGGACGGCATCCTCAATGTGGTGAATGGTGACAAGGAGGCGGTCGACGCCGTCCTCACCCATCCCGACATCATGGCCGTGGGCTTCGTGGGCTCGTCGGCCATCGCGGAATATGTCTATTCGACGGGCACCGCGCACGGCAAGCGCGTGCAGTGCTTCGGCGGGGCGAAGAACCACATGATCGTCATGCCGGATGCCGACATGGACCAGGCGGTCAACGCGCTGATCGGGGCGGGCTACGGATCGGCCGGCGAGCGCTGCATGGCCGTCTCCGTCGCCGTGCCGGTCGGCGAGAAGACGGCGGACGCGCTGGTGGAGAAGCTCATTCCGCGCGTGGAGGGCCTGAAGGTCGGCCTGTCGACCGATCACGAGGCCGATTTCGGCCCGATGGTGACGCGCCAGCAGGTGGAGAAGGTGAAGGGGTATGTCGATCTGGGCGTCCAGGAGGGCGCCGATCTGAGGGTCGACGGGCGTGGCTTCCAGATGCAGGGCTATGAGGACGGCTTCTTCATGGGCGGCTGCCTGTTCGACAATGTCACGCCCGACATGCGCATCTACAAGGAGGAGATCTTCGGGCCCGTGCTCTCCGTCGTGCGCGCGCACGACTACGACGAGGCGCTGCGCCTGCCCTCCGACCACGACTATGGCAATGGCGTCGCGATCTTCACCCGCGACGGGGACGCGGCGCGGGAATTCGCCTCGCGGGTCAATGTCGGCATGGTCGGCATCAATGTGCCGATCCCGGTGCCGCTCGCCTATCACACATTCGGCGGCTGGAAGCGGTCGGGCTTCGGGGACCTGAACCAGCACGGTCCCGATTCGATCCGGTTCTACACCAAGACCAAGACGGTCACCTCGCGCTGGCCCTCCGGCGTGAAGGAGGGTGCGGAGTTCGTGATCCCGACCATGTCGTGACCGGTGCCGGTTGGCCAGCCGTGCCGCGGCTGCGACGTCAACGACGTCTGAACGTCGATCGCGCCTGGCGCCTCAAGACCGATCGCCGATCGCGTCAAGCGCGTCCATGAGGGTGGCGAGCGGGGCGGTCATCGCCGCCTCGGCGCGGCGTATGGCATAGGTCCGGACCTCGTGGAGAGGGTCCGGCAGAGGGGTTGGAGCCAGAGCGGAGGCGTGTGCGCTCGCCCGCACCGCCCGGTCCGGCAGGATGGCGATGCCGAGGCCGGAGGCGACGCAGGCGAGAATGCCGTCGAGCGTGCCCATCTCCACGATCTTCACCGGGGCGCGGCCCGTCATGCGCAGCCATTGCTCGGCGAGCGCGCGATAGGCGCAGCCCTGTCGGAAGGCGAGCAGCGGCGCTCCGGCCGCCCCCGCCGTACGGCCGCGGGGCCCGACCAGCACCATGCGTTCCCGGAATGCCTCGACGCTGGCAAGCCCGGTCCGGCCGTCCGGGCATCCCGCGACGAAGCCCACATCGATGTCGCCTGCCGACACGGCAGCGATCAGTTCGTCCGTCGTGCCGGTGGCGAGCGAGAGCGGCGCGTCCGGGCAGCGCTGGTGGAGCATGGCGAGGAGCGGCGGCAGGCGCACCGCCGCCGTGGTCTCCATGGCGCCGAGGCGCAGGGGCGCAGCCAGTCCCGCGGCGTCCCGCACGGCGGCGACCGCCTGGTCCAGCCGGGCCGCGGCGGCGCGGGCATGGGCAATGAGGGCTTCTCCCGCAGGCGTCAGCACGGCGCCGCGCCGGCTGCGCTCGAACAGGGACGCGCCGAGCTCGCGCTCGAGCGCGCGGACATGCTGGGTGACGTTCGACTGCACGCAATGGAGCGCCCGCGCCGCGCCGGTGAAGCTGCCGGTTTCCGCCACGGCGAGGAAGGCATTGAGGAGACGGGTGTCCAGCGGAAGGCGAAGCATGGCCGATCCATCACTAGAGAAGATGATTATGGCTATAATTAATTATTTTTCCTGAATTTGAAACGCCGGTAGGCTCCCGTCACGATCAGGGACGGGGACACAGCCCCGACACGGGAGAACGACCATGTTTGCAACGCCGCTGACCGATCTCCTCGGTATCGAGCATCCGATCCTGCTCGCGCCCATGGCCGCGATCTCAGGCGCGCGGCTGGCGAAGGCCGTGTCGGAGGCCGGCGGGCTTGGCCTTCTGGGCGGCGGCTATTGCCGGCCCGACTGGGTCGCCCGGGAGCTCGACGACTGCGACCGGATCGGCGGCGCCCGGGTCGGGATCGGTTTCATCACCTGGGCGCTGGCGGAGCGTCCGGAGGTGCTCGACATGGCGCTGGAGCACGATCTGGCGGCGGTCATGCTGTCCTTCGGCGATCCCGCGCCCTTCATCGGGACAATCAAGGACCGCGGTCTGCCCGTCATCTGCCAGGTGCAGGGCGTGGGCGAGGCGCGCGCGGCGGCCCGGGCCGGGGCCGACATCATCGTCGCGCAGGGCCAGGAGGCCGGCGGCCACGGGCTCGACCGGCGCTCCACCATGGCGCTCGTGCCGGCGGTCGCGGACGCCGTGTCGCCCCTGCCGGTGGCGGCGGCCGGCGGCATCGCCGACGGGCGCGGGCTCGCCGCTGCCCTTGCGCTCGGCGCCGGCGGCGTCCTCGTCGGCACGCGCTTCTATGCGGCGGAGGAGGCGGTCGGTCCGCATACGCTGAAGGAACGCCTCACGGCGGCATGCGGCGACGAGACCGTCCGCAACACGGTGATCGACATGGTGCGCGGCCCCGCCTGGCCCGAAGGCTATACCGGCCGGTCGCTCGGCAACGCCTTCACCGACCGCTGGCACGGCCGCGAGGCGGCGCTTGCCGAACGCGTGGAGGAGGAGAGCCGGCGCTACAGGGAGGCCGACGCGGCGGAGGATTACGACTACAAGGTCGTCTGGGCGGGCGAGGGCGTCGACATGATCGCGGATATCGTCCCGGCCGGCGAGATCGTGCGGCTTATGGTGGAGGGAGCCGCCGGCGCGCTTGGCGCGGTCTCGGGGAGCGTGCGCGGCGAATGAGGCGGTTTCCGTGCGGGCCGCACTCTGCTAACAAGTCGGCCTTGTTCGCGCGCCCTTCCGGGATCACTCGCTTTCAAGGCCCATGCGCCAGACCGTTCTGCAATCCTATCGTGCCCGCGTGGAGGCGGGAGAGCTCGCCGCCGATCCGGGCCAGGCCCGCGTCGCCGAGGCGCTCGACCGGCTGGCCGGCGAGGGCGTTACGCATGCGGCGCTCGAAGCCTCCAGCCATGGCCTCGACCAGCGGCGGCTCGACGGCGTGCGCATCGAAGCGGCGGGGTTCACCAATCTCGGCCGCGACCACATGGACTATCATCCGACGGTCGAAGCCTATCTCGCTGCCAAGCTGCGTCTCTTCAAAGAAATCCTGCCGCCCGACGGCACCGCCGTGATCGACATGGACGGCGCCCATGCCGCAGCCGTTCTCGTCGCCGCCAAGGCCCGCCGCCAGACGCTCATCCGTATCGGCCGCACGGGGACCGAGCTGCGCCTGCGCGAACTGGTGCCGGACGGCTTCGCCCAGCGCATGCGCGTCAACGCGTTCGGCCGCGAGCGCGAGATTCTGCTGCCGCTTGCCGGCACCTTTCAGGCGTCGAACGCACTGGTCGCCGCCGGCCTCGCCATCGGCGCCGGCATCGACGTTCACACCGCGCTCGATGCGCTTGCCGGGCTCGAGGGCGCGCCCGGCCGGCTCGAACTCGTCGGCAGCAAGGCGAACGGCGCGCTTGTCTTCGTCGACTACGCCCACAAACCGGACGCGCTGGCGAGC
>ENA-ORCW01000154-ORCW01000154.1-marine-metagenome-genome-assembly--contig:-NODE-154-length-80422-cov-5.228303_pt1 | contig 80422 bp, 65 predicted proteins | sample MGYA00237784_ERZ508517 | MGnify/ENA primary metagenome ERZ508517 (study PRJEB26187, sample SAMN06268979) | marine metagenome | isolation source: Tt ae E1 feedstock associated aerobic enrichment on...
AGCCTCGTCGACGGCTCGCGTGACGCGGCGGGCATCGCGGCCGCGCTCGCCGAGGCCTACGAGGCGCCGCTCGCGCAGATCACAGCGGAGGTGGAGGCCTTCGTCGACGAGATCCTCGCGCTCGGGCTCGTCGCACGAGGTCCGGCGGCGCTGCTGAGCTCGCGGTGGGACGATGCGCTGACCCGTGACGGCGAGATGCTCGCGATGCGCGGGGGAGAGGTGGTGCTGCTCACCCCGCTCGCCGCCGAGACGATGCGCCTGGCCCGGCACGGGATCTCACGCGCCGACCTCGCAGATGCGCTCGCCGAGAACTTCGGCGCGCCCGAGAGGTCGACGCCGATGGCCGCGCTCGACGCGGTGATCGCGCCGCTGCGCGAGCACGGGCTGATGGTCGACGGCCCGATCATGGAGTCGTCCGCGCCGAGCCCCGCGGCCTGGAGGGCTCGCAATGTCCGCCCGTGCCAGCGGCGCGGAATGGCATCGACGGCGACATGCAGATTGGCGCCGACCGCCCGGTAGGTTCCAAGCAGCGACAGGGCGACGAGGAGGAACTGCGCCAGTTCCTCCGGCCAGGGCAATGCGGCATGGAAGAAATATCGCATCGCCACCTGAAGGACCATGACGGCGATGATGACGGCGAGTGCCGAGATCAGCACCGCGTCGACCGCCCGGTCGAGGCATGAGAGGATGCGTTTCATGGGTGCGGTGTCTCCGGATGGGGCATCCCGGGCGGACAGGCCCGGGGATGCCGTCGCGTTGGCGGTCCGGAAGACCTACTGTACCGCAGCCTTCGACGCCTCTCTCATGCGGTCTATCTCGTCATAGACGGCCGCCACGAAATCCGCGTCGAGCTCGCTTTCGAGATAGGTGCGGATCGGCTCCTTCACGGCGTCGCGGAAGGTCGCGACCTCGTCCGGCGTGGGGAAATGGATCTCCATGCCCTTCTCGCGCAGTGCATCGATGGCGCTCACCCGCGCCTGATAGTTGCGCTCGCCATATTCCGTCTCGGCCGCCATCTGCGCCCCGGTCATGACGACCTCGCGCAACTCCACCGGCAGGCTCTGGAAGAAGGCCTCGTTCATGACCATCGTGTTGAGGCCGAGCTGGTGATTGTCGACGATGAGGTATTTCTGAACCTGGTAGAAGGAATAGTCGAGGATCACGCCCGTCGGGTTCTCCTGGCCGTCCACGACGCCCGTCTGCATGGCGCCATAGAGCTCCTCCCACGGGACCGGCGTCGGCGAGCCGCCCATCGCCTTCACCATCTCCAGCGACATCGGGCTCGGCGGCACGCGCATGCGCAGGCCCTCCATGTCCGCGGCCGACTTGATCGGGTGCTTGTTGTTGGTGAAGTTGCGGAACCCGTAGGATGCCGCCGACAGGAGCCGCAGGCCCGAGTCGGCCGCCATCTCCTCGCGGACCTTCATGAAGAAGTCGCCCGAGACGAAGGCCATGCCTTCCAGATCGTTACCGAACAGATAGGGCGTGGCGAGGATCATCATGGGCTTGTAGAAACGCGAGAGCGTCTGCTCGTCGCCATGGGCCACCTGGATCGCGCCCACCTTGGTCTGCTCGAGCGCGTCCACCATCGAGCCAAGCTGGCCCGCCGGCGAGATCTCGACGTCGATGCGGCCGGCGCTCGCGCCCTCCACATAGGCCTCGAAGACCTGCCAGCCCTTGTGCAGCGCGCTGTCGGCCGCCTCGCCATGGCTTGCCCGGATAGTGAAGTCCGCGGCCTGGGCGCCCGCTCCCGGCAGTGCGATGCCGAGTGCGAGCACGCCGGCAATGAAGATGCTTCTCCCGAATGTCGTCATCGTTCTCTCCCTCCTCGATCAGTGATCGCGTCACAGGACGCCGTACTTCTCGTAAACTTCCCCCAGTGTCAGTCCGCGCCTGAGTTCCTCGCGCGTCTTGTCCTCGCCCTCGATCTTCGCGCGTGCGGCGCTCACCGCTTCTTCCGCGACGTCGGACGGAATGACCACCACGCCATCGACATCCGCGAAGATCAGGTCGCCCGGCTCGACACGCGCGCCGCCGCATTCGATGGGGATATCGCGGGCCATCATCTTGCCGCGCCCCTTGGAATCGAGCGGTCCGATGCCGCCATGGACGACCGGGAAATCGAGCGCGCGCACCTGCCGCACATCGCGCACGAGGCCGTCGGTCACGCAGCCCGTCGCGCCGCGGGCCAGCGCCGCCGTGGTGAGCAGCTCGCCCCACGGCGCGATCCGCGTGGTCGGACCGCCGCACCCCAGGACGACGATGTCGTCCGTCCCGAGATCGTCGATCAGCGCGATCTCGACCTCGTAGGGGTTCTCGCCGTCTGCCACCGCATAGGTGTTCATGAACAGTCCGGTCCGCGCCCGGCCGAACAGGACGTGATCGTCGTCGAGCGGGCGCATGAAGGGCAGCATTGCCTGGTCGCGGTAGCCCAGCCCGTCCAGAACGTCGGAAATGACCGAGCTGTAGAGGATTGTCTTCAGGGTCTCGAAATCGAACGCAGTGCTGGCCATGCCCGCCCTATCCCGTCTCACATGTGGTTCCGTTGCCCCGTATGGCCTGCTGTTGCCGACCGTACGAGGCAGCTTATCTGCCGATTTTTCTTTTGATCCGGACGATCTCGACTGACAAATTCTGAACAAGCACGGCTGTTGACGGAAAATCCGTCAAATCCTCCAGAAAAATAGCCAGGAAAACCGCCTGATCTTGATTAATTTCTTGATTCAGGACACCAGAACCGGTTTTCCTTGTAAAGGAACCGGGGTTTCGCAGCATGGAACAATGGTGACAGGCCGGCGACGAGGCCGCCGCCGGGGACCGGGAGGGAGAGCAGAGCATGACGGCAGCACCGAATGCCAACCAGTATGTCGTGGGGCCCGTCTATCGGGCGCTGAAGGTCCTGAGCTTTGTCGGCGAACAGGGCCACGACATATCGCTGACCGAGGTCGCCACCGCCCTCGACATTCCCAAGACGACGGCATTCCGCTATCTGCAGACGCTCGCCGCCTCCGATTTCCTCGACTACGATCTCGACCATGACCGCTATCGCGTCGGCATGCGGTTCCGCAACCTCGCGCGCACCGACCGGAGCATGCAGCGCCTGCGCGAGAGCGCGCTGCCCTTCATGAAGGGGCTGAGCGCGCGCTTCAACGAGACCATCAATCTCGCCATCCTCTCCGATCACCGGATCGTCTATATCGACATCGTCGAATCGCGCCGCACATTGCGCATGGAAGCCCGTATTGGCAGCCGCCATCCGCTGCATTCGACCGCGCTCGGCAAGGCGTTCCTCGCCTTCATGGCACCGCAGGCGCGCGAGGCGGAGCTCGCCGGCGCATTGCAGGAGCGCACCTACCGGACGATCACGGAGGCGGACCGGCTGCGCCTCGAACTGGAGACGGTCAGGCGCGACGGCCACGCGCTCGATATCGGCGAGAACGAGGAGGACGCCGTATGCATCGGCGTGCCCATATTGTGCGATCGCGACGAACCGCTCGCAGCGCTCAGCCTGTCAGCCCCCGAACGGCGGTTCACCGGCGACCTGCGCCAGGAGGCCATCGAGGCGCTCAAGGAGGCCGCCCGCGGGATCTCGCACGCGCTCCTCGTGCCCGTCGCGGACTATCACGGCCCGCTCTCCGACTGAGCCCCGCCCCTTCCGGGCCCGGACGTCACCCGGATTTCGGCAGGATACGGCCCGGATTCATCGTTCCGGCGGGGTCGAAGGCCGTCTTGATCCGCTCCAGCATGTCGCGGTGAAGGGGCGAGATGCGGTCGAGGAAGGCCGCACGCTTCGACAGGCCGATCCCGTGCTCGGCGCTGATCGAGCCCGAAAAGCTGTCCGTCACGGCGAAGATCTCCTCCTCGCACTGGCGGATCAGCGCCACCGTCTCCGCCTCGTCGAGGTCCCTGGGCGGCAGGACGTTGTAGTGGATATTGCCGTCGCCCACATGGCCATAGGCAAGCAGCTCCGAGCCCGGGGTGAGCGCACCGAGCCGGCGGTCCGTCTCCGCGATGAAATCGGGGATGGCCGAGATCGGCACGGAGATATCGGTGCGCAGATGGCGGCCATGGCGGGCCTGCGCCTCGATCATGCCCTCGCGCAGGCGCCAGAAATCGGCCGCCTGGGCCGAGCTCGCCGCGAGCGCGCCATCGGCGATCCGCCCCGTCTCCAGCATCTCGCCCAGAAAGCCCTCGAAGAGCCCCTTCAGGTCGACCGCCCCGCAGGCCGAGGCCTCCATCAGGGCATAGGCCGGCGCGTCCGTCGCGAACGGCGCGCGCAGCCCCGGCATGGCGTCCAGGGCGAGCGCGATGCCCCTTTGCGGGATCAGCTCGAAGGCCGACAGGAGATCGCTGAGCCCGCGCCGCGCGGTGGCGTAGAGCGCCATGGCGGCGGCGACGCTATCGACGGCGACCAGTGCCGTCTCCACCTGCGTCGGCCGCGGGAAGAGCTTCAGGGCGACGGCGGTGACAAGGCCGAGCGTGCCCTCCGCGCCGATGAAGAGCTGCTTCAGGTCGTAGCCGACATTGTTCTTGCGCAAGACCTTCAGCCCGTCCCAGATCCGCCCGTCGGGCAGCACGACCTCCAGCCCCAGAACGAGGTCGCGCATCATGCCGTAGCGCAGCACATTGAGGCCGCCCGCATTGGTGGAGGCGTTGCCGCCGATCTGGCAGCTCCCCTGCGCGCCGAGCGCCAGCGGGAAATAGAGGTCGGCCTCCCGCGCGGCCTCCTGCACCTGTTCGAGGATGCAGCCGGCCTCCACGACCATGCTGAAATTCTGCGGATCGAGTGCGCGGACGCGGGTCATCCGCTCAAGGCTCACCACCACCTCGTCGCCCGCCATGGAGGGCGTCGCCCCGCCGACGAGGCCGGTATGGCCGCCATGGGGGACGACCGACAGGCCGAGCTCGGCGCAGCGGCGGACGATTCCGGCGGCCTCCGTGACGCTTCCCGGCCGCAGGACCGTTGCCGGAGCGCCCGCATAATCGCCCGACCAGTCGCGGCAATAGCGCGGGTCTGTCCCGGGCGGCGAGGCGGGAAGCACTGCCGGGTCGAGCCCGCCGATCAGGGTCTCAAGGGCGCTCGGCGCACGTGTCATCGGCATCGGTCCTCATCTCTCGCCGCACGCGGAATTGCCCGCGGCAGGCAAAGCAAACCAAGGCCGCCCGCCGGTGTAAAGAAACGCCGTTTTCGCGGGGTGGAACAAACGCGCCGCCAGGGAGGGGCCCCGGGGGCTTCCACTCAACCCATATCGTCCCAGCCCGGCTGCTCCTTCAGGAAGCGGCGCAATGCGAGAAGCTTTCGGTCGCGCGCCCGGAAGAGCTCCTCGGGGCTCGCATCGCCATAGTCGTAGAACCCCGCACCGGCCCGCACGCCGGTCCGGCCCCGGGCGATCTCCGCCTCGATCACGGGGCTCTTTCCCGTCGGCACGGGCGGACGGTAGCTGCCGGCGGCAAGCCCGCGGCGGACCATGTCGAGCCCGGTGAAGTCCATCTTGCGCATGTGCCCCATGACGAGCAGCCGCTCGGCAAGCCCGTGGCGGATGGCGAAATCGACGTCGCGCGGGCTCGCCCAGCCTTCCTCCACGATGCGCAGGATCTCCAGATTGAGCGCGGCCTGGAGGCGGTTGGCCACATAGCCCGGCACCATCTGCGCGAAGACGAGCGGCGCCTTTCCGGCCCGCCGGTAGAAATCGGCCAGCCCCTCGATCAGCCCCGGGCGGCATCCGGGACCGGGAACGAGGTCGACGAGATCGATGAGATAGGGCGGCGTGTACCAGTGCGTGACGACCGAGGTTCCGGCCCGCGCCTCGGGCATCAGCGGAAAGACGTCGAGATAGGAGGTGTTGCTCGCAAAGACCGCGCTGTCAGGCGCGAGGCCATCGAGCTTTTCGAACAGCACGCGCTTGGCGTCCGCATCCTCGATGATCGCCTCGATGACCAGATCGGCGTCGCCGACGGTCTCCGCAAGGTCGGGGGTGAGATGGATACGGCCATGGATCACGCCGGGATCGGCCGTCTCCCCGCCATCCTCGATCAGGGTCCGCAGCGCCCCGTCGATCAGCTCGCGCGCGCCGTCCAGCACCGCCCGGTCGACATCGAACAACCGCACCTCGCAGCCGGCCAGCGCATGGACCAGCGCCAGCGCGTGACCCATCGTCCCCGCTCCCAGAATGGCCACCCGGCCGATTGCCAGACCGTTCTCATCACCTGTCATGTGCTCTCCCTTTCCTCGATGCGGGATGCCGGACGCCGGCCGCTCCCTCCCCTGGCGATCCGTGCGGCCGGCAAGGCGCGCCAGAATCTGCTAAGACCGATTTCCAAATGATGTCCGGAAGGATACCGTCCGGCCGGGCGTAGTGTCCGCACATCCTACCGAAACGCACGACCGAAAGGGAGGCGCCGCATGGCCGGCAAGACGGTCGCGTCCTGCGCGGCCGCCGATATCGAAACGCCCGCCCCGGCCTGTCGGCCGGGCTGCCATGGAGGAATAGAGGAAACGCAATGGAGGACACAGTGACTATCGCGAAGAGGAAACGCGCCGCCGGCGCGGTCCGCCCGGTCCCGGGTCTCCGGCTCCGCCACAAGACGCGGGGGTGAGCGGACCATGCCGAAGATGCCGGATTTCCTGGAAACGCATGTCTCCGTCGTCCAGAAATGGGAGTGCGATTCCAACGACCATCTGAATATCCAGTTCTTTCACCAGCGCTTCCGGGAGGCGGGCCACCATTTCCGCCTGCTGCACGGGCTGAGGAGTCCGGCGCTGCGCCGGGCGCATACGCGCTTCCACCGCGAGCTGCTGCTGGACGACAGGGGCCATGTCCGAACGCTGCCGGTACGCGACGGCAGGGGCGCGGTCTTCCTGCTCCACGAGCTCATCCGCAGCGAGGACGGCGTCCTGTCGAGCACCAGCCTGGAGCCCCTGCCCGACGCGCCGGCCGATCTCGCGGCAGCGCCCGCCGAAGAGTTCGGGCACGCCCTGCCGCGCGGCCTGCCCGAGGGGCCGGCGGAGCGGCTCGGCGACGCCGCCGCGCTCGTCGCGGACGGGCGCGCCCTGACCTCCTGCGTCACGGTGGCCGAGCCGTCGCATCTCGACCATGCGGGGCATTTGCGGGCCGAACGGGTCGTCGGCTCGTTCGCCTGCGGCGGTCAGTCGAGCTGGTCGCTGATCGGAGCCACCTCCGAGGCGCTGCGCGAACGCGGCCTCGGCCGGGTCGCGCTGGAGCTGAAGCTCGCCATCCTGGCCGATCCCCGCCCCGGCACCGTCCTGAGGCAGACGACCGGCTGCCTGTCCTTCGGCACCAAGACCCTTCATTTCGGCCATCAGATCGAGGATGCGGTCACCGGCCGGCTCCATGCCACGGGCCGGGTGATCGGCGTTCTGCTCGACCATGCCACCCGCCGGTCCGTGACGATCCCGCCGGAGCTGACGGGCAATGCGAGGCTCGTGCCGGAAGGCTGACCGCACCGGACGGATTGCCGCGTCAGGCGGCATCCGTCTCCGTGCTGACGACGAGGGGCAGGCGCAGCGTGAAGGTCGAGCCGACGCCCTGGCGCGAGCTCAGCTCCAGCGTCCCGCCCAGAAGCCGCGCGAGCCGGCTCGACACATTGAGCCCCAACCCGGTGCCGGGAATGCCGGAGGCGGCCTTGGAGCGGAAGAACCGGCCGAAGACCAGCCCCAGCTCGTCCTCGCCGATGCCGATGCCGTTGTCGTGCACGGAGATCGCGACGCGGTCCTGCTCGACACGGGCGACGACGCCCACGGGCTCGCTCTCCGGCGAGTACTTGACCGCGTTGGACAGGAGGTTCGCGAGGATCTGCTCCAGCAGCACCGGGTCGGTGACGAGGCCGCGCGGCAGGTCGGCGGCCAGCCTGAGGTCCACCTGACGCTCCGGGGTGAGCTCCCCTTGCCTGGCCGCAACGCTGCGGATCGCCGCGGCCACGTCGCAAGGTTCCTTGCGGGGCTCCGGCTCCCCGTCGTCGAGGCGCATGCCCTCCAGCGTCGTCTCGATGAGCCGGGCGAGCCCGCCGACCGCCTCGCGCACCCGGCCGGCGCGCCGCGCGATCTCGTCGGCCGGCATGGCCTCGCCCTGGCGCAATATGCGCTGCATGGAGGAGTCGATCACGGCGAGCGGGGTGCGGAACTGGTGGGAGACCAGATCGACGAAGCTGCGATAGGCCTCGCGCATGTCCTGCTCGCGGCGCAGCGCCTGCTGTGTCCTGTATCCGGTCAGGAGCGCGCGCACCATGATCAGGCAGATGATCGCGCCGAGCACGAGGATCGCCACGATCGACACGATGACCTGCGTGACCGCCGCGTTGATCGCGTCGCGCCGCGCGCCCGTCGCGTCCCATTGCCTGACCATGGACCGGTTCGCGGCGCGCCCGAGATCGGCGACGAGAGGCCGGAGCACCTCATGGACACGGACCGCCGGCCTCCGGTCGCCCTGCTTCAGGTCCCGGAGCGCATCCTCGAGCCCGCGCACGGCCGCCTCGTGCGCCGACAGCGGCCGGGCGAATCCGAGCTCCTCCATGTAGCGCGCCTGAGGGCCCTGCGACAGGAGGGTCAGGCGGCTGAGCAGGATGTCGTAGCGCAGCGCGATGTCGGCATCGCCCGGCACCGCCCCGACCCTGCGCGCGACCGCGTTGTCGAGCAGGAGGGCGGCCGAATGGGCCTGTGCGATGGCCCACAGCATGTTGTCGGCGATGCTGCGGCGCGTCTCCGCCTCGGTCTCCCACAGCCGCACAAGCGCGAAGCCGAGGAGGACGGCGAAGGCGAGGATCGCGCCGCCCGCCAGCACGTAGCCGGCCAGCGTCTTGCGGTCGGTCCTCATCGGACCTGCAGGCTGTCGAGCTGCCACACCCAGCGATAATCGTAGCGGATGTCCTGCAGCTCGGCTCTCCGGTCGCGCGGATAGACGATCCAGAGCGGCCCCTTGTCGCGCGCGGTGAGGCGCCGGCCGTTCATCGTCATGGCGACGAGCACGTCGAAACGCTCGAAATCGCTCATCGGAATGTCGATGACATAGTCGTTCAGGGCATGCGCGGTCACCGTCTCGCCCTCAGCGCCGACGCGGGCGAGCAGGTCGCGCATCAAGAAACCCTCGAAATGCTGGACACCGTCGGTGACCGATGTGTGCGTATCGAGCGAATGCCGGGGAAGTGCCAGCAGCATCCCCCGGTCGAAGACGGCCTCGTCCCCCTCATTGGTATTCGTGATCGCGCCGCCGACGGTGAGGATCGGATCCCCGGACGGCGCGGGAAGCCCCTCCCCGGCGCTTGCGCTTTCGCCCGCCACCGCGAGCGCGGGCACAAGCGCGAACGCGCCGCCGATCAGTCCCCGCCGCGAAATGCGCCCGCAATGCCGCATCGATCCCCCAGCCGCAACCATTGTCCCCATATCGGAGAACAGCAAACGGGATCGGCTTTGTCCATAGCGCGGCCTCTCCGGGCGACGAGGGAAGACCGGCCGCTCCCAAGCCGGGAGGCCGGTCTCCCGCGCGTCAGCGGACCTCGATCATGGCGCGGCTCAACACCTTCGGCCCGGCAAGATCGAGCAGCCGGACCTCGTAGAAGCCGGGCTTGTCGGGCATGGTGAAGGACAGCGGCGGCCCGTCGCCGGCCGCCTTGGCCTCGATCCAGGTAAAATCCGCCTGGTTGCTCTCGGCGAGCGCGACACGCTGGCGACCGCTCGTGGAGGACGACGTCCACGAAACCTCGACCGTCTCGCCGGGCGCGGCCCGCTCCGGCACGTCGAGAGAACCGCCCGTATCGAGCGGCGCGGTCTCCGCCACCACCTCCACGGTTGCGCGCGCGAGCGTGCGGCGCCCCTCGTCCAGCACGTAGCGCACCTCGTAGAGGCCCGTCTCCTCCGGCGCCTTCAGCGTGACCGTGTCGTGGTCCCGGACCCGCTTGTGGGTCTTCACCTCGCGCTCGGCGGTGCCGGCGGGAACGATGGTCACGATATCGCGTCCGCTCGGCGCCTCGCCGTCCCAGCGAACCTCGATGTCGCCCTTGGCGCGCACTGTCTCTGTCGCCGTCAGCGCGATCGACGGCTCGGTGAGCTCGACGCCGGCCGAGGCGAGCGTGCGGCGGCCCTCGTCCAGCACGTAGCGCACCTCGTAGAGACCCGGTTTCGACGGCGCCCGCAGCGTGCCCTCCGACGCCTCGCGCACGCGCAGGTGGTTCTCTACCGTGCCCTCCTTCGCGCCCGCCGGAACGATGGTCACCATGTCCCGCCCGGCAACCGCGTTGCCCCAGCTTACCGGGAGGGAGGACCCGACGACCGCCGTCTCCGGCGCCGTCACGGCGACCTCGGCCTCGACGGCCTCCAGGGCCGCGCGCCCCGCGACCGTGCGGCCCTCGTCGCGCACATAGCGCACCTCGTAGAGGCCGGGCTCGGCGGGCACGCGCAGCGAGCCGGAGGTGGCATCGCGCACACGCAGATGGTTCTCGACCTCCCTGTCTTCGGCCCCCTTGGGGACGATGGTCACGATATCGCGCGCCGCCAGTGTCTCGCTCCAGCTCACATCGACATTGCTGCCGACCGTCGCCGTCTCCGGGGCCATGATCCCGACCTCCGCCGGCTCGGGCTCGGGTTCCGGCTCCGGTGCGCTGGCAACCGCGCTGCTCACCTCGCCCAGCGCCTCGTTGAGCTCGCCGGCATTGCCCGCCGCGATGAACCGGCCGCCGGTGCGCTCCGCGATACAGGCGAGCGAGGCCTGCTCCTCCGCGCTGCCGAGCCCGAAGCCGATGACATGGGCGGTGAAGCCGATCCCGCCGCGCTCCAGCTTGTCGGCCAGCGCGCAGGGGTTCCGGTTGCAACTCTCGATCCCGTCGGAGATGACGACCACCGTCGCCGGATTGTCGCGATAGGCGAGCTCCTCGGCGGCCTGCTCGATGGCCGATGTCAGGGGCGTCTTGCCCCGCGGCACAATCGCGCGGACCTTCGACAGGAATGCCGCCCGGTCGACACGGCCGGGCGCGATGAGCGTCTCGATGTCGGTGCAATCCCCCTCCCGGCGATGGCCGTAGGCCATGAGGCCGAGATTGGTCTTGTCCGTCCAGTCGCCCATCAGGCTTTCCATGGCATCGCGGGCGATCTCGATCTTCGCCGTGCCGTCGATCTGGCCCCACATGGAGTTGGAGCCGTCGAACACGACCATGACGTCGTCGACGGCCTGAGCGCTGCCGGCGGTGATCGCCGTGAAGCAGACAGCGGCAATGGCGGAAATTGCGCGCTTCATTGTCGGTTCTCCTCGTTGTCGGTTCCGGAAGCCGGTTAGCCTGGACCGGCACCCCCTAGCCGGCCGAGGCCGGGGTGCCGGCGTTCTCGCGACCTGGCGTCACATGCGACAGCGCCTGCTCCTTCAGACTGCGGAACTTGCCGGAGAGCTGCTCGAGCTTCGCCTCCCAGGCCGGATCGGGCACCTGCCCCTCAATGGTGCGGAAATAGACCTCCATCATGCAGGCGATGGCGAAGGGCTCCAGCAGCGCCACCTTCACGCTCCAGGCGAACAGCAGCGCGAAGACGAGGCCGCCCGCCGACCACGCGCCGGGAATAAGGTAGACCGCGAGCGCCGCCGGGGCGAGCATGACCAGGAACACCACGAAGGACAAGCCGTAGACGATCAGCGCGAGCCAGGCGGCATTCTTCAGCATGGGCTTGTAGTTCTGCCCATAGAGGACGAGGCCGACGCGCGCCGATTCCCAGGCGTTGGTCGAACCGGTGCGGATCGCATAGGCGAGGATCACCTCGTCGATGAAGCCGATGGCAATGCGCAGGAAGGCGTGCAGCACGGCCACGACCTGCTGGCCGCCGGGGATCGGCAGCATGCCCACGACGCCGCGCACCAGCCCCGTGATCGCGCGCAGCACGCCGGCGATGAGCTGGTCTATGCCGAACAGCACATTGGCCTGCCCGAACCGTTCGGTGACGACCGCCCGGGCATGCCCGATCTGCGACCGGCCCTCCGGCATCTGCCGGCCGTCGAGAAGCTCCACCAGCACGGCGATATGGCCGGCCTTCACCATGTAGAGCAGATAGCTGCGCAGGAGATACATCACCGCGCCGACCGCGCCGAAGCCGATCAGGCCGCCCCAGAAAGTGGTGCTGGCCTGGAAGTCCGGGTCGCCGAACCCGCCGACGCCCCAGCCGATCCCGGCGCCCAGCCCGGTGACGAGGATATAGGCCAGCGTAATGGCGAAATAGACGGCGAGCCTCAGAAGCACGAATGGCAGGGTCTTGCCCATCAGGCCGAGCGCCCGCGTAATCGAGAAATCCCACATTGGCGGCTTGCTCCTCCAACCGTTTGCCCCGCCTGCTTAGACCGGCCGGACGGACGAGCGCCCCGTTCGAACGGAGGGGGCGGCGCATCGAGGGCCATGCTAAGGGAGATATGTCCGATTGTTGCGGCATCTGCTCTCTCTCTTCCGCCCGGCCGCCCGCGGGACTGCGGTTCCGCGGGCGGCCGGAGGTCGAGCGGACCGGCACAGCCTGATCGGACACGGGGGCCGGAGGCCTCTTGAATTCGGACAACCGGACGGATTTGATGCGAAGCGAGATACAGATCACGCAGCGATCCGGCTCGAGACCGACCATGCGCGACGAGAACAAGCCGGTCATATTGTGCGTGGAGGACGAACCCGACCTTCTCGCCGATATCGGCGCGGAACTCGCGGCCGCCGGCTACGAGCCGGTGCTCGCCGCCGACGGGCTCGAGGCGCTCTCGATCCTGGAAACGACGGCGCCGGCGCTCATCCTGTGCGACATTGCCATGCCGCGCATCGGGGGCTACGAGTTCTTGCGCTCGTTCCGCACGAGGCGGCCGGACCTCGCCGACGTCCCCTTCATCTTCCTCACCGCGCTCGGCGAGCGCGAGGAGATGATCTCCGCCAGGGTCGCCGGCGTCGACGACTACCTCGTGAAACCCGTCGATTTCGACCTGATGCTCGCCTCCATAGACGCACGCCTGCGCCAGGTCGCGCGGATGAGGGCGAAATCCGATCGCGAGATGGAGGATCTGCGCCGTGCCATCTCCGCCCTGCCGGACGGCGGCGCGGCCTGGAGTCGCGCCACCGCCCGCGCGCTTGACCTCATCGCGCTCGGCGTCGTTCTGGTGGACATGGACGGTCGGGTCGTGTTCGCCAACGGCGTGGCGCGGGCCTTCTCGCGCGACAGGGACGGGCTCGCGGTCGCCCGCACGGTCGAGCCCGGCGATCCGGCCGCGGCCCGCACGCTGCGGGCGGCCATATCGGATGCTGCGGCCGCGGCCCGGGCCGGCGGGGACTTCCGGCGGTGCCTCCCGGTCGGGCGCGGCGTGGGCGGCCAGGACATGATCGCCCATGTCTGCTCGCTTTCGGCGGACCGCCCGGCCGGCACCGACAGGCCGGCCGTCGCCATCTTCCTGTCCGACCCCGGCCGCCGCCCGCAGATATCGGGAGACCGCCTCGCCCCGCTCTTCGGGCTGACGCCGGCGGAAGCGGAGATCGCGCTCCTCCTGACCGAAGGCTGCCGGCGCGAAGAGATCGCCGAGCGGCTCGGCATCTCCCACACGACGGTGGCCTTCCACATGCGCAACCTCTTCCAGAAGACGGACACCAACCGGCAGGCCGATCTCGTGGCGGTGATCCTCGTCGGCCTCGGACCGATCCTGCCCGACGGCACCGGGGAATAGCGCGTCTCCCCGCCCGGCATCCCCGGAGCGCCGATCAACACCAATCCCAGCCGACCATCCGGAGTACACCATGCCGACATCCCTGATCGCCATCGTGCCGATCGCTGCCGCCGCACTCGCCTATATCTGGTACGCCACGCTCATCCGGCGGCGGAACAAGGCGCAGGAAGCCCTGTCCTCCATCGACGTCCAGTTGCGCAAGCGCCACGACCTGCTGCCCAACGTGCTCAAGCTCGCCGACCGGTTCATGGCGCATGAGCGCGACCTCCTCACCCGCGTCACCGCGCTGCGCAACGACGCCCAGAAGCCCTATGACCCGTCGAAGGGCGAGGAGGTGCGACGGCATCTGGAGTCGGAAGGCGCGCTGCAATCCGGCCTGCGCCAGCTCTTCGCAGTGGCTGAGAACTATCCCGACCTGCGCTCCAGCGAGACCGTGCTCGAGGCGCAACGCAGCTTCAACGAGGTGGAGGGGCATATCGCGGCGGCGCGGCGCTTCTACAACGCCGCGGTGACGAGCCTCAACACCGCGATCCAGATCCCGCCGGGTTCTCTGATCGCGGCCATGGCGCGCGTCGAGCCCATGCCGTTCTTCGAGATCGAAGACGAGGCCGCGCGCCAGCCCGTCGATGCGGACGCCTATCTGCGTCGCGCGCCGGCGGATTGATGCACAGGACGAACCGAGGGGGGACCCCGAAATGAGCGTTTCGCAGGATGAGGCCAATCCCTATGCGCAAGGGTTCGACCGCTATTATGCCCGCGAGGTCGCGCCCGCGCTGGAGAAACTCGAGGACCGCCGCCGAACCGGCGCCCACGGCGTCATCGCGCTGTGCATCCTCGCCGCACTCGGCCCCCTGGCCGTCTTCGGCGGCGAGGCGCTGTCCAGCCTGACGGGACTCCGCGCCGACATCTTCCAGTTCGGCGGCTTTGCCGTCCTGTTCGGCGCGGTGGCCGGGGCCATCTATGTCTACAAACGCGTCCACGGAGCCTTCAAGGACGTGCTCGTCGGCAAGACCTGCGACTTTCTCGGCCTCGATTTCCAGGCGAAGGACTTCTCCTTCCCGCTCGACCGCTTCCGGGCGGCGCGCATTGTCCCCGACCATGACAAGCGCACACTGGAGGACCGGATTTCCGGCGAACATGCCGGCGTCCCCTTCGAGCTCTGCGAGGCCCGGCTCAAGAAGACCAGGACGGAACGCGACAATGACGGGAACACACAGACCGAGACCGTCGACGTGTTCCAGGGACTCCTGCTGATCTACAGGTTTCCCAAGCGCTTCAATGGCCGCACCGTGGTCGTGCCGGACCTGACCTGGCTCGGCAACAAGCTCGGCGGCATGGGCCAGGACGGCGAGCGCGTGACGCTCGAGGATGTGCGCTTCGAGCGCCAGTTCGAGGTCTATTCCGACGACCAGGTGGAGGCCCGCTACCTCCTCACGCCGCGCTTCATGGAACGGCTGACGGAACTGGCCGGCCAGTTCGGCAACCCGCGCGGCCTGTCGCTGGCCTTCGACGGCCAGGATCTCCTGATCGCGGTGCGCAGCAAGGAGGACCGGTTCGAGGGCGGCCACATCTTCAAAAGCTTCCTCGAACGCGAGCGCGCGGAGGAACTCCTCGACGAGCTCGCCCTCGTCTTCGAGATCGTCGACATCCTCAACCTCGCCGACCGGAGCGGTGCGGCCTAACGCTGCGAGGGGGAGGATGCCGCGCTCGCCGGGTGATCCACGGCCTCGCGCATGCGCGCGACCGTCCTGCGGTCGATATCCATCACCCGGCCGGCCGCATCGTCCTGCGGATAGTCGCGCAGCACCCGGGTCACCCCGTCGAGCACCTCTTGCGCCGGCAGGTCCGGATTCTCCAGGCCGATATTGTGCCTGAGCGCATGGACCACCGACCGCCTGAGGTTCAACGATCCCGCAAGCTCAGCATTGACCTCTCTCGCCTGACCGTCCGGTTCGTCGGGATAGACGTAGGAGGTCTGGGACCAGGACAGGTTGATCCCGAGCGCCTGGCGCATCTTGCCCACGGACAGGGGCGCGATACCGAGCTGCCTGGCGATCTCGACATTATGGCCGGGTTTCCGCAGATGACGGGCGATGCCGGCGGCGACATTGTGGGCCGGCTGTTTCGGATCCGTCAGCCGCAGCGCGTCGCGGACCGTCCTCAAGGTCGCGCCGTCCACATGCAGTTGCGCGCACAGCCGCCGTTCGACCGGATCGAGCCTGGCCGGCCCGTCCGTGGATGTCGAGGGCCGGTCGTCGTCGGGCGACAGCAAACCGCTCACGATACTATTGATCTGCGCGGCATGCGGCGTGTCAGACATCGCTGCAAGAGCCCCCGCGGGATCGGGCCAGCGATCGAGGCCGCTCTCATCATCCGCGTCCAGCAAGCTGTTGATGAGCTCCGGTGTGCTCCGCGCATTTTCGTCCGGCCGGACGGCACCGGTCTCCATGGCCTCGCCGCCGGGTTCAGCGGCCGCCTGCTCCTGCTGCTGGAACAGGGACATGACAGGATCGCGGCGGACCGGTGGCGTGTCCAGCGCCGGGGTTTGCGTGTCCCGGCGGGAAGAGGAGGGCGAGCGAACGGCCTGGCCGCCCTGCTCCGATTGCGGCTGCGGCGATCCTGTAATACGCATCATGATGGAGACCTCTCTGTTGTCTGCGCCGCCATGCCAGCATGCACTGCGCAAATGACAGAGTCGGTTTTTCCGATCATTCTCGCCGAGCGGCCGGAGGAAGCGGGAGGACGGGGGCTATGGGCAGATCGCGAGGCGACGCCACGATGACGGAGCGGACGACGGAGACCTGCCGATGAGCGCCTTCCGCTTCCTGCATGCCGCCGACATCCATCTCGACAGCCCGCTCAGGGGGCTGTCCGGACAGGAGGGCGAGGCGGTCGAGCGCGTGCGCACCGCCACGCGCTCCGCCCTCGACCAGCTCGTCGGTACCGCGATTGCCGAGCGCGTCGACTTCCTCGTCATCGCCGGCGACGTCTATGACGGCGACTGGCGCGACTACAAGACCGGCCTGTTCTTCGCCCGCCAGATGGGCCGGCTCAACGCCGCCGGAATCCCGGTCTATCTCCTGCACGGCAATCACGACGCGGAAAGCCAGATCACCAGGCGCCTCGAGCTGCCCGACAACGTCCATGTCTTCGACACGCGCAAGCCGGAGACCTTCGCGATCGAGGCGCTCGGCGTGGCGCTCCACGGACAGGGCTTCCGCCAGCGCGACGTGACCGACAATCTCGCGCTGTCCTATCCCGAGCCCGCCCCCGGCGCCTTCAATATCGGCGTGCTCCATACCGGCCTCGGCGGCCTGGAGGGCCATGCGAACTATGCGCCCTGCACGCTCGATGACCTCCTGAACAGGGGATACGACTACTGGGCGCTCGGCCATGTGCACGGGCGCGCCATCCTGCATGAGCGGCCATATGTCGTCTTCCCGGGCAATCTCCAGGGGCGGCATGTGCGCGAGACCGGTGTGAAGGGCGCCTACCTCGTCACGGTCGAGGACGGCGCGGTCGCCGATCTCGACATCGTGGCCTGCGACGTGGTGCGCTGGGCCGTGCTCGCCGTCCCCCTCGACGGCGCCGACAGCATGGGAACCGTCACCGACCGGATCCGCGACGCCCTCGACGCCGCGATCTCCGGGGAGGCTGACGGCAGGCTCCTCGCCTGCCGCGTCGTCCTGGAGGGCCGCACCGCGCTCCATGCCCGGCTCGTCGCCGCCGCCGAGCACCTTCTGGCGGAGGCCCGTGCGAGCGCGCTCGGCCTCGGCGACGGCCTCGCCTGGGTCGAGAAGGTCGTCGTCGAGACCGCGCCGACCGTCGATCCGCAGACGCTGGCCCGACGGGAGGATGCGGTCGGCGAGCTGCAACGGATGCTGCAGGAAGCGCCCGCCGACCGGGAGCTCCTGTCCAGGATCGAGGGCGATATCGGGGAGCTCGTGCGGCGCCTGCCGCACGAGGTGCGCGCGGAGATCGAGGACCGGGCACTCCGGACCGCCGCCGAGGGCGACTATGCCGCGCTCATCGGCGCGGTCTCCCCCTATCTCTCCGCCCGGCTGACCGCGGAGGAGGGATAGGTCCCATGCGATTGCGGCGGCTGGATCTCCTGCGCTACGGGCATTTCACCGACAGGTCGTTCGACCTGCCGTCCGGAGATCGCGACCTCCACATCGTGTTCGGGCCGAACGAGGCCGGCAAGTCCACCGCATTGACGGCGATTGAGGACCTGCTGTTCGGCATCCCCATGAAATCGCCGCATAATTTTCTGCACGACTATGCGAGCATGCGGATCGGCGCGGTTCTGGAGAAGGGCGGAGACGCGCTGGAGCTCGTGCGGCGCAAGGGCAACAAGGACACGCTGCTCGGCCCCGACGGCGCCCCGCTAGCCGGCGGCGACGGCGCGCTCGACCCCTATCTCGCCGGCGCGGACCGGGCCTTCTTCGAGCGCATGTTCAGCCTCGACCATATCCGCCTCCAGGCCGGCGGCCGGGAAATCCTCGATGCCCGCGACGATGTCGGCCAGATGCTGTTCGCCGCCGGGGCCGGCATTGCCGGGCTGAGGGAACGCCTCGGCGAACTCGAGGAGGAGGCCGAGGGGCTGTGGGGCAAGCGCCGGGCCGGCCACCGCGAATTCTACCAGGCGAGCGACCGGCTCGACGCGGCGCGGGCGGCCCTGCGCGAGGAAACGCTGACCGCCGCCCGGTGGCAGGAGCTCAAGCGGACTTTCGAGGAGGCAGACGCCGCCTATGAGGCGATCGACACGGCGTTCAGGGAGACGAGCGCGGAGCGCAACCGGCTGAACCGCGTGCGCCGCGTGCTCCGCGACGTGCGCCGCAGGCAGGAGCTCGACACGGAGCTTGCCGGGCTCGAGGGCGCACCCCTCCTGCCGCAGGACGCCGGCGAGACCGTGGCGGCGGTCGAGCGCGAGGACGCGACGGCGGCGGCGCGCATCGCCACGCTTCGCGAGCAGCTTCGGCAGGCGGAGGAGACACTTGAGGGCCTCGCCATCGACGACAAGGTGCTCGCCCGCGCCGACGATATCCGCCAGCTCCACGAGCGGCGGATCGAGGTGCGCCGCGAAAAGGCCGACCTGCCCAAGCGCGAGACGGAGCTCGCCCATGCGCTGGACGCGCTGCGCGCCGCCGCCGGCGAGCTCGGCTGGAGCGAGACCGATCCGGAGGCGCTGATCGCGCGCATCCCGTCGCGCACGGGCATCGCCGCGGTGCGGGAGCTTCTCACCCAGAAGGGCGAGCGCGAGGCCGATGTCGCCAACCGGACCCGCGCGCTCCGGGAGGCCCGGGCGGAGCGCGACGGGCTCAGGGAGAGGCTTGAGGGCATGGGCGCACCCGCCGATGTGTCGCGGCTCGCCCTGCTGGTGCGGACCATACGCGAGCAGGGCGATCTCGACGGCCATGTCCGCGGTGCGGAGAAGGCCTTCCGCGGCGGCGAGGCGCTCGTCCAGCGCAGGCTGTCCGCGCTCACGCCGGCCGTCGCCGACGAAGTGTCCCTGGCCGAGGCGCCCGTCCCCTCGCGCGCGACGGTGCGGGAGCATCGCGACCGGACCCATGCGCTGACGCAGGCCCTTCGGGACACGCGCCGCGAGATCGCCTCGGCCCGGCGCGAACGGGACGCCGCACAGGCCGCCTTCGAGCGCACCTTGCACGACGAACAGGTGGTCACGCCCGAGGACCTCGCCGAAGCGCGCGCGAGGCGCGATGCCCTGTGGTCCCAGGTGAAGCGCAAGCATGTGACGGGCGAGCCCGTGCCGCAGGAGGCGGGCCGCGATCCCGGCGACGATACGGACGACCCCGCCGCCGCCTTCGAGCCCGCCCTGGCGCGAGCGGACGACCTCGCCGACCGGCGCTTCGACCATGCGGAGGCCGCGGGCCGGCTGGCGGAGACGAAGCGGACCATCGAGGCGCAGGACACGGCCCTTGAACAGTTGCGCGCCAGCGAGGCGGAGCTGGCGGACGAGCTGGACCGGCTGTCGGCGGGTTGGGCGGCCCTGTGGGAGGCCGCGCCCGTAGACCCGCTCGCGGCGGATGCGATGCTCGACTGGCTGGAGGCGCGCAAGGCCGTTCTGGAGGCCGTTGCCGAGCGCGACGCGGCGGCCCGCGCGCTCAAGGCGGCCCGCAACGAGGCCGCCACGGCGCGCCAGGCTCTCCTCGGCGAACTGGCCGCCCTCGGCGTCGAGACCGGCGCGCTGGAGCGGGACAGTCTGGCCCTCGTCCTCGAGCGCGCGGCCCGGGAGCAGCGCGACCGCGAGACCGAAGCCACCCGGAAGGCCGCGTTGGAGGAGGAGATCCGCAAGGCCGACGACGCGGTCGCCCGCCACGGGCGCGATCTCGAAGAGGCCGCCGGCGCGCTCGAGGCCTGGCGGGAGCGGTGGACGGCGGCACTCGGCGAGATCGGGCTCGCCCCCGACACCGCGCCCGAGGCGGTCGGCGCCCAGATCGACACCGTCGACGACATGCGCGAAGCGGCGAAGGACGTCCGGACGCTGAAGCACGACCGCATTGACAAGATCAGGCGGGATCTCGCCGATTTCGGGACGGTCGTGGGCGAGCTCGTGGCCGACGTGGCGGAGGATCTTGCCGGCGAGCCCGCCGAAGAGGCCGTCCTCGCGCTCGAGAAACGCCTCGCGGATGCCGAACTCGTCCGCGAGAAGCACGAGACCGCGAGCGGCAACCGGGAGGCGCTCGCGAGGGAGATCTCGAAACTTAAGGACGACCGCAGGGAGCGGGCGGCCGCCGTCGATCATCTGAAGCAGGCCGCCGGTGTGGAGACCGGCGAGGCGCTGAAGGACGCCATCGCGCGGTCCGAACGGAAACGGGACCTCGGCGACGAGCGCCAGGAGCTCGTCGACCGGCTGCACGCGGAAGGCGACGGCAAGTCGCTCGAGGAGCTGGAGCGGGAGTGCGAGGGTATCGCCATCGACGAGGTGGTCGCGCGCGAAGCCTCCATCGAGGCCGAGCTTGCCGAACTGCGGGCGCGGCAGAGCGAGGCCACGGAGGAACGGTCGAGAGCACGCGACGCCTTCCAGGCCGTCGGCGGCGGAGACGCGGCGGCGCAGGCCGCGGCGAACCGGCAGGAGGCGCTCGCCGAGCTGGGCGACATCGCGGAGCGCTATGTCCGGGTGAAGACCTCCGCCCTGCTGCTCGAATGGGCCATCGACCGCTACCGGCGCGAGAAGCAGGCCCCGCTGCTGAAGCGGGCGGGCGCGCTCTTCCAGACGATGACCGGCGGGTCCTTTTCCGGCCTCGAGGTCGCCTTCGACGACCAGGACAGCGCCCATCTGACCGGCATGCGACCAGGCGGCGGCGAGGCCGTCCCCGTCTCCGGCATGAGCACGGGGACCGCCGACCAGCTCTATCTGGCGCTCCGGATCGCAGCCATCGAGGACTATCTGGACCGGGCCGAGGCCCTGCCCTTCGTGGCCGACGACCTGTTCATCAATTTCGACAACGGCCGCGCCGCGGCGGGTTTCAGGCTCCTGGCCGAGCTTGCCGGGAAGACGCAGGTGCTGTTCTTCACCCACCACCGGCATCTCGTCGATATCGCGCGCGACACGCTGGACGGCGCCGTCAATCTGATCGCCCTCCACGAGGACGAACCCGCCGGCGCCTGAAGCCTGCTGCGCTCAGGGAGAAACAGCCGCCCTACGCCGACTTCATCGTCCCGGTCTCCACATAGCGGCGATGCCAGGAGAGGGCCTCGTCGAGGAGGCAGGGCGCATGCTTGCCGAAGGACGAGACCTTCGCGCGCTCGAAATAGTCGGCGAGCGCGGGGCGGTAGTCGGGATGGGCGCAATTGGCGATGATGAGCTCCGCGCGCTGCTTGGGCGCGAGCCCTCTCAGATCGGCCAGCCCCTGCTCGGTGACGATGACCTGGACGTCCTGCGAGATGTGGTCGACATGGGCGGCCTGCGGCACGATGGCGGAGATCTTGCCGCCCTTGGCCGTCGATGGCGTCATGAAGATCGACACATAGGCGTTGCGCGCGAAATCGCCCGAGCCGCCAATGCCGTTCTGGATGCGCGAGCCCATCACATGGGTCGAGTTCACATTGCCGTAGATATCGGCCTCGATGAGCCCGTTCATGGCGATGCAGCCCAGGCGCCGGACGAGCTCGGGATGGTTGCTGATCTCCTGCGGGCGCAGGATGAGCTTGCCCCGGAAGCGGGCCGCATCCCCGTTGAACCGTTCGGCCGCCTCCGGGCTCAGCGAGAAGGCGGTCGCCGACGCCATGCTCAGCTTGCCGGCCTCCAGAAGGTCGAGCATGCCGTCCTGGATGACCTCGGTGAAGGCGGTCATGGTGCCGAAGGGCGCGTCCATGAGGCCCGACAGCACCGCATTGGTGACGTTGCCGACGCCCGACTGCAGCGGCAGGAGGGTGTCCGGCAACCGGCCCCTGGCGACCTCGTGCGCCAGGAAGTCGAGCAGATGCCCGGCAATCGCCTCGGCCACCTCGTCGGGCTGCGAGTAGGGCAGGTTCCGGTCCGGCGCGCCGGTTTCAACGATGGCGACGATCTTCTCTGGGTCGCAGCGGAAATGCGGCTCGCCGATCCGGTCGTCGGGTGCGACCAGCGGGATCGGCTTGCGGTGCGGCGGCAGGTCGGTGCCGTAATAGATGTCGTGCATCCCGTTGAGCGCCTCGCTCTGCCAGCCATTCACCTCCAGGATGACCTGGCTGGCCTGGTCGAGCCACGTCTTGTTGTTGCCGATGGACGAGGAAGGGATCAGCGCGCCGTCCGCGGTAATGCCGGAGACCTCGATCACCGCGGTGTCGAGCGGGCCGAGAAAGCCCTGCCACGCCATGGGCGCGACCTGGCTGAGATGCATGTCGAAATAGTTCATCTCGCCCGCATTGATCTTCTCCCGGGCGACCGGATCGGAATTGTAGGGCAGCCGGAACTCGATCCCGTCCGCCTTGGCGAGCGCGCCGTCGAGCTCGGGCCCGGTCGAGGCGCCGGTCCACACGCGCACCCGGAAGGGATTGCCGGCGGCGTGCTCGGCCTCAATGCGCGCGGCGAGAGCCATGGGCACGGCCTTCGGATAGCCGGAGCCGGTGAACCCGCTCATGCCGATGGTCGATCCGCCGGCGATCAGACTGGCCGCATCCTCCGCGCTCATGATCCTGGAGCGCAGGGACGGGTTGGCGACGCGCTGGGTCTTGCTCACCCGCTCCTCCACTGCCGGCCCGCATGCCGGCCCTCCCATGGGCCGGACCGGAACCGGTCCTGTTTGCGGATGCCGTCTCGGGGCTCGCGTCCCGGGCCATCCGGCGGCATCCGTGTCGGTGATATGGAACAGGCGGTCCGGACGGGACCGCCCCTGCCCTATGAACAGCGCGGCGGTACCACGCGTCAAGCGCCTGCCTTGTCGCGGGGGTAGAGCCCGGTTCAGCCGGAGACGGGCATTCTTGCCAGAAGCGCGGCGATGAACAGGACGCAGGCCACGGTCGAGGCGACGGTGCGGACGTGGTTCCACATCGTCCAGTCCCGCAGATAGCGCTGCCAGACGGCGGCCACGTCCCCGCCGGACTCGTCGGCCCTGTCGAGCTCGGTGTTGAGCGGCACGTTGAAGACCATCGTGCAGCCGAACATGCCCGCGACATAGACGAGACCGCCGGCGAGCATGAGGGCCGCGCCCGGTTCCGACCAGACGAACGGGGCGAGGATGGCCAGCGCGGCGCCCGCAAGCGTCGTCGCGAAGAACAGCGGCATGAACAGCGAACCGAGAATCGTCGCGTTGATCGCTCTCATGGCCGCAATGCCGGCCGGCGCGTCGATCCGCGCAAACGCCGTCATGACGAAGGTCGAGAAGGCGAAATAGAGCCCCGCCATCAGGCCGCAGCCGACCGCGGAGACCCACAGGAGACTGATGATGAGGATCTGCATGCCGCGGTCCCTCCCCCGATACCGGCCCTCTTTCTGCCACATCGCGGCCGGAACTGCACGGGGAAGGATGAAAAGGCCCTCCTCAGGCGTCCGCGAGCGCCTTCTGCCACGAGGAAACCTCCGCGACGAGCGCGAAGTCCCGCCCCCGCTGAGCGACGAACTGCAGTCCCACCGGCGCGCCTTCCGAGCGGCCGACCGGGACGGAGACCGCGCACAGATCGATATAGTTGGCGAGCCTCGTATAGCGCGACATGGGAAACTGCCGTTCGTCGATCGCGGCGAGCGGCTGCGCGGTCAGCGGCGTCGTGGGCAGCACCAGGATGTCGCGCGGGCCGAAGACCTCCGCGAAGGCCGCACGGTCGGCCTCGCGCCGGGCGAGCGCGGCCGCATGGGCATCCTCCGCGATATCGCGTCCCGCCGCGATCCGGCCGCGGACATAAGGGTCGACCGGGCGGCGATAGTCCTCCACGATCTCCTTGAGATGGGCATAGGCGTCGTGGGCCATGATGGCGCCGCAGCGCGACTGGTACTCCGCGAGCGGACAGGGCAGCGCCAGCGGCTCGACCCTCGCGCCCGCCTCTGCGAGGCTTTCGAGCGTGCGTTCGTAATGCGCAAGGATGCCCGGGTCCACGGGATCGAGCGCGGCGGCCTCCACCCGCCGGTACACGGTCCCGGCGCCGTCCTGCGGCAGGTCTTCCGCTCCGGGCGCGGCGCCCAGCGCCTCCAGAAGCGGCGCCATGTCCTCCGGATGGCAGGAGAACGGGCCGATCGTGTCGAGCGCCGGGCTGAGCGGGGCGACCCGCTCGAGCGAGACAAGGCCGTGGCTCGTCTTGAGCCCCGCCACGCCGCACAGCCCCGCCGGAATGCGCACCGATCCGCCGGTATCGGAGCCGATGGCGGCCGGCACCATGCCGGCGGCCACCGCCACCGCCGAGCCGCTGGACGACCCGCCGGGCGAGGCCTGGCCCTGAACGGCCGGGTTCAGTGGCGTGCCGAGCACATGGTTGGTACCCCAGCTTCCGAAGGCGAACTCGACGAGCTGCGTCTTGCCGATGACAATCGCGCCCGCCCTCTCCAGCGCCTCGATGAAGGCGGCGGTGCCGTCGGCGGGCCCGGCGGAATAGCTCAGCGAGCCGAAACCCGTGACGCGGCCGGCAATGTCGGCCAGATCCTTGACCGCGACGGGGATGGCGTGGAGCGGCCCGCGGCACGTGCCGGCCGCGCGCTCGGCATCGAGCGCCGCCGCCCTGGCCAGCGCCTCGTCCCCATAGACCTCCACGAAGGCGTGCAGCTCTCCGTCGCGCGCAGCGATCTCGGCCAGACAGGCCTCGACGAGGTCGGTGCCCGACAGCTCCCCCGCCCGCATGGCCCGCCCCAGCGCTGTTACGCCCTGCCTGATAAGATCTGCCCTGCTCATGACGCTCTCCTGCTTCGGTCCGTGGCAGTGAGCTTAGCCATGACCGGGCCCGGCCCGCACCGGTCTAGTACATCGCGTACTGTCACCCTGGGTCGCTTGTCGAGCGACATGTCGCGACAGGCTTCGCGTCGAAGCGGGATTGTCCGCCACCGGGTCCGTGACACATGATCGGCGGCAAAAGAAGACAGGACGGGGACAACACCTATTATGAGCCTTCCGGCAATCCTCGAACAGGCGGCAAACGGCCTGATCATCAGTTCGTTCTATGCGCTGGCCGCCCTCGGGCTGGCGATCATCTTCGGCGTCCTGCGGATCGTCAATTTCGCCCATGGCGAGCTCTACATGCTCGGCGGATACGCCTATTTCCTCGCGGTGAGCGCACTCGGCCTGCCGCCGGTGATCGCGGTCGTGACCGCCGCCTTCGCGCTCGCCGTGATCGGGGCCGCCATCGAGTGGCTGCTGATCCGCCCGGTCCATACGGCCCGCGTCGACCGGCCGGACGAATATGCGATCATGATCACCTTCGCCCTGTCGATCCTGCTCCTCAACCTCGCCAACAGCCTGTTCGGCCCCTGGCCGCGCCGGCCCGAGCCGCTGTTTCGCGGCCGCGTCGAGATCGGCGAGCTGATCGTCAGCGGCGACCGGCTGGCCGCCGCCGGCATCGCGGTGGTGCTGATCGCCGCCCTGCTTGTCGCCCTGCGCTACAGCTGGGCGGGCCGGGCGGTACGCGCGGTCAGCCAGAACCGCGAGGCCGCGGCGATCTTCGGCATCTCCGTCTCCCGCGTCGGCATGCTCGCCTTCGCGCTCGGTGCGGCGCTGGCGGGGCTCGCCGGGGCGCTGATGGGGCCGGTGTTCAACGTGACCCCGCCCATGGGCGTCATTCCGGTCATCAAGGCCTATGTCATCGTCGTGCTCGGCGGGCTCGGCTCGATACCGGGCGCGATTGTCGGCGCCGTCATCCTGGGGCAGGTGGAAAGCTTCGCCACCGTGCTCATCCCCGACCCGAGCCGCGCGCTCGCCTACAAGGACGCCTACGGGCTGATCCTCATCGTCGCGGTGCTCCTCCTGCGTCCGCAGGGCCTGTTCGGCACGAAGGAGCGGCGCGCATGATGACGCCACGCGCATTCGCCATGGCGGGCTCCGTCCTGCTGCTCGCCTTCTTCGCGGTCCTGCCGCTCGCCGGGGTCGGGGAATACTGGATCTACACCGTCACCATCGGCTTCTACTATGCCATCCTCGCGGCGAGCTGGTCGCTTCTGGTGGGCTATGTCGGGCGCATCAGCTTCGCGCAGGCCGCCATGGCGGGGCTTGGCGGCTACGCCTCCGCGCTCAGCGTGCAGCATCTGGGCCTGCCGATCCTCGCCGGCCTCGCGCTGGGCATCGTCGTGGCCGGCGCGCTCGGCTTCGTGATCGGGCGGCTGACATTGCGGCTGCATGGCGCCTATCTGGGCCTCACCACCATCGCCTTCGGCGAGATCCTGCGTATCGCCGTCACCGCGGAGCATCAGGTCACGGAGGGCAGCCTCGGCCTGCAGGTCGCCCCGCTGATCGAGGGCGGCACGCGGGTCGACTACTATTATCTGTTCCTCGGCGTCACGATTGCCTGCCTCGCGCTCATGTGGTGGCTCCTGCGCTCGCGCGTCGGGCTGTTCTTCCAGTCGATCCGCGAGGACGAGGACGCCGCGGCGAGCCTCGGCGTCAACGTCACCCTGTGGAAGGCGCTGGCCTTCGCCATCTCCACCGCCTTCGCGGGGCTCGCCGGCGGGCTCTACGCCCATTTCGTGCAGCTCATCACGCCCTCCATGATGTCCCTGCAGGAGATGGGCTTCGTGCTGGCCATGGCGGTAATCGGCGGCTTTCACAACGTGCTCTATGCCGCGCTCGGCGGCGTCACGCTGCAGGTGCTTCTGGAGGCACTGCGCGAGCTCGGCGAATGGCGCCTCGTGGTCTTCGGCCTCCTGACCATCCTCGTCCTGAGGCTCATGCCCAACGGCCTCTTCGGCGCCGCCGCGGCACGGCTCATCCGCACATCGGCCAACACGAAGGGCGGACCGGAATGACACCGCAACTCGAAATCTCCGGCCTGACCAAACGCTTCGGCGGCCTGACGGCGCTCAACCATATCGACATGGCCGTCGACGGCGGCGAGATGCTGGGGCTGATCGGCCCCAACGGGTCGGGCAAGACCACGCTGCTCAACATCGTCAGCGGCTATTACGACGCCAATGGCGGCACGCTCAGCTACGAGGGCGCGCCCGTCCTCGGCCGCAGTCCCCACGAGCTCGCCCGCCTCGGCATCGGCCGGTCCTTCCAGGTCACCAAGGTGTTCCGCCGGCTGAGCGTGCTCGACAACATGATGGTCGCCGGCCTGTCGGACTGGCGCGCCCATCGCAAGGAGGCCGAAGAGCGCGCCCATGCGATCCTGAAGGACCTGACGCTCGAACGGCTGACCCATGCCCCGGCCTCCAGCCTGTCGGGCGGGCAGGCCAAGCTGCTCGAATTCGCCCGGATCATGATGCTGGCGCCAAAGCTCGTCCTCCTCGACGAGCCGTTCGGCGGCGTCCATCCCGAGCTCAAGCGCTTCATGCACGACCATATCCGTGCCTGGAACGAGGCCGGCGTGACCATCGTCCTGATCAGCCACGACATGGGCTCGATCTTCGGCCTGTGCCGGCGGGTGGTGACGCTGAGCTACGGTGACATCATCTGCGACGGCACGCCGGAGGAGACGCGCAACGACCCCGCCGTTCTGGACGCCTATCTCGGGGATCACCACGATGCAGCTTGAGGTCACCGACCTGCATGCCGGCTACAGCCGCGACATCGATATCCTGCGCGGGCTGAACGTCACCGCCCGGCCGGAGATGCTGACCACCATCATCGGCGCCAACGGCGTCGGCAAGTCGACCCTGCTCAAGACGATCGTCGGCCAGCTGCGCCCGCATACCGGCGAGATCCGCTATGGCGACCGCGACCTGACCGGCATCACCACGCGCGAGCTGATCGAGACGGGCATCGCCTATGTGCCCCAGAAGCACGCCATCTTCCCCGACATGACGGTGGCGGAGAACGTCGCCATGGCGACCTGGGCCTTCCGCCACGACAAGCCGCGCGCCCGCGCCGCCATCGAACGCGCCTATGAGCGCGCGCCCTATCTGAAGGAGTTCGCCGCGCGCCGCGCCGGGCTGATGTCGGGCGGCCAGCAGCGGCTCATGCAGCTCGAGCTGGCCCTGATGAGCGATCCCGACCTCCTGCTGATCGACGAGCCGACCGTCGGACTCGACCCCAAGCGCGCCGGCCAGATCTACGCCCATCTGCGCCGCCTCGTCAGCGAGGAGAAACGCACCGTCCTGATGGTCGACCAGAACGTGATCGCGGGCACGGATGTCGCCGATTACATCTATGTGCTGGAGCTCGGCGCCAACAAGCTGGAAGGCACCAAGGCGGTGTTCGACACCGAATACCGCGACGCCATCGCCGACTGGCTGTTCTGAGGAGGTTCTGTCCGGCGTTTGCCGCCCAGGCCTATGCCGGCGCGGGCGTGCCCAGCCGGTCCATGAGCGCCATGGCGGCGGCGGGATTGCGGACCTTGCCGCCGGAGATCACATAGAGATAGACCTCCCGCGGCCCGCCGCCCGCCGGCTGCGGTGAGATGGGATCGAGCCCCGCGGGCGTCGTGCCCTCGCTCCACTGCCGCGCACGCTGCGCCCACAGGTCGAGCCCGTCGTCTGGATATCCCCTCGCCTCCTCTTCGCGCGTGCCCATGATGCGCGCATAGACGAATGGCGCGGTGATGTCGGGAATCGCCGGATAGTCGCTGTCGCCGGCGAATATGACCGCCACGCCGTGGGCGCGCGCCATGGCGACGAAATCCGGCGTCCGGAAGCTTTCGTGGCGCACCTCCACGGCGTGCCGGATCGTGCGCCCCTCGACGGTCTTCGGCAGAAGCTCCAGGAAGCCCTCGAAATCGGCGGGATCGAATGTCTTGGTCGGCATGAACTGCCAGTTGACGGGCCCGAGCTTGGCCTTCAGCTCCATCAGCCCGCCGGTGAAGAAGCGCTCGATGCTCTCGCCGGCCTCCGACAGCACCCGCCGGTTGGTGGCATAGCGCGGCGCCTTCACGGAGAAGACGAAATCCTCCGGCGTCTCGTCATGCCATTTGGCGAAGCTTTCCGGCTTCTGCGATCCGTAATAGGTGCCGTTGATCTCGATGGAGGTGAGCCTGCGGCTGGCGAATTCCAGCTCCCGCTTCTGCGCCAGCCCTTCCGGATAGAAGGTGCCGCGCCATGGCTTGTAGGTCCAGCCGCCGATACCGATACGAACCGTCATGATGCCGTTCCCCGTCATGAATCCCCGGCCAGCCGACCGGGTGGCAACCGTCCCCCATTCCGCCCCGGCCGTCCACCCCGAAAACGCCGGCCGTCACACCAGACCGAGCCGGGTGAGCAGGCGGGCCACGGGCTGGAAGGTTTCCGGGCTGATCGGCCGGCCGATCCGGTGGCCGTGATAGAGGCGGGCGGCGAGCTCGGCATCCTCGAAGACGGGGATGCCCATCTCGCGGGCCTGCGCGATCATCGCGGCACCCGCCGCGCCCTTGCCCCTCGCAACGACCGCCGGCGCCGGGGTCTCGCCCGGCACGTAGCGTAGCCCGACGATCCGGTCGCCATGGACGACGGCGAGCACGGCGTTCCTCAGGCCGACCCGGATTGTGCGCTTGACGGCCTCCCGGCGCTGGCGCTGGAGCTCGCTGCGGATGAAGGGATCGCCCTCATAGCTCTTGCGCTCGCGCTTGTGCTCGGTGCGCGTCATGCGCATGTCGCGCAGGAAGAGCCAGCGCTGGATCGGCAGATCGATGAGCCCGATGGCGAGGAAGGCCAGCGCGGCCGTGATCGCCAGCGGCCTGGCGACCGCGAGCAGCACAGGCCCGAGGCAGGGTTCGCCGCAGGCCGGCGCATCGAACAGCGGCTGGAGCCACATGCTCAGCACCAGGGCGAAGGCCGTCGCGAGAATCACGACCTTGGCGAGCCCCTTGGCGAATTCGATCACGTTCCTGAGCGACGCGATCCGCTTGACCCCCTGCGCCGGATTGATGTGCTGGAACTTCGGCTTGACCGGCTCGGCGGAGAACACCAGCCCCCGGGTCACCAGGATGCCGAAGGTCAGTGTGACAGCCACCACGATGCCGGCGAGCGGCGCGGTCACGAGGACGAGCGCGACCATCGCATGATACGTCGCACGCGCGCTCGCCTCCGCGAACGGCACCGCCTGCGACGCGGAGACGACCTGAACGACCTCCACCACATGGCCCCATATGAGCGGCCAGGCGAAGAGCAGATAGGCCATGGTGGCGCACAGCGTCGCGCCGGCGATGAAATCGCGGCTCTGCGAGACCTGCCCGCGCCGGCGCGCCTCCCTCAGCTTGTGCCACGAGGCGGGAAGGCTCTTTTCCTCTGTGTCCTGCTGCTGTGCCATGCCGCAGGCTCAGCCCGCAATGGCGCCGAGCGCGCGGGCCTTCTCCTGCGCGCTGGCCATGGCGCGGATGGAGCGGACCTCGGCCAGCAGGGTGGCGACCTCGTCGCTGGTGAGCCCGCTCGGCGGCGCGGCACGGATCTCCTCCGACCGGCCGAGCAGGCCGTAGACCACGATGAGATTGCGCTTGTGGCGCGGCTGGGCATCCGGCGCGGCGGCCACCTGGCGCATGAGCTTCACCGCCTCCTGGCCGTTTCCGGTGAGCGCCGAGGCAAGCGCGAGATTGGCCTTCACGTCCAGATCGCCGGGGTCGAGCTCGAGCGCGGTGGCATAGGCCGCCGTGGCCTGGTCGAGCCGGCCGGCAAGCGTCTGGGCGACGCCCAGCCGGTTATAGGCGCTGGCGGTGTCGAGAATGGCCGCGCCCTGACCGAGCGAGCGGATTCCGGCGTCGAAATCGCCCGTCTCGACAAGCGCCGACCCAAGGCCGATGAGGGCCTCGCCGTCATTGGGCTTCCTGGTGAGCACCGCCCGGAAAGCCTTGACCGCCTGTTCGGGATAGCCGGTCCGCATATAGGCCTCGCCGAGGCGCATATAGGCCGCGGGCTCGGCGCCGGGCACGGTGGCGGCGCGCTCGTACAGCGCAATCGCCGTGCCCGTATCCCCGCGCTCCTCCACCTCGGAGGCGAGTTTCGCAAGCCTGCCCGACTGGCTGTCTCCCAGATCGGCGCCGGCCGATCCCTCCGGGTCCGACAGGGTTGCGCAGCCCGACAGCGCCACGGCCATCGCGATTGCCATGAGCACTGGGTTCGCCCGCATGGGTCCGCCTTTCTCCATACCCCTTTCCAGCCTCAGGTCCCGCCGCCCATGGACGGCCCGCCGGAGGTGCCTGTGCCGGTGTTCGTGGCGGTGTTGGCCGCACCGAGCGGCGCCTCCTCGCCATAGAGGTAGCGTTGCGCCGCCCGCGCGCTGGGTGCAGCGGCGGCATCGCCCATTCGACGCCCCCGGACCAGCTCGTTCTGCCGTTCCACCATGCGCTGGAGGTTGAAGGCATTGGCGCATCCTGCCGGCAGGTGCGGCCCGACCTCGGGCACGAAGGTCATGTGCGTGGCCGCCGGCGGCTCGGTGTCGGAGACCTCCGCGAGGCAGGCGTCCGGCACGAGCGCCTTGCCGCCGAGCTTGCCGGTCTCGCCGGTCGGCACATAGCTGTAATCGGGCGAATAGGCCTCCGGCGCCTCCGCACAGGCGGCAAGGGCGAGCAGAAGGCCGGCGACGAGGATGTGGCGTTGCGCGATGTCTGTCATGGTAGCGTTCCCGGCTCTGGTCATCTGGCGACGAAGCCCCAGGGCCGGTCGCTATAGGCCTTTCTGGGCTTGGGCTTCGGCTCGGGCTCGGGCGGTCTGGCCGGCCGGTCGATCGGCGTCACCATGTTGCGGTCGCTCACCGGTTCGACGAGATAGGGCGTGATCATGATCACCAGTTCCGTCTCGTCGCGCCGGTAGCGCTGCGACTGGAACAGGGCGCCGAGGATCGGCAGGTCGCCGAGCACGGGCATCTTGTCGAGATCGCGCGAGAGCTCGCGCTGGAACATGCCGGCAATGGCGAAGGTCTGCCCGCTGGCCACTTCCACGGTGGTCTCCGCCCGGCGCACCACGAGGCTCGGTATGCTGAACCCCTCGATCTCGACCGCCCCGGCGCGCGATAGCGAGGACACCTCCGGCTTGACCTGTAACGCGATCCGGTCGTTCTTGATCAGCGTCGGCGTGAAGACCAGCGACACGCCGAACGGCTTGTACTCGATCCCGATCGTGTCGTTGTCCTGCGGGATCGGCACGGGGATCTCGCCGCCGGCGAGGAAGCTCGCCGTCTGGCCCGACACCGCCGTCAGGTTCGGTTCGGCGAGGATGGAGAGCACGCCGTTGCGCTGCAGGACGTCGAGCAGCACGTTGATATCCACGTCTCCCGCGCCGACATTGAAGCCCAGATTGGCGGTGTCGCCGGTATTGCCGGTAGAGAACATGCCGAAGGAGAAGCTGCCCGAGCTGACGAAGACCTCCCAGTCGATACCGAAGGAGGACAGCTCGTTGCGCGAGACCTCCGCGAAGCGCACGCGGATATTGACCTGCTGGGACCCGGCCACCGTGGTGTTGTTGAGCGGCGGCTGGCCCTCCGGCGAGAAGGTGCGTGCCACATTGTCGACGTCGACCGCCTCGTCGACCGAGCGCGTGCGCCCGCTCGCCACGATCCGCGTGCCGAAGATCGTGAGGTCCACCGTCGAGGTGGGCTGCAGGGAGCGCCGGGCGTCGTTGGCCGGCTGCGGATCGGCCACGACCCGGAACTGGGTGGACGCCTCGAGCCGCTGGTCGGCGGTGATCGCGATGAGATTGGTCACGCCGGGCTTGAGGCCGTAGACATAGACCACATCCGGCGAGACGACCCGGAGATCGGCGATCTCGGGATCGGCGATCAGGACCGATTCGACCGGCTGGTCGAAGCGCAGGATGCGCCCCTGGCCGACCGGCAGGTCGAGGGCCTGGCGCCCCGGCAGGCGCGACGCCTCCAGCGCGGCGGCATCCCCCCAACCGGTCAGCAGGATGGCGAGGGCCGCAAGTGCCATCGCGACACGCATCCCCGTGTGCCGGCCCGTCCCCGCAAGCCCGGCCGGCGTTTCACTCACCGTCATTCGCTGCATCTCCCCCGCATCTCGTCTCGCTCTCCCTCATGGGCGGCCTTCGCCGCGTCACGCCGCCGACCCCCGGGCAGCGGCGTCCCCGGCATCCGGCACGGTCTCGGATGTCTGCTGTGCGCCCCTCTCGGCGCGGGACTTCGTGATCGTGGCCAGCGGCTGCACGGAGAACTCCGGCGCGAGTTCCTGATAGGAAAGCACCGCAAGATCGATCTCGTGGCGCGCGAGCAGGGCGCGCGCATGCCGGCGCACATCCATGGCGGCCAGCACGACGGGCTCGGCATCCGCCTCGGTCTCGGCAAGGGCCTGCTCGATCTGGCCGACGAGGATGCGCGCGCCGTCGTCGGATATGTTCAGGAAAGCGCCGGCCGACGTCGAGCGCACGGCGGCGCGCAGCATCTCCTCCACCGGGCGCTCCAGCACATAGGCCGCGATGACCCGATTGCGGTCCGCCATCCGGAAGCAGATCTGACGCTTGAGCGCCATGCGGACATATTCGGTGAGCAGAACCACATCCTGCTCGCGCTGCCCCCATTCGACGAGCGCCTCCAGGATCAGCCGCATATTGCGGATCGGCACATCCTCGTCGACCAGCCGGCGCAGGATCTCCGCCATCTTCTGGAGCGGGACCACCCCCTGGGCCTCCTTGACCAGATCGGCGTAGTCGGCCTCCATCGCGGCGAGCAGGCGTCCGGTCTCCTGGATGCCGACGAAATGGCCGGCATAGGAGGGCATGGCATGCTCGAGCGCACGGCCGACCGCCTCGAGCGGACCGAGCGCCGTCACGCCCGCCGCGGCCAGCGTGTCGCCGTGAGCGGCGTCCACCCACAGCGCCTTGCGCCGCCCGGCAAGCGGGGGCCCTTCCTCGTGCTCCACGCCGGCAAGCTCCAGATGGGCCGCCTCGTCCTCGACGAGGAGCCTGCCTTGGGGGATCTCGGCCTCGGCGATCGGCGCGCCTTCGAGATCGATCCGGAAGCGCTGCTCGCCGAGCCCCGCGTCCCGGCGCATGTCGATGCCGGGCACCTCGACGCCGAGATCGTCCCGGAGCCTGTGCCGGATCCGCTGGGCCAGCGGCGCGAACGCCTCCTCCGGCGCGACCCCCGAGAGGCCCGCCCCCATCCGCACGACAATGCGCGCCGGCGGTCCGAGCGCCCGGGTCTCTTCCCCCTCGGCAAGCTCCGGCGGGCCGCCACGCCCCTCATGCTCGACGAACTCCGCGGCCACCGGCCGCAGACCCGCCATGCGCGGCGCGCGGCTTCGATACTGGACATAGGCCCCGGTGGCGAAGATCGCGGCCATTGCAAGGAACACCGGCGCGGGGAAGCCGGGCACGAGGCTCAGCACGACCAGGATCGCCGCGGCGAGCGCCAGTGCGCGGGCGTCGCGCGAAAGCTGGCCGGCGATCTGCGCGCCGAGATTGCTCTCCTCGTCGGAGGCGACCCGCGTGATGACCGTGCCCGCCGCGACGGAGACGAGCAGCGCCGGAATCTGGGCGACGAGCCCGTCGCCGACGGTCAGGAGCGAGTATGTCTGCGCCGCCTGGCCGAGCGACATGCCGTGCTGCAGCGTGCCGATGGCAAGACCGCCGAGAAGATTGACCACGATGACGACGAGGCCGGCGATGGCGTCGCCCTTGACGAACTTCATCGCGCCGTCCATGGCGCCGTAGAGCTGGCTCTCGCGCTCCAGGCGATGGCGCAGGCGGCGCGCCTCGGCCTGGTCGATATCGCCGTTGCGCAGATCCGCGTCGATGCTCATCTGCTTGCCGGGCAGCGCGTCGAGCGTGAAGCGCGCAGCAACCTCCGCGACGCGCTCCGCCCCCTTCGTGATGACCACGAACTGGGCAATGGTGATGATCAGGAAGATGACGAGGCCGACGGCGATGCTGCCGCCGATCACGAAGGCGCCGAAGGTGGAGACGATCTCTCCCGCATCGGCCTGCAGCAGGATCAGCCGAGAGGTGGTGATCGTGATGGCGAGCCGGAACAGCGTGGCCATGAGGATGACCGACGGCAGGGACGAGAAGTCCAGCGGCTGCGCGACATAGAAGGCGACAAGCAGGATCAGCACGCTGGTCGCCATGTTCGCCGAGATCAGCGCGTCGACCAGCGCCGTCGGCAGCGGGATGATCATCATGATCACCGCGACCAGCATCAGGATCGCGATGACCAGGTCGCCACGCCGTGCAAGCCGCCCCAGCGAGCGCGCCATCGGAGCCGCCATGGTTCAGGCCTCCCCGCGCCGGGCCTGGAAGTCGCGGAAGACATCGCGCGCCTCGCCCGTGCGGCCGGCCGCGAGCAGGGCCCGGCTCTTCAGCAGGGCGAGCGCCGGATGCCCGTCGCCGTCGAGCGCCTCGAGCCGGGCGATCACGGTGAGCGCGCGATCCGCCTCGCCGTCGATCACGAACAGATGGGCGAGGGTCTTCAGCACGCCGGAATCCTCCGGCGCCAGACGCGCCGCGATCAGCAGCAGTACGACGCCGCGCCGGGCCTGGCCATGGCATCCGTAGAGATAGCCGAGCGCATGCAGGAGCTGCACGGTATCGTCGCGGCCGGCGCTCACGTCTCGAGCCCGCCATGGATCCGCTCGAGCAGGTCCTGATGACGTCCGATCTCATCCTCGATCAGTGTCGTCGCGAGGCTGCGCAACTCCTCGCCGCCTTCCAGCCGCGGAATGACGTCGGCGGCAAGGTGCTCCAGTATCGAGACCGAGCGCTGGAAGATCGCCGGCTCGGCAATGCGCGGCATGATGAAGTCGACGAGTTCCTCGCCGAGCGAATTGGCCGTGACGTCGGAGGTGCTGCCCTCGTCCGTCCGGGCCAGCGCCTCGATCTCCTCGGCGCGAATATCGGTGACCGGGTCCGGCGTGCGCTCGGCAAGCCGGTCCAGAACCACGTCGAGACGCTGGCGGTCGATCCTCTGGTCTTGCATGATGTGCGCCCCTTCCGCGGCGCCGGCCATCCCGGCCGGTCACTGATAGGTCAGCGCCACCGTCGCGTCGTCCTTCGCGAGCACCAGGCGTTCCGCGCCGATCTCGCGGATTGCCCAGCCATCCTCGACGAAGGCGCCCTCGTAGTAGCGTGCGCCGTCCCGCGTGATGACGTAGGGCCGTTCGCCGAACCAGATCGCCTGAAGCGCCAGCCTCGGCATCGTCTTTCCCTCGCCGGCGACGACATTGGAGATCATCACGATCCGTCCGCCATAGGTCTGGTCGAACCATTGCTGGACGGCCGTCCAGGCGCCTGTCCTCTTCTCCGCGAGCGTGCCGGAAACCGCCAGACGCCCGTCGGCGGCCGCGACCCTGAGACCGGCGATGCCGGCGGCTTCGAGCCGTTCCCTCAGCGCGGCGGCCACCTCGGCCGCGCTGGCCGGCTTGACGCTACCGGCGCTCGGGCCCGTGCCGCGCGAGGGATGGAGCGCGGTGAGCCGTTCCAGCCCGGCAAGGGAGGCGACGCGGACGACGTCGCCGCCGCCGGGCGTGGCCTCGCGCGCAGCCTGGGCGCCCGTCGTATCCGGGCCCGACCCCTGCGCGACGACCGAGACGGCGAACACGCCGAACAGGAGGGTCGCAGCGATCACCGCCGGCTTGCGCACGAGACGCCGGCCAAGGCCCGTCAGCGTCTTCATCACGGCATCCCCGGAGGGGGTCGATGCACCGGCGATGCGTATGACGGCCTCGCCGACGACGAGGTCCACCGGCAGTTTCAGGCGGCAGCCATGGCCTTCCGGCACGGTCTCGCCGCTGGTCAGGCCGACATCGCCGCCCACCGTCTCCAGCCGCACGCTTCCTCCAGTCAGCCCGAGCGTGGCGTGCACGGGCGCAACGCCCTCGTCCCGCAGGACGATATCCGCCTTGGCGCTGGAGCCGATACTGTATGTCGTGCCGTCGAGCGTGAGCGTCACGCCCTTGTGGATGCCATCCGTCACCTGAAGTGCGGGCGCGGACCGGTCGGCCGCCATGTCGAGCCATGGTGCGGCGCGGTCGCCAAGCTCGGCTGCAAGCGCCGACAGGCGGCGCGTTGCTTCGTCCCGAAATCGATTGGCCATTGCCAGGATCATCGAACTCGCCCCTTCATCTTCGCTCAAGGGAATGCAACCCGTTGCCCGGGTGTCGGCTCGCGCCCGGGACCGGCCGTTCAGGATGGCCCGACAGGGCAAGGTGCGACGCCGGCCAGCCGGCGCCGCACTGCCCGTCACGCCGTGTAGCGGCTGGCCTTGGCGGCATCCTTGACCGCGTTGGGCTCGCTCGTCCGCTCCGTCGTATCCATCGTCAGGAGCGTCATCTCCCAGAGCTTGTTGATCATCTGGTCCTGCTTCTCGTGCGGATCCTGGGCACCGTTGCTGCCCGACTCCGAATTCACGTTCGGCGTCGCCATTCCGATCTCTCCTCTTCATCTCTGCCCGCCGATTCGCCGGGCGGGCGAACGGGTCGAGCGGGAACGGCTGTCACCGGGCTCGAATGCCTCGTGCAACAGCCGGCGATTGCGACATCGGCGGCATGACATCGGGACCGAAACCATATCGCTGATGCCGCAGCCACGCTCTGATCTCGCCGTGGCGCCCAATAAATTTACGGAGAATCATGAAGATTAGTCAACAGAACTCAAGTACAACTCTTTTAAATATTGTATATTGTATATTTTATGAGCCATAATTGTCATGATATTGACGGAATGCTCCCGTTATACCATCATTCATCCAATGCGGAACCAGAGTTGTTTTCAATTTTACTGAAAATCTCTGGAGAAGCCGCGAGTTATCGGAGAGTCAACCAGCGCAAACGCTCAAGACGGGGCGAGAACAATGCGGGATACAATCGCACCGGACAGGTGGCGAATCGCCCGCGCGGCCGTGGTCGCGGGAGCGTTGGCCGGGCTGGTGGCAGCCACGGCGCCGCCGGCAAGCGCCGGCGAGCCCGACTGGCCGTCCGGCCCCTACAGATACATGGTCATCGACCAGGCGGTCAGCGATGCGCTGGCCGAGCTCGGCCGCAACACGGGGCTCCCCGTGTCGGTTTCCGACAAGGTCGAGGGGCGGCTGACCGGCGGAATGCCCCTCGGCACCGCGCGGGAGTTCCTGGACCGGATTTGCGACGCCTACGGCCTCGTCTGGTACTTCGACGGCTCGACGCTCCATGTGAGCACCGAGACGGAGGTCCGCACGGAGCTGATAGAGCTCGGCCCCCACGCGCCAGACGACATCGCCAGGCGGCTGGAGCAACTCGACATCTCCGACGAGCGCTATCCGATCCGGATCCCCGAAGACGGCGATGTCGTCTCCGTTTCGGGGCCGCCACCCTATATCGCGCTGATCCGGAAGACCGTCACGGCGATGGCGCGCGCGAGATCGCCGCGCATCGCACGGGAGGTCGTCGACGGCGATGCCGTCTCGGTTCGTGTTTTCCGAGGGCGCAGCGACGGCTCCTGACATGCCGGCGCCCGACCGTTTCGACGAGGCGACAGGAGGAGACAGGACATGACAGGACAGGTTGAAGGCACCGGCAACGGCCAGACGCCGCAGACCGACACGCAGAATACTACGGACGAGGAGGTCCTCGCCGAGCAGTTCCAGGCCGCCATCGCCGGCGCGACGACCTCCGCCATGTCCCAGGCCAAGGGGCTCATGAGCGAAGCGCTCAGCGAGGCCAAGGAGGAATAGGCGCGGGCCCCAACCGGAGCCCGCATGCCGCGGACGCAAACCTACAGGAGCACGCCATGCCCGTGACACCTCCCGGCGCGCCGGCCGCCGCGACACCGCCCGTCGAGGCGGCCGGGGCCAACGACGTCACCGTCAATCTGTTCGACTATCTTGCCGAGCTTCAGGGCAGCCCCGCCGCCGGCAACGAGGCGGCGCGCCTCGCCAATCCCGCGACGCTCCTGAGCGAGGCCGTCCAGGGACTGGAAGGCTACGCCCACGGAATTCAGACCGTGTTCGACGGTGGCTCCTCCCCCACAGTGTCCGGCAGCGAGCCCGCCACGGCACCGCAGGGCGGCCCGGCGCAGGATCCGCTCGATCCCGCGCAGACCACGACCCGCGAAACCGGCGGCGAGAACATGGATCAGGTGCTCGACCGTCTGGTCTCCGTTCTCTGGGCGGGGACGAACACCACCTTCCTCGTCTCCGGGACCTCCGGCCTGTCGAAGGCCGCCAACACCCTTCTCAGAGGGCAGTGAGAGCCGGATGGAGCAGCCGTGAACGCAGCAGGGAGAGCTTCGCTACCTTCGGGATTGCCCCCGGTCGGGACACGCTGGCGCATCGCGGCCACCCTCCTGCTTGCCCTCCTGCTGCAGGCCTGCAACGAGACCGAGCTCTATACCGGTCTCGACCAGCGCCAGGCCAACGAGATCGTCGCCACGCTCATGCGCCACGACATTCCGGCCGAACGGATCGCCGGCGAGCAGGGCGGCATGACCGTCGCCGTGCAGGAGAGCCGCTTCGCCGACGCCATGGCGATCCTCGACCAGTCCGGACTGCCCAAGCGCGAATTCTCCACGCTCGGCGACATCTTCAAGTCCGACGGACTGGTCTCCTCGCCGGTGGAGGAACGCGCCCGGATGATCCACGGGCTGAGCCAGGAGCTGTCCAGCACCATCTCCGACATTGACGGCGTGCTGTCGGCGCGCGTCCACCTGGTGCTGCCGGAGAACGATCCCCTGCGCCAGGAGCTCATCCCCTCCTCGGCATCCGTCTTCATCCGCCATCGCGACACCGTGGCGATGCGGGACCTGATTCCCCAGATCAAGATGCTCGTGGCCAACGGTATTGCCGGGCTGTCCTACGACAACGTCTCCGTCATCCTCGTTCCCGTCGAGGCGCCGGCCGCCGACAGCGGCAGCGGCGGGGGCTTCGTCACCTTCATGGGGCTGTGGCTGCACGCGGAAAGCCTGACGCGCGCCATGTGGCTGGTCTACGGCCTCGCCGCCGCCGTGATCGCGCTGGCCGGCGCGCTCGGCTATGCCATCTGGCGCCAGCGCCGGCGCGTCTACATTCTCGACCCGTCGGTTCCGGTGAAGATGCCATGACCGGGGATGCCGCCATCGCCGCCGCCGGCTGGCGTGTCTTCATGGACATGCCCGCGGCCTATGCCGAGCCGGGCCGCCTCGCCGCCTGCCTCGAGGGAACGGTGAGCCGCGCGGCCTGCGCCCGGCTCCTGGGCACGGAACGGCTGCATCCGCGCCTGTCCGCCCTCATTGCCCGGCACTACGGTCTGGCCGCACCGCTCTCGCCCGACACGCTGGACGAGGCGGATCGCGCCATTGCGCTCGCGCCGGCCGACCGGCTGGCGGAGATCGCCCGGCGTGCTGGCGCGATTCACTGGTCGGCAAGCCTCGCCGCCGCCGTTCTGGCCCGCGAGGTGGAGGCGCTGCACGCCGAGCTCGGCGAGGAGCTGTGCGCCTTCGCGATTGCCAACCGGGACCTCTCCGGCCCCAGACAGCCGGTCGAGCCGCTGGACGGGATCGCCGACCGCATCGCCGTCGATGGCTGGCGCTGCCTCGGCGCCTGGTGCCGCGCGGTTCCCGCCGCCGTCGGTGCGAGGGTGCGCCTCAAGCTCGTCGCCGGCGCATTGCTGGATGACGCGCCGGACGCGCCCTTCGCCGAGACGGGCCCGGCCCTCGTCCGGCGCGCACGAAGCTGAGGGACGCGCCATGTCGAAGACGGAGCGTTCGGGCCTCGACCGCCTGCCCACAGGCCCCTCCAGGAGGATCCTGCGCCCCGAGGAGGTGCAGGCCTGGCAGGAGGGCCACGACTTCCTCGCCGCCGCCCGGCGCGAGCACGACCGCATGCAGGAAGCTTCGCGCCGGGCCTATGCGAGCGAGTACGCCCAGGGCTACGAGGACGGCAAGGCGGAGGGCAAGGCCGAGGCCGCCCGGCTGGTGACCGACACCACGGCGCGCGTCGACCGCTATCTGGCGGGCCTGGAGGACGAGGTGGCCACTCTGGCGCTCGACGTCGTGAAGCGCATCCTGGGCGAGTTCGAGACCGGGGAACTCGTGGCCCGCGCCGCGCGGCACGCGGTCGCCGACATCCGCCGCGCGAAGTTCGTGAAGCTCACCGTGCATCCCGACGCCCTCGACCATGTGCGCGGCGCCCTCGACGCGATGCTCGCGGACACGGAAGCCGGCTTCGCGGTGGATGTGGAGGCCGATCACACGCTGGCCCCGGGCGCCTGCATCGTGGCGACCGACGCCGCCGTGGTGGATGCCGGCATCGACACCCAGCTCGCCGCCATGGCAGCCGCCCTCGGCGGCGGTCGGGAGGGCGTGCGATGACCGACGCGGCACCGCCCATGCAGGACCGGCTCGCCGCCATCGTGCCGCGCCTGCGCGAAGGGCTCCAGGAGGCGCCGGCGCGCGGCGGGCGGGGCCGGGTGCGGCGCATTCTGGGTGTCGTCGTCCATGCAAGCGTGGAGGAGGTGCGCCTCGGCGAGATCTGCCATCTGGTCGATCCGCGCACCGGGCGCCGGCTGCCCGGCGAGGTAGTCGGCATCACCGACGAGGCCGCGATCCTCGTCCCGCTCGGCGATCTCGCCGGCCTGTCGAGCCTGACCGAGGTGATCCCGACCGGGCGCGACCTCCAGGTGCCGGTCGGCGAGGGCCTGCTCGGCCGCGTCATCAGCGCGCTCGGCGACCCGCTCGACGCCGCCCCCTGGCCGCCCGAGGGGATCGACGGCAGCTACCCCGTGAACGCCTATCCGCCGCCGCCGCTCGCCCGCGCGCTGATATCCGACCCCGTCCAGCTCGGCATCCGCGCGCTCGACGGCCTCGTCACCTGCGCGCGCGGACAGCGCATCGGCATCTTCGGCGAGCCCGGTGCCGGCAAGTCGTCGCTCCTGGCCGATATCGTGCGCGGCACCGATGCCGATGTCGCCGTGGTCGCGCTGGTCGGCGAGCGCGGGCGCGAGGTGCGCGAATTCGTGGAGCGCCAGCTCGGCGAGGACGGCCGCGCGCGCGCCGTGGTCGTCGCGGCGACCTCGGACCGGCCGGCCATCGAGCGCGTGAAGGCCGCCTATGTGGCGACCACCATCGCGGAGTATTTCCGCGATCGCGGCCGCAATGTCCTGCTGCTCATGGACAGCATCACGCGCTTTGCCCGCGCCCAGCGCGAGATCGGGCTGGCCTCGGGCGAACCGCCGACCCGGCGCGGCTTCCCGCCGTCGCTGTTCGCCGCCCTGCCGCGTCTCCTGGAGCGCTCGGGACCCGGCGAGACGGGCTCGATCACCGGCATCTACACCGTGCTCACCGAGGGCGACGGCACGCTCGACCCGGTCGCGGAGGAGGTCCAGGCGATCCTCGACGGCCATGTGGTGCTCTCCAGCGAGCTTGCGCGGCGCGACCACTTCCCCGCCATCGACGTCCTGCGCAGCCGCAGCCGCCTGATGGACACGGTCGCCCCGGAAATCCATCGCGCCGACGCTGGCCGCATCCGCGAGCTCATGGCCCGCCATGCGGATATCGAGCTGCTCGTCCGTGTCGGCGAATACGAGAAGGGCAGCGATCCGCTCGCCGACGAGGCGGTGGCCAAGATCGACCGGATCAACGCCTTCCTGCGCCAGGCCACGGGCGAGAGCGAAGAGATGGAGAGCACGCGTGCCATGATGCGGGAGCTTGCCGAATGAACGAGCGCGACACGCTTGCCCGCCTGCGGGACCTGCGCCGCCTGCGCGAGCGCCGGGCACGCGAGACCGTCGGCCGGCGGCACGCGGCGCTTGCACAGGCCATGCGCACGGCGCGGCAGGCATCCGACGCCGCCGAGGCCCAGGCGGCCGAGGCCGCCGCCACGGAGCATGCCATGCTCGCCGCCCTCACGGGCCGTCCGGTCACGCTCCACGAGCTCGACCGCGTCCGCGACCATGGCGAGATCGCGAGCGAGGAACAGGCCCGCCTGCGCCGGCAGGAGGACGAGGCACGGGCCGCCGAGCACGAGCGCGGGAAGGAGCTCGCCCGGGCCCGCGAAACCCTCCTGAAGCACGAGCGTGCCGCCGCCAAGCTCGACGGCGCGCTCGACGAGACCGCCTCGCGGACCGCATATCGCCGGGCCGCCCTGGCCGAGCTCGTGGAGGACGAGGACGTCCCTGCGGGCACGCATGACGCATCGGAGACGTGACCCAGCGATGCCGCAAGCCTCCCTGTCCACACGTCCACGCGCCAGCCGGCGTGCCTCGCCCAAGGCCAAGACCGCGACCAAGACGGCGAACGGAGCCAAGACCAAGCCGGCCCGGAAACGGCCGGCGAGGCTGAAGCCCGACACCATCGATCCGCGCCGGGTGGAGGCGCTCAATGCGGTCTACCGCCACCGCCCGCCTCTCGACATCGCCGTGGCGGACACGCCCATGCGGATCGAGACCGCGTGGCCGCCGCCCGACGACGATGCCGCCGGGCGCTGCACGCTCGCCATCGCGGTCGACGGCGCGCAAGGCACGCTCGGCCTGCCGCGGGCGCTGGTCGCGCAGTGGATAGCGCAGATCGATCCGGATGCGGCGCCCGACAGTCTCGCGCCCGAACATGCGGCCCTGCTGGTCGAATGTGCGCTCGCCGCGGACATCGCCCGCCTGGAGGAGGCGCTCGGCCATACGGTCGAGATCGCGTCGGTGACCGACCGGCCGCCGGAGGGCATGGACATGCCGCGCTTCGGGTTCTCGCTCGCCTGGGCCGAGCGAACGGCGGCCTTGGCCCTCGCCCTGCCGTGCGAACACGCTGCCGGCCTTGGCGCGCTGCTCGACAGGCTCGCGCCGGGAAGGCCCGCCGATCCGGAGCTGCCCGTCCCGGTGAGCCTGTGCGCCGGCGCGGCGGACCTCACCGTTGCGGAGCTGCGCGGCCTCGTGCCCGGCGACGTGGTGCTTGCCGAGGAGGCGCGCACGCCCGAGGCGACGGCGCTCGCCCTCATTGCCGGGCATCTCGCCGCCCCGGCCGTCGTGGGAGAGGCGGGCGCCAAACTCGTTTCCGGACCGTTCCGGCTTCGCGGATCAAACTGGGAGTGGATCATGACAGACCCGACGCATGCCGCCGCCATTTCGGACGACACCGATCTCGACGACCTGCCGGTCAGGCTCACTTTCGAGCTCGGCCGGACCGAGCTTGCCCTGAGCGATGTCCGCGCGCTCGCGCCGGGCGCGCTCCTGCCGCTCTCCCGCCCGGTCGACGAGGCGGTGGACGTGATCGCCAATGGCCGGCGCATCGGGCGCGGCGAACTCGTGCGCATCGGCGAGAGCCTGGGCATACGCATCACCCGGCTCGCCGACAATGCCTGACGGCGGGCTCAACATTCTGGGGATCATCGTCGTCGTCACCGCCATCGGGCTCATCCCCCTGGCGGTGGTGACGATGACGGGCTTCCTCAAGATCTCGGTGGTCCTGTTCCTCATCCGCAACGCGCTGGGGGTCCAGCAGACGCCGCCCAATCTCGTCCTCTACGGCATCGCGCTGGTGCTCACCGTCTATGTGACGAGCCCGCTCATGAGCCAGATCTACGGCGAGATCTCCGCGCGCGACATCAATCTGGAGACCGCGGAGGGGATCGGCGAAGCGGCCGACGCCCTGCGCCAGCCGCTCAAGGACCACCTGACCCGCTTCACCAAGCCGGGCGAGCGCCAGTTCTTCATGGCCGCCACCAACAGGGTCTGGCCCGAGGCCGCGCGCGAGGATTTGCGCGACGACGACCTCGTGGTGCTGCTGCCGGCCTTCGTGGCCTCCGAGCTGACCCGCGCCTTCGAGATCGGCTTCCTGCTCTATCTGCCGTTCCTCATCATCGACCTCGTGGTCGCCAACATCCTGATGACGCTCGGCATGATCATGGTCTCGCCGATCCTGATCTCCGTGCCCCTGAAGCTGTTCCTGTTCGTCGCCGTCGACGGCTGGTCGCGGCTCATGCACGGCGTGATCCTGAGCTACGGATGAGACCCACCGCCCCGGGAGACCGCCCATGACCACGGACTTCGTGCTCGCCAAGGTCCAGACCACGCTCATGACCATCCTGATCGTGTCCGCGCCGGTGATCGTCGCAGCCGTGGTCATCGGCATCCTGGTCGGCCTCGCCCAGGCGCTGACCCAGATCCAGGACCAGACCCTGCCCCAGGCGGTGAAGCTCATCGTGGTGCTGGTGATCATCATCGTACTCGGGCCGCTCATGGCCGACCAGATCGCGGAGCAGGCCTCCATGGCACTGGAGGAATTTCCCACCGTGACCCGGTAGACGAGGGGGCCGGCACCCATGACCGTCACGCAACTCCTCTCCTCCGTCGGCGATTTCTACGTCTACATCATCGCGGCCGCGCTCTCCCTTGCGCGAATGACGGGGCTGATGGTCATCATGCCGGTCTTCACCCGGCTCGGGCTCACCGGCCTGCTGCGCGGCGGCGTGGCGCTCGCGCTCACCCTGCCGCTCGTGCCCATGATGGTCGCGACGCTGGCCGATGCCGACCCGACGGTCGCGACCACGGCCTTCCTCCTGATGAAGGAGTTCGCGGTCGGCATCGTGCTCGGGCTGGTGCTCGGCGTGCCCTTCTGGGCGGCAGAGGCGGCCGGCGACATTCTGGACCTGCAGCGCGGCGCCACGGCGGGCATGCTCGTCGACCCCTCCATGGCCCAGCAGACCAGCATCACCGGCACGCTGTTCGCCATCGTCATGCTGGCGCTGTTCTTCTCAGCCGGCGGTCTCGGCCTCGTTCTCGGCGCCGTCTATGACAGCTACGGGCTGTGGCCGGCCCTGCGCGTGACGCCGGTGTTCAGTGCAGAAGCCGCCGATCTCCTGATCGGCCTGCTCGACCGTGTCCTGGTCATGGCCATGACCCTCGTCTTCCCGCTGATCGTCAGCTTCCTGCTGTCAGACCTGGTGCTCGCCGCGCTCGCGCGCGCGGCGCCGCATTTCAACATCTTCGCCCTGTCGCTCGGCATCAAGAGCCTCGTCTTCTGCCTGGTGCTCGTGCTCTATGCCGCCTTCCTCGTCTTCTACATGGGCGAGGACCTCGCCTTCCTGCGCGAGGCCGGCACCAGGCTCCGGGCGGTGAGCCCCGACTAGAGCCCCGGAAGCGGATCTAGCCCACCTGGATCGTGGCTGCCGGATCCGGCTCGGGGAGATAGACGGTGTCGCCGGGGAAGACGATGTCGGGGTCCAGGATGTGGTCCATGTTGAGCATGACCGTCTCCACCACGTCGCGCTCATTCGTCGTCGCGATCAGCCGGATCGTGTCGCCGGTGTCCACGATCACCGAGTCGAGGCCGGCGCCCTCCAGCGCCGGATTGATGCGCCCGGCCTCGCCCATGGCCCCGTCGGGATGGGGATCTACAAGGGTCGAGAGAACCCAACCCTGGTGGATCTCGCCATCCGTGCCGTAACCGCTCACCGGAACCCACTCATTGCCCGCCGCGTCGCGTGCGCGTTCCCCCGTCTCCTCCACGAAGGAGCCCGGCCGCAGCACGGTCGACGCTGGCGCATCGGCGGCGGGCTGCGAACGCAGGTTGAGCCCGTCGGAGGGGAGAACGACAAGCTGCGGCCCGGGCTCGTCCTCCACCGGCTCGCCGGGCGGTTGCGTGCCCGGGTCCCCGGGTGTCGGCGCGGGCTCGTCCGGCTCGTTCGGCTCGGGCGCCCCGGTATCGCCGGGGTCGGGCGCCGCCGCCTCCTGCGAGGGCCGGTCCCCGGTGAGGAGAAGGCTGCCGGCGGCCACGAGGCCCGCCGCGGCGATCCAGCGGCCGGGATGCGACTGCCGGCCACCGCCGGTCTCGTCCGTGTCGCCGATACGGAATGTCCCGGACACGTCCGGCTCGCGCGCCGGCCTGTCGCTTGCGAACCGGCCACGCTCGGCATTCCAGAGCGGCAGCGGAGTGCCGCCCGCCGGCATGGCCTCGGCCCCGCGGTCGGCGTACCAGCGCTCCAGCGGGCCCTGCAGCCGGTTGCCGGCGAGATAGGAGAACTCCGGCCGCGGCAGATGGCTCGCGGGCCGCGTCTGGCCGTCGAGGAATACCGCGATCTCGTCGAGCGTCTCGCGCGGCAGGAAGGTCTGATCCTCGATCCGGGGCAGCACCTCGCGGCGGAACGTCTCGATGCCGTCGCGCTGGACCGGCGTCGCCTGCGCCTGAAGTTCGCCGAGATAGCTCTCCATGGAGGCCCGCCCTCCTTTCGGCACGAGCACGGACGATGTCTCGCGCGGCCAGCCGATGGCCGTGTCGAGCCAGCCGGGCACCGTGATCTCGAGCGGCAGCCCGTCCTCGCCGGTCGTCGTCAGGCGCGCCCAGTCCATGCGGTTGACGGCCGGCGCGGTCTCGCCCGCATTGCGCTTGTACTGCCCCCTCAGCTCGAAGCTCACGGAGAACGGAAGCTGCAGGGTCTTCGCGAAGGGCACGCCGATCCCGATGGGCGGCGTGGCGAGCGAGAGGGTGTAGCGCGCCGTCGCGGAGGCAAAGGCGGCCTTCCGGCCGAATATGGTCTCGTAGAAATTGCCGGTGCCGGGCATGTAGCCCGCCTGCCTGAGCCCGAAATTGGCCCAGCTCGGCATGCGGTTGCGTATGGTGTCCGGATTGAACAGCGCCCGGTCGCCGATCCGGTAGGTCTGGTTGAAGAGCACGTCGAGCACCGACTGCTCCGGCGCCCAGACACGGCGAGACCGGCCGGTGAGGTCGGTGATGACCTGCTCTGCCGGCTTGCCCGGAATCGCCGACAGGCGCAGTCCGCTGCGCAGGCCCGGCAGGTAGGAGACGATCCGGCCGGGATCGATGGCGCCGTCGGTGGCCATGGCCCGGATATCGGCCATGGACGGCGTGCCGGAGGCGAGCCGCGCGGCATCGGCCGGATCGGCGACCACGAACTGCATTCTCACCCGGGCCCGGCCGAGCATGGACTGGTTGGCCTCGAAGAATTCGCGCGACACGATGGTGCCCTCCGGCAGGGTCGCCTTGAAGGCCGCCTCCTGGCGCCGTTCCACGCCGAGCCGGAAGCCCGGCATCTGGCTCGACAGGATGGTCGGCAGCTTGGCCTTCAGCTCCGCGAGCAGCTTCGTGTAGGTCACCGGCGCGGGCAGCTCCACATAACCGGCCCTGTTCTCGTTCGCGCCGAAGAACTCGCGCCGCCCCTCCGGCAGCACGTCATATGTGCGCCCTTCCCTCAGGCCAAGGCTGTAGGTCAGCTCGACCACCGTGCCGTTGCCATCGGCGGCCTCGCCGAGAACGCGCGCCGACCGCGGATTGACGGCGAAGGGCGTCTCCGGCGTGTCGCGGAACGCGGTCTGCACGCCCGCCTCGAACAACGCCGGCGCCCTGAACTGCCCGCCAGCCTGGTTCTTGAACGGGAAGAGCCCCATGTCCGACAGGCCGATATTGTCGTATTCGCTCGGCCTCTTCGACAGGATCGCCTCCTGTCCGACCGCGTCGCGGATCGGGCCCATGCTGTGGCTTCTGATGCTTTCCGCCCCGGCCCGCCAGATGCGGTTGTAGTTGGACTTGGTGCCGAAGGCGAAGCCGATCGAGGCCACGGTCGGATCGGTGACGATGGACGGCCCGTCGGAGCCGTCGGAACCGTCGCCCTCCCCCTCCCCGTTGCGGCCGGTGCGCTGGGGTGCGTCCGTCTCGAACGGATTGGTGTTCCAGCGCAGCCGGACCTGTCCGCCGAGACGCAGGTCCGGCGCCGCCGCCTGCCATCGCGCCGGCGGCGGAACGCGGCCCGGATCGTCCGCGGTCGCGCGGAGCGGAGCGGTATCGAGAGGCGGTCCGTTGCGTGCCACGCGGTGCGCCACCGCGCCGGCCGCCATGTCGGCGGCCCCGAGGGTGAGAAGCAGCGTCGACGAGGCGAGATCGAAGGCCGACATGTCTCCGCCATGCATGGCGAGGGTCGCGGCCTCGCTGGTCATGAGATAACCGCCGAGCCCGATGCTGGCCGTACCGGTCATCAGCCGCGTCGCCTCCAGCGCGCGGGTCATGGGTGTCGCCACGCCGCCATTGGCGGCAAGCCGCGCGACCGCCAGCCGGGCCGATCCATAGGCGCCCGCGCCGGCAACCGTGGCGGCAAGGCCGGCCCAGGCATTGAAGGCCTGCCGGTTGTTGCCGGGGCTGATGGACAGGCCGCGGTCGCGCAGATCGTAGAGCTGCTCGCCGGTGCGATAGGCGCCCCAGGCCATGACCGCGCCGATCGCCCAGGGCGCCGCCGCCCCGCCGGTCGCCGCCGTCACCGCGATGCTGCCCACCGCGACACCGATATCGGCGCCCGTCTCCGCATAGTCGCGCCAGGTGCGCACATGGGCGTCGATGGCCGGATAGCCCGCCGTGGTGTCGACGATGTCGAAATCGTCGTCGTCTTCCCTCAGGGTCTCCAGCACCGGCTCGGGGATATAGAGCCGGCCGCCGTCGGCGAGGTCGTTGTCCTCCTGGAAGTCGCCGATATCGTCATACCGGCTCGCCTTGTCGCCGACCGGACGGTCGTCGACGAGATACTCCTCGCCCTGATCGTCGGTCACCGCGAAGAGCGCGGCCGCGCGCACGCCCTCCGCATCGGAGACATAGAGCATCGGGATCAGCCGGACGGTGACGCTGTCGCCGCCCACATCGGTGATCTGATCGGCGATCGCGTCGATGGTCTCGCGGCCGGGATGGTCTTCGGTATAGCGGTCGCCCGTATCCCCGGCCTCCGGGTTGTCGAGGGTGAGCCCCAGGGCATCGCCGATGAAGTTGCGCAGCTCCGACCCGGCCTCCAGTTCCTGCGTCGCGAGCGCGTCCGGATCCGCCAGCAGATCCTCGAAGCGCGGCTCGAGGAACCGCTCCGGGTCCTCTCGCCATATGGCGAGATCGCGCTCGGCCTGTTCGTTGCCGGCATGCTCGGCAGCCTCCTCGCGGCCGAGCTCGACGATGAAGGAGAAATCCTCGGAAAAGTGGTCGAGATCGGAAGACCCCGCGATCACCCCTTCCAGCGCATCGGCCAGCCGCGTGCCGTGTCCGTCGGACATGGCGGAGCGGATGCTCTCGAAGCCATAGCCCGTGCTGGCGCCGCGCAGCTCGTGCACCAGGGTCGCGCTTTGGCCGTCATAGAGCGAATCGTCGGCGAGCCACTCCGCGATCTCCTCCGCCCGGCCGGTCCCGCCATCGAGCCGCTCGCCGAAGACGGGCTGGTCGGCGAGCTCCACCGTGGCGGTCAGTCCCGCGGCGAAACTGTGCCAGTCGCCCGGAAGCCCCGTGGCATTGCCGCCCGCGCGGTCGTACCAGCCCTCGCCGAACTCCGACCTCATGGCGTCGAGCAGAAGATTGGCGACTTCCGGGGAGGCATGTTCGGAAATGCCCAGCATGTAGGTGCCGGCCTTGTCGGCATTGAGCGTCGGATCGTTCTGCGCGGCGATATCGTCCCCGTCGGGCTCGCCGGTCACCTCGGCGAGCCTCCCCTCGAAATATGTCCGGCTGAAATGGGGAAGGCCGGCCTCCTCGAACAGCCGCTCGCGCTCCGCCTTGGAAGTCGTGGCATCGAGATTGGCGGTGAGGGCCTCCAGCGCCGCCGCCTCGTTCTCCTGCGAGGGGTTGCCCGCCATCAGTTCGTCGAGGCGGGTCGTCGTGTAATCGAGGCGCACCTCCGCCATGCCGGCCAGCAGGTGCTGGATGCGGGCATAGGCCTCCGGATTGTCCTCCGCCACGCTGGTCAGCGCGAAGCCGACCGCGCTCTCCTCGGCAAGCGCCTGCTCCTGTGCACTCAGCTCGGGATTGTCCGGGTCGACATCCACACCGGAGAGCTGGACCAGGGCATAGCCGATGGGGTCGGTGTCCATCAGCGTGCGCATCTCCACCGGCTGCGACCGGTCGCCCGGATCGAGCGTCACGCCGGCGACCTGAAGGACGGCCAGCGTCACCGGATCCTCCCGTGCGAGCTCGCGCTCGGCGTCGGTGAGCGAGGGGTCGTTGGTGTTGATGTCGTCGAGCACGCGGGCGATCTCGCGCTCGGTGCCCAGAGGCTCCAGCGTGCCGGAAAGGTCGAGCCCGGGGTGGTTCTCCTCCAGCGCCGAGAGTGCGGCCTCGAGCTCGGCGTCGGTGAACTCCGTTACCTCGCCGTCGCCCGATGCCGCCGCCTCATACTGTCCGAGCGCTTCCGCGCCCGCGTCCGGATTGTCGCGATGACGCGTGGCAAGCTCCATATCGAGCTCGTGCCCGAGCGCCTCCCGGAAGGCCTCATATTGCTCCGCCACACGTTCGCGCGCCGCCGCGAGGTCCGCTTCGGAGGCGGCATCGTCCTCCTCCAGCGCGACGAGGTCCTCGCAGGCCAGACGGAACTCGTAGCCGGCCTGCTCGCTCGCCCGCGTCTGCGGCGACTCGCCAAGCACGCGCTCGACCGCGGTCTGATCGCCGTCGTCGAGCACCGCTGTGGCGAGCGTCTCGTCGAGTCCGGCTTCCGCATAGCGCTCGACGAGCTCGTCATGCTTGTCGCCAAGCGCGGCCTCCGCATCGTCCGCACCGTCGGCCGCCTCGCGCATCTCGTGCTCTGCGGCCTCGCGCAGCCGGCCGAGCGCCAGGCCGGCGGCCTCCTCGTTCTCCGCCGACGGATCCTCGCGATACGCCTCGACGGCGGCCTGGGCCTCCTCGAGGCGTTCCGCGGCCTCGCCCTGCGTATCGGCCGGTTGCGCCGGTGCGGGGGCCTCGGTGTCATGGGAGACCGGCCGGACCGGCGCCGCCTCCTCGTCCTCCTGCGGCGGCGGTGGCGGCGGAGCGGGAGGCTCCGTGCTCGCCTCGGTTCGTACGGGCAAATGGAAACCGCCGCCGCCGATCAGCATTTCTGTCCTCGCTTCCACATGGGTCCAGGACGGAAAGTGGAAGCATGGGGCGATGACAGGCCGATGAAACTTCTGTGAACGTCAAAGAATAAACGCCATTAAAGACGCTGAATATTGTATTTATTATTGCATAAGACGCTGCCTTTTCTCAGGCATACGAGAAGGGACGCCCGTTCGACCGGTCGTTGGCGGTCTCCGGCAGGTAGATCCGGTCCCCCGGATAGATGATATCGGGCTGGAGGATATGGTCCATGTTCAGCATGACCGTCTCCACGACATCGGCGTTGCGACTCGTCGCGATGCGTCTGATCGTATCGCCCGGCATGACGACGACCCACGGATAGCCTTCGGTCTCGAGATCCGCATTCACACGCCCGGTCGGGTCTGTGGAATCGAAAGCCTCGGCAGTCTGGCCATCCACGCCCCGCCATTCGAAACCGCGGCCATCGCCCAGCCAGACCAGTTCGACAGGCTCGCCCGGCTGGAGCACCCTGAGGGCCGACGCGAAATCGGACGGATCCGTCCCGGCAAGCGTCCGCTCCCCGTCCTGCACAAGGAGCGGCAGGTCCGACGGACTGCCAAGCTCGTCGAAACTGTCCGGCCATTGCGGCGCACCGGGAGCGCCCTGCTCATCGCCCTGGGAGGCGTCGCTGTCGTCCCCGGACTTGCCATCGTCGCCCGCGGTTTCCACCTGCTTCGTGTCGCTGGCAAAGACGTCGGCAAAGCCCATGGCGCTGAACAGCGCCAGACCGCCGCCGAACGCGACACCGAGCGTGATGCGTTCGCGCAGGGGCGTGCCCGCGCCGGCCAGAGCCTGCGGCTTGTAGGGTCCCCACAGGGCACGCCAGCCCAGATAGCCCGAGCCAACGGTGAACAGGGTGCCGGCCGCGGTGCCGGCAATGCTGGGCATCGCCTCCAGCGTGTAGAACGCGCTGCCGAAAGTATAAAGCGGGAGCGCCACCTTGTCGGTCAGGGGAAAGGCCGCGCGCCCGGTCAGGGAGGTCAGCCCGGCCTTGCGGGCATAGGCATAGTTGCCCATCTGGGACATCGCGCCGCCGGTCAGGCCGAGGAAGGTGCCCGTGCCGCTCGCCGCGCTGCCTAGGAGGCCGCGTGTCCCCTGGGCGATGTTCGGCACGAACGTTCCCAGATTGAGGAGGCGCAGACCGCGGCCGAGACGGCTGTCCGTCGTCGGCACCTTCCAGGCGTCGACCGCCATGCTGAGCCCGCGAAGCCCGGACGCGGCGGCGCCGATACCGCTCCAGACCGGATTGTCCGGGATCAGCATCAGGAGAGTGGTTCCCGTCAGAACCGGCGCGTCGATCGTCAGGCGGGGGGACATCCACCGGCCGGCCCTCAGGGAGAAGGACTGGAAGGTCGACAGTCTCGACGTCTGGGCCGGCCTCAGCGCCGCCTTCTGGGCCTTGCTGAACCCGCTGAGCTCCCACGCCGTGTGCCGTGCCATCTGGTCCGGCGTGAACTTGCGCACCTGATCGGGGGTGAGCGCCTTGAGCTGGCGCCGGGTGAAGGCGGCCACCTGATCGGGGGTGAGATAGGTGAGCCGTCCTGGCGGAATGGCCGGCATGTTCGCCGGCCTGATCGCCTGGATCTGGGCCTCGCCCAGCCCGCGCATCTGCGTGGGTTTCAGCGCGGCGGTCTGCTCGTAGGTCAGGTTGGCGAACAGGATCTCCGGGATGGTCGCTATTACATCGCGCTTCACCTGAGCGAGATGGGAGGGCTTGATCGCCCGCCACTCCGCAACGCTCATCGTGGCGAAATCGTCGCCCGTGAGCGCGCGCACCTCCTTGGCATCGAAGGTCCGCACGGGCCCTGCGGTGTTGCGCGCGTCGGACGTCGCCCGCCAGCCGAGATAGCCCATGCCCGTGCCATAGACGCCGGTGGCGAAACTCATGACGGTATTCAGCCGGTCGAAGCCCGACATATCCTCCCAGTGGACGGCGAGGTCCCATCCGGTCTTGCCCACCAGCGGCGCGCCGATCCCCATGGCCGTCACGTCGAGCCCCCGCGCGGTTGCGAGAAACCCGTTATTGGTGGCCAGCGCCTGGTTGATCCGGGGCGCGAAGGATGTGGCCTGAAGCTGGAAGCGGCCAATCGAGGCATCGCTCCAGCGCAGCGCGCCGATGCTGCCGCGCGCCGCCTGCATCGCGGTCAGTCCGCCCGTGCGGGCGAGCCCGACGAAGCGTGTCGCGCTGGCCGCCATCGGCAGGACGGCGGTCGCCACGGTCGCCATCTCCCACGCCCCCTCCTCGCTGAGGATGGAGCGACCATGGCTGTTCATGTCGGACAGCCGCTGGACCGGGCGGACCGCGCCGACATAGGTGCCGGACCCCACGGCGATCGGCACCGCGACCGGCGCGAGCGGCGTGAAGGAGGCAATCGTCGCGACCGTCGCCACACCCGTCATCACCGGGTCCACATAGCGCTCCTGGAACGTCTTGACGTGTGCCTGATGCGAGCTGAAGGCGATATCGCCATCCCCGTTGCGGGTCATGGTGAGATCGTCGGGAAGGTAGATGGTGCCGCTCTCGGCGAGATAATTGTGGTTCTGGTAGTCTTCCAAGCTGGTGTAGCGGCTGCCCGTATCGTCGACCAGATACTCCGTACCATCCTCGCCTTGCACACGGAACAGCGCGGAATCCTGCCGGCCGACCTCGGACTCCACATAGACGAGCGGTATCGCCGTCACCTCGACCGTATCGCCCTCCGTCGTGCCGGTGACCGCGCGGATCTCCTCCGAGATCGGCGCGATGGCCCCATCCTGGCCGGAAGCCGCGCCCAGCGTGCCGGCGATGGCTTCGTCGAGTTCGTTGCCGACGGTGAGGGTGCGCGGGCCGCCAAAGGCCTCGTTGTCTCCATAGGAATTGAAGGTCTGCTGCAGGCGCTCCTCGTTCTCCGTGTAATAGAGCGCCTCGAGCTCCTCCGGGTCCTCGCGCGCCTCGACCGGCTGGGAGAGCATGAACTCCACATAATCGAGATGCAGCCCCACCTGGTCGCGCCGGTCGCGCGCGGCGTCGAGCGCCGCATCGGCCTCGGCCACGTCGGGATGCACCCAGCGCCCGTCCACCTCCACCGGCGCCTCGCCCTCCGGCAGGTCGTCGATAGTGTCCGGCGGCTCCACGGTGCCCCCGCCGTGATCCCGGACGGCGGCGCGATAATCCTCCTCCAGCCGCTCGATCTCGGTATCGAGCTGATCGATCCGACGTCCGTCGAGCGCGCTCTCGGCCTGCAGGACGGCGGTCTCCGCGGCGCGATACTCCGGATAGAGCGTCGCCCAGTCCTGCGAGCGCTGCCGCGCCTCGGTCGCGTCGTCCCTGAGAATATCGGGATCCTCCCAGGTGAGCTGGTAGTCCATCTCGCCGTTTTCGTAGTCGTTGACCTGATAGAGCTGACCGTCCCTCACCTCGAACTCGATGCCGCGCAGGTCGCCGTGATAATCGCCGCCGCCATCGACATAGTCGATCTCGAAGAGATGCGGCAGGCGCTCGCGCTGGTCCATCGCGGCGCCGCGCTCGATATCGACCCGCTGGCGCTGGAGCTCGGCGAAGTCCGCCTTGGCGACCGCGAGATTGCGCTGCGCGGTGGCGATCTCCAGATTACTCTGCGCGCTCGGCCGCAGCTCTTCCGCCTGGTCGAGCATGGTCTCGGCCGCCTCGTGGGCCTCGCTTCCCTCCTCGGTGTGGTCGAGGGTGAGCTGCGCGCTGTCCGTACGTACATCGAGAACCGCCAGGTCGGCCTGCGTGGTATAGACATTGGCCTGGGCGAGGTGGGTGTCGCTCTGTGCCTGCGCGATGGCGAGATCGGCCGTCTCTGCCTCCTCGTCGAAGCGCTCCGCCAGACCGTCATGGGTTTCGGGATCGACATACTGGGGCCGGCCGTGGCTGTCCACGGTCTGCTGCAGTTCCGCGAGCGCGGGCAGGCCGTCGACCCACTGATCCAGCTCATCGCTGGCCATGGTGCGCCCGTTGGCGGCCTGGTTGGCCCCGGTCGCGATCCCCTCGATCGTCTCGAGGCGCTCCTGCGCATCCTCCAGCGAGCCCGTGGCCTCCGGCGGCGTCCATTCGAGCCCGAGCGGGGCCAGAGCCTCGTTGATGGTCGCCTGCGCCGACCATGTGGCCGAGCCGCCATCATCGCCAAGCTGGTCGACGACGAGCTCCGTCCCGGATTGCGCGGCCTGCCAGTCGGCCGCCTCCGTGCGCGCCCATGCGGCGTCGGCCCGCGCCCGGGCCAACTGGTATTGCGTGGAGTTCTCGCCGTAGGTCGCGAGCGCATCCGTCGCGTTCTGTTCCAGGGCCTCGGCAATGTCCTCGTTCTGGCCGGCCTGTTCCGACCACAGGATCTGGTTGCCGGCGGCCGCCGTCATCTCGGCGTCCTCGCCCGACTGCCCCTCCGCCTCCTCCACGACGGGGCGCACCGCCTCCTCCACGTCGCTGTCGACGGTCAGCGGCGGCGGCTCATCGCTCAACGGAGTGTTCTCAAGCCCCGGCGTCGCGGTGCAGACGGTCGGATCCTCCTGCGTCGGCGGCGGGGCGGTCTCCGCCACGATGGCGCGCTGGCCGCCATCGATGACATAGGGCTTCGCGGCCTCCGGCACATCCGCGGCGAGGTCGGAGGTCTTGTTCTCGCCCGCCGAGACCCGCTGATCGGGGTCGTTCTCGAGATCCATCTCCAGGGAGACGGCCTGTTCCGCCGCGTCGCCGACCTCCTCGCGCAGATCGACGACGACCTGGAGCTGCGCGGCGATCTCGCTGTCCGACGCGCCGTCCTCCCGCAGTTGGGCGAGTTCGGCCTCGGCGTCCTGAAGATCGCTCGCCGACTGGTCGAGCCCGGTTTCGGCGATGCCCTGGGAGGCTTGATAATGTTTCCGGTCGGAAGGATCGATGACCGGCCCGGTCTCCTGGGGAGGAGGAGTCGTCTCTGTCGGATATTGCGGCGACACAGAACCGCCACCGCCGCCTGCTATCAACATCGCTCAATGCCTCCGGTCGATCCTGATCGATCCTCTTAAAGAGCGTATGACAGCAGTATTATTTCTCTAAATCCAAGATTTCTTCAAGCATAAGAGCTGTTTTATAAAATATACAATCGCGTTTATACACGATACACCGTCGCCCGCGACGCACGGCAACCCGCCCGCCAGCGCCTGACAGCCTATGACGACAATTCGGGCTCGTGGGCCTTGAGCGCCTCACGCACCGTGTCCACCTGATAGCAGACATAGTTGCGCGCCAGACGCGCATAGGCCGGCCCGTCGCGGTTTTCCAGCGCCTCGAGCATCGCCTGGCGCCCGTCGAGCGCGGCACGCCAGTGTTCCGGCATGTGCTCGACCATGACCTGGAGGCTGCGCATATAGATATTGTGCACGCGGACCAGCAGCACCTGATACTGATGGCTGAGGGTCGCATTGCGCGATTCCTCCATCACCGCCTCCGCGATGCGCCGGCAGAATTCGACGTAGCCCTGCACGTCGGCCGCCCGATGGCGGTCGGCAAGCTCGTCGACGAGCAGGCGGAGACGGTCCAGGCCCGCACTCTCGATACGCTCGCAGGCCAGCTCTCCGGCATAGCCCTCCAGCGTCGCCATGAGCGGGAAGATCTCGCTGACATCGTCGCAGGTAATGCGCACGACGCTTGCCCCGCGATTGGGCGACAGATGGACGAGCTTCTCCGCCGACAGCACCATGAGCGCCTCGCGCAGCGGCGTGCGCGAGACGCCGAAGCGCTCGCAAAGCGCCTGCTCCGGGATGCGCTCGCCCGGCCGAAGCTCGCCCTCGACGATCATGTTGCGCAGCAGCGCGGCAAGCTCCTCGTGGAGCGTCTTTCGCAGGATGGTTTCTCTTGCAGACATGGCATGGTTCCTCGACGCACCCGCATCTGCCGCTCTCGCGGCCGCAGGCGCTGCTGACTGCTTGTACTGTCCGAAACAGGGCCTGGTATGTCGCTCACCCGAGATCCGGGGGCCGCCTCTCGAACCGCGCCCGGTTCCGGCGGGTTCTGCGGCGGGACGGTGCGGCCAGGCGGGCGGCCGTCTTGCGAACTGCCAACTCCATGCGTGGCGTCTCCATCTCCGGCATCGGGCAGCGACTGCTTCAAGGAGCCCCACACCCCCCGCGCGATCTGCCGATGCACCCCCGATCAGGCTCCGGCCGGCCCGAGGGCCCGGAACGCACAACGTTACACAACCACACAACCGACCTCGCGGCATCCGATCACGCATGTCCGACAGGACAGGCCGCCGCTTAAAGCCGTCGAGGCGGCCCCCTTCGCGGCGATATCCCGATCCTGTCGCCACTGCGACGGCGCAACGAATGCTCGCAGGTGCAGACTTTGCGACCAAACCATGGCGCTTTTTCGACCAGATGTGCGATGGGCGAAGAGCACGCGCCACGAGGCATGCGGATAGTCAGCGTACCCCTCTCCTCACGCCGTGCGAATTCGACGAAAGTACGATGCGGGGCCCGATCGCGGCGCCCGGTCGGCCCTCGCGCATTGTTGTTGACACCGTCCGGCGGCTTGGCGACGCTGTCGGTCTCCAAAAGGGTCCATACGGGCCACCCTCCAGCGAAGCGAAGACAATCATGACAACCAATGGTGCCGACCTTCTGGTCACGACACTGGCAGATCACGGTGTGGACACCTGTTTTGCCAATCCGGGCACGACGGAGATGCATCTGCTCGCCGCAATCGGGCGCGAGGCGCGCATGTCGACGCATCTGTGCGTCTTCGAGGGCGTGGCGACCGGCGCGGCCGACGGATATGCCCGCATGGCCGGAAAGCCCGCCATGACGCTCCTCCATCTCGGCCCCGGCCTCGCCAACGGAATGGCCAACCTGCACAATGCCCGCAAGGCCGCCACACCGGTCGTCAATGTCATCGGCGAGCACGCCACCTATCACCTCAGCCTCAACGCGCCGCTCGCCGCCAATATCGAAGGCATGGCCGCAACCGTCAGCGACCGTGTCGTCACCGCAACCTCGCCCGGAACCGTCGCCGCCGACACCGCGTCGCTCCTGGAGGCGATTTCGGGCGGCACGGCGCGGGTCGGCACGATTGTCGTCCCCAACGATGTCGCCTGGGGCGAATGCAACATGAACAAGGCGACGGTCGAGCCCAGCCCGCGCCCGACCCATGACGCGGATGCCGTTGCGCCGGCCGCCGCGGCCCTGCGCCAGGGCGAGGGCTCCCTGCTCCTCATCGGCGCGCCGTTCATCACCGCGCGCGCCTCAGCCCTCGCATACGCCATCGCGCAGCACACCGGCTGCATGGTCATGGCCGAGGCGGCGGTGGCGCGCATGCAGCGCGGCGGCGGCACCCCGCCCATCAAGCGGATCCCGTTCCATGTCGACCTCGCCACGGAGGCGCTCGGCGGCGTGAAGCGGGCCGTCCTCGCCGGCTCGCGCGCGCCGGTCGCCTTCTTCGCCTATCCCGGCCGGTCGAGCGAGATCCTGCCCGAGGGCACCGAAACCATCGCGCTGAGCCCCGCCCTGTCGGACCTTGAGGCCGCACTGGAAGCGCTCGCCGCGGAACTCGGAGCGGAAACGGCCGAGTACCGTCCGACCCCGGTCCCGGCCGCCGATCCGGCCGCGGCGATCACGCCGGAAACGCTGGCCGCGACGGTCGCGCGGACCCTGCCGGCCAACGCCATCGTGGCCGACGAATCGATCACCAGCGGCGCGCACCTGTTCCCCTATTGCGGCGAGGGCGTGCCCCATGACTGGCTCAACAATCGCGGCGGCTCCATAGGCTATTCCATGCCCGTCGCCGTCGGCGCGGCGGTCGCCTGTCCGGACCGGGACGTGATGTGCCTCACCGGCGACGGCTCCGCCCTCTACACGCTGCAGAGCCTGTGGACGATGGCGCGCTCGAGGCTCAATGTGACCGCCGTGATCCTGGCGAACCGCACCTACCGGATCCTCGCCAACGAGATGTCCAAGATCGGCGCCGGCGACCCCACCGGGGAGACCATGCCGCTGATGAGCCTCGACGATCCGGCCCCCGACTGGGTGAAGCTCGCGGAGGGCCACGGCGTCCCGGCGGAGCGGGTCGATACCGTGGCGGGGCTGGAGGCCGCCCTGCGCCGCGCCCATAACGAAGCCGGGCCGCATCTGATCGAGGCCGTCCTGTGACGGCGCGCCGGTCCGGCAGACGAGACAGACAAGGAAGGAACATTGTATGACGAGCTATCCGAACACGACGCTTTTCATCGACGGCAGCTGGTGCGAGGCGGCCGGAGGCAAGACGCTTCCGGTGATCGACCCGGCCACCGAGGAGACCATCGGCACGGTCGCCCATGCCTCCAGGGAGGACCTCGACCGTGCGCTCGCCGCCGCCGACAAGGGGTTCGCGGTATGGAGCAACACCAGCGCCTTCGACCGCTACAAGCTGATGCGCAAGGCCGCCGGGCTGCTGCGCGAGCGCGCCGACGCGATCGCCGCCATGATGACCGCCGAGCAGGGCAAGCCGCTCGGCCAGGCGAAGGCGGAAACGCTCGGCGGCGCCGACACCATCGACTGGTTCGCCGAGGAGGCGCGGCGCACCTACGGCCAGGTGATCCCGTCGCGCGCGCCCGGCGTCACCCAGATGACCATCAAGGTGCCGGTCGGTCCCGTCGCCGCCTTCACGCCGTGGAACTTCCCCATCAACCAGGTGGTGCGCAAGCTCTGCGCGGCGCTCGCCACCGGCTGCTCGATCATCGTCAAGGGGCCGGAGGAGACGCCCGCCTCGCCGGCTGAGCTGATCCGCTGCTTCGTCGATGCCGGCATTCCCGACGGCGTCGTCAATCTCGTCTATGGCACCCCGGCGGAGATCTCCGAATATCTGATCCCGCACCCGGTCATCCGCAAGATCTCGTTCACCGGCTCCACGCCCGTCGGCAAACAGCTCGCCGCGCTCGCCGGCCTGCACATGAAGCGCGCCACCATGGAGCTCGGCGGCCATGCCCCGGTTCTGGTGTTCGACGACGCCGATATCGACAAGGCCGTCTCCATGATGGCGACGCACAAATACCGCAATGCCGGGCAGGTCTGCGTCTCGCCGACGCGGTTCCTGGTGCAGGAGGCGGTGGCCGACCGCTTCGTCGAGGGCTTCGTGGAGGCCTCGAAAGCGACCAAGGTCGGCAATGGCATGGAGGAGGGCGTGGCCATGGGCCCGCTCGCCAATGAGCGCCGGATCCCGACCATGGAGGCGATGATCCAGGACGCGGTGGACCATGGCGCCAAGCTGGAGACGGGCGGCCACCGCATCGGCAACAAGGGCTATTTCTTCGAGCCGACCGTGCTGACCGACGTGCCGACCTCCGCGCGCGTGATGAACGAGGAGCCGTTCGGCCCCCTCGCCGTTATCAACCGCTTCGACGATACCGAGTCAGCGCTTGAGGAGGCCAACCGCCTGGATTTCGGCCTCGCCGCCTATGCCTTCACCGGCAATTCCTCGACGGCCCACAAGCTGCGCTCGCGCGTGCAGGCCGGCATGCTGACCATCAACCATCTGGGCCTCGCCCTGCCGGAGGTCCCCTTTGGCGGCATCCGCGATTCGGGCTACGGCACAGAGGGCGGCTCGGACGCCACCGAGGCCTATCTCGACACCCGCCTCGTCACCCAGATGGACTGAGACGGGCCGCTAGACAAAAAGGGGCCGCGCCATCCGACCGGCGCGGCCCCTCTCGATTCCGTTATCCCCTTCGCCGGGGGATTATTCCGGCTTCATGACCAGCTCGTCCGTGGTGGCCGACGATTTGGGCCACAGGATCTCCGCCTGCGACGGCGTCTGGCCGGTTTCGTCATACTGGATCACGAAGATCGGCACTTCCGGCCATTGCTGGAAGGCCCAGGCGGGCTCGGTCGTCTGCGGGAAGTGGATCTGGCCGCGCGTGCCGTCCCACTTCATCTTGCGGAGCTCGGCCTGGATGGCGTCGCTGTCGGTGCTGCCGGCGGCCTTGATGGCCTCCGCGATCACCATCACGCCGTCATAGCCCTCCATGGCAACCGCGTTCGCCGGACGGTCGAACTTCTCCTGATAGGCCTTGGAGAAGCTGCGCGACAGCGGCGTGTCGGGCTTGCCGGGCAGGCCCGCCGGATTGCCGATCACATATTTGCCGGCGTCGTTCATCACGTCCCAGAACTCAGGCTCCAGCACATCGGCGCCCGCGGCGAAGATCGCCGTGTCCGCCGTCGGCGCCACGCCCAGATCGTAGGCCTGGCGCAGCATGAGCAGGAGGTTGGAGCCGGTGAAGCCCGCAACGATCAGGTCCGGCTTGGGGTCGGCGCGCTTGAGCTGCAGGAGCTGCGGCGTGAAGTCGGACACCGTGCGCTCGGCCGTGAACGAGGTCACCTCGGCGCCCGTGTTCTCCAGATTCTTGGTGAACACGTCGATGATGCCGAATCCCCAGTCGGAATTCTCCGAGATGATGGCGATGTTCTTGAAGCCGGCCTCCTTGACCCAGTCGGCGGCCACCGAATAGACGAGCGAGTTGGCCACCGTGATGCGGAAGACCTGCGGGATCTGGGCCGCCGTCACGGAGTCCGACCAGCATTCGCCGGCGACGAACACCGTGTTGGTCTTCTGCGCCACGGGCCCCACGGCCGAGCAGACCGCGCTGTGCGCGGAGCCGGTGACCGCGGCCACCTCGTCGCCCGTCGCCAGGCGCTCGAATGCCGCCACGCCCTTTTCCGGCACGCCGGAGGTGTCCTCCACGAGCAGCTCGACCTGCTTGCCCAGAAGGCCGCCCGAGGCGTTCAGCTCCTCCACGGCGACGATCATCCCGTCGCGGAGGGATTCGCCCGTCTGCACGCCGCCGGGCGGCGAGAGGGGCGCTATACCGCCGATCTTGATGGTCTCCTGCGCCTGCGCGGCGCCGAGCCCCGCGGCGAGCGCGACGGCCGCCGCCGCCGCTATTCGGGTGAAAGTTGTCATGACTGCTTCCCCTGGTACCGATTGTTTGTGGTCCGGCCTGTCCGCCCTCGCACGTCCCCCGGCGCGGCAAGGTACAGACCGACCCCTTCAGTTTGCGGGCTGGCACGGGTTGCGACAATCGGCTATCGCGGATAGTTATGTCGCCGATAAAACCTCATACAGCGACACTCAGCGACAGGCGACAGCCGCTCATGTCCCGGCAGAACTTCACGCAGAACCTGCGCCTTCTTTGCAGCTACCACCCCTCCATCGCGGAGGTGAGCCGCCGGCTCGGCATGAACCGCCAGCAGATCATGAAGTATCTCTCCGGCGGCGCCTACCCGTCGGCCAGCAGCATGCGCCGCCTCTGCGACTTCTTCGGCGTGGAGGAATACGAGATCGTCATGCCGAGCGACCAGTTCCGCGACATCGTGCGGCTCAAGCCCAGCCTGCCGATCTCCGCCGAGCTCGCACCGCCCGTCGTCTCCTCGCTCCTGAAGCTCGCCGCCCAGCAATCCTCGCAGCTCACCCGCTATACCGGCTATTACTACGAGTTCCGCTATTCCTTCACCACGCCGGGGCTGGTGCTCAAGTCGCTCATCAACGTCTTCGAGAGCGACGGCCTCGTCCTCTACAAGTCCATCGAGCGCCTGCGGCGGCACGGTCCGGGCGCGCCCCCGCAACCGGCGGCGGGGACCGACATCTTCAAGTATCTCGGCCTCCTGCTGCAAGTGGGCAACCGCATCCACATGCTCGACCAGGAGGCCATCATGGGCGAGGAGCTGTCCCACATGATCCTCTTCCCGCCCTATCGCAGCCGGATCTCGACACTTCTCGGCATGAAGATGGGTGTCACCGCGACCGAGGCGCACGAGCCCATCGCGGCCCGCGTCGTGCTGGAGAAGATCGGCCGGAGGGTCGAGGTGCGCCGCGCGCTGGAACATTGCGGCCTGCACTCCGCCAATTCGGACACCGTGCCGGCCTCCGTCCTGTCCTATCTCGACGAGCCGGGCAATGGCGGACCCGCCCTGCTGCACGCCCATCCCGGGCCGAAGAGCTGACGGCGCCCCCTTGTCCCGCTCGGGGCCGGGGAGCCTACCGCCCGCCCTCGTTCATCAGCCGCTCGGCCTCGCCGTAATAGCGGGCCGCCTCGTCGTTCCGGCCCAGGGCCGACAGGATCTCCGCCTTGGTCGCCATCAGGAGCCAGCTCTTCGGATTGAGCTTCAGCCCCTCGTCGGCGATCTCCAGGCCCCCCGGGGCGTCGCCCGTCGCCCAGGCGATGCGCGCGCGCATGCGCCAGGCCTCGACGAGCTGCGGATCGAGCTCCGCCGCCGTCGCGAAGGCCTCCTTCGCCATCTCCGGATCGCGGCGCACCAGCCCCAGCCCGCCAATGGCCATCTGCGTCTCGGGAAAGTCGGCCTTGGCCTGAAGCGAGCGCATGTATTCGCCCATGGCGCGATTGTAGGCGTCCCTGTGGGCTTGCGGGATATACTGCGGCGGAACGGCGAGAAGAGTGCGCACAGCGGCCAGCCGCACGCTCGCGACGGGATCGGACAAGAGCGGCGCGAGCCGGTCCAGGAGCTCCTGCGGCCGGGCGCCCGCCTGGAGATCGCTCGCCGCGGCCCGCACGAGCGGGTCCCCGTCCCGGAGGCGGCCGGCGGTCTTGGACGCAACGGCGGGTCCCGGCGCCTGGCGCAGCCGCCCCAGCACGCTCGCCCGGCCGATGGCCGGCTTCTCCAGATCGTTGGCATAGGCGACCAGCCGGTCGACCACGGTATCGTTGTCGAGCGCAAGTCCGGGGTCGAGATAGTCGGCAAGACTCTCCGTACCGGACCGCCCGTCCGGATACCAGCGCGCGACCGTCTCCGCCGCCCACTCCGCCGTCTTGTCCGCGTGGCAGCCATTGCAGGCATTCGGCACGCCGTAGGCGACGGTGAGATCGGGCCGCGGCACGCGGAAGGAATGGTCGCGGCGCGGGTCGACCTGCATATAGGTGGTCTCCGGCATGTGGCAGGACACGCAGAGCGCCCCCTTGCTGCCCTCCTCATGGCGATGATGGGCGGGAGAATCGTAGAGCGCCGGCTTGAGGCTCGGGAAGGCGTCGTTGCCGGCCGGATTGTGGCACTGCGCGCAAAGCGCGTTGTCCCTGGCAACCAGCTCCAGCGAATGCGGATCGTGACAGTTCGAGCAGGTGACGCCCTTGGCGAACATCCGGCTCTGCATGAAGGATCCGGCGACATAGACCTCGTCGCGGATCTGGCCGTCCGGAAAATAGAGTCCCGGCTCCAGGAGGGCGAGGCGATAGTGATCGGCAAAGGGCGCGGCCGCCGGCGGGCTGTTCGCGCCGATCGGCTCGCGGCGCGAATGGCACCGGAAGCACAGATTGACCTCGCGGTCCTGGCGGGTGCCGTCCGGCACGCGCGGGAAGCCACTCCCATCCACGCCCGAAAAGGCGGCGAGGGCCTCGACCGGGTCGCCCGATTTCAGGGCCTCCGCCCAGGCGACATGGCCCTCGCCCGCGCCGTGGCAGGCTTCGCAGGCGACGTTCAGCTCGCTCCAGCGGCTCGAATACCGGCGCATCTCGGCATCGTAGTTCTTGCGGAAATCGGTCTGGTGGCACTCCGCGCAGCGCGCGTTCCAGGTCTTGTAGGGACCCGTCCAGTGGAAGCCATCGCCCCTGGCGGGCGTCTGGTCGGGATAGAGATGGAACCAGCGCTTGTTTTCCGTGTCCCAGGCGACATCCAGCGCCTGAAGCCGCCCCTCGCCGATATCCGCGAGATATTGCTGGAGCGGGGTCACGCCGACCGCATACGCGATCCTGTAGCGCGCGCTCTCGCCGTCCGGCGCGGTCTCCTCGAACCAGTAATCCTCCCCGTCGCGCCGGAAGCGATAGACGGCCCCGTCATGGCGGAGCTCCGCATCGTCGAAGTCGCCGAGAACGAAGGGGGCTGCCGCCGGTTTCAGGGCCCAGTCATGGTGCGAGCCCGTCCATGTCTCCACCTGCCTTGTATGGCAGTCCCTGCACGCGCCGGCGCCGACGAAGCCCGGCGCTTCCGCCGCCCGAAGCCCGGCACCTGTCATCGCCGACACCGCGATCAGAGCCGCCGCCAGGACCCCCATCCGTTCAAGCAGGCTCATATGATCGCTCGTCCTTCATGTCGACGCGGACAGGGCGGACAGGATCGTTCCGCCCTGCCCGCGCAACCGCGCCCTCGCACCGGCCGCCCTCGAGAGCGCCAGCCTATGGTGCCGGGAATATCTGCATCCAGTCTGCCTTCATGCTGATGACAGTCCAGCCATATTTGGACGCATCGTCGAGAGCCTTGTCGAGCTTGCCGAAATGGGACTGGCGATCATAGGCGAATTCGCGGGCCGCATCGTCGTGATGGACGATCATGCCGAGCCGGCGTCCCGGTCCGGTCGCGGTCCATTGCAGCATCTGATAATCGCCGTCGGAATTGCCGAAGGCCGCGATGGGCCGCTTGCCGATGAATTTCTGGATGCCGACGGGCTTTCCCGGGCCGTCGTCCACGAAGTCGATCTCCGGCAGCCGGAGGATCTTCGGGGATCCCGACGTCGCGTCGTATTTCAGCTTGATGGACGACCCGACCACGTTCTCCGGCGGAATGCCGTAGGTCTCTTCCGTCCAGGGGCGCATGAAGGAGACACCGCCGCCGGACACGATGAAGACCTTGAAATCGTTCGCCTTGAGATAGTCGATCAGCTCGCGCATCGGCTTGTAGATCATCTGCGTGTCGAGCCGGCCGGTCTCGGCGTTCTTCGCGGTGGCGATCCAGCCCTCGACGATCTTCGCGAAGTCGTCCGTACTCATTCCCGCATGGGTCGCGGCGATGATCTCCAGGAGCCCCTTCTTGCCCGAGGCGGCGAGCCCCTCGATGTCGCCGTCGAGCACGGACTTGAAGGGCTCGGTGTCCGTCCACTCCGGGTGGTCGGGCGCCATGGCCCTGACCCGGTCGAGGGCGAAGGCGAGCTGCACATACATCGGCTGCTCGCTCCACAGCGTGCCGTCATTGTCGAAGGTGGCGATGCGGTCGGCGGGCGCCACGAAGTCCGGGCCGCCCTCCTCCGTCACCGCCGTGACGAAGCTCACGATTGCCTGTCTTGCCGCACCGTCATTCCACGAGGGAAGTGGATCGTCCCGTGCGACGGCCGCGGACACGAGGACGAGGCCGCCCGCAATGCCAGCCAGGATTGTCGCGGCGATGCCGGTCTTTCGCATGTCCCAGTTCTCCCTGGATAGAAGCAATCCCGCATATGCGGATCGCCCCGTCCTGGAACGGGGCGACCCTTCGTGTCGGAGTCCCGTCAGTTGCCCGTGGGCATGCCGAGATTGAAGCCTTCCTTCGCAAGCTGGTCCTTCACGAACTTGAACCTCTGATAGCGGGTGATGGTGATCGGACCCGAATAGGTTTCGCTCTGGAGCTTGCGCGGGGGGTACTTCACATAGGTCTTCATGAGCCTGCTGACCGACTCATTGGCCGGAACGACCGCCCAGGTGCTCTCCTTGAAGGTGGTCATGAAGATGTCGTAGCGCTCCTGGGGATCGGCCAGGAGGTCGAACACCTGCGGAACCGTGGCGACATATTTCGACGCGCCCTTCCAGCCGAGATTGGTGTCGACCGCGAGGCCGCCGGTCTGCGCACCGTCGTCGCCGCGCAGGTTGAAGACGTATTTGAAGTTGCCGACGCGAGCGGCACCCGGCGTCAGTTCGTCCTCGGTGAAGTAGAACCACGCCTTGCGCTTCGACGCGCCCTTGCCCGTCCAGACAGGCGTCATGTCATAGCTGTCGAAGATGATCGGCTGGCCTTCCCTGTCCTTCTCCGGCAGGTCGACGCCGGCGATCGAGGCGAAGGTGGCCATGAGGTCGAGACCGCCGAGAATGTCGTCGCTCCTCGAACCGCCCGCGACCTTGCCGGGCCAGCGCACCATCGAGGGAACCCGGTTGCCGCCCTCGCGAACGGTGCCCTTGGTGCCGCGGAACGGCGTGTAGCCCGCATCCGGATAGACATCCTGCCAGGCGCCGTTGTCGACCGTGTAGAACACCACCGTGTTCTCCTTCAGGCCAAGCTCGTCGAGCTTGTCCAGCACATTGCCGATCCGCGTATCCAGCTCGACCACGGCATCGGCATATTTCGACTTCGAGATCGACTTGTGCTCGAAATCGGGATGCGGCAGGTTCGGCTGGTGGTTCTTCATGAAGTTGACATTGATGAAGAACGGGGTGTCCGGAGACTTCGCTGCGTCCTCCAGGAACTCGACGGTCGCCTTCTCCACATAGCCATCGAGATAGGGAATGCCGACGACGCCCTTCTCCGGCGTGTCGACATACTCGCCGTTCACCTTCCAGTCTTCCCTGGCCTTCTCGCCCGCATTGCCGGAGAGCGAGCCGGTGGTCACCTTCTTGAACATGTCCCTGAGCTCGGGAGACATTTCCGGGAACCATTTCGGATCCGGATAGGTATAGGCGTTGAGGTGATAGAGGAAGGCATGCTTCATCACGTCATAGCCCTGGGCGTTCGGCAGCGCGTAGTCGCTCTCGCCCAGATGCCACTTGCCGGTGAAATAGGTCTTGTAGCCGGCTTCCTTGAGCACCGATGCGAGCGTCCATTCCGCATGGGGCAGCCCGCCGCCCTGGCCCTGGAAGGCCACCGTGGTCAGCCCGCTGCGGTTCGGGATGCGCCCGGTCTGGATCGCCGCGCGCCCCGGCGTGCAGCTCGGCTGGCCGTAGAAATTGGTGAAGGTCATGCCCTCCTCGGCGAGCCGGTCGAAGTTCGGCGTCGGCATGCCGCGCGCCTCGCCGCCGAGATACGGGCCGAGATCGCCCCAGCCGGTATCGTCGGAGACGATCAGCAGAATGTTGGGCTTGGCCCCCGCCGCGGTGTCCGCCGACTGGGCCTGCGCGGGCGTACCGGTGCCGATGACCAGTGCGGAGAGCGCGCAGACCATGGCACTTGCCATCCCGCGTCTCCGCACAGCGTTATTCTTCCTGAGCTGCAATCTCATCACATCCTCCGTTGATTGATACAGGTTTGGGGAGCTCCCGGGCAGTCGTGTCAGCCTCGGCCCGAGGGGCCTGATGGTGACGTGGCCGCTCGATCGAGGAACGACAGGATTTCCGTTTCCAGTTCTGCAATGAAGTCGGTGTATTCCTCGATCCGTCGGTCGTTTTTCTCGCCAGCGCGGCGCCAGCGGCGAAGCGCGACGGTCGCCTCCTCGTAATCGAGGCAAACCGACCGGAAATGCGCATCGGACGCGCAACGCCGCCAGATCTCGAGCTCCCGGTCGGGAAAACGGGCCAAGATCGAGCGGATATCCTGCATGGCAATCGTCCATGCCAACGCGTTTGCCGGGAGCGCACCCTGCGCCAGTTCAATAATTCTTTCGCTTGGCGTATAATCTTGCCCGGATACTGCTCCCAACAAAGGTGCGAACACGTTCGAACATGTTTCGGACGGCCTCTGGGGGGGTGGGAGATCGGGTTTTTGCCGGTATTGGGGCTGGCGGCAAAACCAATATCGTTTCAGCGCCAGAAAGGGTCGGCCGTCCGGCAATGTTCCGCCATGGATCGCGAAGGCGGCCGTGCGGACTGCCCGGTCATGTCACCACCAGAGTCAAGGAAAGGCCGGTGCATCGTTCCGATCATGCCGCAGGGTCTTCGCCGGTCCAGCCGGCTCCGTCCGCGAGCGAGATACGCGCCGAGCTCGACCGCATCCTGTCCAGCCCGCATCTCCAGGCCAGCCAGAAGCGCCGCGCCTTTCTCCGCTTCATTGTAGAGGAAACCCTTGCAGGCCGTGCGAACCGGCTGAAAGGGCACACCATCGCAGTCGCCGTCTTCGGCCGCGACGAGACATTCGATTCCCAGACCGATCCGGTCGTCCGTCTCGAGGCCCGGCGGCTGAGACGGGACCTCGACTGCTACTATGTCGATGCCGGCGCCCACGACGCGGTGCGCATCTCGGTCCCGAAGGGCTCCTACGTGCCCCGTTTCGAATGGCACGACGCGCCGCCGCCCGAGCCCGTGCCGGAGGTGCCGGGTCCAGTCGCGCCGGACGACGACGGGACCGACGGCGCCGGCGCCAGTCCGGTCGCGAGCCGATGGCCGAACGGACGGCGAAACATGGCGGTCGTCGGTCTTGTCGCGGCGCTCATCGCGATAGCCGCCGCCGCGAGCTGGTTCTTCCCCAGCACGCAGCGCATGCTCCCATCCGGCAGTCTGGCAACCGAGCCGGCCGTCATCGTCGTTCCCTTCAGGGCCCTCAGTTCACGCGAGGACAGCCGCTATCTGGCCGACGGCATAAGCCAGGAGCTCATCGCCAACCTGATGGGCTTTCCGGGTTTCCGCATCTATACCCTGCCGTCGGGCTTCGAACAGATCGCGAGTCGCACCGAGCCGGTCAGGTTGGGGCGCGATCTCGGCGTGACCTTCGTCGTCAACGGCGCGGTGAACAGTAACGACGAGCAGATCCGCGTCGCCGTGCAGATGGTCGACGCCACGACGGGCAAGGTCCTGTGGTCGCACACCTATCATCGCCCCCTCACGCCCCAGGCCCTGATGCTCGTTCAAAGAGAGCTCGCCGGGGAAATCGCCGGCGCGCTCGGACAGCCCTACGGCACCGTTGCGAGCGACCTCAGCCTGCTTGCCGACACGCCGGCGGTATCGAGCATGCAGAGCTATATCTGCGTGCTGCGCGCCTTCAGCTATCGCCGGGATTTCTCGAAGGAGACATTCGGGCCGGTCTATGACTGCCTGGAGGAGGCCGTGCGCCGCGATCCCGATTACAGCGACGCCTGGGCAATGCTCGGCTGGCTCCATCTCGATGCGGGCCGGTTCGAGTTCAATGGACCGGAGAACGTGCAAGAGGAATATCGCAAGGCCTACCAGGCCGCGTCCCGGGCGATGTCGCTTGAACCCAACAACACGCTCGCGCTCAAGGCCATGTCGTCCATCGACCATTACCTCAAGCGCTTCGAGGACTCAGAGCGCCTGGCGCGTCAGGCCGTCGAGCTCAACCCGTACGACCCCGACACGCTGGCCCAGCTCGGCTGGCGGCTGGCGGTCCGCGGCAATTTCGAGGAGGGGATCCCCATCCTGGAACGCGCCATAGAGCGGACCGTGAACCCGCCGGGCTGGTATTTCTATCTGATCGCGGTCGACCACCTCATGAAGGGAGACTACGAGCGCATGCTGGAGGCCGCGGAGCGTTCCGTGGGCGACAGCTTCCCGATCAACCAGGCGCTGATCGCCATCGCTGCCGGCGAGCTTGGACAGGCCGAGACCGCGCGCACGGCGCTTGAGCAGATGTCGACATTCGCGCCGCTGGCCCGCGATCCCATCGCCCATTTCCGCCGCCACGGGGCGACCGACGCCATTCTCGACGCGGTCGCGCAAGGTCTTGCCAAGGCCCGCGCGGTCGCCGCCCAGGGAGAATAGAGCGTTCTCCTGGCCGATCGAGCCGGCGCCGCCCGGGCGTCCGGGACGTCAGACGTCCAGCACGGGGTTCACCCCCGTCCGAGCGCGTAGAACTCGTCGTTGGGCCGCATATTGGTGACGTTCGCCAGCCGGTTCGACATGCCGAAGAAGGCCGAGATCGCGGCGATGTCCCAGGCGTCCTCCTCGCTGAAGCCATGGGACTTGAGCGTCTCAAGATCCGCCTCGCCCACCGCATAGGCCGCCTGCGAGACCTTCACGGCGAAGTCGAGCATCGCCTTCTGCCGGTCGGTGATGTCGGCCTTGCGGTAGTTCACCGCGACCTGATCGGCGATCAGCGGATCCTTGGCCCGGATGCGCAGGATCGCGCCGTGCGCGATCACGCAATACTGGCACTGGTTCAGGTTGGAGGTGGCGACCACGATCATCTCGCGCTCGGCCTTGGTCAGGTTGCCGGGCTTGTCCATCAGCGCGTCGTGATAGGCGAAGAAGGCGCGGAACTCGTCCGGCCGATGGGCGAGGACGAGGAAGACATTGGGAATGAAGCCCGATTTCTCCTGCACCGCGAGAATGCGCTCCCGGATGTCGTCGGGCATGTCGGCAAGCTCCGGCACGGGGAAGCGGCTCACGCGGGGGGCGGTGTCGGTCATGTCGGTGTCTCCATGGGTCTGTCGTCAGGGAAGTCTCGAATCCGGACCGCCGGCGGGCGGTACATGCGCCGGGCCCTATTCGGCCTCGCCGAGCGGGACGATCACGCGCCCGCGGACCTGCCCGGCCAGCAAGCGCTCCGACGTCTCCACGACGTCGCCCAGCGCGACGGGCTCGGTGATGTCCTCAAGGATCGCCGGGTCGAGATCGCGCGCCAGGCGGCGCCAGGCCTCAAGCCGGTCCTCGCGCGGGCACATCACGCTGTCGATGCCCGCAAGCGTCACGCCGCGCAGGATGAAGGGCGCGACCGTCGCGGGAAAGGACATGCCGCCGGCAAGCCCGCAGGCGGCGACCGTGCCGCGATACCGGATCGAGGCGCAGACATTGACCAGAACCTGCCCGCCCGCCACGTCGACCGCACCGGCCCAGCGCTCCCTGGCCAGCGGCCGTCCCGGCTCGGTGAACTCCGCGCGGTCGAGGATCTCCGCCGCGCCGAGGCCCTTCAGATAGTCTGCCTGCTCGGGCCGGCCGGTCACGGCGGCGACCTCGTATCCAAGCTTCGCCAGCACCGCGGTCGCCACACTGCCCACGCCGCCGGCCGCGCCGGTCACGAGGACGGGCCCCGACCCCGGCGCAACGCCATGCCGCTCCAGAGCCATGACGCAGAGCATGGCGGTGTATCCCGCCGTGCCGATGCTCATGGCCTGCGCCATGGTGAAGGGGGCCTGGAGCGGAACGAGCCAGTCGCCCTTCACGCGCGCCATCTCCGCAAGGCCGCCCCAATGTGTCTCGCCGACGCCCCAGCCATTGAGGACGACCCTGTCGCCCGGCCTGTAGCCGTCATGGTCGGAGCTCTCGACAACGCCCGCGAAGTCGATGCCCGGCACCATCGGGAAGCTGCGCACCACGGGCCCCTTCCCGGTGATCGCGAGCGCGTCCTTGTAGTTGAGCGTGGAGCAGGCGACCCGCACGGTCACGTCGCCCTCGGGCAGGCGCGCCTCGTCGAGCCGGGTCAGCCCGGCGGTCTGGCCGCTTTCGTCCTTCTCGATCAGGATGGCGTCGAACATCAGGATATCCTTTCCGGGGCCGCTGCGGGCCGTTTCTCGATGAGGGCAAAGAAGCTGTCGGCGAACCGGTCGAGCGGGACCGGGCTGCGCTCCAGCTTGGCGCGCAGGACCGCACCCTCCCAGCCGATCCAGAAGACGGTCGCCAGATGGGCGCAATCCGCCCCGGGCGCGATCTCGCCCGCCTCCCGCGCGCATTCCAGGCACCGGGCGGTCCTTGCCTCCCAGTCCTCGAACACGGCGATCAGCCGGTCGCGGAACGGTTCCGGCAGGGCGTTCATCTCCTGGCCGAGATTGCCCACCAGGCAGCCGCGCCGGAAGCCGTGCCGCTCCATCCCGGCGCGCGCGTCGGCCACGAAATCCCGCAGGCGGTCGAGCGGTGCGCGGGTCCCGTCCAGGAACCAGCGGTCCAGCTTGCGCGCGAAATAGGCGGCATAGGCGTCGATGAGCGCCAGGCCGAAATCGGCCTTGCTGTCGAAATAGTGGTAGAAGGAGCCCTTGGGGATATCGACCGCGCGGAGGATCTCCTCGATCCCGACCGTGCCGAACCCCCGTTCCGTCAATATGGCAACCCCCGCCTTCAGGAGCCGCGCCTGCGCGGCCTCCATCCGCCTGCCGTCCTTCGGCGGCCGTCCCCGGCGCCGCGCGGGGCTCGATTGCTGGGTTCCTGCCATGGCCGGAATTATTAGACCGCTCGTCTCCAAAATTCAATCGCCGACTGGCCGGACGGCGCGGATACTTCTCAAGCCATTCATCCGAAAGGAAAACTCAGCACCCGGCGTCCTGAGACACCTCGCGGACCTGCCACAGGAGGGGCAGGAGCCTGCTCGCCCCAAAATGGCGCCCAGGTTCATACCGACAGTTGACAAATGCCGGCCAACCTCGATTATGGAATCATAAATAGGAATATGGTTCACATATATGAACAATCAGGTCAAGTCCGCAGCACGGGTTCTCGACGTTCTGGAACTGCTGTCCAGCCGGAACGAGCCGATGCGCCTGAACGATCTGGCACTGGCGCTCGGATTTCCGAAGAGCAGCACCTACGGGCTTTTGAGCACGCTGGTGGCGCGCGGCTATGTGTCCAAGGACAGCGCCGACCGCTATGCAATCGTGGAGGAGTTCCGCCACGGCTTCGGCTGGGTCGGCGGCTTCGAGGCCCTGCTCCGTTCCGTGGCCGCCCCCATCGTGGAGGAGATCCGCGACAGGCTGGACGAGACCGTGTTCGTCTGCGTACGCACGGAAAAGCAGAATGCCCGGCTGGTGTGCAAGGCCGTCAGCCGGCAGCCGATCCGCTACGACGCCTCCGACCAGAACTCCCTGCCCGGCTACGGGACGGTGATGGGCCGCGTCCTGCTGGCCCATCAGCCGCCGGAGGTGATCGACGCCTATTTCGCGCGGACCGAGCTTTTGCCCTTCAACGAGAAGACGGTGACCGACGAGGCCGGCATCCGCGCCGAGCTGGAGCGCATCCGCGAAGACGGATACGGGACCATCGTCGACCAGTACGCCGCCGGCGGCGCCGGGATCGCCGCGCCGATCCGCCGGGACGACGGCCGGGTCATGGCGGTGATCGACATCGCCACGGTCACCTCCCGCTACGAGGCGCGCAAGGGGGAGATGCTGGCGGCCGTTCTGGATGGCGCGGCACGCATCAGCGCCCGGCTGGGCTACCGGCCGGGCACCGGGACCGACAGGCCCGCAGGCAAGGCCTCAGGCCGGAAAACGAGAGGAGACGCTTGAGATGGGGTATCGCGTGGGCGTGGATATCGGCGGCACCTTCGCCGACTTCTGTGCCGTCGATGAGGAGGCAGGCGCCATCGCCACCGTGAAGGTCCTGACCACGCCCGACCGGCCGGGCCAGGAAGTCATTGACGGGCTGAAGGCGCTTGAGGAGCGCTTCGGGATCGCGCCCTCCGAGATCAGCTATTTCACCCACGGCACCACCGTCGGCATCAACGCGATCATCATGCGCAAGGGCATCCGCCTGGCGCTGTTCACGACCGAGCATTTCTGCGACGTGCTGGAGCTGGCGCGCCTGAAGATGCCCGACCCCTACAATCTCCTGTCGGCGCGCCCCGAGCCGCTGGTCACCCGAGACCTCGTCTTCGGCGTGCGCGAGCGCATCCTCGCCGACGGCAGCGTCGACACCCCGCTCGACGCCCGCAGCCTGCGCGACGCGGTCGATGCCGCAAGACGCCGGGGCGCGGAGGGGATCGTCGTCTCCTTCCTGCATGCCTATCGCAACTTTGCGCACGAGGCGGAGGCGAAGGCGCTGATCGGGGAGATCGCACCGGACCTGCATGTCTATTGCTCCCACGAGATCCGCCCGATCATCCGGGAGTACGAGCGCTCCTCCACTGCCGTGATCCATGGCTATGTGCAACCGCGCGTGTCGCAATATCTCGGCGCCCTGCAGAGCGCGCTCGGCGGTATCGGCGTCGATCCCGAACCGATGATCACCAAGTCCAATGGCGGGATCATGTCGGTGGAGGTCGGCAAGACCGCCTGCGTGGAGATGCTTCTCTCCGGCACCGCGGCGGGCGTCATGGGGGCGGCCTTCGTGGCCCGCGAGGCGGGCGAGGACAAGGTACTGAGCCTCGATATCGGCGGCACCTCCGCCGACGTGGCGATCATCGTCGACGGCCAGCCGGGCTACGGCATGAACGAGACGGTCGGCGATTTCCCCATCTATGTTCCCACCGTCTCGGTGACGTCCATCGGCGAAGGCGGCGGCTCCATCGCGCGGATGGACAGCGCCGGCATCCTCCGGGTCGGACCGGAAAGCGCGGGGTCCGTCCCCGGACCGGCAGCCTATGGACGGGGCGGAACGCAGGCCACCATCACCGACGCCTTCGTTGCCCTCGGCCTCCTGGATATCCCGTCGCTGGGCTACGGCATGGTCGGGATCGACAGGGCCAGGGCGGTCGCGGCGGTCGAACCCCTTGCCGCGCAGCTCGGCTCGACGGTCGAGGAAACGGCGGAAGGCATCGTCGGCATCGCCGTCTCGGGCATGTTCCGCGAAGTGTCCAAGCTCTGCTCGCGCCGCGGCATCGACATTCACGATTTCAGCCTTCTCGCCTTTGGCGGCGGCGGCCCGATGCTGGCCTGCCTGCTGGCCCGCGACCTGGGCATGAAACGGGTGGTCGTCCCGCCCTCTCCCGGGGTCCTGTCCGCGCTGGGCGGCCTGACGGCGGATGTGCGCAACGACTTCACCGAAACCGCCTATTACGACCTCGCGCCGGCCAATGCCGGGCGCATGCGCGAGACCATTGCCCGGCTGAGCGACCGCGCGCGCCGCTGGATGGTCGAGGAGCAGCGCTTCGACGGCACACCCGCCTATTTCGCCTCCGGCGAGATGCGCTATCGCGGCCAGAGTTTCGAGATCGAGGTGGCGATCGACTCCGACGCCCTGGCCGCAGGCGATCTCGAACGGATCACCGCGGCCTTCCACGCCGAGCACCGCCGCCTCTACGGACATGCCGATCCCGACGCGCCGATCCAGATCATCGCCATCAACCTCGTCGTGACCGGCCAGTCGGCAAAGCCCGCCCTTCCCCGCCATGCGCTGGAGCCGCGCCTGGTGGCGCCGGACAAGACGATCATGGCCCGGCTGGATGGCAGGCAGCGCGAGATCGCGCTGTTCCACCGCCTCGACCTCACGCCGGGCGCGGCGTTCTCCAGCCCCTGCGTCATCGCGCAGGACGACACGACCACGATTGTCCCGGACGGCTTCGACGGAACGGTCGACGCCTGCGGGAACCTGATCCTGACGCTCTCGGAGGTCTCTGGTGCGCACTGATCCCGTCACGTTGAAGGTGCTGGAAAACCATGCCCAGGCGGTTGCCGAAAGCATGGCCTACACGCTGTTCCGCACGGCCCATTCGACCTTCGTGAAGGAAACGGAGGATTTCACCACCGGGCTGGTCACCCCGTCGGGCATGACCTTCGCCAGCCCGCGCGATCTCGGCGCGACATGGTTCATAGGGCTCGACTATGCCGGCGCCCTGTCCATGATCGACGACTACGAGGAGGGCGACATCTGCGTCACGAACGATCCCTATTCGGGCTTCGTGTGCACCCATACGCCCGACATGCATATCTGGAAACCGATCTTCTGGGAGGGCGAGCTCGTCGCCTTCGCCGTCGGCCACATCCACAACACCGACATGGGCGGCGCGGTGCCGGCCTCCCTGTCGCGCGCCAATAGCGAGGTCCATCAGGAAGGCGTGCGCTTCCGGCCGACCAAGCTGGTGAGCCGCGGCATCCTGAACCGGCAGCTCGTCGACACGATCATGCTGAATGTGCGCATGCCCGAGCAGAACCGCGGGGATCTCAACGCGCAGATCGCGGCGGTGAACACCGGCGAGGCGAAGATGCACGAGATGATCCGCAAATTCGGCGTCGAGGTCGTGAAGAACGGGATCGAGGATCTGCTCGATGTCGGCGAGGCCCGGGCCCGCGCGGTGATCGCGGACCTTCCCGACGGCGATTTCCGCTTTGTCGACTATCTCGACGAGGACGGGCCGGATGGTGTGCCCGTACGCCTGGATCTGACCCTCAGGATCCGCGGCGACGGGATCGTGATGGATTTCACCGGGTCCGACCCGCAGCTCAAATCGGCGCTCAACATGCCGACCGGCGGCAATCCGCGCCATATCCTCCTGATGGTCGGCTACAATTACTGCCTCTACACGCTCGACCCGTCCATTCCGCTCAATGGCGGCATCCTGCGTGCAGCGACCTGCATCGTGCCCGAGGGCACGGTGCTGAACCCGCACTATCCGGCGGCCGTGGGCATGCGCTCGCTCACCTGCGGGCGATTGCAGGGCGTCACGATGGGCGCCTTCCATGCCGCCGCACCCGACCGGTTGCCGGTCGGCGCCGCGGGCGGTGGCGGCATCGTCAATGTCCGCACCTTCGATGCGCGCTCCGGCAAGCTCTCCATGGCCTCGATCGATCCGGTGACCGGCGGGGCGGGCGGCTCCGCGCTGGGCGACGGCACGGACGGATCCGGCGCGAACAGCTCCTTCCTGAAGAACACGCCGGTCGAGATCAACGAGACCGAGGTGCCGATCAAGTTCCGCCGCTACGGTCTCGTCCCGGACTCCGGCGGTGCGGGACTGGCGCGCGGCGGCATGGCCACCGAGCTCGAGGTGGAGGTCTTCACCCCGGATACCATCGTCACCGCCCGCAATCGCGACCGCTCCGTCTTCGCCGCCTGGGGAGGCAACGGGGGAAGGCCCGGCGCGCCGTCCCGCTTCACGCGGATCACGCCGGCCGGAGAAGCGATCGATCTCGGCAATACCGACGTCGTGCCCCTTGGCCCCGGCGATATCTTCAACCTGACCTCGGGCGGCGGCGCAGGCTGGGGCGATCCCTTCGAGCGTCCGGTGGAGCGCGTTGTCCGCGACGTGCTGCGCGGCAGCGTGACACCGTCTGCGGCGCAAACCGAATACGGCGTCGTCGTGGATGCGGACGGCAAGGTGGACGAGGCGGCGACCGCCACCCTGCGCACGGGCCACGCCGCGCCCGAGCCCGCCACCTTCAGCTACAACGATAGCCGGATCGCGTTCGAGACGGTCTGGACGGACGAGAACTACGCGGCCCTGACCGCAGCGCTCGCCGCCATGCCGGTCCATTGGCGCCACTACGTCAAGCGCAGCGTCTTCGAACATGTCGCCGCCATGCCCGCGACGGAGCGGCGCGGCGACGGCAGCGAGGTCCTGGCGGCCATCGATGCGGTGAAGCGGCGCGTGCCCGGACTGGCCAGGAGCCTCGACCTCGCGGAGGCGGCGGAATGATCGGCTTCGACTTCTCCGGCCGAACGGTGCTGGTCACCGGTGCCGCCCGCGGGATCGGCGCCGGGATCGTCGCGGAGTTCCACGCCGCCGGCGCGCAGGTGGTGGCCGCCGACATCCTCGGCGAGGAGCTGGCGGCCCTGGCCGGACGATACCCCGACCGTCTGACGGCCGAGACGATCGATCTCGGCGACAGGGCCGCCGTCACGGACCGGTTCGGCCGCCTGGCGCCCGATGTGGCGGTCTGTGCGGCCGGCGGGGTGCGCGGCCAGGCGCCCAAGCCGCTGGAGGAGGTCACCGACGCGGAGTGGATGGCCATCTATGACGGCAATGTCAGGTCCGCACTGAACGTGATGCGTGCCGTCATTCCCGCAATGAAGGCGCGCGGCTCGGGCCGGATCGTCACCATCTCCTCCGGTGCGGGGCTGAAACCCAGCCTGACCGGCATCCAGTCCTATTGCTCCGCCAAGCATGGCCTCGTCGGGCTCACCCGGCAGATGGCGCTCGAGCTCGGCCCCCACGGGATCACGGTGAACTCGGTCGCGCCGGGCTTTCTGCGCACCAGTCCCGACTATGAGCGCCAATGGGCCGGCTATGGCGAGGAGGGCCAGCAGCGGATGGTGGAGGCCATCGCGATGCGCCGGCTCGGCGAGCCTGCCGACATTGCCGCCGCCGTCGCCTTCCTCGCCTCCAACCGGGCCGGATTCATCACCGGGCAGGTTCTGTCCGTGTCGGGAACCCCGTCGCCTTGAGGAGATCGCACGATGTCTGACGAGCAACAGCCCTGGGAGTGGCCCGAGGAGATCTGGCGCGGCAAGGTGAACCGCGTCCGCGCCGGGCGCAGCCTGAATCCCGCGACATGGCCCGGCGGCGCCCGCTGCGCCGTGGCCCTGTCCTTCGATGTGGACCACGAGACCAACGAGCTGCGCGACGGCGGCCAGTCCATCGGCGCGATGAGCCGGGGCCAGTACGGCAACCGGCAGGGCGTCCCCCGGATCATGGAGATCCTCCGCCGCCATGACGTGAAGGCCAGCTTCTACGTCCCGGCCGTGGTCGCCCTCCTCTACCCGGACGAGACGCGCATGTTCGCCGACGAGGGGCACGAGGTCGGCATCCATGGCTGGATCCACGAGCGCAACTCCATCCTGCCGCCGGACGCCGAACGCGAGCTGCAGATGCGCTCCGCGGACACGCTGGAGACGATCGCCGGGGTTCGGCCGGTCGGGATCCGGACGCCGTCCTGGGACTTCTCCCCCGCGACCCTGGAGATCACGCGCGACATGGGGCTGCTCTATGACAGCTCGCTGATGGCCGATGTGGATTGCCACGAGCTTCTGCTCGACGGCGAGAACACCGGCGTCGTCGAACTGCCGGTCGAATGGATCCGCGACGACGCGGTCTATTTCAACATGAACCGCTTTTCCGCCCTGCGGCCCTATACGCCGCCGGAGGCCGTCTTCGACATCTTCCTGCGGGAGTTCGAGGCCGCCCATGCCGAGGGCGGACTCTTCCAGCTGACCATGCACCCGCATGTCACTGGCTACCGCTCGCGCATCTGGATCCTCGAACGACTGATCGAACGCATCGGGGACACGGGCGACGCCTGGTTCGCCACCCATGCTCAGGTCGTCGCATGGGCACGGGACAACGCAGCCTGACCGACGCGGCACCTGCCGCCCCGCCG
>ENA-ORCW01000155-ORCW01000155.1-marine-metagenome-genome-assembly--contig:-NODE-155-length-79724-cov-5.165756_pt1 | contig 79724 bp, 64 predicted proteins | sample MGYA00237784_ERZ508517 | MGnify/ENA primary metagenome ERZ508517 (study PRJEB26187, sample SAMN06268979) | marine metagenome | isolation source: Tt ae E1 feedstock associated aerobic enrichment on...
GGCGATGCCGACATCGGCGGCGGCGAGCGCCGGCGCATCGTTGATGCCGTCGCCGACAAAGGCGATCCTGCGCCCGCCATCGGCAAGCCGCTTCACCGCCTCCACCTTGCCCTCGGGCAGCACCTCCGCGATCACGTCGTCGATACCGAGCCGCGCCGCGATGGCCTGCGCGGTGTGGCGGTTGTCGCCGGTGACCATGACCACGCCGAGCCCCTGTTCCCTGAGCGCCGCGACGGCCTCCGGCGTGGTCTCCCTCACAGGATCCGAGACAGCCAGGATCGCCGCGAGCCTGCCGTCGATGGCGGCATAGAGCGGCGAGGCGCCCTCGCCCGACAGGCGATCCGCCTCACCCCTCAGGGCCTCGACATCGATCCCCGAACGCGCCATCAGCCGGTCGGCGCCGACCTCCACTGTGCGTCCCTCCACATGGGCGCGCAGGCCGAAACCCGGCATGGCCTCGAAGTCGCTCGCCGGGGCAAGCGCGATATCCTCCCGGCCAGCCGCCGCAACGATGGCCTCCGCGACGGGATGCTCCGACAGGGCCTCCGCAGCGGCGACGAGCCGGAGCACCTCCTCGCGCGCGAAGCCGTCCGCCGTCCCGATATGGGCGAGGACCGGCTTGCCGAGCGTCAGCGTGCCGGTCTTGTCGAAGGCGACGACATCGGCGTCGCGCAGGGTCTGCAGCGCCTCCCCCTTGCGGAACAGGACGCCCATCTGCGCCGCGCGGCCCGTGCCGACCATGATCGAGGTCGGCGTGGCAAGCCCCATGGCGCAGGGGCAGGCGATGATCAGCACCGCGACCGCATTGACGAGCGCGAAAGTCAGCGCGGGCGCCGGCCCGAAGACGAGCCACACCGCAAAGGTCAGCGCCGCCGCGGCGATGACGGCCGGCACGAACCACGCCGTCACCCGGTCGACCAGCGCCTGGATCGGCAGCTTCGCCGCCTGCGCGTCCTCCACCATGCGGATGATCCGCGCGAGCACCGTGTCGCTGCCGACCTTGGTGGCGCGGAAGCAGAAGGCGCCCGTCTTGTTGATCGTGCCGCCCACGATCTCCTCACCCTCGCTGCGGGCGACCGGCATGGGCTCGCCGGTGATCATCGATTCGTCGAGATAGGAGGAGCCCTCCACGATCTCGCCGTCGACCGGCACCGTCTCGCCCGGCCGCACCAGCACGATATCGCCAATGGCGACCTCCTCCAGCGGCACATCGACCGGCCCGCCCTCGCGCAGCAGGCGCGCCGAACTCGCCCTCAAGCCCGCAAGCCGCCTGATGGCCTCGCCGGTGCGCCCCTTCGCGCGGGCCTCCAGATAGCGGCCGAGCAGGATCAGCGTCACGATCACCGCCGCCGCCTCGTAATAGACATGCGCCGTCCCCGCCGGCAGGAGCCCCGGCAGGAAGGTTGCCACGACCGAGTAGCCCCAGGCCGCGCTCGCGCCGAGCACCACCAGCGCGTTCATGTCCGGCGCCCCGCGCAGGAGCCCCGGAACGCCCTTGCGAAAGAAGCGCAGGCCCGGGCCGAAGAGCACGGCCGTGGTCAGGAGAAACTGGATTGCCCGGACCGCCTGCGTGCCGAGCGTGCCGTCGAGCCAGGCCCCGAAGGCCGGAACGGCATGGGCCCCCATCTCCATGACGAAGACGGGAAGCGTCAGAAGGCCCGCGACGATCACCGCATTGCGCAAGCCGCGGTCATCCGCCTCGCGGGTGTCGCCGCCGCTTTCCGGCCCGGCCTCGCGGGCGAGCGGCCCGGCCGCGTAGCCGGCGGCGGTGACGGCGGCGGCGAGCTCATCCGCCGTCGCCGCACCTACCGTAACGCGGATATGGGCACGGCCCGTCGCCAGATTGACCGAGGCGTCGAGAACGCCCGGCACGGCCCTGAGCGCCTTCTCCGCACGCCCCACGCAGGAGGCGCAATTGAGCCCGTCGACGGCGAGATTGATCGCCGCTTCAGGGACCTCGAAGCCAGCGCCCCTGACCGCCGCGGCCACGCCGGCCATGTCGGGCGCGCCGTCGAAGGCCACATCGGCCCGGCCCGTCGCGAGATTGACGGACACGGAAGAGACGCCGGGCACGGCCGCAATGGCGCGCTCGACGCGACCGACACAGGACGCGCAGTTCAAACCGCCGATTGCCATATGGCCGGAGCGGCGGGCCGTTTCATTCGCTTCGACAGACATTGTTTGTGGGAACTCTCGCCTCTGGACCTGAAACCGGTCCGAAAGATGAGGGTTCCCATTATGGCAAGGTCAAGCCCTTATCCGCACCTGCCGGACACCGGGCACGAGCCCGTTCAGGCCGGCTCCGGCGCACCCTCGGGCGGCATGGCACCCTGCTGCCGCCGCATTGCGGGCTTCAGGGCCATCAGGAGCCGCATGGCGTTGAGTGTCACCAGAACGGTCGCGCCCGTATCGGCGAGGACGGCGACCCACAAGCCTGTCGCGCCGATCACGGTCGTCACCAGGAAGACTGCCTTCAGGCCAAGCGCGATGGCGACATTCTGCCGGATCGTACGCATGGTCGCGCGTGCAAGGCCGATAAGCCGCGCCACATCCAGAACGGCGCTGCGCATGAGGCCGGCATCGGCGGCCTCCATGGCGACATCAGTGCCCGAACCCATGGCGATGCCGACGCTCGCGGACGCCAGGGCCGGCGCGTCGTTGACCCCGTCGCCGACCATGACGACGGTGCGCCCGGCGGCCAGTTCGCGGACGGCCTCGACCTTCGCCTCGGGCAGCATTTCCGCACGTGCCTCAAGGCCGAGCTCGCCGGCGATGGCCTGAGCGGTGCGCGCATTGTCGCCGGTCAGCATGACCGCATCGATCCCGGCGCGCCCGAGAGCCGCGATCCCGTCCGCGGCATCCGCGCGCGGCTCGTCGCGCAAGCCGATCACGCCCTGCGCCACGCCCGCCTCCATGACGATAGCAACGGTCTTGCCATCCGCCTCCAGCGCCCGCGCCGCCTCGCGCAACGCCTCGTCCATCTCTCCGGCCTCAAGTGCGAAACGCGGTGCGCCGACAAAGACGTCCCGCCCGCCGACGCGGCCCGCTACCCCCTTGCCCGCAACGATCCGTACGGCCTCCGCCACAGGCCGCGGCGCCTGCTCCGCATCGGCGCGTTCGCAGATGGCGTTCGCCAGCGGATGGCTCGATTCCGCCTCGAGCGCCGCGGCAAGCGCGAGCACGCGCGTGCCGCCGCCATCCCGTGCGACGATATCGGTCACCGCCGGCTCTCCCCGCGTCAGCGTCCCCGTCTTGTCGAAGGCGACGGTCTCCGCCTTCGCCAGCATTTCCATCACCGCGCCGCCCTTGACGAGCATGCCGTGGCGGGCGGCCGACGACAGCCCGGAGGCGATGGCCGCGGGAACGGAGATGACCAGCGCGCAGGGACAGCCGATCAAGAGCAGGGCGAGGCCGCGATAGGCCCAGTCCTGCCATCCGCCATACCCCAGAAGCGGCGGCAAGACGGCGACCAGGAGCGCGGCCGCGACGACCGCCGGCATGTAGTAGCGCGAGAAGCTGTCTATGAAGCGCTCCGTCGGCGCCTTCGCCTCCTGCGCTTCCTCCACCAGCGTGACGATGCGGGCGATGGTCGTGTCCTCCGGCGCGCGGTCGACCCGGACCCGCAGGCTCGCCTCGTGATTGACCGATCCGGCGAAGACCCGCGCGCCCGGCTCCTTGGTGACGGGGACGCTTTCGCCGGTGATCGCCGCCTCGTCCACATTGGACAGCCCGTCGAGCACGGTGCCGTCGGCCGGCACGCGCTCGCCGGCGCGCACCGCCACCGTCTGGCCGATACGGAGATCGGCGGCGGCGATCTCGCGCAGCCCGCCATCCTCCTCGACGAGCGCCGTCCTGGGAATGAGCGCGCCAAGCGCCTTGAGCCCCGCACGCGCCTTCGAGGCGGCAAGCCCCTCCAGCACCTCGCCCACCGCGAAGAGGAACACCACAACGGCGGCCTCGGCGGTCTCGCCGATGACGACCGCACCGATGACCGCAACCGTCATCAGCATCTCGATGGTGAAGGGCGAGCCGAGCCGGGCGGCCATGACGGCCCGACGGGCGACCGGCCAGGCCACGACGAGGATGGCGACGAGGAAGGCCCAGCGGCCAAGTTCGGGCAGCAGCGTGTCCGCCGCGAACGCCGCCGCGACGAGCATGCCGCCGAACAGCGCGTGGCGGGCCTTGGGCATCTGCCACCAGCGGCGCCCGGCCTCGCCGCTCCCGCCGGTCCCCACGGCCCGCTCCGTGTCGCCGAGCCGTGTCGCCCTGTAGCCGAGGGCTGAGACCGTCTTGCCGACCGTCGCGTCGTCGGTAAGGGTCTCGTCGAGGGCGAGCGCCATGGTGCCGTTGGCGACGGACACGCGGATGTCCGACACGCCGGGCAGCCCGGCGAGCGCGCGCTCGATGGTCGCGGCACAGCTCGCGCAGTCCATCCCCTCGACCGTCCACCGCGTATGGCCGGCCGGCGCTCGAGCCTCGCCCGCATCTGGCGCATGACCGTGCCCGCAGCCACAGCAATCGCCATCCTGTGCCGGCTCCGGCGCCTCTACGGCCTTGTCCATCGGATCGCCTCCTTCCATTTGCCGGGAGGCTAATCCCTGTAGTAACTATAGGGGCAAGAGGTGATCTGCCATGGACCGCACATTTCCGATCGGCAAGCTCGCCGAGGCCGCCGGCTGCAAGGTGGAGACGATCCGCTATTACGAGAGCATCGGCCTCATGCCGGAGCCGGAGCGCTCGGCGAGCAACCAGCGCCGCTATGTGGCGCGCCATTTCGACCGGTTGATCTTCATCCTGCACGCCCGCGATCTCGGCCTGCCCATCGAGGCCGTCCGCCAGCTCATCGAGCTGTGTGGCCATCCGGACGCGCCCTGCGACGATGCCGATGCCATTGCCCGCCGGCAGCTCGAGGACGTGCGCGCGCGCATCGACCGCCTCAAGCTCCTCGAGGCGGAGCTCCAGCGCACACTCGACAGTTGCCAGCACGGCCGGATCGCGGAATGCAAGGTCATCGAATCGCTTGCCCAGTGCGGCACCTGCGCGCGCCGCCACGGCCGCCCGCCACGATAGTCCGCAGGGGAGCTCGCACCGCCTCGCCATGACGGCGCGGCAACTGTCAGGCGCGTGCGTCCTTCTCGCCCGCCGCCTCGCGCAGGAAGAGCGAGCGGGCGCGGCGGGTCTCGCCCATGATGAAGCGCCAGACCGCGTCGACGCGTGCCAGCCCGCGCTGGTCGGCATGGGCGGCGAGCCAGTAGCTGCGCACCGCACGCACCTCCGGCAGCACGCAATGGAGATCGGGAAACTGCCGGGCCACCGCGTCGTGAACGAGGCCGACGCCAATGCCCGACCGGATGGCCTCGACCTGGCCGACAACGCTTGCGCATTCGAACCGGCCCGCCGTCGCCTCCTCGAAGTCGGCGGCATAGTCGAGCGAGGCGCTGTAGGTCAGGTCCTCCACATAGGTAATCAGCATGCGGCCCTCGAGGTCCTCGCGCCGCCGGATCGGGCCCTCCCGGTCCAGGTGACCGCGCGCGGCATAGAGACTCACGCTGTAATCGGCGAGCTTGGCGGCGACGAGCTTGCCCTGGGTCGGCCGGTCGACGGTCACGGCGATATCGGCCTCGCGCTTCGACAGGGAGAAGGCGCGCGGCAGGGGCACGAGCTGGATGACGAGATCGCGATGGCGCGCGCCGAAGGCGGCGAGCCGCGGGGCGAGCACATAGTTGCCGATGCCGTCCGGCGCGCCGATGCGGACCTCGCCGCCGAGCGCCGTGGACCGTTCGGAGAGATCCTCCTCGCCGCGCAGCGCCTCCGTCTCCATGCGTTCGGCATGGGCAAGGAGCCGCTCGCCGGCCTGCGTCAGGCGGATGCCGTCCTTGCGCCGCTCCACGAGGTCGGTGCCGGTATCGCGCTCCAGCCGGGCGATCTGGCGGCTGACCGTCGTCTGGTCGAGCTTCAGCTTGCGCGCCGCGCCGAGAAACTGCCCGGCCCGGGCGACCGCGAGGAATGTCTGGATGTGATCCCACCGCATGGCGCCTGTCCTGCATATTTGCAGATCGATAGACGGATATTTGCCGATTGATCGGACGATACGCAACCGTCAATGTCTTGGGTGGATGACTGACACCCCCATGAGAGGATGACCGCAATGCGTGAGATCGGCCACTTTGTCGCCGGCAGGACCGTGCCTGGAACGAGCGGGCGCACCGGCGATGTCTTCAAGCCCGCGACGGGCGAGATCCAGGCGAAGGTCGCGCTGGCCTCGCCGTCCGAGATCGACGAGATCGTCGCCAATGCCGCCGAGGCGCAGGCCGGCTGGGCCGCGACCAACCCGCAGAAGCGGGTCCGCGTGCTGATGGAGTTCTGCCGGCTCGCCTATGCCGAGATCGACGAGCTGGCCGCCCTGCTCGCCAGCGAGCACGGCAAGACCGTGCCCGACGCCAAGGGCGACTTGCAGCGCGGGCTGGAGGTGATCGAATTCGCCATCGGCGCGCCGCACCTGCTGAAGGGCGAGTTCACCGAAGGCGCGGGGCCCGGCATCGACATGTATTCCATGCGCCAGCCGCTGGGCGTGGTCGCCGGCATCACGCCGTTCAACTTCCCCGCCATGATCCCCATGTGGATGTTCGGCCCGGCGATCGCCTGCGGCAACGCCTTCATCCTGAAGCCGTCGGAGCGCGACCCGTCAGTGCCCATGCGGCTCGCCGAGCTCATGATCGAGGCCGGGCTGCCGGACGGCATCCTCAATGTGGTGAACGGCGACAAGGAGGCGGTCGAGACGCTGCTCGCCCATCCGGGCATCGCCGCCATCAGTTTCGTCGGCTCCACGCCCATCGCCCGCCATGTCTACCAGACCGCTGCCGCCCACGGTAAGCGCGTCCAGGCGCTCGGCGGGGCGAAGAACCATCTCATCGTGATGCCCGACGCAGACATGGACCAGGCGGTCAACGCACTGATCGGCGCGGGCTACGGCTCCGGCGGCGAGCGCTGCATGGCCGTCTCCGTCGCCGTGCCGGTCGGAGAGGAGGCCGCGTCCGCGCTCATGGAGCGTCTCGTGCCGCGCGTGGAGAGCCTGAAGATCGGCCCGAGCCACGATGCGGACGCCGATTTCGGCCCGCTGGTGACCGCCGCCCATCGCGACCGCGTGCGCTCCTATGTGGATCTCGGCGTGGAGGAAGGCGCCGACCTCGTGGTCGACGGCCGCGGCTTCCAGATGCAGGGCTACGAGGACGGCTTCTATATCGGCGGCTGCCTGTTCGACAATGTGAAGCCCGATATGCGCATCTACAAGGAGGAGATCTTCGGCCCCGTCCTCTCCGTGGTGCGCGCGAAAGATTACGAGGAGGCGCTCAGCCTGCCGAACGAGCACGAATTCGGCAACGGCGTCGCGATCTTCACCCGCGACGGCGATGCCGCCCGCGATTTCGCGACCCGCGCCCAGATCGGCATGGTCGGCATCAACGTGCCGATCCCGGTGCCGCTCGCCTATCACTCCTTCGGCGGCTGGAAGGCCTCGCTCTTCGGCGCCCATAACCAGCACGGGCCGGACTCGTTCCACTTCTTCACCCGCGCCAAGACGGTCACGAGCCGCTGGCCGTCGGGCATCAAGGACACGGCCGAGTTCGTCATGCCGACCATGTCGTAAGGGATTTTCCCGGCCGGTACCGGTGCCTCAGGCGCCGGGCTCCGGCCGGGTCACCACATAGGCCGCGCAGCCGATCATGAAAACCGCCACGACACAGGCGAGCAGCCAGCCGGGCCGCGCGCTCAGCCAGAACAGGCCATAGCCGGCCGCCATTCCCAGACAGGCCGCGACCTTGCCCCGGACCGGCACCGCACCCTCGTCGCGCCAGGCCCTGAGCGTCGGCCCGAAGCGGGGATGGTCGAGCATCCAGGCCTCGAGCCGCGGCGAGGAACGGCCGAAGAACCAGGCGGCGAGGATCAGGAAGATCGTCGTGGGCAGGAGCGGAAGGAAGACGCCCAGAAGGCCGAGCGCGAGCATGGCGAGACCGAGCGCCAGAAACCCGAGCTGCCGGCCGCCATCGATCACCGCCCACGCCGTGCGGCGGACCGGTTTGAGAGGGCCCGGGCGATCCGGGCTGTTGAGGCCTGCAGGCATTCGCGATCCCGCAAAGGTTTCGTGCCACATCTTCATAGAGGCAGGACAGGCCGCCTTTTCAAGAGGACAGGGTGCCCGCAACCTCATACCGCGCCACTGTGACGCTCCATCGCCTGGGTGAGCGCGGAGATATCCCTCTGCAGCCGCCTGAGATCGTCCAGCGTCAGTCCCGAAGCCTCCAGGATGCGGCGCGGAATGTCCCGCGCCTTCTCCCTGAGCGCCCGGCCCTCCTCCGTCAGGCGCACCCGCACCTGGCGCTCGTCGCTCGGATCGCGGGCGCGGGCCACGTGGCCCATCGCCTCCAGCCGCTTGATCAGCGGGGTCAGCGTACTCGATTCAAGCCCGAGCGTCTCGCCGAGCTCGCCCACCGTCCGCCCGTCCCGCTCCCATAGCGCCACCATCGCCAGATATTGCGTGTAGGTGAGGCCAAGAGGCGCGAGCAGCGGCTTGTAGACGCGGTTGAAGGCATGGCCGGCGGAATAGACCGCAAAGCAGAGGAAATCGCCCAGCGGAATCGCATCGTCCTTCGTGTTCCGGACATTGCCGGCCTGGCGGATATCGGCCATTTTGCACCTCGTGCTTCCTTCCCCCCCTAAATAAATCGCGCGCGATCATATCGCAAGCCATTGACAACGGTCGAGCCTTGCCCATATCAATCGTGCACGATTAATTATCGCGCGATCTATTGAAATCCCGACATCCCGACAGAAAAGGAAAGTCCCATGTCCGTGAATGTCCTCTACCGCACTTCCGCCCGCGCCACGGGCGGGCGCGACGGCCGCTCGGGCACGCTCGACGGCGCCGTCGACGTCAAGCTGGTCACCCCGAAGGAGCTCGGCGGCCCGGGCGGCGACGGCGTGAACCCGGAGCAGCTCTTCGCAACCGGCTATGCGGCCTGCTTTCTGGGTGCGATGAAGTTCGTCGCCTCGCAGGGCGGCCCGAAGGTTCCCGCCGACGCCCATGTCACGGCGACCGTCGGTATCGGCCCGCGCTCCGAAGGCGGCTTCGGGCTCGAGATCGCACTCGAGATCGAGCTTCCGGGGATCGAGCGTGCGCAGGCGGAAGACCTCGTCGCCCGCGCCCATCAGGTCTGCCCCTATTCGAACGCGACCCGCAACAATATCGACGTGCAGCTGAGCGTCGTCTGACATCCCGATGGGCCCGGCGCAGACAAAAAGCACCGGGCCAATCGTCTATTTCTCGGAGGCGAAGGCCTCGTCGCGCATCGCCGACAGCGCGTTGGCATGGGCGTCGAAGCCTTCGTACTCCGCGAAGCGGCGGGCATAGGGCGCGAGGATGTCGTAGCCCTTGCGCGTCACATGGCCGACCGAGATGCGCTTCATGTAGTCGAAGACGCTCAGGGGAGACCAGGTGCGCGCCGCCGAGTTGGTCGGCAGGACCGCATTGGGGCCGAGCACGAAATTGCCGATGGAGACCGGCGTGTGCTCGCCCATCAGGATCTCGCCGGCATTGCGGATGAGGCCGAGATACTGGTGCGGGTCCTTTGCCTGGATCTCCAGATGCTCCGGCGCATAGTCGTTCACAAACGCGATGGCCGCGTCCATGTCGTCGGCGAGCACGATGCCGCCGCGCGGGCCCGTGAGCACATCGCGCGAGAAGCCCACGCGCTGCTCGCCCATCTCTCCCCAGAAATCCGGGATCGCGGCCCGCGCCGCCTCGGCCACCTCGCGCGAATTCGTCACCAGATAGGCGGAGCTGTCGGAGCCGTGCTCGGCCTCGATCAGGAGGTCGAGCGCGCAGACCCGGCCGTTCGCCGTCTCGTCGGCGAGGATGACGGATTCACTCGGCCCCGCCGGAATGCCCGGATCGATGCGGTCCGACAACAGCCGCTTCGCCGCGACCACCCACGGGCTGCCCGGCCCGACGATCTTCAGGCAGCGCGGCACGGTCTCCGTCCCGTAGGCGACGGCGGCCACGGCCTGCGCGCCGCCACATTTGTAGACGCGCTCCACACCGGCGATGCGGGCTGCGACCAGCGTCGCCGTATCCACCTTGCCGTCCGGCCCGGGCGGGGTGACGATGACGGGCTTCGGCACGCCGGCGACCACCGCCGGGATCGCCGTCATCATGACCACGCTCGGGAAGGAGCCCTTGCCGCGCGGCACATAGCAGGCGACGCTGTCGACCGGCACCACCTTGTCGCCGGCGAAGACGCCGGGATGCATCTCCTTCAGCCACATCTCCTCAGGCATCTGCGCCTCGTGAAAGCGGCGGACATTGTCGGAGGCAAATTCCAGTACCTCGACCATCTCTGGCTCGAGGGCCGCGAAGGCCTCGTCGAAATCGGCCTCGGTCGCCGCGATGGCGTCCGGCTCCACGGGGCTGCGGTCGAATTCCTTGGCAAACCGCGAGAGCGCCGCGTCGCCCTCCGCCCTCACCGCCTCGACGATGGGACGCACCTTCTCGACGACGGGGCCGAGATCGGCCTCGGTGCGCGCCATCAGGCGGCGGCGCCCTTCGGCGTCGAGATCGGACAGGATGTGGAAGCTGATGTCATTGGACACGGAAGAGCACTCCGGGGATCATTTCGAGCGAAGGAAGATTTCGAGGCCGACGAGCCGGTCGAGCAGCCAGACGGCGGCGAGCGCGATCAGGATATAGACCACCGATATGGCGGCGAGGTCGGGCGTGATGACGGAGCGGATCGAATTGTAGATCTGCACCGGCAGGGTGACCGTTCGGGAATCGACCAGGAACAGGCTCACCAGGAACTCGTTGAAGGCGAGAATGAACATGAGCAGCGCGCCGGTGATGACGCCGGGCATGACCGCCGGCAGCGTGACCGTGAAGAACACCTGGACAGGCGGCGCGCCACAATTGGCCGCGGCGTTCTCCAACTCGTCGTCGAGCGCGTTCACCGAGGCGCTTACCGCCCAGATCATGAAGGGCAGGTTGATGACGCAGAGCGCGAGCCCGATCGGCCACAGCGAGCCCAGGATGCGGATCTCGCCGAAGAAGATCATCATGCCGAGGCCGGAGACGACGAGCGGGATGGTGAAGGGCAGCAGCAGATAGACCTGCAGCGCCCGCCGGAACCGGATCCGGTAGCGCACCGTGCCGAGCGCCGCGAGCGTGCCGACGGGAATGGCGATCGCCGTGCACACCGCCGACACGTAGAAGGAGCGCAGCAGCGCGCCCTTGAAGCTCTCCAGCCCGAACAGCCGCTCGTACCAGCGCAGCGAGAAGCCGTCGGGCGGGAACTGGATGATGTCGCCGGAGGTGAAGGAAGCGCCGATGATGATGAGCGTCGGCAGGCTGAGCGTGACGAGGCTCAGCGCCGTCAATCCCCACAGGACGATGGCCTTGCCGCGCGCGCCGGTCATTTGTTCCGCCCCGAAATGCCGAGCGTCCCGGTGCCGGCGATCATGAAGATGAGGGCGACGAGCGCGCTGCCGATGACGACGAGGATGATGGAGAGCGCCGATCCGAGCCCCAGATTGGAGATCCGGAAATAGCTGTCATAGATCGCGTTGGCGATGAAGTCCGACGTGCCGCCGCCGAGGATCTGGGGCATGGCGAAATCGGTGAGGGTCAGCGTGAAGACAACGACGGAGGCCCCAACGAGACCCGGCGTCGCCATGGGGATCAGCACGTGCCGGAAGGTCCTGACCCAGTTCGCCCCGAGGCTTTCCGACGCCAGCTCCACCTCCTCGCCGATGGCGGCGAGCGCCGGCGTGAGCAGCAAGACGGCGAAGGGCAGCATGTACTGGACCAGTCCGAAGATGACGGCGGGATAGTTGTAGATGAGATCGAGCGGCGGCAGGCCGAGCGCCGTCGCCATGCTGTTGATGAAGCCTTCCTTGCCGAGGATGATCAGCCAGCCATAGGCGCGCACCACCTGGCCGATGAAGAAGGGCAGGAACAGCGCGATCAGCAGGAACTTGCGGATCGCCGCGGACTGGGTGCGCACCATCAGATAGGCGTAGGGAAAGGCCAGCACGATGGAGACGGCGGTCACGATGACCGCGGCCAGGAGGCTCCGCCCCAGAATGCGCAGATAGACCGGGCGCTCGAAGAAGGCCGCGTAATTGGCGAGGCTGTACTCGTCCTTCAGCCGGTAGGTCGCGAGGTCGAGCTCGTGCAGGCTGTAATCCGCCATGTAGCCGAGCCCGACGATCAGGATGAAGACGAGCGCCACCGCCGGCAGGATGAACAGATAGCCGTTCATGCCGTGCGCGCCGCGCGGCCAGGCCGCGGCGACGAGCCGGTCCACGGCGTCCAGCATCCGCCATGAAACCGGCTTGCGTCCGGTGGTGGTGTCAGCCATCGGTTGCTCCGGGGCTTGAGGCCCCCTCGCCCGTCCGCCGCTTCGCGCGCCGGGCGAGGGGGTATGAGCCAGCCATAAGCGACGGCCCCATCAGCCCTGCATGATCTCCTTGAACCTGGCGAACCAGACCGGCTGGTTCTCGACAAGCACCGGAGAGGGGATGCGCACGAGCTTCTTGAAGTCCTCCGGCGTCGTCGGATAGGCGGGATCGCCGACGAGGTCGGCCGGCGGTTCGAGCCCCGGATAGACCGGCGGCAGGCCGAGCGCCGCACACCATTTCTCCTGCGCGTCGCGGCCGATGGCATACTGGACGAGCTGCTTGGCCCAGTATTCCTCGTTCTCCGGCAGGCCCTTCGGGATCCACAGCCCGTCGGTGTCGACCTTGCAGCCCTCCTCCGGCACCGTCCATTCCACGTCGATGCCGTTCTGCTTGGCGGCGCGGGCATTCACCGAGATGGTGCAGGCGATGTCGATCTCGCCATTCTGGAACCAGGTCGTGAAGTCCGGGTCCTCGCCAAGCAGGGGATCGTTCTTCTTCAGCGCGCGATAGAACTCGTAGCCCGGCTCCATATTATCGGGAATGTCCTTGACGGTGCCGCCGCCGGCGAGAACCGCGATGGGGTTGAAGCCGATGCCGTCATTGTAGAGCGCGACGCGGCCCTTGAGCCTCTCCTCCAGCATGACGCGCCAGGACTTCGGCGCACCGTCGGGGAAGGCCTCCGGCCGGTAGGCGCAGACATAGACATAGGAATAGGTGTTGACGAGCGGCCAGCCGTCGAGCCCGACCGGCTTGGCGATGGGCAGAAGCTTGTCGAGCCCCTTCAGGTCACCGAGATCGACCGTCACGCCGCGCAGCGCGGAGATGGTGGCGTTGGTGGTCGTGTCCCAGTTGACGTGGATCGGCGGCACGCGACCCTGGTCGACCGCCGCCCAGATCTTCGGCTTGATCTCGTTATCCTCGGTGAAGTCGAGACGCACGGGAATGCCCGTCATCTCGGTGAAGGGATCGGTCACCCCCTCCTTGAGCGCGTCGCCCCAGGCGCCGCCCCAGGCGCGCACGATGAGCTCGCCCGGCTTCTCCGGCTCCTGCGCGCGCACGATGCGCGGCATGGCAAGGCTTCCCGCGGCGAGCGCGGAGGTCGCGAGGAAGCGGCGGCGGCTGAGGCCTGTGGCCCTGTTCTGTGTGGACATGGAAATCTCCCTGTTTCCCCTCATTGGCGATTGTCCCGTACCTCGTCGCGCGGAAAGGCGAAGAGGTCGCGTGCGTTCCAGCCGAGCCTCACCCGGCTTGCGGGCGGGTGCTCGGTGTGATGGACCGGATCGTGATCGAAGACGAAGAGCATCGCGCCGCCGAGCTCGGCCACACGGATCTGGTAGACCATGCGGTCGCCCTCGAAGATCCGCTGCTCGACATCGCCCGTCACGACCGTCTCGAACTCCCCGCCCGCGCCCTCCGGCAGGATGCGGATCTGCTCGGCACGGATCGCGCAATCGACCGGCAGACCCTCCTCGACCGCCACGCCGACCCGGGCTTTCAGAACCTGGTCGCCGGCGCGCACAGAGGCGAGCGGCCCCTCGCCCGCCTCCTCCACCGCGCCCGGAAACAGCGAGGTGAGACCGATGAAGTTGGCGACGAAGCGGTTCGAGGGTTCGCGATAGACGGCCTCCGGCGCGTCGGCCTGCTGGATGAGGCCCTCGTTCATGACCACGATCCGGTCGGACATGACGAGCGCCTCGCGCTGGTCGTGCGTCACATTGATGGTGGTCACGCCGAGCTCCTGCTGGATGCGGCGGAATTCGAGCTGCATCTCCTCGCGCAGCTTCTTGTCGAGTGCGGACAGGGGCTCGTCGAGCAGCAGGAGATCTGGGCTGAAGGACAGCGCCCGCGCAATCGCCACGCGCTGCTGCTGGCCGCCGGAGAGCTCATGCGGCCGGCGCCCGCCATAGCCCTCCAGGCGCACGAGCTTCAGATAATCGGCCACGCGGTCGGGAATGGTCACGGGCTCGAAGCCGCGCATCTTCAGTGGATAGGCGACATTCTCCGCCGCCGTCATGTGCGGAAAGAGCGCGAGCCTCTGGAACACCATGCCGATGGAGCGCTTGTAGGGTGGCACGTCCTCCACCGAACGGCCATTGATCAGGATCGAGCCGGAGTCGGGCTTGAGGAAGCCCGCGATCATCCTGAGCAGGGTCGTCTTGCCGCAACCCGACGGCCCCACGATGGTCAGGAAGTCGCCCTGGGCCAGGGTGAGCGTCGCCCGGTCCACGGCGACATGGCCGTCGAAGACCTTGGAGGCCTCGCGAATCTCGATCATGCGGGGTTGCTCTGTCACTCCCCCTCACCCTCCGCTCTCATTTTGCGCGGTTTCGCAGACTGTTCCAGCCGCATGGCGTCCTGTCAAGAGATGTATATACAACTTAACGTTTGGCAGTGTCCGACGGCCTCACCCGCGCCGCCACCCGGTAACGGTCGCCGGGATGAGAAAAGAAGGTGAGCGTCACGACGCTGTCGCCGACCCATGTGCGCCGGCGCACCCTGATCACCGGATCTCCGGGGCCGAGCACGAGATACCGGGCCTCCATCGGATCCGGACGCGCCGCCTCCACCACGTGCTCCAGCTCGGAGACCGGCGCGATGGCCTGAAGATAGTCGAACACCGACACGGTCTCGAAATCGACGCTCAGGAAGTCCGGCGCGAAGTCCTTGCGCACGAAACGGCGCTCGATCTGCAGGGGCGCGTCATTCTCGAAATGGACGATCTCCGCATTGAGCACGGTCGTGCCGGGGGCGAAGCCGAAGGCCTCCGCAATCTCCGCCGTCGCCGGCAACGCGCGGGCTCCGATCGGCGTGCAGCTGTGCCACCCGCCGCGCTCGGCGATGGTGTGGCGGATATCCTTCACCTCCATGAGCGAGGTGTCGGGACCGGGCTCGCTAACGAAAGACCCGGCGCCCTGCACGCGCGTGATGACACCGTCGCGGCTCAGCTCGCGCAGGGCGCGGTTGACCGTCATGCGCGAAACCGAAAGGGCCGCGACGAGCTCGTTCTCGCTCGGCAGCCTCTCGCCCGGGCGGTACTCGCCCGCCGAGATGGCGTCGGTGATGTGGCGCTTGACGCGTTCGTAGAGCGGCGTGGGTCTGTGCATGGGACCGCAGGGGCTGGCTTTCCTGCCCTTGTCTGTACAAGCCTTCGCCGCGCGCGCCAAGCCCCGCCGGCGCGTCAGATCGAAGCCATGTAGCCGCCATCGATGAAGAGGAGCTGGCCGGTGACATAGGCCGACGCCCCGGAGGCGAGGAAGATGCAGGCGCCGACGACGTCGTCCAGCTCGCCGAACCGGCCCATGGGGATCTTGCCGAGCATCGCCTCCTGCCAGCCGGCATCGCGATAGAAGGCCTCGGTGAGCTCGGTGCGGAAATAGCCGGGCCCGATCGCATTCACCCGGATGCCCCTTGGCGACCATTCCGTGCTCAGCGCGCGCGTGATGCCGAGAAGGCCTGATTTCGACGCCGTATAGGGGGCCGCCGTCGGCACGCCGACCGCCGAGGTCAGCGAGCAGGTGTTGACGATGGCGCCCGTCAGGCCACGCGCGAGAAGGCGCCTGGCGAAGCGCGTCGCCACGAAGAACGCCCCCTTCATGTTCGTGTCGACGATCCGGTCCCACAGCGCCTCGTCCACATCGACGGACGGGCGGACCTCCTCCATGCCCGCATTGTTGACGAGGATGTCGGCCGCCGTCCCGGCGGCGTCCATCTCCTCGAAAAGATTCGCGATGGAGGCGATGTCGGACAGATCGGCGGTGAAGACATGGCACCGGCGCCCGCAGGCCCCGACCGCCTCCGCCGTCTCCGACAGCCCGCCCCCGGAGCGCGCCACCGCCACGATATCCGCCCCGGCGCCCGCGAGGCCGACCGCGATGGCCCGCCCGAGCCCGCGGCTTGCGCCCGTGACGAGCGCGGTGTGTCCCTCAAGACTGAACATGGTTGTCATTGCCGCCTTCCGCCCAACAGATCGTTCGCGGCGGACACCCTAACGCGTTTTCCGATCAAGCTGCACCGGCTGAGCTCCCTATCCGAGCAGCAGCCGCGGCAGGAAGAGCGCAATGTCGGGAAAGAGCGCCATGAGCACGACGAAGCCCACGAGGATCAGGAGATAGGGCAGCGTGTGGCGCGTGATGGTCATCAGCCCCTCCCCCGTCAGCCCCTGGATCACGAACAGGTTGAAGCCGAGCGGCGGGGTGATCTGCGACATCTCGACAACGAGGACGAGGAAGATGCCGAACCACACCGTGTCGAAGCCCGCGCTGGCGACAAGCGGCAGCACGACCGGCAGCGTCATGACGATCATGGAGAAACCGTCGAGGAAGCAGCCGAGCACCAGATAGACAAGCGTCAGGACGAGGATCAGCGCGAACGGCGCAAGCCCGAGGCTTTCCACGAAGCCGGCAATGGCGCGCGGCACGCCCAGAATCGCCGCCACATTGCCGAGAATCGAGGCGCCGAGCACGATGAGCCCGATCATCGCGCAGGTCTGAACGGAGCCGAGCGCCACGTCGCGCAGCGTGGCAAAGGAGAACCCGCCTTGCGCGGCCGCGATGATCATGGCGCCGACCACGCCGATGGCGGCGGCCTCCGACGGCGTCGCGAGCCCGCCATACATCGAGCCGAGCACGGCGACGATCAGGGCCACCACGGGCGCGAGTTCGCGCAGAGCCGACAGCCGCTCGCCGAGACTCACATGCCGCAGGGCGCGCTCGCTCTCCGGCACGAGTTCCGGCCGGATCGTGGTGTGCACCATGATCCACACCATGAAGCACAAGGCGAGCAGGACACCGGGCACGAAGCCCGCAGTGAACAGGCGCAGCACGGATTCGTCTGCGAGCACGCCATAGATGATCATGATCGTACTCGGCGGAATGAGGAAACCGAGCGTGCCGGCGCCCGCAAGGCTGCCCACCGCGATGGGGCGGGCATAACCGCGCCGTTCGAGTTCGCTGAGCGCGATCCGCCCCACCACCTGCGTCGTCGCCGCCGACGAGCCGGAAACGGCGGCGAAGATCGAGGAGCCGGCCACATTCACATGGAGCAGCCGCCCCGGCAGCAGCCCCGCCCAGGGGGCGAGCCCGTCGAACAGCGCGCGCGACAGCCGCGTGCGGAACAGGAACTCGCCCATCACGATGAAGAGCGGCAGGGCGATCAGCTCCGGCGTCGTGAGGATGTTGAAGACATATTGCGGCAGGAGCCGGTCGACCGGAATGCTGCGGAAGGCATAGAGCAGGACGACGGCGGTGAAGATCAGGGTCAGCCCGATCCACACGCCGCTCGCCAGCGTGCCGAACAGGACGGCGAGAAGGGTCGTGGCAATCGAGGTCATTCGCCCACTCCCGACACCTTGAAGCGTTCATCGTCCGGCCTGAGCCCCAGAAGGCAGCGCAGGAGGCGGGCGACCATCTGGACGGCCAGCATGATCGCCCCCGCCGCGAGCGCGGCCTGAGGGATCCACAGCGGGGTGAAGCTGCCGCCCGAGATCTGCCCGCCCTGCCATGACCGCACGGCGAAGACGACGAGCGACCAGGCGAGGAAGCCGGTGACCAGGAGACCGATCAGCGAGGCGACCGTCTCCACGACCCGCCGCCCCCGGGCCCGCAACCGCGCGAGCAGCACCGACATGCGGATATGCGAGCCCGCGCGCAGAGCGAGCGCGGAGCCGAACAGGAAGGCCGCGCCCATGAGATAGGCGCTGTATTCCCATGCGATGGAGATGCCGCCGGGCAGCGACGGGAACAGGCGCGAGGCGGCCGCCGTCACGATCTCCGCGGAGATCAGGCAGGTCAGCCCCGCAAGGCAGGCCGCCGCGAGCCAGCCGCCGAGCACGGCCAGCCCGTCGGCGGCCAACAGGACCGCCGCGACGGGCGCGGGCACCGCCGGTGCGGCCGCGCCCGCCAGGGTGTCGTCGGACACCTCAGCCTCTCCCAAGCTCTTCGAGATAGGCCTCCACGATGGGGCCGGCCTGCGGCACGCGCTCGATGAAGGCGTCCTTGAGCGGAGCGGTGCGCGCCTGCATCTCGGCCCGCATGTCCGGCGAAATGGCCATGACTTCCATGCCGTTGTCGGTCAGGAGCTTCAGGCTTTCCTTGTCGTTCCGGACCGAGACGTCCCAGAAGCCGGGCTCCATATCGCGGGCCAGCGCCTCGATCTTCTCGCGGTTCTCCGGCGAGATCTCGTTCCAGCGGTCGAGATTGATGTTGACCATCTGCGACGACCAGACATGGTTCGTCGGATAGATCGTCTCCAGGAACTCCCAGAACTTGCCGTCGACGCCGGAGGTCGCCGAGGTCGACACGCCATCGACGCGGCCGGAGGCGAGCGCCGGCACCACCTCGCCCCACGGCATCAGGATCGCCGACATGCCGAGCGCGTTGCACATGTCCTGCGCGTTCTTGTCGGGCACGCGGATCTTGACCCCCTCGAGCCCCGCAAGGCCGTCGGCCTTGACCTTGAGATGCAGATACTGGGTCGGCCACGGCACCATATAGAGGATCTTCTGGTTGTTCTTCGCCGCGATCTCGTCATAGGCGGGCCGCAGATATTTGTGCAGCACCTTCAGCTCCTCCGCCGAGCCGACCAGGAACGGGATCGATTCCGTGCCGAGCAGCGGCTCGTCGCCGATCTGCTGGATATTGAGCACATCGGCCATGGGCACGAGCCCGTCGCGGACCGCGCGCAGCTGCTCCGGCCCCTTGAACCCCAGCGCACCGCCCGACTGCACGGTAATGGCCACCGCCCCGTCGGTCGCCTTGCCGACGGCGTCCGCGAAGGCGACCGCGTTCTGCGTGTGGAAATTGCCGTCGGGCCAGACGGTCGCGAGATCCAGCGTGACCGCGGCGGAGGCCCGCCGCACGACGGAGGCCGAGGCGACGGTCGCCGTCGCAGCTGCCAGGAAATTGCGTCTCGTGATCATCGATCTTCCCCTCTCTTGTTATCCCAGAAGCGACAAGGACGGACGACATGCGGGACTTGGCGCCCGCTTATCCGGTCGTCTCGCCATAGGCCGCGGCGTTCTCCGCGGTCACCAGCCCGTCGGCGAGATCGGCGGCCACCCTTTCGCGGTCGCGCGATGCCGGATCGCCGATCCCCGCCCCGCCCGGCGTCATCACCACCAGACGGTCGCCCGGCGGAACCTCCTGAAACCCCTTGCCCCTGAGCTTCGTCCCCGATTTCAGACCGACATAGCCCGCCTCGCCGTCATGACCGCCGTCGCGGCCGCGCGGGGGGTGGTCGATACGGTCGAAGGCGGCGAGGATCTCGAACGGCGCGCCGACACCGCTCTCCACCTCGATGATCTGGCCGTGCCCGCCGCGCATGCGCCCCGGGCCGCCGGAATCGGGCCTGAGCTCCTTGCGCCAGAAGATGAGCGGGGTCTGCGTCTCCGCGATCTCCACCGGCGTGCCGCGCACGCCGCTGGGATAGGCGGTCGCCGACAGCCCGTCCTTGCCGTGGCGCGCGCCCGTTCCGCCATTCGACGTGACCGCCATGGAAAACCCGTAATTGCCGCCCGTGCCGGACTGGGTGCGCCCGCGCACATTGAGGTTCCACAGGCACGACGTGCCCTCCGCCGGCACGCGCTCGGGGATCACCTGCTTCAGGCAGCCGAAGACGACATCGGGCAACATCTGGCCGATCACATGGCGCGAGGCGACCGGCGCGGGCTTCGGCGCATTGAGGATCGAGCCCTCCGGCGCGGAGACCGTCAGCGGGGCGAGCGAGCCGGCATTGTTCGGGATCGCGTTCGCCACCACGCAGCCGAGCCCGAAGACCGTATAGGCGGTGGTGTAGGAGAGCGGCACGTTGATGCCGTGCCGCGAGGCCTCCGACGTGCCGTCGAAATCGACATGGATGCCGTCCTCCGACACGGTCAGTGACGCGGCCAGCGTCACCGGCGCGTCATAACCGTCGACCGTCATCTCGTTATGCCATGTGCCCCTGGGGAGCTTCGCGACCTCCTCGAGCACGGCCTCCCTGGAGCGCGCGCAGATATGGTCGGCGAGCGTATCGAGCGTGTCGATGCCGAACTCGTCCATCATCTCCACGAGCCGGTCGGCGCCGACATCGTTGCAGGCGGCCAGCGAATAGGTGTCGCCCTCGGTGTCCACCGGCAGGCGGGTATTGGCGCGGATCATCGCCATGACGGATGTGTTGACCCGTCCCTCCTCGATGAGCTTGAGCATCGGGATGTAGAGGCCCTCCATGAACACGTCCGTCGCATCCGGGCCGAAGCCGATGCCGCCGATATCCATGAGATGGCTGGTGCAGGAGAACAGCGCGACGGGACGGCCGTTCTTGAAGCACGGCGTGGTCACCACGAAGTCGTTCAGGTGGCCTGTACCCATCCAGGGATCGTTGGTGATGTAGGCATCGCCCGGCTTCATCGTGGCGACCGGGAAATGGTCGATGAAGTGCTTCACCGATTCCGCCATGGAATTGACATGGCCGGGCGTTCCGGTGACCGCCTGGGCGAGCATCCGGCCCTGAAGATCGAACACCCCCGCCGACAGATCGCCGCATTCGCGCACGATGGGGGAGAAGGCGGTGCGCATCAGCACCTGCCCCTGTTCCTCCACCACCGCGACGAGGCGGTTCCACATGATCTGCAGGTCGATGAGGCCGACGCCGTTCTCGCTCATGGATTCCTCCCTCAGGCCGCCTTGCGGTTCATGACGATGCAGCCGGCACCGTCGATATGGGCGTCGAAACTCGCCGCCACGAAGGTGGACGTCTCCGCCTCCGCGATCACGGCCGGCCCCGCGACCCGCGCCCCCGGCGCCATGTCGTCCCGGCGGTAGAGCGGCACCTCGATGGTCTCGCCCGCGCGCCCGTCGAAGAACCGGCGCACGCCCGCCGGCATGGGTGCCGGGGCGTCCGGCACGGGCGCGACGGGTGCATCGTGACGCGCCTCCGTCGTCACCAGAACCGACCAGCTCAGGATCTCCACGGCGGCGCCCGGAATAACGCGGGCGAACTGGGCGGCATAGTCGGCCTCGAAGGCCTCGCGCAGGCGTGCCACGTCGTCGGGCGCGAGATCGCGCGCGGGCAGCTCCACCGTGATCTCGTGGCCCTGGCCCACATAGCGCATATAGGCGAGCCGCCGTTCCGTGAGCGGCGCGCCGCGCGCGCCCGGCTCCACCAGCGCGCGCGCCTCCCGCGCCATCTCGCCGAGAAGCCCGGAGACGAGATCGGTGTCGAAATCGTCGAGCCGCACATGGCGGCTGCGCACGAGCTCGTAGGAGACCGGCGCGGCAAGGAAGCCGACGGCGGAGCCGACCCCGGCATTGGGCGGCACGACCACGCGGCCGACCCCGACCTTCTCCGCGACCCGCGCGGCATGGAGCGGAGCCGCCCCGCCAAAGGCGATCAGCGTGTGCTGGCCGACGATCGCACCGCGCTCCACCGCATGCACGCGCGCCGCGCTCGCCATGTTCTCGCAGACCATCTCGTGGACGGCATAGGCCGCCGTCTCCGGCGTCAGACCGAGCGGCTCGCCAATGTCGCGGGCCAGCGCATCGCGCGCAAGCTCAGGGTCCAGCGGAATTGTGCCGCCGGCAAAGGCTTCCGGGTCGATCATGCCGAGCACGATGTCGGCATCGGTGACGGCGGGATGCACGCCGCCACGGCCATAGCCTGCAGGGCCGGGCTCGGAGCCCGCGCTCTCCGGGCCCACCGCCACGCGCTTCAGCGCGTCGATCCGGGCGATCGAACCGCCGCCCGCGCCGATCTCGACCATCTCGATCACGGGGATGCGCAGCGGCAGGCCGCTGCCCTTCAGGAACCGCGCCGCACGGTCGACCTCGAAGGCGCGGGAGCTGTGCGGTTCGCCCTTCTCGATCAGGCAGATCTTGGCGGTGGTGCCGCCCATGTCGAAGGAAAGCACCCTGTCCTCGCCGAGACGGGCGGAGATCGCGGCGGCGAAGATCGCGCCGCCCGCCGGCCCCGATTCCACGAGCCGCACCGGGAAGCGCCGGGCGGCCTCTATGGAGGTGAGCCCGCCGCCGGAGGTGACGAGATAGACCGCCCCACGGAACTGCTCCGCCTGGAGCGCATCGGCCATGCGCGCCAGATAGCCGTCCATCAGGGGCTGCACATAGGCATTGGCGACAGCGGTCGAGGTGCGCTCATATTCGCGGATTTCCGGGCAGACCTCGCTCGATAGCGTGATCCGGACATCCGGCATGGCGGCGGCCAGCACCTCAGCGGCCCGGCGCTCATGGGCGGGATTGGCATAGGCATGGAGGAAGGCGAAGGCGACGCTTTCCACCCCGGCCGCCTTCAGCGCGGGCACGAGCGCCTTCACGGCGGCCTCGTCGAGCGGCAGGCGCACGCCCCCGTGCACGTCGACGCGCTCGGGCACCGTGAAGCGCAGGGCGCGGGGCACGAGCGGCGCCGGCTTCTCGATCTCCAGATCGTACTGGTCGTAGCGGCTTTCGGTGCCGATATCGAGCACGTCGCGGAAGCCGTCGGTGGCGATCAGCGCCGTCCGCGCCCCGCGGCGTTCGATGATGGCGTTGGTCGCAAGCGTCGTGCCGTGCACGAAGACATCGATGTCGGAAGCATGGAGGCTGGCATCCGACAGGACGAGCGCCATACCCTCCAGCACCCCCTCCTCCGGCCGGCCAGCCGTCGTGAGCACCTTGCGCGTCAGGCGCTTCCCGCCAATGTCCAGGACGATATCGGTAAAGGTTCCGCCAATGTCGGCAGCCAGCCGAACGTCGCTCTCAGCACTCACGTCTCGTTCCTCATCTGGTTGATATCGCCCATGGGTCCCGTTGCTCGCTATCCGCCCCGCCCGGTGACGGCACGCACCGGCCGCGGCCCGTTCAGGCGCGGCTGGAGGTCGCCCATGATGATCCGGAGATGGTCTTCCATGGCCTGCGCGGCGGCCTCGCCGTCGCCGGCCTCGACGGCGTCGAGGATCGCCAGATGTTCCACGCAGGTGTCGTGCAGGCGCGACGGGCGCCGGTCGAGCCCGTAAAGCCTCGACCGCTGGCGGATCGAGACGATCAGCTCGCACAGAAGCGGGTTGCCGCTCGCCTCGGCGAGGGCGAGATGGATGGCGTTGTCAGCATCCTCTATGGCCTGCCGCGAAATCTCGCCGCCACGCCGGACATCCTCTAGAAGTGTCTCGATCTTGTCGCGGATATCCGCGACCGTCGCGGCCGAAAGCCTGCCGGCGGCGAGCCGCGCCGCCTCCGTCTCCAGCAGGATACGCACACGCAGGGCGTCGCTGTAATCCTCCAGCGTCACCGGCTTCACCTGGAGCACGCCCTCGTCATGCCGGATGACGAACCCCTCGCCCTCCAGCCGGAAGAGCGCATCGCGCAGGGGTGTGCGGGACACATCGAGCACCTTGGCCAGCCGCCGTTCCTGGAGGATCGCCCCGGCCTTGAGCTCGCCCGACAGCATCATGTCCCGCAGCCGCCGATAGGCGACGCTGGTGAGGCTCGGACTGTCCGCCTTGGCCTTGGCTGCCATCTTCGCGAGGGATTCCCCTTTGGTGCTCCGACCCGGTACGCCTAAAATTTAATCCAATTCAAGTTCTGACTATTTCTTTCTCATATTGGAATACCACCGGCATATGGCCGTCAAGTCAATCGTGACGGATCCATGAAAAAAGGCGCACCGCGACCTCCCCACCGATACGGGAGAGGCCTCGGCGCGCCCTGGATCTCGGGCCCTCGTTGGCCGGGGCTCGACGAGGAGCGGCTCAGAACACCACTGTCTTGTGGCCGTTCAGCATGACGCGGTTTTCCAGATGCAGCTTCACCGCGCGGGCGAGCACGCGGGCTTCGATGTCGCGGCCGGTGGCCACGAAATCCTCCGCCGTCATGGCATGCGTCACACGCTCGGTCTCCTGTTCGATGATCGGGCCCTCGTCGAGATCGGGCGTGACATAGTGGGCGGTGGCGCCGATCAGCTTCACGCCGCGCTCATGCGCCTGGTGATAGGGCTTGGCGCCCTTGAAGCTCGGCAGGAAGGAATGGTGGATGTTGATGATCCGTCCGAAGAGCCGCTTGGAGAGGCTGTCGGAGAGCACCTGCATGTAGCGGGCAAGGATCACGAGATCGGCGCCCGTTTCCTGGACGAGGTCGAGGAGTTTCGCCTCCTGTTCCGCCTTGTTCTCCTTCGTCACCGGCCAGCAGTGATAGGGAATGCCCTCCAGCTCCGCGACGGGGCGCGCCACCTCGTGATTGGACACGATGGCCACCGCCTCCGCATTCAGCCAGCCCACCCGGATCTGGTAGAGCAGATGCAGCATGGCATGGTCGAACTTCGAGACCATGATGACGATCCGCGGCGTACGGGTCTCGTCGACGAGACCCGTTCTCATGGCGAAGCGGTCGACCGCCGGCTTGAGCGCATGTTCGATGCGCTCCTTGCCCACCTCGCCGGGCGCGGCGAACGCGATGCGCATGAAGAAACGGTTCGTCTGTCGGTCCCAGAACTGGTTGCTTTCGGCGATATTCGCGCCGATCCCGGCAAGCTCGGTGGTCACGGCGGCGACGATGCCGGGCTGGTCCTCGCAGGACAGATTCAGGACAAAGCTGTTGGTGGGCATTCCGATCCTCTGGCGTGAAGCAGGCTGGCAGGAGCCCTGTCTTATGCACGCATTTTCGTGCCGGCGGGATCATAAGGCGAAGGTGCGATGATTCGCGCACCGCGCTCCCGCCCGACGATATGGGTCGTGAGGGCCGCACCCTCCGCCGCTGCCTCGCGGTCGACGAGCGCCATGGCAAGGCTCTTGCCCACCGTGTGGCCATAGCCGCCGGAGGTGACGAAACCCACGCGCCGGCCGTCCTTCCAGACGGGCTCGAAGCCTGTCGCGTCGGCACGGTCGGCATCGATCTCCAGCGTGACCAGAACCTGCGGCGCGCCGCCCGCCTTCGTCTCCTCGAGCGCCGGCGCGCGGCCGACGAAGTCGCCCTTGTCGAAGGCGATCCAGCGGTCCATGCCGGTCATGGCCGGCGTATAGCCTTGCGTGAACTCGCGCGACCAGATGCCGAAGCTCTTCTCCAGACGCAGGGAATTGAGCGCGTTGAAGCCGTATTCGACGAGGCCCAGCCCGTCCGCCGCCGCGATCAGGGTCTCGCGCAGCGTGATGTGTTCGCTGGCCGGACAGTGCAGCTCGTAGCCGAGTTCGCCGGTCACCGACAGGCGCGCGGCATGGACGCGCAGGAGACCGATAGCCAGCCGCTTGCACTGCATGAAGCCGAATGCCTCGCCGGAGACGTCGCCGGACGTCACCCGCTGGAGAAGTGCGCGGGACTTGGGGCCGGAGAGCGAGAAGCCGACCACGCCGTCGGAGATGTCGCGCACAGTGACACCGTCCTCACCATGGTCCTCGAACCAGCGCATGTGCCATTCGCGCAAGTAATAGGAGCCGAGGATCCACCAGCGCCCGTCGCCCCAGTTGAAGAGGGTGAGGTCGCCCTTCAGCCGGCCGTCGGCCCCGAGCATCGGGGCGAGCCGTGTGCGGCCCGGCTCCGGCAGGCGGCTGGCGAACATCCGGTCGAGCCAGCGCCTCGCATTCGGCCCCGTCACCTCGTAGCGCGAGAAGGCGGAGATATCGAGAAGGCCGACGCCTTCGCGAACCTTTCGGCATTCCTCCGCGACGATGTCGAAGGCGTTGGAGCGATTGAGCGTCGGCGTCTCCTCGAAGCCGTCGGGGGCGAAATAGATCGGCACCTCCAGCCCCCAGGAACAGCCCCAGCGCGCGCCGGCCGCCGTCATCGCGTCATGGGCGGGGGCCTTGCGCAAGGGGCGGCCCGCCGGGAGCTGCTCGTTCGGATAGGTCATCACGAAGCGGCGGGAATAGAACTGGCCCGTGGTCTGGCGGATATATTCCCTGTTGGAGGCGAAATCGCCGTATCGCGCGATATCCATGCCGAAAATATCGCTCTCGGGCTCGCCATGGATCATCCATTCGGCCAGCGACTTGCCAACGCCACCGCCCTGCAGGAAGCCCGCCATGACACCGCAGGCGAGCCAGTAATTGGGCACGCCCCGCACCGGCCCGACCAGCGGATTGCCGTCGGGCGAGAAGGTGAAGGCCCCGTTCACCCAGCGCTTGATGCCGGCGGTCTCCAGGCACGGAAAGCGCGAGAAGCCCATGGAGAGCTCCTCGCCGATGCGGTCGATATCCTCCTGGATCAGCTCGAAGCCGTAATCCCATGGCGCACCGTCCATGTTCCAGTGCTTGTAGTCGGTCTCGTAGATGCCCAGAAGCATGCCCTTCTGCTCCTGGCGCATATAGGTGAAGCCCTCCAGATCGACGATCATGGGGATCTCGCGGTCGAGCGCGGCGATCTCGGGGATGGTCTCGGTCACGAGATAGTGGTGTTCGAGCGGGGTGACGGGCAGTTCGAGCCCAACCATGCGCCCGACCTGCTTGGCCCACAGTCCTCCTGCATTGACCACATGCTCTGCCCGGATCGTGCCCTGCTCCGTCACCACATCCCAGGCGAGGTCCGGGCGCTGGTTGAGCTCCAGAACGCGGTTGTGCTCGATGACGTCCGCGCCGCGTTTGCGGGCCGCGCGCGCATAGGCATGCACGACGCCCGACGGGTCGATATGGCCCTCGCGCTCGGAATACAGGCCGCCGAGAATGCCCTCGGTCGACACGATGGGACAGGCCTCCGCAATCTCGTCCGGCCCGACGAGGCGCACATCCTCGATCCCCATGGTCTGGAAGACGCGATAGGCGGCCTGCAGCCATTCCCAGCGCTCCGGCGCGGAGGCGACCGAGATGCCGCCGGTCATGTGCATGCCGATATTCTGGCCGGATTCGGCCTCCACCTCCGACAGGAGGTCGATCGTATAGGATTGCAGCGCGGAGATGTTGGGGTCGGCATTGAGCGCGTGGAACCCGCCCGCCGCATGCCAGCTCGAGCCCGCGGTGAGCACTTCGCGCTCGATCAGCGCCACGTCGCTCCAGCCGAGTTTCGCCAGATGGTAAAGCACCGAGGCGCCGACGACGCCCCCGCCGATGACCACGACCCGATACTGCGTCTTCATCGCCATCCCCGTTTCAGACATATCCCTGTTGCGCAAAACTTACGGTGCGTGCAGTCTTGCGTCTAGACATATGTGTACAGAGATGACGAACAAAGCATCCGCCCCCCTCCCGCCCGCCGAGCCCGGCAGCCGCACGACCAAGCTCGACTGGCTGCGCGCTGCGGTCGCCGCGCTGGTCGCCGACGGCATAGAGGGCGTCAAGGTGCAGACCATCGCACAGAAGCTCGGCGTATCGCGCTCGAGCTTCTACTGGTTCTTCAAGAGCCGGCAGGACCTTCTCGACCATCTGCTCGACTACTGGCTGGACACCAACACCGCGCCCCTCATCGCGCGCGCCGAACGGCCCGCCGACAGCGCCTGCCGCAGCGTGCTCAGTATTTTCGAATGCTGGGTGGACGAGGCGCTCTTCGACCCCAAGCTCGATATCGCGGTGCGCGACTGGGCGCGGCGGTCGCAGGCGGTGCGCAAGGTCGTCGACCTCGCCGACGAACGGCGCGTGACGGCCATCGCGGCCATGTTCGAACGCCACGGCTATCCGCGCGAGGAGGCCTTTATCCGCGCGCGCGTGCTCTACTTCATGCAGATCGGCTACTACTCGCTCGGCATAAACGAGCCGATGGAGACGCGCATGTCCTATGTCGCCGCCTATCTGCGCTGCTTCACGGGACTGGAGCCGACCGAAGAGGAGATCGGTGATTTCCACGCCTTCCTCAAGGGCGGCGGCGCATGACGGCGGACCTGCACCGCCCGGCCGCGGACCTCTCTAGCCGGGTTTGTTCGCGCCTCCGGCCGCTTGCCTGGCTGCGTCCTCGTCCTCGGCGATGCGGGCCCCGGCACCGGCGACCTGCTTGACGGCGGTTTCCGACAGGGGTTCGGCCTCGTCGTCGCCGTCCTGGGTGACGCGGACGGAGACCTGGCGATGGGCGAATTTGATGCCCTCGCGCGCGAAGGCGTCGCGGATGCCGCCATAGACAGCCTTGCGCAAGGTGAACTGGTCGCCCGGGCGGGTCATGAACTTCACCCGCACGATCATGGCGGAATCCTCCATGGCCAGAACGCCCTGCGACTTCAGCGGCTGCAGGAACAAGGGGCCGTAATCGGGATGCTCCTGGAGCTCCTGGCCGAGCTTCTTGATGACCTTGCGGACATGCTCGGGATCGGTGTCGTAGGTTACGCGGAAGGCGAGCTTCATGATCGCCCAGTCGCGCGAGAAATTCTGCACGAACTTGATCTCGCCGAAGGGCACCGTGTTCAGCGGCCCGCGATGGTGGCGAAGCTGCATGGACCGGATCGAGATCTTCTCCACCGTGCCCTTCACCGTGCCGATATCGATGTACTCGCCCTTGCGGAATGCGTCGTCGATCAGGAAGAAGGCGCCGGAGAAGATGTCGCGCACCAGTGTCTGCGCGCCGAAGCCGATAGCGAGGCCCACGACGCCGGCGCCGGCGAAGATCGGGCCGATATTCACGCCGAGCTCGGCGAGCACGATCATCGCCGTCATGGTGGCGATGGTGATGAGCAGGAAATTGCGGAACAGCGGCAGGAGGGTCGCCAGCCGGCTCTCGCCCGCGCCGAACTCGGCCTCTCCAGACCCCTCGCTGTCGCCCTGCGGGGCTTCCTTCTCGATCTGGCGGTCGAGCGCGATGCGCACCGCGTGATAGCCCATATAGCCGACGAAGACGATGACGGCGATCTCGACCGTGCCGCTGATCAGGCTCCCTTCCCCGACAACCGGCAGCCCCCATATGCGCGCCATGGCCGCGATCGCGAGAATGCAGGTCACGATCGCCGCGCCGTGATCGAGCAGCGCACGATAGGGCGCCCGCGCCTGCTCGGCCTCCACCGCCTCCGCGCGCGCCTGGGCAAGGTCCTCGCTGGCCTCCTCGCCGATCTGCCGCGCCTCGTCCTCCTCGCCAAGCTCGGCGGCGCGGCGATCGATCTCGCGCGGCGTGTCGAGATGCGGCAGGAACACGCGGTGGACGAAGACGATCAGCAGCCCATAGGCCGCCATGGCCGCGACGAGCACGGCAAGCGGGGCCCAGATGAGGCCGGGCGCGGTCTGCCTGTCGAGCACCAGCCGGAAAGCGCTCGCCCCGAGTGCCAGTACGAAATAGAGCACCGCCACCACATGCCAGACGCTCGCGACCGCCCGCCGCCAGAGCGGCACGGGCGGCGCACCGGCGATGACGGCGGCAATCGCCGCGCGGTACTTCAGGACAGCCCCGATCAGCCCGCCGGCGACCAGCAGAGACGTCACCATCAGCATGAGCTTGAGCGCGTCCTCGTCGAGCCGAAGGCTCAGCATCCACAGGCACAGGCCGCCAAGGACGGCCGCGATGCCGCCTGTCGCCAGCAGCCAGCGATAGAGCCCGAGCGCATCGGCATCGCCAAGCGCAAACGGCCTGCGTGCCGGCTCGTAAGGCGCAAGCACGGCCCTGAACAGGACACGGGCCGCCCGGAAGCCCGTCACCGCGCCGAGCGCGATGACCGCGGTGTGGCGGATCTCGTCGCGACCGCTGTCCACAACGACGATGACCAGGAAGGCGACGAGGGCGAAGACGGCGATCTCCGCAAGGGAAAAGACGGCGCGTCCGAGCAGGAAGCCGATCCTGTGCCCGCGCGTCTCCGGAACGCCTGTCCCGTCGGCCCCGAAACGGCTCAGGGCCCAGCGCCGCATGGCGCGGCCCGCGCCGAAGCCGACGGCGATGGCGATGGCGGCGATGAGAAGGGCAAACCCGATCCAGCCGAGCGTGCCGTCCGGCCCCGCCGCCCTCAGCGCCGCAAGGCTGTGGGCGGGAAAGTCCGGCAGGCCCGCCACGATCTGCTGCAACGCGTGGCGCAGGCTGACCGCATCGGACAGCAGAACGTCGGGCGAGAACATACGACCCCCGTCCCCTGCAGAGGCTCCAGCCTCTTGCGCCAGGGCCGCGCCCTGCATGAGGAGAAGCGAGACCCAGACCGCGGAAACGATCCGCAGCGCCACGCCAAACACTACCATCGGTTGCCCACCCTTTGCCCACAACAATTCGACCATTATTATGATAATCGGTCACCGGACGCACGTAATTTGCATCAGGATCGGGGCTTCTCCGGTCCCACGCCGCGATGCAGCCTTTCCATCGCAGCGAAGAAATCGAGCACCAGCGGCAACCTCCGGCGCTCTTCCAGGCACACGCCATATTCTGTCAGGGCGATATCGGCATCGACGATGGGCAGGACATGGAGCCTGCTGTCGTGGCCGGCATCGATCGTGGCGCAGACCCCGAGACCGAAGCCCGCCGCGACCGCCTCGCGCACGCCGTCCTGGGTGGAGACTTCCGTGACCGGCCCGAGCGTCACCCCGTGGCGGACGAGGTTCTCCTCGAAGATCTCCCGGGTCCGCGAACCGCGCTCGCGCAGGACGAAGGCCAGGCCGTCGAGTTCCGCCATGGCGACGCAGCTGCGGTCGGACCAGCCATGTCCCTGGCCGACGCAAGCGCACAGGCCGACATCGGAGAACTTGCGCGCATGCAGACGGCTGTCGGACGGCAATTGCGCGGTGACACCCACATCCGCCCGGTATTCCAGGAGCTGGGCGATGACCCGGGCCGAATTGGCGATGGAGAGCGAGAAGGTCAGCCGAGGCCGCATTTCCTTGAGCTTCGCGACGATGGCGAGAGGCAAAGCGGCCCCGTCGGCGATGACACGCAGATGGCCGCCGACCCTGCCCGATTCATCCTTCAGCAGGCCGCGCGCTTCCGCTTCGGCGGCGAACAGTCTGGAGGTGATCTCGAAGAGCGCGTGGCCTTCCGGTGTCAGAGCCACGCCGCGCTGCTTGCGCTCGAACAGGGTGGTGCCGGAGACCTGCTCGAGCTGGCGAACATGGCCGGACAGCGTGGACTGGCTCACCGCGATCTCGCGCGCGGCCTGCGAGAAGCCCCCGGCCGCCGCCACGTGGTGAAATGCGCGCAACTGGGCAATGGACATCGGCAAACCGGCCTGGACGGGTTGGCGGACACTCTGTTTCGGGCCCCGATATTGGCGGGCATCGTAACGTTCTTATGACGGTCGCGGCCGCAAATCCGCAGATCCCTTCACATATGGGTGCGGCCGATGGCTGGCATCGAAACTTCGTATGGAAAGTTGCCTTTGAGCTTCAAGAAGCCGTCATGTGGCGTTTCTAGGGTCCGCCCGCTGCATTGCTGAGCCGGCAGAGGCGCCCGGCCAACCAGCACGCTGACATTCACCAGGGACGATGGGTCGGGAGCGCATGCACTCCGCGGCGCGGGCCGGCTCGTCTTCACGAAACAGGACGGATTCGATGACGACCCTCACCAATCCCATTCTGGATTTCATGGTCAAGCGCGGGAGCGAGAACCGCGTGATCGATCTCAACGAAATCTTCTCCGGCGAGAACCTCACCTTCACGGTCGAGAGCAGCGACCCCTCCGTCGCCGCCGTGACGCTCGACGGGAGCATGCTGACCCTCGATTTCCTGGAGACCCTCGGCCACACCGACCTGACGATCACCGCGACGGACGGCAATGGCGACAGCGTGACGGACAATGTGCGCGCCCGCGTGACCGGCGAGAACGCCTACACGATCGCCGTGCTGCCCGACACGCAGGACTACACCAATCCCGGCGGTATCGATATCTTCAAGAACATGACGCAGTGGCTGGTCGACAACAAGGACAGCCAGAGCATCGAGTTCGTCATTCACGTCGGTGACATCACCACCAACAACAACGACACCTATCACTGGCCCTATGCGGAAGAGGCGCTGCGCATCCTCGACGGCGAGATCCCCTATTCGCTCGCGCCCGGCAACCACGACCAGAACACCGGCAACGCCGCCAACCACTCCACCGACCCGCTCGACACGCGCTTCTCGCCGGACAAGCAGGCCGAGGTCAACGACACCTTCGGCGGCGTCTACGACCAGGAACCCGAGCGCAGCGCCAACAACTACCACACTTTCACCTCGCCCGACGGCACGGACTGGCTCGTCCTGAGCGTGGAGTTCGGCCCGCGCGACGACGTGCTGCGCTGGGCTTCGGAGGTGATCGAGGATCACCTCGACCACCGCGTCATCGTCGTGAACCACTCCTACATGACCTGGGCCGGGCGCCACGACGCCACCGGCGCGCCGCTCTACGACGAGGGCACCGGCTACGATTACGGCATGGGCAACTCGCCTGAGGGTGCCAATGACGGCGAGACCATCTATCGCGAGCTGGTCCAGAAATACTCCAATGTGAGCTTCACCTTCTCCGGCCACATTTTCGGCGACGGCGCGGAGACGCTGGTGAGCTACGACCAGTTCGGCAATCCGGTCCACCAGATGATGGTGAACTACCAGAACGGCGTGTCGAGCGAGATCACGAGCGATGCGGGCCTCGGATCGGGAAGCAATGGCGGCAACGGTGCGATCCGGCTGCTCACCATCGATCCGGAGAACGATTCCGTCTACACCTCGACCTACTTCACCGAGCTCGACGACTATCTCGACACCCCCCGCGGCGACGGCGAGCTCGACCGTGACGGCCTGACCGGCCCCTATCGCGGCCAGCAGGAGACGATCACGGGTGTCGATCTCGGCACGCCGGAGCTCGTCGCCATCGCCAAGGCCGGCGACGACCAGTTCGTCTCCGCCGCCTCGGGCGAGGCGAAGGCGACCGTCACACTGAAGGGCGACGGCACGCTGAACCCGGCGAATGACGGCGGCCTGACCTATGAGTGGCTCGACGAGGACGGCGAGGTGGTCGCGACCGGTGCGACGCCGACGCTGGAGCTCGCCGCCGGCCAGCACGACTTCACGCTGAAGGTCACCGATTCGCAGGGCCGGGACTCCATCGACGAGATCAAGGTGGTGGTCGCCAACGACGACACGCTGCTCGTCGACAACTTCAATGACGGCAACGCGGATGGCTGGGCGCGCCCCGGGCCGGATGTCGCCGTCGATTTCGACACGACCGACGCATTCGGCATCGCGGCCCTGCCGGGCGACGAGAACGCCAGCGTCACCTTCCTGCCGGGCCTGCCCTCGAGCCAGGGCCTGCGCGTCGCACCGCAGCAGGCATTGCCCGCCGGCACGACGGTCAACAGCTACACGCTCGGCTTCGATGTGCTGATCCCGGAAGAAAGCGCGGGCACCTACACCTCGTTCTTCCAGACCGATCTCACCAATGCGAGCGATGCGGAGTTTTTCCTCCACAGCACCCGCGGCATCGGCATCAACCAGGACTACACCGGCATCGGCGAGTTCAGCTTCGATGAATGGCACCGGATCGTCTTCCGGGTCGACCAGTCGGGCGAGGATGTCACCATCTCCAAATTCATCGACGGCACGAAGGTCGGCACCCAGACCATGCCCGCCGACCGCTACGAGGTCGATCTGAGCGAGGGCGTGCTGCTGTTCACCGACGAGAACGGCGAGACCTCCAACGTCTATCTCTCCAGCGTGCTGTTCACCGACAAGGTCTATACCGACCAGGAGATCGCCGCGCTTGGCGGCACCGAGGCCGGCGGCATCGCCGACGAGAAGCCGACGGACTATTCGGTGCAGATCGATTTCTCCGCGCAGGGCATGCCGGACGAGTTCGGCAATGCGACCGCCGCCGCCGGGTCCATCGGCACGGGTGTCGGCAGCTTCTTCGTGAAGGGCTCCGCCGCCTCGCGCGACACCGCCGAGGACGGCCAGGCCGCACCGGAAGGCCGTGTCTTCGAGCAGTCCGACAGCGCCGACAACGTCCTCGTCTGGGGCGCGCAGGAGGCCAAGGGCTGGAGCGACTACGTCTACGAGGCGACGCTGAAGACCACCGACAATGACGATATCGGCGTCGTCTTCTACTATCAGGACGAAGACAACCACTACCGCGTGGTGTTCAACGGCGAGACCAATACGCGCTCCCTCGTCCGTGTCTCCGGCGGCGAGGAGACGGTGCTGGCCGAGACCCATGCCGGAACGCCCTGGTCGCGCGACATGGCGGTCAAGGTCGCCGTGGAGGGCGGCACCGTCAACGTCTTCCTCGATGGCAAGAGCGTGTTCGGCCCGGTGGTCGACGAGGCCCCGCTTCAGGGCGGCACGGTCGGCTTCTACTCCGGCAACCAGCGCAGCTCGCAGTTCGACACCGTCTCCGTCAACCCGGTGACGCTCACCGCGCATGCCGGCGAGAACCGGCGGGTCATAGATACGGACGGCGACGGTTCGGTCACCGTGGCGCTCGACGCGAATGCCAGCTTCGGCATCGAGGGCGAGGCGAGCTTCGTCTGGAAGGACGCCGACGGCAATGTGCTGGCCACCGGCCAGTCCGCCGAGGTAACGCTGGAGACCGGCCGCCAGCCGGTCACGCTGGAGGTGACCGACGAGAATGGCGAGGTTGCGACCGACACCGTGATCGTCGACGCCGTGTCGAAGGACAAGGTGCTCCTCTCCGACGATTTCGGCGCAGGCGACTGGCAGTCGCGCTGGACCATCGTGGACGAGGGCGAGTTCGGCGGCGTCGGCGAGAACGGCACGTCGTCGGACTGGGCGCTTCAGGACGGCCGGCTTACCCAGCTTTCCGACCTGAAGAGCCGCCAGCTCGAATGGCAGGGCGCATCCGCCGGCGACAACTGGCAGAAGGGCTGGAGCCCGCTTGGCGACGGTGTGAACGTCCTGCGCAAGGGCACCTATGCGCTGTTCGACGACGACGCGGCGATGGAGTGGAGCGACTATGCCGTCGACGCCAATATCGTCACCCCCGACAATGGCGCGCTCGGCCTGATGTTCTACTATCAGGACCCGGAGAACTACTACAAGATCGAGCTCGATGCGAATGGCGACTATGACCGCAATCCGCGCAACGGGGCGGGCAGCCTGTTCCAGCTCATCGAGGTCAAGGACGGCGTCGAGCGCTATCTGAACCAGTTCCCGGCCAAATACACGCCGGGCGAGGCGTTCAATCTCCGCGTCGAGGTCGTCGACAACCAGATCCAGGCCTATGTGGACGGCGACGCGCTGTTCGCCTATCCCATCGAGACCCACGCCCAGACCAAGGGCACGGTCGGCCTGTTCTCCTGGGACAGCGCGGGCGTCGCCTTCGACGACGTGCAGGTCGTCTCCCTTGCCGCCGACACCGTCGATCCGGGCGACAACGAGGCCCCGATCGCCGGCGACGACGAGGGCTTCGTGACCGGTGCGGGCGAGGCGCTCACCCTGGCGGCGGCGGTGCTGCTCGCCAATGACAGCGATGCCGACGGCGATACGCTCGACATCGTGTCGGTCCAGGGCGCCGAGCACGGCACCGTCACGCTCGACGACAACGGCAATGTCGTCTTCACCCCGGAGGCGGGCTATACCGGAGAGGCCTCCTTCACCTACACCGTCTCCGACGGCGAGGGCGGCACGGACACGGCGACGGTCGAGATCGAGGTCGAGGCCGGCGAGAACACCGCACCGAAGGCGGGCAGCGACCGGCTCTATGCGCTCCAGGACAGCCCGGTGACCGTGTCCGCGGCGACGCTTCTGGCCAACGACACCGACGCGGACGGCGACACCCTGGAGATCCTGTCGGTGCAGGATACCGAGAACGGCACGGTGGAGATCGTCGACGGCAAGGTGGTCTTCACGCCGGAGGACGGCTTCTCCGGCGACGCCTCCTTCACCTACACCGTCTCCGACGGTCGCGGCGGGGAGGCGACGGGCACCGTGCATGTCGCGGTGCGGGCCCAGCCGAACCGGGCTCCGTCGGCGGCGGCCGACAGCGTGTCCGTCGACGCCGGGCTTGCCGCGACCATCGCCGCGGCGACGCTTCTCGCCAACGACATCGACGCCGATGCCGACACGCTCGACATCCTGTCGGTACAGGACGCCGAGCACGGCACGGTCGCGCTCGACGATGACGGCAATGTCGTCTTCACGCCGGAGGACGGCTTCACGGGCGAGGCGTCCTTCACCTACACCGTCTCCGACGGCAGGGGCGGCACGGACACCGCAAGCGTCACCGTGACCGTCGAGGAGGCCGATCCCCATGAGGACTGGACGGTCGGCACCCCCGGCAACGACAAGCTCAAGGGCTCCTTCTTCGAGGAGAACCGGATCTTCGGCGACGATGGCGACGACGACATCCGCGGCGGACTTTTCGCCGACGAGCTCGAGGGTGGCGAAGGCGACGATGACCTCGACGGCGGCTTCGGCGACGACCGTCTCGACGGCGGCGAGGGCGACGACATGCTGGCCGGAGGCTTCGGCAACGACACGCTCGCCGGCGGCGAGGGCGACGATGCCCTCGATGGCGGCTTCGGCCGCGATCTGCTGGAGGGCGGTGCCGGAAACGACCGGCTCGACGGCGGATGGTGCCGCGACACGCTCGACGGCGGCGAAGGCGACGACATGCTGACCGGCGGCCGCGGCGACGACACCTTCGTCTTCGCGGAGAACTCCGGGGCCGACATCGTCACCGACTTCGACGCCGGCAGCGACGTCATCGACCTGTCCGCGCTCGGGTTCGGCGATTTCGACGACGTCCTCGCGGCACTGGAGGAGATCGACGGCGGCACTGTCCTCGCCCTCGACGGCAGCGGCGACAATGCCGTTCTGCTCCAGGGGGTGGCGGTCTCCGACCTCTCCGCCGACGACTTCCGCTTCGCCTGATCGCGTCGCACCGCGGACAAAATCTTGAAGGGGGCCACGTGGCCCCCTTCTCTTATCGGACAGGACGGACCGCCGGCCCGCTGGATGGGCATGGGCCGCGCCGTTCCGCATCGGCCCGCCGCTTGCGAGACGCCTCAGCTCCGGAAGATCGTGCGCGGCATGCCCTCGACGATCCTAGCGGCACGGTCGAGATGGCGCCGCAGAGCCCGCTCGGAGGCGTCCGGATCGCCGTTCAGGATCGCCTGCGCGATCTCGCGGTGCTCGAGCACGGAATCGGCATACATGTCGCCCGTCATCACGCCGGAGAGCTGAAGCATGATCAGCGGAAGCTGCAACTGACGGGCCAGTTCGGTCAGCTGGATATTGCCGCAAATATCGAAGATCGCCTGGTGGAACAGCCGGTTCTCCTCGTGATAGGCCGCCCCCGACAGGCGCGGGGCCTCGTTCCAGATCGGCGCGATCGCGGCCTCGAAGCGGGCACGATTGCCGTCCTCGTCGATGGCGATCGCCGCCGACCGGACAGCCAGCGCCTCCAGCGCGGTGCGGATCTGGAACAGCTCCGTCATTTCGCGGAACGACAGCCGGCGCACGAACGCCCCGCGGTTGGGCACGATCTCCAGAAGCCCCTCCGCGGCCAGCCGGCGGAAGGCCTCGCGCAGCGGGCCGCGGCTCACCCCCATCTCGCGGGTGAGATCAGCCTCGATGAGACGCTGGCCCGGCGCGTAGCGGCTGTTGATGATGCCGTCGCGCAAGTGCTCCACCAGACGATCCACCGTCCCGCCCCGGGCGGCAGACCCGTTCGCGACCATATCCTGATCGGCGGCTGACATATGGGCGCTGCTCCTTATCCCAAAACGTCTTTTTGGACCGTCCGTCCGCAATCTGCAAGCTTGACCTGGACATTATTGCCCTACAATATTGCCCATCAATAATGCCCGCACGATGATCGATCGTCGGGCCGGGACGGAAACGCAGGGCGAAACCGCAAGGGACCGGACATATCCGGTCTGCCATACGGCGGGCGCTCGCATCTGCGGCAACCAGGGAGACGGCATGTGCTGATCGGCAAACCGGGAGCGGCCAGGTCCGCCATCTGTACAGCAAGCGCCGACCATGTGGAGATCCGCGGGCGCGACCTGTGCGCCGACCTCATGGGCCGGATGAGCTTCACGGACTATTTCTATTTCCTCGTAACGGGGCGGGACGCGACCCCCGATCAGAGGTTCTTCCTCGACCTGCTCCTCGTCGCCATAGCCGAGCACGGGCTGACGCCGACCGCTCAAGCCTCGCGCATGACCTACGACGCCGATCCGCAATCGCTCCAGGCGGCGGTTGCCGCGGGCATACTCGGTTGCGGCACGGTGGTGCTCGGCACATCGGAACTATGCGGCAAGGCTCTCAGCGAGGCGAAACAGCGGGTCGATGCCGGCGAAAGCCCGGACGACGCCGTCGCCGCCATCGCAGAAGAGACGCACAGCGCGGGCGGGAAGATGCCGGGTTTCGGCCATCCGCTGCACAAGCCCGTCGATCCGAGGGCGGAACGCATTCTCTCCCTCGCCGACGAGCGTGGCGTTGCCGGCGCCCATGTGGATCTCGCGCACCGCTTCGCGCCGGCCGTGGCGAAGGCCTGGGGCAAGCCGCTGCCGATGAACGTCTCCATGCCCATTGCGGCAATCCTGCTCGATCTCGACTTTCCCGCCGCCATGATCAAGGCGATCCCCATTCTCGCCCGAACGGCGGGCCTCCTCGCCCATATCGCGGAGGAGCAGGACAGGCCCATCGGCTTCCTCATGGCCTCCCGGGGCGAGGCCGCCATCGCCTATGACGGCGACAGCAACGGGGAGCCCGGCGACCGATGATGCACGAGCCTGAGATCGAAAGCGCGCCCTGGGCCGATCAGGCGGCCGGCGACGACCGGCTCTATCGCGAGCAGATCCGCTATCTGTTCGAACAGTCGCGCTTCTATCGGGACAAGCTCTCCGCCGCGGGCCTCTCCTCGGCGGACGAGGCCGGCGGGCTCGACGCCATCGCGGCCCTTCCCTTCACGGAAAAGGACGAGCTGCGCGCAAGCCGCAGCGACGCCCATCCCATAGGCACCCATCTCGCCGCACCGATGGAGGACATCGTCCGCATCTATTCCACAAGCGGCACAACCGGCACGCCGAGCTACATTCCCCTCACCGCCTCCGACCTCCAGAACTGGGTCCGGACATCGGCGCGCAGCTATGCCGCCTCCGGCGCGAAGGCCGGCAACCGGATCGTCTCCACCTACAATGCCGGCCCCTTCGTCGCCGGTGCGGCGCTCGACGCCTTCAATCGCCTCGGCCTGTGCCACATCCCCGTCGGCACCGGCAACACGGAGCGCCTGATGGCGGCCGTGCGCCTGCTCAAGCCCCACATACTGGCCTGCACGCCGTCCTATGCGCTCCATCTCGCGGAATGGGCGCGCGAGCGCGGCATGGACCTGCCCGCCAGCTCGGTGGAACGGATTCTCGTGGCCGGCGAGCCGGGCGGCGGCGAAGAGGCGATGCGCACCCAGCTCGAGGCGGCCTGGGGCGCGAAGGTGACCGAGGCCATGGGCATCGGCGATATCGGCGCCTCCATATGGGGCGAGTGCGAGGAGCAGGCGGGCATGCATTTCTGCGCGCGCGGCTTCGTGCATTTCGAACTCATCGATCCGGAGACCGGCAATGCCGTCCCCATGGAGGACGGCGCACGCGGCGAGTTGGTTCTGACCCATCTGCGCCACCGCGCCGCCCCACTCCTGAGATTCCGCACGCGCGATCATGTGGAGGTCTCGACCGAACCCTGCCGCTGTGGGCGCACATCGCCGCGCGTGCGCTGCATCGGGCGGACCGACGACATGCTGATCGTGCGCGGCGTCAACGTGTTCCCCTCGGCCCTGCGCGAGGTGGTGAACGAATTCGCGCCCGCCGTCAGCGGGGTCATCGCGGTCCGGCCCGGCCGTCATGGTGTCAAGCAGACGCCGCCGCTGAAGGTGCTCGTCGAGATTGCCGATGGCCTCGACGATCGCGACGCCCTTGTCGGCCGGATCAGGCAGCGCATTCGCGACAAGCTCGTCGTCACCACCGAGATCGTGCCCGTGCCTTGGGGCAGCCTGCCCCGCAGCGAATACAAGTCGAAGCTGATCGACTACAGCGAGGCCGAACCGGCCAGCAACTGAACGCGGGGGCCGGACAAGGAAAAGCAAAGGGAGGAAACCATGAAACGACTACTGGCTCTCATGGCGGTTGCCGCCGGACTCGGCCTGGCGCCACCGGCGCAAGCCGCCGATTACGAGCTCAAGATCTCCACCATGTTCCCCTCCACGCACTTCATCCAGAAGATCGCGCTGGAGCCCTGGGCGAAGGAGATCGAGGAGAAGACGGACGGCCGCGTCCATTTCACCTTCTTTCCCGCCGGCTCCGCCTTCGGCGACGCCACCCGCCAGTTCGACCAGGTGCGCACGGGCGTCGTCGACGTGGCGGTCGGCATTCCCGCCATTCCGCGCGGACGCCATCCGCGCACCGTGCTGATCGAACTGCCGTTCACCGTTCCGGACGCGGAGGTCGGCACCTGCGCCCTCATGGCGGTAAAGGACGACGTGAAGGCGGATTTCCCCGGCACGCACATCCTGTCGCTGACCGTCACCGAACCGAGCGCGGTGCACACCAAGACCAGGGTGGAGACGCTGGAGGACCTCAAGGGCATGCGCATCCGCACCCCGACGCCGGCGATCACCGCCATGCTGGAGTATATCGGCGCCACACCGGTCGGCATGCCCCCCACCGAGATCTATGAGAGCGTGGAACGGGGCGTGGTCGACGGCAATGTGATGCCATGGGGGCCGGTCGGAGCCTTCAAGCTCTGGGAAGTGCTGAACTACCACCTGGATGCCGGCATCAACCCGGTCAGCATGTACACGCTGATGAACCAGAACCGCTATGACAGCCTGCCGGAGGATATCCGCGAAATCATCGACGAGGTGAGCGCGGAGCGGTTCGACAAGAACTGGGGCAGATGGTGGGCGGAAACCGACCAGGCGGCCATCGACGCGGCGAAGGAGAACGGCAACGAGATCACGCCCATGTCGGCTGAGACGCGCGACGAATGGCGCGAGAAGCTGAAAGGCGTGATCGATACCTATCTCGCGGAGAATTCGGGCCTCGACAAGGCGGAGGCCGAAGCGCTCTACGCCACGATGCGCGAGGCTGTCGCCCAGTGCGAGTGACATCTCCCTTGTGCCCCGGGGCCACATGTGCCGGCCCCGGGGGCCGAGGGTGCGACCCCGCCAATGCCGTCATGAGCCCATCATGAAACAGTCGACCATCTATCTGGCCCTGGCGGGTACCGCGGCGCTCGTCGTCGCGGTGATGCTCACGGTTGCCGACATCGTGCTGCGTACGGCGACGACGCTCACTGTGGAGGGGCTGACCGACATCGTCACCCTGTGCACCATGATCGGGGCGATGCTCGCCATTCCCTACGGTTTCGCGACGGACAGCCATGTCTCCATAGACGTGTTCACGAGCCGCATGCCGGAGCGTGCGCAACGCTGGCTGAGGCTCCTTGCCGCCTGCCTCGGGGCCGCGTTCCTCGCCGGCGTCTTCTGGTTCTCCACCCGCCAGGCGTTGACAGAGCTGAGCTATGGCGACCGCAGCCAGTCCATCGGCATCCCGATGATCTGGTACTGGCTTCCCCTCCTCGCCGGCGTCGCGATCGCGGCCGCCGTCAATCTCTGGCTCGTCGTCCGCATCCTGCGCGGCCGGGACCAACGGTGAGTTCCATAACGATGTCGCCCCCAATCATCGGCGTGACCGGACTGATCTGCCTGCTTGTCCTGATCGGCCTGCGCGTGCCCGTGGCCATTGCGATGGGCATCGTCGGCATTGTCGGCGGAACCGTGCTCAACGGATGGTTCAGCCTCGGCTTCATCCTGGGCTCGCAGCCCTTCGTCACGACGTCCTCCTATGCACTCTCCGTCATTCCGCTCTTCGTGATGATGGGTGCCTTCGCATCGCGCGCCGGCCTCTCGGCCTCGCTGTACCAGTCGCTTCACGCACTCATCGGCCATTGGCGCGGAGGGCTGGCATCGGCGACCATCGGGGCCTGCGCGCTGTTCGGCGCGGTGTGCGGATCGAGCCTGGCCACGGCGGCGACCATGGCCCGCGTCGCCGTGCCGGAGATGACGGAGATCGGTTACGACCGGCGGCTGACCTCCGGCGCGCTCGCCGCCGGCGGCACGCTCGGCATCCTCATTCCGCCGTCCATCATCATGGTGATCTACGCCATCCTGACCGAGCAATCCATCGGGCGGATGTTCCTCGCCGGCATGATACCGGGCCTCCTTGCCGCCGCGCTCTATATGGCGGCCGTCTATGCGACCGTAAGGCTCAGGCCCTCCTGGGCACCGCGCACCGGGCGGCCCGACCGCATCGAGTTCGCCGCCGCGATCCGCCAGATGTTCCCGATCCTGGTCCTGTTCGGCGTGGTCATGGGCGGCATCTATGCCGGTGTCTTCTCGCCGACCGAGGCAGCGGGCGTCGGCGCGTTCGGCGCGGCGGCGCTGGCCTGGGCGCGCGGGCGGCTGACGGCCCGCGTGATCTACGAGGCGCTTCTGGAGACAGCGGCCACGACCGGCATGCTCTTCATGATCCTGATCGGAACGTCGGTGCTGCAGTTCTTCATCGAGACGTCGACACTGCCGCGTGTCATCGTCGACTGGATCGACGCGCTGGGCATGGCGCCCATCGGGGTGATCGTCACCATCCTCGCGATCTACGTGGTTCTCGGCTGCTTCCTGGACAGCCTGTCCATGATGCTGATCACCCTGCCGCTCGTCTTTCCGATGGTCACGGCCCTGGGGTACGACCCGATCTGGTTTGGCGTTCTCGTCGTCTCTGTCGTCGAGATCGGACTGATCACGCCGCCACTCGGCATGAACCTCTATGTGATCACCGCATCGGTCGACAAGCTGCGTTTCGAAACGGTCGCCGCCGGCGTCCTACCGTTCCTGCTCGCCGACGCGATCCGGCTGGCCCTGCTCGTCTCGATTCCCGCCCTGTCTCTGGCGCTGCCGGCCTGGCTCATGTGAGCCAGGCCGCGCGGTACGCGAGGCGCTGGACGCCTCAATAGCATCCGTAATAGCGCATGCAGCCGCGATAGTCGGGATTGTTGTAGCCCCAGTTCTCCACGCACCGCCTGTGCCAGTAGGCGCAGCGGTCATTGTAGCGCGGAGCCGGCGTGCCCCAGTACGGAGCGTTCCAGTAGAAGGGCGACCACCAGGGGAAGGCATACCACCAGCCGCCGTAATGGTAGCGGTAGTTCTTGCGGCGATGCTTGTATCTCGGACCGTGGCGGTGACGGTCGTAATGATGCCGGCGCGGCGGCCTGTGATGCCAGCCTCCACGCGGACGCCGGCGGTCGCCGTGCCAGCGCGGACGGCTGCGCTGCCAGCGGGACCGGTCGCCGCCCCGGTCGTTGCCCCGCCAGTGATGCCCGTCGCGGCGCCATTGGCGCGAGCCACGGCCGCCACCGCGATGGAACGACCTGTTGCCGCCATCCCTGGCGAGGACAACCGGCGCGTCCGGCTGGACTGTTCGCCCGTCGGTTGCCGCAGCCACAGCGGGCGGGGGCGCCGCGGCGGCGACGCTTCCGAACACCCCGGCGGCGGTCACCGCCAGAAGGACTGCACCGCCTATCCCGGCAAGCATACTGAGAACGGCCTTCATACCTTTTTCTCCTCGCTCCCCGCCGGCGCCGGCCAGACCCCGTAACACCGGCGGGTTACGCGGGCCGCAGGACAATCACGTCCCGTCACTGCGGCATCATCATGCCGCCGCCACGTTGCATGCCCATGCCTCTGCCCGGGCCCATGCCTCGGCCTGGCCCCATGCCTCTGCCTGGGCCCATTCCCATGCCCATTCCCATCATCGGGAGAACGACCTGGTCGGCCTGCTCCTTCTGGTTGTCGTCGAGCACGGCGTAGAGCTGGTCCACGGCGCCCTTGAGTTCCTTCATTTGCGCGAGACGGGCCTCCATGTGCCCCAGACGGAAGTCGAGCCGGTCCGGCAGCGACATCTTGAAGATCTCGCCGTCGCGCATCTGCATCATCATCTGGGTCATCATCTCATTGCGGTTCTGCGCGGTCTCGCGGAGGGTCTTGGCGAAGGTGTCCCACTGGGCCTCCTGCGCGTCCGTGATCGCGAGCTCCGCCTTCATGAAGGCAAGCCGCCCGTCGATCCGGTCGAGCATCATGCCGGAGCCGAGCCCCATCATCGGGCCACCCATGCCCCTATGGCCCATCATGTGATGCATGCCGTAACCGGGCCACCAGCCATAGCCGTCGGTATCGTCGTCATCGGCAAGCGCGGAACCGCCGACACCCAACGCAATCACGGCGGCGGCGAGGATTGTCGTGGTGATCTTCCTGTTCGACATGGGCTTGCTCCTGTCGGTTCAACGTCGCATTGCGACAGCCTGACAGGAACTATGGCCCCTCGGGGCGGGGGAGCTGTTTGATCTACGTCAAGCAACCGGAACACGGGGGACGACCGTTCAGGAGCAACGCGCGATCACCTCGTCCGTTCCCGCGACGTCGCCGAAGAACAGGTGGAAGTTCACCAGCGCCGCCTCGTGCTCGTCGTCGCGCAGCGTGGCGTTGGCGTCGTGCACCATGGTCGTGCGGTAGTTCAGCATCATGGCGTCGCGCGCGGTGGAGTCGCAGCACGCATTGGTCATGGTGCCGGCGACCAGCACCGCCTCGACGCCCTTTCCCCTCAGCGTCGCGTCGAGATCGGAGGCGCCCTGGATGAAGGCGCTGTAGCGGGTCTTCCCGACGACGAGGTCGCCGCCGCGCACATCGAGCTCCGGCCAGAGGGCCGAGCCGGGCGCATCCTCGGCGAGCGCCGCGCAGCGCGCCTCGAAGCCCTCCCGGGTCATCAGTTCGTGGTGGAAATGCGGGATCGTGTCGAGCGCATCCTGCGTGAACAGCGTGCGGATCCACACGACGAGCCCGCCGGCATCGCGCAGGCTCCCGGCCAGGCGATTGACATTCTCCACGATGGCGCGCGCCCCCGGCACCTCCGCACGCGAGCCCGGCGCCATGAAGTAGTTCTGCATGTCGACCACCACCAGCGCGGTGGCCGAAGCCGGCACCCCGCCATGGGCCGCAGCCCGCCCCTGACGCGCGACCACACGGTCAATCGCCCAATCCGGCATCGTAAAATTGTGCATCATGCCCTCTTTTTGTGCACGAAATACCCCTGAATTCCGCCGTTCAGCGGATTTGCTTTTTGTATACAGTGGACAAACATGATTCAACGGAAATGGCACAGCCCTTGCTTTGTCGGAGGCGACCGCATCCGCCCGTCCGGCACCTCCGGACCGAAGACAAGGGGTTTCGTCCAATGCACGTCGTCCGATCAGCCATCCTTACCTGCATGATGCTTGCCATGCTCGCCGCGCCGGGCTCCGCCGACCAGCCTGCGAAGATCAGATTCATGGAGGTCATCCACTCGCTGTTCTATTCCCCGCTCTATGTCGCAGACGGCAAGGGCTTCTTCGAGGAAGAGGGGATCGACTTCGATTTCGTCGCCGCCCAGGGCAGCGACAAGGCGACCGCCGCGCTCCTGTCGGGGGCGGCCGACATCGTGCTCGTGGGCCCGGAGACCTCCGTTTACATCCAGAACGGCCAGTCGCCGGAGAAGATCAAGATATTCTCCGGCCTTACCGCCACGGACGGCTCGTTCCTCGTGAGCCGGGAGAAGGTGGAGGATTTCGACTGGCAGATGCTGAAGGGCAAGACGGTGCTCGGCTGGCGCAAGGGCTCATCGCCCGCCCTCTATCTGGAGGCCATCCTGCGCGATCACGGGCTCGACCCGGAAACGGACGTCGACATCGTCACCAATATCGCGATCCCCGCGCGCGTCGGCGCCTTCATGGCCGGCCAGGGCGATTTCGGCACCTATTTCGAGCCGGACGTGACGGCCATCGAGCAGGCGGGCAAGGGCTATCCCGTGCTCAATGTCGGCAACGCGCTCGGCAAGATCGACTACACGGTCTTCGCCGCCACCGACAGCTACATCGCGGACAATCCCGGGATCGTCCAAGGCTTCACCAATGCCATCGCGAAGGCGCAGCAATGGGTCCGGACGGCCGACCCCGAGACGGTCGCGACCGTACTCGCCCCCTATTTCCCCGGCGTGTCGGAGAAGGTGATCGCCGCGACGGTCACACGCCATCGCGACGCCGGCATCTGGAAGACGAGCCCGCTCGTCACGCCGGAGGCCATCGAGGCGCTCCAGGAGCTGCTGATCGCCTCGGGCATCCTGAAACCCGACGAGACGGTCGCCTATGAGAGCGTGGTCGACGCCTCCTTCGCCGGCGCCGTGCCGGGCGAGTGAGCGATGAGTGCATATCGCGAGACCCGCAACCGCTCAAGGAGGCTGCCATGAGCACGCCCAAGATCGAGTTCCGCCATGTGGGGCTGCACTATTTCGGCCCGCAGGGGGAGACGGAGGCCCTGCGCGACATCGGCTTCGCGGTCGAGGAGGGCGAGTTCGTCAGCATCGTCGGCCAGTCGGGCTGCGGCAAGAGTACCCTTCTGTCGCTCCTGTGCGGGCTCATCCAGCCGACATCGGGCGAGGTGCTGATCGATGGCGAGCCGGTCACGGCGCCCTCGCCCTCGGTCGGCTTCATGCTGCAGCAGGACAGCCTGTTCGAATGGCGGACCATCCTGGAGAACGCCGTTCTCGGGCCGGAGATCCGCGGCGGCGACATGCGCGCGGCCCGGGCGCGCGCGGAAACCCTGCTTAAGCGCTACGGTCTCGGGGAGTTCAGGCACCACCGCCCCGACCAGCTTTCCGGCGGCATGCGCCAGCGCGCGGCCCTTGCCCGCACCATGTGCCTCGAGCCCGATATCCTCCTGCTCGACGAGCCGTTCTCCGCCCTCGACTTCCAGACCCGGCTGTCGATCGCCGACGAGATCGGCAACATCATCCGACGGGAGGGCAAGACCGCCATCCTCGTCACCCACGACATTCCGGAGGCCATCGCCATGGCCGACCGGGTGATCGTGCTGAGCCGCAGACCGGGCCGCGTGAAGGCGGTCCATCCGGTTTCCTTCCCGAGCGCGGGCGGCGAACGCCCGTCCGCCTTCAAGGCCCGCGACGCGGAGGAATTCTCTCAACTCTTCAAGACCGTATGGGGGGAGCTCGAAGTCCATGTCGAGTAACACGGCAACCATGACCGAGACCGAGACCGCGACAGATACGGACGGCATGGCGGCGCGACGGCCCGCGAGCCCCGCCTATCGGGCCTGGCTCGCCCGGCAGCGCCGCGACAGGCGGATGGTTCTCGTCACCCAGATCGGCCTCGTCGTGCTCTTTCTCGCCCTGTGGGAGCTCGCGCCCCGCATGCACTGGGTCAACCCGATGCTGACGAGCTATCCGAGCGCGGTCTGGGCGGGCTTCGTCGAACTGGTCCGGGACGGCAATCTGGGGTTCCACGTCGCGGTCACCATGATCGAGGTCGTGGCGAGCTTCGCTATCGCCATGGCGCTCGGCACCGCCGTCGCCGTGGCGCTGTGGATGTTCCCGCTCGCCGAGCGCGTGCTCGACCCGTTCCTCGTGCTCATGAACGCCCTGCCGAAGATCGCGCTGGTACCGATCTTCTATATCTGGCTGGGGCCGGAAGGATCGATCTACGCGGTGGCCGTGGCGGTCGCCGTCTTCATCACGATCCTGATGCTCTATACGGGCTTCCGCCAGACCGACGCCAACAAGATCAAGCTCGCCCGCACATTCGGCGCCGCGCGCCGCCAGGTGCTCTGGAAGGTGGTGCTGCCGGGCAACGTCCACACCTTCGTCGCCACGCTCAAGGCCAATGTGGGGCTCGCCCTCGTCGGCGTGATCGTGGGCGAGTTCCAGGCCTCCAAGGCGGGCCTCGGCTATCTCATCGTCTATGGCAGCCAGATCTTCCGGATGGACATGGTGATGGCGACGATCGTCATTCTGGGCATCATCTCGCTGGTCATCTATGCCGGCATCCAGAGGCTCGACACGATGCTCTCGCGCGGCCATCGCGGCTGACACCATCCACCCCGGAGAGTGCCGTCCGCCCGGGCACCGGCCACGGCCGGCCGCACTCCGGGGCAGTCACCCCACTGACAGTCCGGCCCACCGGCAAGACCGGCGAGGGCCCGCATGCCCCGTGCCACCCCACGCCTCATGTGGCATCTCTCGCGTAGGGCTCCGCCCGCCGGCAGCCATATCGCACAACCGATATTGGCAGATTTATTTGTATACAGTATACGAATATTCAGTTCCGGGACCAAACTTCGGATATGGCCATATGACAGATCTGACAATGATCATTCCGCTAACGGAATGGATAGCGGCGAGCCTTCTCATTGCCGTCAGCGCATGCCTCCAGGGCGTCAGCGGCATCGGCTTCGGCATGGTCGCCGCACCGATCCTCGCCATCATCCATCCCGAACTCGTGCCGGGGCCGATGCTGTTTCTGGGCCTCGTCATCGCCGTCATGGCCGTGCTGCGCGAACCCGCCGGTCTCGACCGCAGGGGCCTGGCCTTCGCACTCGCCGGCCGGCTGCCGACATCGATCCTCGCCGCCATCCTGATCGGCGTCCTGCCAGTCAAGGCGCTGGGCATCGTCTTCGCCGCGATCATCCTCGGCGGCGTGGCGCTCAGCCTTGCCAGGGTGCGGCTCGGCCCGACGCCCGGAACCCTCCTCGGCGCAGGGCTCCTGTCTGGCTTCATGGGCACCATCACGTCGGTCGGCCTGCCGCCGGTCGCACTGGTCTATCAGGGGGTGCCCGCGCCGACGCTGCGCGCCACCATTGGCGGCTACCTCGCCATCGGCACCGTCATCTCCATCGCGGCGCTGGCCACGGTCGGCCGGTTCGGTGTCCACGACATGGCGCTCGGCCTGTGGCTCGTCGTTCCGATGTCGCTCGGCTTCTGGGTTTCCACACCGCTGGCCCGGCGCATGCCGCAGCGCATGGTGCGCATCGCCGTGCTCGGCCTGTCGGCAGCCGCCGCGCTCATCCTGCTCGCCCGGCAGCTCGCGGCCTGAAGGGCCCTATCCCTCGCCGTTTCGCATGCCCTCGCCGGAGAGCTGCGCCTCGCCCGCGCCGATCACGTGCTCCATGGCGAGCCGGGCGGCGCGATCCTCGTCGCCCTCGATGATCGCCTTGAGAATGCTCGCATGCTCGTCCCAGTTCTGCTTCTGGCGCTCGGGGTCCGCAGGCGAGAAAAGGAGCGCGCTGCGCACGCGCAGCATGCTCAGCACCTCTGACAGGAGCCGGTTGCTGCCGGCCTCCGCGAGCGCATGGTGGAACTGGTCGTTCAGCTCGTTGAGGCTCTTGCCGCGCCCGGCATTGATCGCCGCCTGCCCCTTCTCCAGGACGGCGCGGGCGCGCTTGAGCACCTGCGGCGTCCTGTGGCGGGCGGCAAGGCGCGCATTGTGGGCCTCCAGGAGCGCACGGATCTCGATGGCCTCACGCACCTCCTGCATGTCCGAATGGGCGACATAGGCCCCCCGGCGGCTCGACACGTCGACGAGCCCCTCCGAGCTCAGCGCGCGGATCGCCTCGCGCACGGGATTGCGCGACACGCCGAATTCCTCCGCCAGCCGGTCCTCGACCAGCCTGTCGCCGGGTTTCAGCCGCCCCTCAACGATCGCGGCGCGGATCTCCTTGCGCACCAGATCGTGAAGCGAGGCGTGCCCGGCCCCGAGCCGGCCCTTGCCGGAAGAACGACGAGCCCATGCCATTCGTGTCTGCCTCCTGTTCCGAATCTCGTATACAGAAGACAGGGGCGTTTGTCGCCTGTCGGGCCGCAGGGGCCCTGCTCCGTGCCGATCAGACGAGCGCACCCTCCAGCCCGAACAGCCTGCGCGCCGCGGCCGGAGAGGCGACCGAGCCGCCCATGAGCTCCACCACCGTCACCGCACGCTCGACAAGCGCGGCATTGCTCGGCGCCAGCACGCCGCGGTCGAGATAGAGATTGTCCTCAAGCCCCACCCGGACATGCCCGCCCAGCATGACGGAGAGCGCGGCCATCGGGAATTCCTGGCGCGAGATGCCGAAGGCCGACCATGTCGCGCCCGCCGGCAGCGCGTCGCGCATGGCGATCATGGCCTCCGGCGTCGCCGGCGCGCCATAGGGGATGCCGAGGCAGAGCTGGAACAGCGCCGGCATGGCGAGATGGCCATCGCGGATGAGCGCCTTGGCCAGCTCGATATGGCCGAGATCGAAGACCTCCACCTCCGGCGTCGTGCCCGCCGCGCGCGCCCGGCCCGCCATGTCGCGCAGATGGGCCGGTGTGTTGACGAAGGCGTGTTCGCCGAAATTCATCGTCGCGATGTCGAGCGTGCAGATCTCCGGCTTCAGCGCCTCCACATGGCGCATGCGCACCTCCGGCGTCTCGAGCGTCGTGGCCGGGCCCGGCATGCGCGGCGTCGTCTCGTCCGGCACGAAGCGCGCGCCCGCCCCGGTCGTCAGGTTGACGACGACATCGCTGCCGCTATCCCGGATGCGCTCCACGACCTCGCGATAGAGCGCGAATTCCATGCTGGCCTTGCCGCTCTCGGGATCGCGCACATGGATATGGACCACCGCGGCACCGGCGGAGGCCGCCTCAAGCGCCGATGTCGCGATCTCCTCCGGCGTGACCGGCACGGCCGGGTTCTTGGCCACCGTATCGAACGACCCCGTGACCGCGCAGGTCACCACTACCTCTCGTCCCATGCGTTCCCTCGCTCCCTGATCCACGGACCGCGCCGCGTTCTCTTCCGGCAGGCAAAAAATCCGCGCCGCCGCGCTTGCTTTGACCGCCATGTTAGCGGAGGATATTTTTCTCTGCGATATTCCATTTCGCAATTTCAATCGACACTGCACGGATGAGCCGGGGCCACCCTAACGAGCCCGACAAGACGGCCCCGTCCACGGCACGGTCCACCGGCCGAAAGGGAGGAACTGAATGACCGCCACGATCCATCGACTGATGGGATATGCCCCGCGCGCCGCCCTGCTCGCGACCGCTCTCATGTTCGGTGCGTCCGCGGGCACGGTCCACGCTCAGGATTCGGGGCTTCCAGACCAGCTCGCCTGGACCGCCTACGATGTGGGCTCGTCGGGCTACAACCAGGCCGTCGCCATCGGCGGCGCGCTCAAGAACAAGCTCGGCGTCGACCTGCGCGTCCTGCCCGGCAAGAACGACGTATCACGCCAGGTGCCCCTGCGCGCGGGCAAGGTGCAATTCTCCGCAACCGGCGTCGGCGCGAGCTATATGGCCCAGGAGGGCGCCTTCGAGTTCGGCACGAAGCAATGGGGCCCGCAGGAAGTTCGCGTGCTCGTCGCCTCCAACAGCGACAGCAACCTCTCAATCGGGACCGCCGCCGATGCGGGGATCGAGACCATTGCGGACCTGAAAGGCAAGCGCGTGGCCTGGGTCGTCGGCTCGCCCGCGCTCAACCAGAATATCGGCGCCATCCTCGCCTTCGGCGGCCTCACCTGGGACGATGTGGAGAAGGTCGAGTTTCCGGGCTTCGGCGCGGCATGGGAAGGGATCGTGAACAATCAGGCCGATGCGGCCTTCGCCTCCACGACCTCGGGCCGCGCCTACCAGCTCGAGGCCTCGCCGCGCGGCCTCTTCTGGCCGCCGCTGCCCCATGACGACAAGGAAGGCTGGCAGCGCCTGAAGGACGCAGCACCCTTCTTCCTGCCCAATGCGGCCAGCGAGGGTGCGACCCTGTCGAAGGAGCACCCGCATGAGGGCGCGGCCTATCCCTATCCGATCCTGATCGCCTATGACGAGCAGGATCCCGACCTCGTCTATGCCATGACCAAGGCCATGATCGAGCTCTTCCCCGCCTACAAGGACGCCTCTCCCGGCATTAACGGCTGGGCGCTCGACCGCCAGGTCTTCGACTGGGCCGTTCCCTATCACGAGGGCGCGATCCGCTACTTCAAGGAGGCCGGCGTGTGGACCGACGAGCATCAGGCCCACAATGACCGGCTGATCGAGCGCCAGACGGTCCTCAAGGACGCCTGGGCAAAGGTGATGGCGGAGGATATCGACGATCCGGCCGAGTTCAAGAAGGCCTGGTTCGCCACCCGCGCCGACGCGCTGAAGGCGGCCGGTTTCAAGCCCATCTACCAGTGACCCGTTGACCGAGGCGAGCGGCCGGCAGGACTCCCTCGCGGAGCCGCTGCCGGCCGCCGGCGTCCCATGCGAGGAGCCCTGAAGGCATGGCTGGCACTGCCGAGTTGAGCGAACCCGTACGGTACCGCGAACTGCAAGCCCCCTGGCGCATGGTGACCGTTGTCCTGACACTCGGGGCGATCCTTCTCGCGGTCAACCAGCTGTTCAATCTCCAGCTCTTCGGCATCGTCATTCTCGACACGCGCTACCTCTATGCGCTGGCCGGCGTCTTCCTCGCGATCACCTTCCTGACCTTTCCGGCCTATTCCGGCGCGCCGCTTGCGCGCACGCCCTGGTACGACATCGCGCTCGCCCTCCTGTCTGCGGCGACGTCCGGCTATTTCGTGTGGACGGCTGAGCGGAGCCTCCTGGAGGGCTGGGAGTATGCCGCGCCCGAGAGCGCCATGTGGGCGAGTGTCGTGCTGTGGCTGCTCATCCTGGAGGCGACGCGGCGCACGGGCGGCTGGGTGATCTTCACGATCGTCCTGTTCTTCTCGCTCTATCCGACCTTCGCCGACCTCGTGCCCGGCCCGATCTCGGGCTTCGCGCAGCCGCTGCCCGACACGCTCGTCTTCCACATCCTTTCCAGCGAGAGCTCCTTCGGCATTCCCATGCGCGCCTTCGGGGAGCTCGTGATCGGCTTCATCGTGTTCGGCGCCACGCTGCAGCATACGGGTGGCGGGCGTTTCTTCAACGATCTCGCCCTGTCGCTCGTCGGCGGTTTCCGGGGCGGAGCGGCCAAGGTCGCGATCTTCGCCAGCGGCTTCATGGGCTCCATGAGCGGCAGCGTGATCTCCAACGTGCTCACCACCGGCGCCGTGTCAATCCCGGCCATGAAGCGCACCGGCTTCTCCGCGCCCTACGCGGCGGGAACGGAGGCCTGCGCCTCGACCGGCGGCGTGCTGATGCCGCCGGTCATGGGCACCACGGCCTTCGTCATGGCCTCGTTCCTGGGCCTGCCCTATATCGAGGTCGCCGCGGCCGCGGCCATTCCCTCCGTCCTCTACTATTTCGGCCTGTTCGTGCAGATCGACGCCTATGCCGCCCGCCGGGACCTGCAGGGCATGGCGCGCGAGGAGCTGCCGAGCCTGAAGAAGACCTGCGCGGAAGGCTGGCAGTATCTCCTCGTCTTCGCGGTGCTGATCTTCATCATGATCGGCCTGAGGCAGGAGACGCTCGCGCCGTTCTACGCGACCGGCCTCCTGCTCGTGATCAATCAGATCTCCAGGGCGACGCGCCTCGACTGGCCGGGCCTCATGACGCTTGCCGAGGGCGTCGGCCGGTCCCTGTGCGAGCTCGTCGCGCTGCTGCTCGGCGTCGGGCTGATCGTCGGCGCCTTCTCCGCGACCGGGCTTGCGGGAACGCTCGTCAACGACCTCATCTTCCTGGCCGGCGATGCGCCCATCGTTCTGCTCGTCATGGGCGCCGTCACGAGCTTCATCTTCGGCATGGGGATGACGGTCACCGCCTGCTACATCTTCCTCGCCGTGGTGCTGGCCCCCGCCCTCACCCAGACGGGCATGAACCAGGTCGCCGTCCATCTCTTCATCATGTATTGGGGCATGGTGTCCTACATCACGCCGCCCGTGGCGCTCGGCGCCTTCACCGCCGCGACGCTTGCCCGCACGAGCCCGATGCGCTCGGGCCTGGCGGCCATGCGGCTCGGTAGCGTCATCTATCTGGTGCCCTTCTTCTTCGTGCTGAACCCGGCACTCATCGGCCAGGGCTCGCTGGCGGAAATGGCCGTGCTCGTCGTCACCGCCCTGTTCGGCGTCTATCTCATCGGATCGGCGCTGCAAGGCTATGCCGCAGGCTTCGGCGCCTTTGGCTCAACGCCCCTCGGGCTCGCCCTGCGCGTGCTCCTCTTCGCCTCGGGTCTCATCTTCGCGGCCCCCGGCAATGCGGGCCTCGGCCTGACCCATCTGCACCTCGCCCTGATCGGCGCGGCGCTCGCAACCCCTTGCCTCGCCTATGCCCGGATCCAGCGACGCCAGAGCATCGCGGCCTGACAGGGCCGTCCGGCCCCGTCATTGACAGGCATCAATGACGGGATGGCGACGGAAGAATATGCAGAGCGTGAACACTCCGCCGATCCTCACCGTTGCGCGAGAGACCCATGCTGCTGAATATCAAGCGCACGCTCTGGGGCCTTCTGGCGGCGCTGACCGTCCTGTGGCTCCTGGCCGAAACCCATGTATTCCAGCCGGCGAACTTCTTCGCCTTCCGCGGCAGCATGGTCCAGTACACCGGCGTCATCGCCATGGGGGCAATGAGCGTCGCCATGATCCTCGCCCTGCGCCCGCGCTGGCCGGAGCGATGGTTCCACGGGCTGGACAAGATGTACCGCCTGCACAAATGGCTCGGCATCACGGCCCTCGTCGTCTCCATCGTCCACTGGCTCTGGGGCCAGGCGCCGAAATGGGCAGTCGGATGGGGCTGGCTCGCACGGCCGGAACGCGGTGCGAGGGCCGCTGTCGAAAACCCGGTTCAGCAGCTCTTCGCGAGCCTGCGCGGCACCGCGGAGGGGCTTGGCGAATGGGCGTTCTACGCCGTCGTTCTTCTGATCGTGGTGGCGCTCGTCAAGTGGATCCCCTACCGGCTCTTCTACAAGACACACCGGCTGCTGGCGGTGGCCTATCTGGTGCTCGCCTTCCACACGGTCGTGCTGATGACATTCAGCCACTGGGCGACGCCCATCGGCGTGGTGATGGCGGTTCTCGTGGCCGCCGGCAGCTATGCGTCGGTTGTCGTGCTCCTGCGCCGCGTCGGCATCGACCGGCAGGTCCGCGGCAGGATCGTCTCGCTGGAACGCTATCCGGGCGTGCGGGCGCTCGAAACCGAGATCGAGGTGCCCCGGGGCTGGCCCGGCCACAAGGCCGGCCAGTTCGCCTTCGCGACATCCGACACCGCGGAGGGCGCGCATCCCTACACCATCGCGTCCGGCTGGCACCCGAGGAACCCGCACATCACCTTCGTGACCAAGGCGCTCGGCGACCATACGAGCCGCCTGCACGAAACGCTGGGCGTCGGTCAGGAGGTGAAGATCGAGGGGCCCTATGGCTGCTTCACCTTCGATGACGACCGCCCCCGCCAGATCTGGATCGGCGGCGGCATCGGCATCACGCCCTTCATCGCGGCCATGAAGCACAGGGTGCTCGCGCGCGAGGCCGATCCAGGCACGCGCCAGCCCGTCATAGACCTTTTCCATTCCACCGCCGACTACGACGAGACGGCGCTCGGCAAGCTGGAGGCGGACGCGAAGGCGGCCGATGTGCGGCTGCATCTCCTGGTCGACGCCCGCGACGGCCTGCTGTCCGGGGACCGCATTCGCGAGGCCGTGCCGGACTGGCGCGAGGCCAGTCTCTGGTTCTGCGGCCCCGCCGGCTTCGGCGCGGCGCTCAGGCGGGATTTCGCGGCCCACGGCCTGCCGGTCTCGGAGCGCTTCCACCAGGAGCTCTTCGAGATGCGGTGAGCCGTCGTCCGGCACTATCGCATCCCGTCGCGGACCATCCGGGCGAGCGTCGCCTTGAGCAGCTTGCCCGTGGGGGTCGCCGGCAGTTCCGCCATGATGAGATAGCGCGACGGGCGCTTGTAGGGCGCAAGCCGCGCCTCGACATGGGCGCGCAGGGCCACCTCGTCGAGCGCGGAGCCCGCCACGGGCTGGACGCAGGCCACGACCTCCTCATTGCCGTCGACGGGGCGTCCGACGACAGCGCACAGCGCGACATCGGGATGGGTGTTGAGCGCAGCCTCCACCTCCACCGGATAGACATTGAAGCCGGAGCGGATGATGAGCTCCTTCAGCCGTCCGACAATATAGAGATTGCCTTCCGCATCGCAGCGCGCGAGATCGCCCGTGTGGAACCAGCCGTCCGGTTCGAGCACGCGCGCGGTGCCGTCCGGGTCGCGGTAATAGCCCTTCATGACCGACGGCCCCCTGACGCACAGCTCGCCGATCGCGCCGGGCTCCGCCTCCCGCCCCGTCGCCGGATCCTCGATCCGGATACCGAGCCCCGGCATGGGCGGCCCGACCGTGTCGTCCGCCGCCGGGCGGTCGATATCGGTGGTGGAGACGGTGGGCGCGGTCTCCGTCAATCCATAGCCATTGTGGAGCGCAAGGCCCCACATCTCCTCCACCCGGCGCTTGAGCGTCATGTCGAGCGGCGCGCCGCCTGCGGAGATATAGCGCAGATCGGGCGCGGCCAGCGGCGCTCCCCGGACGGTCGCAAGCTCGAGCAGCCGGGCATACATGGCGGGCACGCCCTGAAAGACGCTCACCCGGTCCTCCTGAAGCGCACGGGCGGCGCCTTTCGCGTCGAAGCGCGCAACCAGCCTCAGCCGCGTCCCGTAGCACAGCGAGCCGAGGAACATGGAGGCGAGCCCGAAGACATGGGACACCGGCAGCACGCCATAGACACGGTCCTTCGGGGACAGGCGCCGCAGATGACCCGACATGCGCGCGACGAACAGCAGGTTCGCATGGGTCAGCATGACCCCCTTCGGCGTGCCGGTCGTGCCGGAAGTGTAGATGAGCGCCGCAACCTGATCGCGCCCGTCGGGCTCGACCGGTTCGGGCACGCTGTCGGCCACCGGTCCGGCCATCACCTCCCCGATGTCCCCGAGATCGACCGGTTCCGCACCCGCCCGGTCGGCATGCTCTCGGGCCGCCGGCGACACACCCGTCATGTAGAGCGCAAGCCGCGGCGTCGCATGGGCCGAGATCGCGGAGAGCTCCTCGCCCGTCAGGCGGGCGTTCAGCGGCACCACCCACGCGCCGAGCCGGCTCAGCGCGAAGATCGAGACCGCAAGCGCGACGCAGTTCTCGTTGACAACCAGCACCCGGTCGCCGCCGCGCACGCCGAGCGCGGCGAGGCGGCCCGCGGCCTCCTCCACCGCCGCCGCCAGCATGCGGCCGGTGAGGGCGTGGCCATCGTCGGCCAGCACCTCGTCGTCGGCGCGCATGTCGCCAAGCCGGTCGACAAGAATGTGGATCCAGGCCTCCGGGGGAAGGCTGGCCGCGCTCATGAGGCGGCGTCCCGGATCATGTTGCGGGCGATGACGAGCTGCTGGATCTGGCTCGTCCCCTCATAGATGCGGAACAGGCGCACATCGCGATAGAACCGCTCCACGCCGTAATCGGCGATATAGCCGGCGCCGCCATGGATCTGCACCGCGCGGTCGGCGACGCGTCCCACCATCTCCGAGCAGAAGAGCTTGGCGGAGGCCGCCTCGGTCGCCACCGTCTCGCCGGCATCGCGCCGCGTCGCAGCGTCGAGCACCATGGCGCGGCCCGCATAGGCCTCCGCCCGGCTGTCGGCAAGCATCGCCTGGATAAGCTGGAAATCGGCTATCGGTCGGCCGAACTGCTTGCGCTCCATGGCATAGGCGAGACTGTCGCGGATCAGCCGTTCGGCCACGCCCACACAGACCGCCGCGATATGAAGCCGGCCGCGGTCGAGCACCTTCATGGCCGTCTTGAAACCCTGGCCCTCGCGGTCCCCCAGAAGCGCGCTCGCCGGCACGCGGCAGTCCTCGAAGATCACATCGGCGGTATGGGCGCCGCGCTGGCCCATCTTCCGGTCGACCGGGCCGATCCTGAGCCCCGGCGCGCCCGCCTCCACCAGAAAGGCGGAAATACCCCGCGCGCCCTTCTCTCCCGGGTCGGTGCGCGCCATGAGCGTGAACAGCCCCGCTTCCGGCGCGTTGGTGATGAACCGCTTGGTGCCGTTGACGACATAGTGGTCGCCATCGCGAATGGCGGTCGTCTTGAGCGCGGCGGCGTCGGAGCCGGAGTCCGGCTCGGTCAGCGCGAAGGAGCCGATGATCTCGCCGCTCGCGAGCCTCGGGAGATAGGTGCGCTTCTGCTCCTCCCTGCCATCGAGCACGATGCCCTGCGAGCCGATGCCGTTATTGGTGCCGAGCATTGAGCGGAAGGCCGGAGAGGTCTGGCCGAGCTCGAAGGCGACGCGCACCTCCTCCGCCATGGCGAGCCCCAGCCCGCCATATTCCTCCGGGATCGACAGGCCGAACAGGCCGAGCGCGCGCATCTCGTCCAGAAGCGTGGACGGGATCTCGTCATCCTCGGCGATCTTGTGCTCCATCGGCACCAGCCGCTCGCGCACAAAGCGGCGCACGGTGTCGAGAAGTTGCTCCAGCGTTTCGGGATCGAGGGCCATGGCGTTTCCGTTGTGTCTTGTGTTGTGGACGGAAACTGTCGCATGAGCGCCACGAAAGCGTCAATTTGGCGGAACAGTATTTTGCATAACAAAACCGCCTCGCAAGCCTTCCGGCAATGAGGGCTTGCCCGGACACCGGCTTGCGGTCACAGTCGGGGCAGTCCAGCGAACGATCCGCCGGCGTCTCCTGCCGGCGACCTATCGGCAGGGGACCCATGCCCGACATCATCCAGCCGGACCCGATCGCCACCGAAGAGTTCCCGGATGCGCAGGCCGCGGTCGCGCGCATCGAGGCGATCTACGAGCGCAATACCGCCTTTCTGAGGCAGCATTTCGAGGCCTATCTGGCGGGCGAGACGCCGCCGGGCCACATCCGGGCCTGCTATCCCTTCGTGCGGCTCGTGACGAGTTCCCATGCGCTCATCGATTCGCGCCTCTCCTACGGCTTCGTCGCCCGCCCGGGCATCCACGAGACGACGCTCACCCGGCCGGACGTGTTCCGCGACTACCTTCTGGAGCAGGTCGCCCTGCTGATCGAGAATCACGGCGTCGGGATCGCGGTCGGCGAATCCGCCGAGCCGATCCCGGTCCATTTCGCCTACAAGCACGATATCAGCCTGGAAACGCAGCCCCTCCAGCGCGACGGGGTCCTGCCCCAGAGCCCGATGCGGGACCTGTTCGACGTTCCCGATCTCGCGGCGATGGACGATGCCATCATCAACGGCACGCTGGAGCTCGGCCCACACGACCCGGAGCCGCTCGCCCTCTTCCGTGCCGGGCGCATCGACTATTCGCTCCACCGGCTCCTGCACTATACGGGCACGAGCCCGGCCCATTTCCAGAACTTCGTGATCTTCACCAACTACCAGTTCTATGTCGACGCCTTCATCCGCATCGCGCGCGAGAAGGTCGCGGCGGGCGATCCCGCCAGCCTCGCCTTCGTCGAGCCGGGTGGCGTGGTCACGCGGGCCGACGGCCACGGAGGGCTGGAGACGGAAGGCGAGCCGCCCGGCCGGCTCCCCCAGATGCCGGCCTATCATCTGGTCGGGCCCGACAATGACGGCATCACCATGATCAATATCGGCGCCGGCCCCTCCAACGCCCGCACCATGACCGATCATGTGGCGGTGCTCCGGCCCCATGCCTGGCTGATGCTCGGCCATTGCGCTGGCTTGCGGAACACCCAGACCCTCGGCGACTACGTGCTGGCCCACGGTTATGTGCGCGAGGACCATGTGCTCGACGACGACCTGCCGACCTGGGTGCCCGTGCCGCCACTCGCGGAGGTGCAGGTGGCGCTGGAGAACGCGGTGGCCGAGGTGACGGGGCTTTCGGGCTACGCGCTGAAGAGTGTGATGCGCACCGGCACGGTGGCGAGCGTCGACAACCGCAACTGGGAACTCGGCGACTACCGGGCCGTCATGCGCCGCCTGTCGCAGTCGCGTGCCATCGCGCTCGACATGGAATCGGCGGCCATCGCCGCCAACGGGTTCCGCTGCCGGGTACCCTACGGCACGCTCCTGTGCATCTCAGACAAGCCGCTCCACGGCGAGATCAAGCTCGCCGGCATGGCGGGCGAGTTCTACCGCCGGCGTGTCGAGCAGCATCTGGAGATCGGCCTGAAGGCCCTGGAGACGCTCCAGAAGCAGGAACGCGAGCGGCTCCATTCCCGCAAGCTGCGCAGCTTCACCGAGGTCGCCTTCCAGTGATCTCGCGCCCGCTCACGGCGGCAGCCGGAACTCCACCCAGAGAGGATGGTGGTCGGAGATGCGGAACGAGAAGCTCGCCTTGGTGAGATCGAGATCGCCCAGCAGCCGCCCCCACAGCTCCACGATGCCGCCATCGGCGAGCTCCAGCCCGATCAGCGCCGCATTGCCTTCCGCGAACCAGGCGATCTGGTCGTGATAGCTCGCCGCCTCCGGCTCCGACGCGCGGCCATAGATCGTGCGCGGATGGCTCTGCAGGAGGAAGGGAACGGAGAGACCGGTCTCCACGAAGGCCTCGTAGAGCCGGCTGTCGCTGCGCTCCAGATTGAAGTCGCCGAGCACGATCAGATTGTGGTGCCAGCGGCGCTCGTTGGCCGCCCAGTCGCGCATCCACTTGGCAATGCCGCGCAACTCCGGCAGGCGCTCGACATCCTCGTCGCCATAGTCGACATGGGCGGTCACCAGGATGAAGGTCGTGTCGCGCGTGCGGAACGATACCGCATAGGGATTGCGGGCGAACTGGCGCTTAAAGCTCCCCTCGTCGAAGCCGAACTCGGCCGCCTCGTCCGGCACGACAAGCTCGCCCGCGAGCCCCGACAGCGAAACCCGCGTCGTGTCGAAGAGATAGGCCATGTGCTCGTCATTGCCGCCCTGCCCCGCATTGCGGTCGGTCATGAGGAAGCTCCAATTGGGGCCGAGGACCTTCATGGCCGACCGCAGGGCGCGAAAATCGGCACCGACCTCCTGCACGGCGACCACGTCGAACCGAGAGACGATCTCCGTGATCGCCCACAGGCAGCGATAATCCCGCTTCGGGCTGTCGTCGGACGAGGCGGGCACCGCCCATTTCCGCGTCAGCGAGCGGAAATGGGCGATGTTCCACGTGGCGATCAGGATATTGCGGTCGATATCGCGCTTCGGCGGCACGAGCCCGTCGAGATAGGCGGAATAGGCCCGCATCTCCTCGATGACGGCCCGGGGCACGTCGCCGTCCGCCGGCGCATGCGCCGGATCGGCAAACAGGACGTCCAGAGGCGTGGCCACGTTCGGTTTCCCCCGCGAACCGCCGGAGAGCGAAGCCTATCACACCGCCGGTGACGGCTCCATGGTGGCCCGCTCGATGACCTCCCGCCAGGACGGCTCGACGGCAAGGCCGAACACCTCTTCAAGGGCCCGTTCGAGCCCGGCCGCATCGAGAACATGCTGTTCGACGGTGCCATCCGGCCGGCGCAGGGTGAGGCGGTTGTCGAGCAGGGCATGGCGCGCTTCCGGGCGCGTTCGCGCCACGGTCAGGCTCCGGCGGAAGGGCGAATCGGGATGGGTCGAGGTATACCAGTTGGCGAGCTCGTAATCCGCCGGCTGACAGGGCTCCGGCGACAGCTCGTACATCGCCCGCCATCCGCCGTTGCGCCAGACCTGCGCAAGGAGGGCCGGGCCGAAGGGGATAATGCGGTAGGTATCGTGCAGCGTGCGCTGCGGCTCCTCGGTATCCATGCGCAGCGGCGCCGGCGGCACGCTGCTGCCGAAGCCGACATCCACCAGCCACGGCCTGCCGTCGAGCGTGACCTTGAGCGCCATATGGGTGCGCGGGGCCGCAGGGGCGTCCGGCGGGGCCATCCAGAGCACCCGGGCGGCAAGCCCCTCCACCGCGAAACCCATGCGCGTGAGCACGCGCTTGAACAGGCTGTTCTGCTCGAAGCAGTAGCCGCCCCGGCGCCCCGCGATCAGCTTGGCATCGACCGCTTCCTCGGCCAGATCCACGCCACGGCCCAAAAGCACGTCGACCGCCTCGAAGGCAATGGAATCGAGATGGCGCTCATGGAGATCCCGCAAGATGTCGATAGTCGGCGCATCGGGACCGTGATAGCCAATGCGCGCACGATAGGCGTCGAGATCGACGCACGGCCGGTCCCGCGCGCCCCCGAGCGCTTCCGCGATCTGGCGCACCGCGGTCGGGGCGGAAACGTCGACGAGGCGGATATCCGGGTTCTGCGCGCGAAACGCAGTGCCGAGCGCCTCTCGCACGGGCCGCTCGACACCGCCGCCAATGGCGACCAGACCGAAAGACCGGGCATCGAAAGCGCTGGCCGCGCCCTCGGGCTCTGTCGTTCCGTCCACCTCAAGGCCGAGATCGGACAGCCCCTGAAGGACCGTCTCGAGCACGGCTTCAGACCGGCCGATCACGAGAATGCGGCGGGTGGTCACAATATGCCGGGATTGCGTGTCGATACTCATTCCGCAGCCTCCCCGTAAGCGCTCTGCTCGCGCGCCTGACGCAGCGCATGGGCCCACCATGCCAGGTGCGAGAGCATGGTCGCCATGGCGCGCGTGGCCGGTTCCGGGTCGGCCAGCTCGCCATTACCGTCGAAATGGTTCGGGGCGCCAGAGAAACTGACACAGTCCCTGATGCCCACCGCATGGAGCTCCGCGAAGACGAGGCGCAGTTGCTCCACCGCCCGTAGTCCCCCGGAGACGCCGCCATAGGACACGAAGCCGACGGGCTTGGCCTGCCATTCCCTGCTGGCGGAGTCGATCAGCGCCTTCAGTGGCGCGGGGAAGGAATGATTGTATTCCGGCGTGACCACGACAAACGCGTCCGCGCCATCGAGCCGGCGCTTCAGCGCTGCGCTCGCAATCGTGTCGTGGCCGGCCACGCCATTGGCGACATCCGGCGAGGCCGGATCGATCCGGTCGAGTGCGAAGCCGCCATGGCGGTCGATTTCCGACGCGGCCCAGCCGGCCACGGTGTCGCAGAAGCGCCCGGTCCGGGCACTGCCATAGATCAGGGCAAGTTCGATATGTCTCTGCATGGGTGTTCGCTCCCGGTATTGCCGTTGCAGGAGCGCACTGTTATAAAACCTCAAGTTAAGTTTAGGTCAAGCCCCCATGACGAGACTTTGTCCACAGGACCGGCGCAGGCCCCTGACGGTGGGCGATGTCGCCCACCGCAGCGGCGTGGCCGTCTCCGCCCTCCACTTCTACGAGGCCCGCGGCCTGATCCGGAGCTGGAGGACGGAAGGAAACCAGCGCCGCTACGGGCGCGACGTGCTGAGACGCGTGGCGGTCATCAAGGTCGCCCAGCGCGTCGGCATCCCGCTGTCCGAGATCGGCGAGGCGCTCGCCGCGCTGCCGGAAGGCCGCACCCCGACCGCCGCCGACTGGGAGGCGATGTCCGCCCGTTGGCGCGCCGACCTCGATGCCCGCATCGGCCGTCTGACGGCGCTGCGCGACAGGCTCGACGGCTGCATCGGATGCGGCTGCCTGTCGTTCAGGGATTGCCCCTTGCGCAATCCCGGGGATGTCCTGTCGGAAGAGGGCCCGGGCCCCCGCCTTCTCGATCCGGAATAGCGTCCTCCCTGCGACCGGACCGCAGCCGGCTTCACAGAAAACGCCGACTGTGACCTGGGAAGCACAGCTAAGGGAGAATTTTTCGCTTATAAGATGCGATCCGCAAATACTGGAGTCTGGCCTCATATGTCGAATCTCGATCGTCGCGCCGTCATTGCCGGCCTGACCGTCACGGCCGCCACCGGCCTCACGGGGTGCGTGACCACGGCGTCCTCGCCCCCCGATGCGGGAAGCCCGACCGACTACCAGTCCATGTATGCGGCGATCACCACCGAGCCGTTCCCGATCCCGGCGGTCGACGTGTCGAGGATGAACCCGACCTATCTGCGCCAGCGGGTACGCTACAGCGCCGGCGAGCAGCCCGGCACGATCATCGTCGATCCGGCAAGCTACTTCCTCTACCACATCGAGGAAGGCGGCTGGGCGATGCGCTATGGCGTCGGCGTCGGGCGCGAGGGTTTCGGCTGGGCGGGCACCGCCACCATCAAGGCGAAGCGCAAATGGCCGGACTGGTATCCCCCCAAGGAGATGATCGAGCGCGAGCCGCGCCTGAAGAAGGTGATCGTCCAGCTCCAGAGCGGGCTCGGCATGCCCGGCGGCCCGCGCAACCCGCTCGGCGCCCGCGCGCTCTATCTGTGGCAGAACAACAAGGACACGCTCTACCGCATCCACGGCACGTTCGAGCCCGGGACCATTGGCAGGAGCGTCTCGTCCGGCTGCATCCGGATGATCAACCAGGACGTCATCCATCTCTATAGCCGCACGCCGCTCGGCACCACCGTCGTCGTCCGGTCCGCCGGCGTCTGACGGGCCCCGCGCCCCGCCGCCTCCGGCCCCCGGGGGTGAAGCGGCTGAACAGGCCATATGCGATAGCCCCTCGTAAGAAGAGGAAGGCTGCGCCTTGACCTGCGTCAAAGGCAGCCCGCGTATCCGCGCGCAAGATCGACACTGCTACCTGCCGTGGAACCCGCCGCGATCAGGCGGCGTTTCATATATGCGTCGCCCGGATTGCTCCGCCGGAGGGGACCGATCGCCCGAAGGCGGGGGCAGGTCGGTCGACCCCGATCATCGAGGCTGCACGGTGTCGCACGCTCCATCGCAACAGGCCAGTCCGGACGGCACGGTACCGCATACCGAACCCGTACAACCGGAGATCGGGCGGGTTCTGCATCCAGACGGGACGGCCACCGGGCCGTTCCCCGACCCGCTCGCCGATCCGGACCGCCTCGTCGGCCTCTATCGCGGCATGGTGCTGGCCCGCACATTCGACGAAAAGGCCGTCTCCCTCCAGCGGACCGGGCGGCTGGGCACCTATGCCTCCTCGCTGGGCCAGGAGGCGGTCTCCGTCGGGACCGCCGCGGCCATGGACGAGGCGGACGTCTTCGCCCCCTCCTTCCGCGAGCACGGCGCCCAGCTCTGGCGCGGCGTGATGCCGGAGGACCTGTTCCTCTATTGGGGCGGCGACGAGCGGGGAAGCGCCTTCGAGGGCCCGAAGCGCGATTTCCCGGTCTGCGTTCCCGTCGCCACCCACTTCCCCCATGCGGTCGGCGCAGCTCTCGCTCTCAAGCTCGACGGCGGCACGTCCGTCGCGGTCGCCATCGGCGGCGACGGTTCTACCTCGAAGGGCGATTTCTACGAGGCTCTCAATCTTGCCGGCGCGTGGCGCCTGCCCGCCATCTTCGTCATCTCCAACAACCAATGGGCGATCTCGGTACCGCGACAGGCGCAGACCGCGTCCCGAACGCTGGCGCAGAAGGCCGTCGCCGCCGGCATTCCGGGTTGGCAGGTCGACGGAAACGATGTCGTCGCGGTCGCATCCTGCGTCGGCGAGGCCATTGCGCGGGCCCGCGAGGGTGCAGGGCCGACGATGATCGAAGCGCTGACCTACAGGCTCGGCGACCACACGACGGCCGACGATGCCCGCCGCTACCGGAGCGACGAGGAGGTCTCCGGCCACTGGAAGGAGGAGCCCCTCACCCGCCTGCGGACCTACCTCGCCAATGAAGGCCACTGGGACAAGGACCGGGAAGAGGCCCTCATCCGCGAGGTCCGCCAGCGCATCGACGAGGCCGCGGAGCACTATCTCTCAACGCCGCCCCAGCCGCCGGAGGCGATGTTCGCCCACCTCTTCGCGACACTGCCGGCACCGCTCGAAGACCAGGTCCGGTCCATCGGCGGCGATGCGGGCAACGGGGAGACCTCCCCATGACCGGCGTCACCATGGTCGAGGCGCTCAATCTCGCGCTCGCCCGGGCGCTTCGCGAGGATGAGCGGGTCGTGCTGCTGGGCGAGGACATCGCGGCGGATGGCGGTGTGTTCCGCGTGACGGACGGCCTGCTGGCGACATTCGGGGCCGACCGTGTCCGCGACACGCCCCTGTCGGAGACGGTCATTGCCGGAGCGTCCGTCGGGCTCGCGGCGATGGGCTACCGCCCGGTCGCGGAAATCCAGTTCATGGGGTTCATCTATCCGACCATCGACCAGATGGCGAACCACGCCGCGCGCCTGCGCACGAGGACGCGCGGGCGGCTGAGCTGCCCCATGGTGCTGCGCGCGCCCTATGGCGGCGGCGTCCATGCACCGGAGCACCATTCGGAGAGCATGGAGGCGATGTTCGCCCATATTCCGGGCCTCAGGGTGGTGATCCCCTCCTCCCCCCGGACGGCCTACGGGCTCATGCTCGCCGCGATCCGCGATCCCGACCCTGTGGTCTTCCTGGAGCCGAAACGCCTCTATCGCGCCGTGCGCGAGACCGTCGAGGACACGGGCGAGGCGCTTCCCCTCGACCGGTGCGCGGTGGAGCGCGAGGGCCGCGATCTCACGCTCGTGAGCTGGGGTGCCATGATGCTGGAGACACGCAAGGCCGCCGAGACGCTCGCCGGCGAGGGCATCGAGGCGGAGGTCATCGATGTCCGCACGCTCGCCCCGCTCGACGCCCGCACGATCGTCGACTCCGTCCTGAAGACCGGGCGCTGCGTCATCGTTCACGAGGCCCCGCTGACCGGCGGGTTCGGCGCGGAGATCGCCGCCCGTCTCGCAGGCGAGGGCCTGATGTCGCTCGTCGCGCCGGTGGCCCGCGTCGCCGGCTACGATACGGTGATGCCGCTCTTGCGGCTGGAGGCAGCCTACATGCCCTCCACGGACCGCATCTGCGAGGCGGCCCGACAGGCAATGGAGTTCTCATGACCACCTTCCGGCTGCCGGATCTGGGGGAAGGCCTGAGCGAGGCGGAGATCGTCGCCTGGCATGTGAGCGCGGGCGATCACGTCTCCACGGACCAGCCGCTCGTCTCCGTCGAGACGGCCAAGGCGGTCATCGAGATCCCCTCCCCGCAGGCCGGCCACGTGAGCCGCATCTATGGCGAGCCCGGCGACGTGCTGGCCGTGGGCGCGCCGCTCGCCGATATCGACGGCGGTCGGCAGGAGGAGCATGCGGGCATCGTCGGCGATCTTCCAAGCGCACCGGAGACGGAACAGCCCGCGCCCGCTGCTGCCGCCGCGACCCAAGAGGGCCGGCAGCGCGAGGAGACCGCGGTCAGGGCGAGCCCGAAAGTCCGTGCCGAGGCACGCAAGCGCGGCATCGCGCTCGACACGGTGACCGGCACAGGCCCCGGCGGTGCCATAACCATGGACGATCTGGAGACGCATCCCGCCAGCACGGCAGGCCCCGTCGCGGAGCCCCTGCGCGGCGCCCGGCGGACCATGGCCCGGGCGATGGCGCGTGCCCGCGACGAGGTCGCGCCCGCCACGGTCACCGAGGAGGCCGATATCGCCCACTGGAGCGCGGAGGAGGACGTGTCCGTCCGGCTCATCCGCGCGATCGTCGACGCGGTGGCGGCCGAGCCCCGGCTCAACAGCTGGTACGATGGGGAGAACGACGCCATAGCCGTACACGAGACCGTCGATCTCGGCATCGCCCAGGACACCGGGGCCGGCCTCTTCGTCCCCGTCCTGCGCGATGTGGCCGCCCAGCCGGCCGATGCGCTGCGCGAGAGTCTGACGGCGCTGAAGACCCGCGTCCGCGAGCGCTCGGCAACGCCGGACGAGCTGCGCGCCCCGACGATCACCCTGTCGAATTTCGGCATGATCGCGGGGCTCCACGCCGCCCTCGTCGTCGTCCCTCCGCAGGTCGCGATCCTCGGCGCGGGGCGCATTACCGAGCGGGTGAAGCTCGACGGCGGCAAGCCGGTGCCGGCCCGGATCCTGCCGCTCTCGCTCAGTTTCGACCACCGCGCTGTCACGGGCGGAGAGGCCGCACGGTTCCTCGCCGCCATCGTCGCCTCGCTCGAAGCCGGCCAATAACCGCCCCGGGGGACCCGCCATGACCGATATCCTCGACAGTACCGACCCGCTCGGCCCCTATCAGGTGATCCACATTGCGCGCCACAGGCCCCATCTGCGCGCGATCCTTGTCGTCGACAATGTCGCATGCGGTCCCGCCATCGGCGGCACGAGAATGGCTCCCGACGTCTCCCTGGCGGAATGCCGCCGGCTCGCCCGCGCCATGACGCTGAAGAACGCCGCAGCCGGCCTGCCCCATGGCGGCGCGAAGTCCGTCATCGTCGCCGATCCGCATATGCCGCATCGGGAGAAGGAGGAGACCATCCGCGCCTTCGCCGGCGCCATCGCGCGCGTGGAGGACTATATTGCCGGCCCGGACATGGGGACCGACGAGACGGCCATGGCCTGGTGCCGCGACGAGATCGGCCGCGCCGTGGGCCTGCCGCGCGAGCTCGGCGGCATCCCCCTCGACGAGATCGGGGCGACCGGCTTCGGGGTCGCGATCGCGGCCGACGTCGCACAGGAGTTCTGCGGGCTGACGCTCGAGGGCGCGCGGGTCGCCGTCCAGGGCTTCGGCGCCGTCGGCCGGCATGCCGCGCGCTTCCTGGCCGAGCGCGGCGCGGTGCTCGTCGGCGCCTCCGATTCCCACGGCACGCTCGCCAACCCGGACGGCATCGACATTCAGGGGCTCATCGCCCACAAGGCGGCCGGCGGCCCCGTGAGCGACTATTCCGGCGGCCGGGCGCTCGACCGCGACGCCATCGTGGACGTGCCCTGCGACATCTGGATTCCCGCCGCGCGGCCCGACGTTCTGCGCCAGGACAATGCCGGACGTCTCGACTGCAGGATGGTGCTGCAGGGCGCGAACATCCCCGCAACGCCGGAGGCGGAGGCGATCCTGCATGAGCGCGGCATTCTCTGCGTACCCGACTTCATCGCCAATGCGGGCGGCGTCATCTGCGCCTCCGTCGAGTATCACGGCGGCACGGAGGCGGCCGCGTTCTCCGCCATCGAGGAGAAGCTTCGCCGGAATACGCGCGAAGTCCTCGAACTGGCCCGCGACGAGGGGATATTGCCGCGCGCGGCTGCCGAACGGCTCGCCCGGGCACGGGTCGAGCGCGCCATGGCACTGCGCCGGTGGGCGTGAAGCCGTCAGGGCCGGAGGAACTGCCGGCGGAACTGCGCGGGCGTCATGCCCTCATGCCTGCGATAGGCGCGCTCGAATGCGGTGGTGTCGGAATAGCCGAGGCGCGTCGCGACATCCGCAATGGCGATCTCCGGCTCGGCCAGCATGCGGCGCGCAATACCGATCCGGCATTCCGCCAGAAGATCGGAATAGGTCGTCCCCTCCTCGTCGAGCCGGCGGCGCAACGTACGCCGCGACATGCCGAGCACCACGGCGATGGCCGACTGGCCGACCGCATCGCGCCCGAGCCGCCCGATAATGTGGCGGCGCACGCGGACCGCGACGGGCTGGGCATGCTCCAGGCGCGACGCCTCATGCGCAAGAGCGCGCTCGAGCGGACGGAAGCTGTCCGCATTGCCGCCCGGCATGGGCAGGTCGAGCATGCGCGCCGGGAACCGGAGACTGTTGGTCTGCGCGCGATAGCGGACCCGGCAGCGGGGCCCGTCGAGGCGCATCCCGTCCGCGCCGTTCGGACCGTGCTCGAAGGCGAGATCGATAGGCCGCCAGTCGCACCCGGCCGCCCGGTCGACCAGCCCCGCCAGCACCGCCACGGTCAGCTCCGCGTCCTGGTCGCGCGGCCAGATCCGGGGATTGAGGATCCGATAGGAGACCGTGGCGACGTCGCCATCGACCTCCAGATCGATCATCGAGTCGCCCTGTACCATGGCGAAGGCGTCGCGAAACAGGCGAAGCGCCGCACCGAGCGTCGGCGCGCGCTGAACGGCCTCCCCCACCCGGCCGATATTGGCGAGGTCGAACCGGGCCCCGACCGACCAGCCGAAACCCGGCGCACGCAAATCCTCCGCGGCGGCCTGCGAGAAGCCGACAAAGCTGCGCAGCGACAGGCTGGCCTCCGGCGAAGGTACGGGATCGGTGCCGATCCGGCGGCACAGGGCCAAGACGTCGCCGCCCCGCTCGCGAAGTGCGTCGATCGGGTCCCTGAGTGCTGAAGCGACGATATAGGAGCCATGCGGCACGAGGCTGCGTCTCCGGCAAACTGCCCCCGGAACAGTTTAGAACGATACTATCCTAGCCGCCCGAGGCGGCGTCAATAGACGCGAAGTTTGTCCGGAAATGTCGGAGCCACCGCGCAAGAAGAGGGCTATCGTTCGATGGAGGGACGGGAGAATGGCCCGCGTCACAAGAAGATTTCGTGCGGGCCATTCCTGAAAAACAAAGGGGTGGATCATGCGTGCTGCTCGGTTCGCGCCGGTTGTTGTCGCAACCGCGATGGCTCTTGTGGGAGGAAGCGGGCAGGAGGCCGCGGCTCAGGAGCAAACGGCGGAAGCCCTGCTGAACGCCCGGTGCTCGGCCTGCCACGAGCGCCGCGACGACGGGACCCTCAACCGCATCAACGATGCCCGCAAGACCCCGGAAGCCTGGTTCATGACCGTCTTCCGCATGACCAACATCCACGGCGTCCAGCTCACCGACGACGAACAGCGCACCATCGTCAAGTATCTCTCCGACACGCAGGGCCTCGCCCCGACGGAGGGGGCGGACTACCGCTATGCGCTGGAAAAGGCGCCCGGCAGCATCGACACCGCACCGAACGACACGCTGTTCCAGATGTGCGGGCGCTGCCACACCTTCGCCCGCGTCGCGCTGCAGCGCCGCGACAAGGCGGACTGGACAAAGCTCGTCCACTTCCATCTGGGCCAGTTCCCGACCACCGAGTATCAGGCACTGGGCCGCGACCGCGACTGGTTCGCCATCGCGACCGGCGATGTCGTCGACCAGCTCGCAAAGCTGTTCCCCTACGAGACCGACGCCTGGGCGACGTGGAAGGACAAGCCCGCGCCGGACATGTCGGGCACATGGCGCCTCGCCGGCCGGCAGCCGGGCAATGGCGCCTATGAGGGCCACGCGACCGTCGCGAAGACCGGCGACGACACCTACGACGTGTCCATGTCCGTGACCTTCGCCAATGGCGACAGCCTCGAGCGCGACGGCAAGGCCATCCTCTATAACGGCCATGAATGGCGGGCGAGCTTCCCCGGGGACGATCACGTCATCCGGCAGGTCTTCAGCGTCAGCGAGGATGGCGCCATGATGAACGGGCGCTGGATGTATCGCGACGTGGAGGCGCTCGGCGGCAGGATGACGGCCATTCGCGCGGAAGGCACGGACCCGCGGATCCTGAGCGTCGTTCCCTCCGCCGTGAAGCAGGGCACGAGCGCGCAGATCGCCGTCAACGGCGTCGGGCTCGGCGAGACCGTCGATCTCGGTCCGGGTGTGGAGATAGAAGTCCTGGACCGGTCGCCGGAGCGCATGGTCGTCAAGGCCACGGTCTCCGCGGACGCCGCGCCGGGCGCACGCACGGTCGTGACCGGGGATGCCGCGGCAAGCGAGGGTTTCGTGGTCTATGACCGCGTGGCCAGGCTCGAGGTGGAACCGGCGGAGACCATCGCGCGCGTCGGCGGTGCCGGCGGGCCGATCCCGAAGATCCCCGCGCAGTTCGAGGCCGTGGGCTATATGGCCGGCGCCGATGGCGAGGCGGGAACCGACGACGACATCCGGATCGGCCCGATGGACGCGGACTGGTCGACAGAGAATTTCGACGCGCTCGCCGCGGAGATGAAGGACACCCGGTTTGCCGGCACCATCACACCGTCCGGGCTGTTCGAACCGGCCGGCGCGGGCCCGAACCCGGAGCGGCCGATGGACACCAACAATGCCGGCAATCTCTCCGTGGTGGCGACCGTCAAGGATGGCGGCGACGCGGTAACCGGCAAGGCGCACCTCTTCGTCACCGTCCAGCGCTTCGTCACCACGCCAATGTGGTAGGAGGTTTCATGCAGACGCTCAGTCTCGTTCCGCACAACGTCCACGAGGTGGCGGTCGAAGGCCGGCGCATGCTGCTGCACGTACCCACGACCAGCCTGTTCGAGATGGACGAGGTGAGCGGGGCCGTCCTCGACCTGTTCCGGCATAACGGGGCGGTCAGCCCCGCAACCGTCAGCGAAGCCTTCGGGGCGAGCTACCGGGCCGACGACGTGGCCGACGTCATATCGAGCTTCGTGGAGCTCGACATCGTGCGCGACGGGCGCGAGCCCGCGCGCGCCGACAAGCCGCTGCCGGTGGAGGACTTCCCGCTCTCCACCATCGTGCTCAACGTCAATACCGGCTGCAATCTCTCCTGCACCTATTGCTACAAGGAGGACCTGACCGCACCCGCCAAGGGCGAACGCATGGACTTCGAGACGGCGGTGAAGTCCTTCGAGTTGCTCCTGAAGCAGGCGAAGGACCGCAATCGCGTCAATCTCGTCTTCTTCGGCGGCGAGCCCCTGTCCAACATGCCGCTCATCCGCCAGATGGTCGACTATGCCGAGGCGCGGGGACGCGAGGTCGGCAAGACAATCGACTTCAGCGTCACCACCAACGCCACGCTGCTGACGGAAGAGCTCGTCGACTGGCTCGACGCGCACCGCTTCGCCATCACGATCAGCATGGACGGTCCGAAGGCGCTGCACGACAGGAACCGGGTCACCGTCTCCGGCAAGGGCACCTACGACACCGTGGCGAGGAAGGCGCGCATGCTTCTCGAGCGCTACCGCTCGCGCCCCGTCGGAGCCCGCGTCACCCTCACCCGAGGGGTGACCGACGTCATCGCCATCCACGAGCATCTGAAGGACGAGCTCGGCTTCTTCGAGGTCGGCTTCTCGCCGGCGACCTCGGGTTCGGTCTCCGCCTTCAACCTGACGGATGAGGAGCTCGCGTCGGTCTTCGCCGACATGAAAGTGCTGGGCGAGCGCTATGTGGAGGCGGCGATCGCGGGCCGCAATATCGGCTTCTCCAACATGCACCAGCTCATGACCGATCTCGCGGAGGGCACGAGGAAGGCCATCCCCTGCGGCGCCGGCATGGGCATGCTGGCGGTCGACAAGGAAGGCGACCTCCATCTCTGCCACCGCTTCACCGGCTCCAAGATGCCGACCTTCGGCAATGTCGACACCGGCCTCGACGAGGAGCGGCTCGGCGCCTTCGTGGAGAAGGCACAGGACAAGACGGGGCGCGGCTGCGCGACTTGCCGCATCCGCTCGATCTGCGCGGGCGGCTGTTACCACGAATCCTATGCGCGCTACGAGGACCCGCTCCATCCCGTCTATCACTATTGCGAGCTGATGCGCGACTGGGTGGATTTCGGGATCTCCGCCTATACGCGCATCAACACCCACAATCCGGCGTTCTTCAAGCGCCATCTCGAACCGCGGAGGGCCGCGCCATGAAGCACCTGAAACCGGCGAACGCGAAGGCGGAGAAATTCGCCGAGGCGGCCGAAAACGGCCAGACGGAGGAGGTCCGGCTGATGCAGACCATCGCCGGCTGCACCGCGACGCTGGACCCGGGCTGGGAGGTCGACGCCTTCGGCGGCGTCGCCGCGCTGTGCCAGCCCATGGAGGCGGACTTGTATGGCTGCTCCGACCCGTGCTGGTGGCCCGCCCAGGTCGCCGACACGCTCAATACCTATCCGAACTGGAACAACGACGCGCCCGCGACCGAGAAGGACTGGCGCAAGCTCAACTCCGTCTATCCGGAGAAGGGCTGACGGCCCTCGCGGAACGCCAGGCTTGAGACAAGGGGAAGACAAGATGAACGGGGCTCGGCGGATCATGAAGACATCGCTCGTGGCGGCGGCCACCGCCCTCGTTGCGCTGGGGACCGGCGCCGGCACGGCCCATGCCAAGGACTACCTCCTGACCAGCGTCAAACCCGACACGCTCGTCCTCGTCGATACCGCCGCGCGCAAGGTGGAGAAGGCCTACAAGGTGCCCGATGCGGAGCCGGGCGTGCTGACCATCACCCCGTCGCCCGACGGCAAGACCGCCTATGTCCTGGTCAATCGCTGGGAAAGCATCTCCGGTATCGACCTCGACAGCGGCAAGCAGGTCTTCCGGGCGGACTTCTCCAGTGGCGAGGAGCGGGTCAAGGGCATGTTCGGCATGGACATCTCGCCGGATGGCTCGGAGATCGCCGTCTACCAGTCCCCGGTCGCGCTCGGGCTCGGCGAGTACGAGGTCAAGCCGACGCGCATCGCCTTCTACGACACCTCCGCAGGCACCGACGCCGAGCCGGTGAGGACCATTCCGGTGCCGCGCCAGATCACACTGATCATGTATTCGGCCGACGGCAGCAAGCTCTACGGCCTCGGTCGCGCCGTCTATGTCATCGACCCGAAAACCGGCGACATTCTCGACGAGCACAAGACGCAAAGCTGGGACCGGGAGAACTTCGCCCCGCCCGACATTCTCGACGTCTGGAGCCAGTGGGAGCAGGCGGGCGTCATGGTCACGCCCTACTACACCGCGCGCACGGACATGGACCCGATGGACCCCGAGGCCTATGTCACGGGCATTCTCTCGCTCGACCTGAAGACCGGAGCCTTCGACCTGTCGGATGTGGAGAACACGGACATCTTCTACTTCTCCTCGGTGGCGAGCCCGACCGATCCCGACATCGTCTTCGGCGCCTATTCCCAGCTGTCGAAATTCGACACCAGCGCTGGGAAGGCGCTCGGGCGCGTCGATCTCGACCACAGCTACTACGCGATCAACATCTCCAGCGACGGCAAGGAGGTCTATGTCGGCGGCACGCTCGGCGACATCTCCGTCCACGATGCCGAAACGCTCGAGAAGATTGGCTCGATCGAGATGCCCGGCGGCGCGAGCCAGGGGATTTCCAGCGTCAGGATCATCGAGCGGTAGGGTCCATGACACCGGTCGGGGCGACGGCGGCCGAGGCAAGGATTAAGCTGCTCCTGATGCCGTTCCTCGGGAGGCCCAAGGCGTGGTGACCGGCGCGACCGGATCGAGGCGCGAGACCTATCGCTGGCTCTATTCCTTCGTCAGGCCGAACCTTCCGGCCCTGATCGCCGTGCTGTGCCTGTCGCTTCTTGCCAGCGCGCTGGGCCTCGCCCAGCCCTATCTGACCAAGCTCCTGATCGACCGCGGGTTGGTGGCGGGCGACTTCTCCGCCATCGTCACCCTCGCGCTCGTCATGCTCGGCCTTGCCGTGGTCGGCGCCGGGATCGCCACACTCAACCGCTGGCATTATGTGAGCGTGTCGGGGCGCATCCTGTTCGCGATCCGCGCGCATATCTACCGCCATCTCCAGACCTTGTCGCCGAGCTATTTCACACGCACGCGCTCAGGCGACCTGATGGCCCGGCTCGACGGAGACATCGCGGAGGTGCAGCGCTTCGCGACCGATTCCGCGCTCGCCCTCGTCAATGGCGTCATCGTGCTCGCCGGCGCGCTGACCTTCATGGTGCTTCTGTCCCCCCTTCTCTCGCTCATCGCCTTCGCTCTCCTGCCGCTCCATGTGGTGTTCCTGCGCGTCGTGCGCCCGCGCATCGAGCTGTCGCTGCGCGATCTGAGAGCGCAGGCGAGCGGCCTCTCCTCCTTCTTCTACGACACGCTTCAGGCCATGAAGCTCATCCAGTCGGTGGGTGCGGAGCGCCGCGAGGCGGAGCGGCTGGACGGCCTCCAGGCGCGCTATTTCGGCAGGCTGCGCCACCAGCAGATGCTCGACCAGGCCGCGAGTGTCGTCCCCGGCCTGTTCACGCTCGCGGGCGTCGCCCTGGTCTTCATCGCAGGCGGTGCCATGGTCATCGACAAGACCATGACGCTCGGCACGCTGATCGCCTTCACCGGCTACCTGACCCGCGCGGTCGGCCCGGTGAACACGTTGCTTGGCCTCTATGTGGCGCTCAAGCGCGCGCAGGTGAGCCTCGACCGCGTGGAGGAGATCCGCCATGCCCGGCCCGATGTCTGCCAGCCACCGGCGCCTGAAGCCCTGCCCGCCGGCGCGGGCGGGACCATCGAGCTCATCGGCGTGAGCTTCGCCTATCCCGGCGAGGAGACGCAGGTCCTGACCGACACGAGCGCCGTCTTCCCGGCAGGCGCGAAGATCGCCATCGCCGGGCTCTCCGGGGCCGGCAAGTCGACGCTGATCGATCTCCTGCAGCGCCATTACGACCCCGGTGCCGGTCGCATTCTCCTCGACGGAACGGATCTTGGCCGGCTCGACCTCGCCGCGCTCAGGCGCAAGATCGCGGTCGTCTCCCAGGAGACCGTTCTCCTGAGCGGCAGCGTGGTGGAGAATCTGCGCTACGCCGCCCCCGAGGCGAGCGACAGGGAGGTTCGGCGCGCGGCGGAGATGGCCGCCGTTTCCACCTTCGTGGACGCCTTGCCGGAGGGCTACGAGACGGAACTCGGCACACGGGGGCTGCGGCTGTCCGGCGGTCAGCGCCAGCGCATCGCCATTGCCCGCGCGATCCTCCAGGACCCGCTCGTCCTCATTCTCGACGAGGCGACGTCGGGCGTCGATACGGAGACGGAAGAGGCGGTGCGCCGGGCCCTCGACACCGTGTTCTCCGGCCGCACGCGCATCGTCGTCGGCCATCGCTCGACCATGGCGGAGGACGCCGATCTCGTCTTCGAACTCGTCGGCGGACGCCTGATCGCGCGCGATCCTGTGCAGGAGAGGACACCGGCGCCATGAGCGGGGAGGTGACCGTCGGCATTCTGGACAGCGGCGTTTCCGCCGATCTCGCTCCCTGCCTTGCGCGCTACCGGCGGTTCCATCCGGGCGGCGGCGGCGAGATCGCCGCCGGCCCGCCCGTCGCCGACGAGACCGGCCATGGCAGCGCGGTCACGCAGACCGTCCGCATGCTCGCCCCGACGTCCCGGCTCGCCCATGCACAAGTGTTCTCCGGCGCCCATCTCGCAGCACCCGCCACTATCGCGGCAGGCCTCGACTGGCTCGCCGATGGCGGTGCCGGCCTCGTCGTCATGTGCTTCGGCCTCGCCGCCGACCGCGCGGTATTGCGGACCGCCTGCGCGCGCGCCGTAGAGCGCGGCGCGATCCTTGTCGCCGCCTCGCCGGCGAGAGGCCCGCAGCCCTTCCCTGCCGCCTACCCCCATGTGATCCCGGTCACCGGCGATGCGCGCTGCGCGGCCGGAGAGGTCTCCCATCTCGGTACGGCGCAGGCGCTCTTCGGCACCCATTGCCCGCCGCCGGACGGCACGCGGACCCCGCACTTTGCCGGCGCGAGCGCCGCGGCCGCCCATTTCGCAGGCCTCGCCGCCGCCTGGCTCTGCGCGACTCCCTGCGGCGGACGCGAGGCCCTCCTGGCGCATTTCAAGGCCACCGCCCGGTATCTCGGCGCCGAGCGGCGCGGCGCGGTGGCGGAATGAAGCGGATGCAGTCCCCCCTCACCCTCCCATCGCTGGCGCAAAGCGTGCCGGGTGACGCGGTGTGAGCCTGCCGGAGACCATACTCCTCGCCGCCGAGCGTGCGGCGCTGATCGGCGCCACGGGCGCCGCGCTTGCGGCCATACCGCCATGGCGCAGGCGCCGCATGGCGGGGGCGATCTCGTTCTCGCTCGCTCTCGTGAGCATGTCCGCTCTCGCGTGGCATTTCCTCGCTGACGATTTCTCCTATCGTCTCGTCTGGCTCCTGAGCGCGCCCGAGCTCGCCCCATGGCTCAAGCTCGCAAGCCTGTGGGCGAGCGACAGCGGAACCCTGCTCCTTCTCGGGCTGATCGCCTCGGGGCTCGCCCTGCGGCTTGCCCGGCGCGACGGCTTCGCAGGACCCGGCGCCGTCCTGCTCGCCGCCATCTTCCTCGCTTCCGCCCTCATCTTCGACCCATTCCGGCAAACGCCCCCGGAGCTTCTGGCGCAGATGCCCCATCGGGGCATGAACGCCCATCTCACCCGTATCTGGATGGCGCTTCATCCCCCGCTCGTCTTCCTCGCCTACATGCTGATCGTCGCGCCCTGGGGTGCCATGGCGGAGGCGCTCGCCACGGGGCGCGGCGCATGGCGGGATATCGCCGCCGTCCAGATGCGCTTGAGCTTCCTGATCCTGTCGGCGGGCATCGCGCTTGGCATGTGGTGGGCCTATGAGGATTTCGCCTATGGGACCCTGTGGCACTGGGACCCGGTTCAGACGGCGATCTTCGCTGCCTGGGCCTTCCTCACAGGTCTCGTCCATGCCCAGAGGCGCTACCGGCCTGTCGGACCGTTCGCCATGAGCCATCCCGCGCTCGGCCTGCTCGCCGCGATTGCCGCGCTCGGCGCCATGGCTATCACCCGCGAGCCGACGCTCGTCTCCTCCCATCGCTATGTCGGTGAGACATCGGCGGCGATCCTCTTCGCACTCACAAGCGCTCTCGCTGCGGTTCTTGTTGCCGCCATCGTTTACCGGCTGGCACGGGGACCGAGGCTCCGGCTGAAGACCGGCGGGGAACGCAGCACCGCGCTCGTCGTCGCGGTGGCGCTGTTCGCGGTGCTCGGCCTTGCCGCCCTCGCCCAGATCGCCATCGCCTATGCCAGCGCGCTCATGGAGCTGCCGCGCCCGAAGGACCTCAAGCCATTCTTCGAGATGCTGCGCAATTTCGCGCCGGCCCGCGAGATCGACGCGCTGCGAACGGCCTTCGCCCAATGGGATATCGACATCTACGGCATGAACCGCTGGCTCGCGCCGCTGACCGTGCTCATCGGGCTCACCGGCGGCCATTACTTCATGCCGCTCGCCCGGCGATGGCGCTGGGCGGCGACGGGACTCGCCATCGCCGCCTGCCTCGCCGCCGCCTTCTGGCTCCACCCCTTCGCGCACTGGTACGAGGGCACAGGCCTCACCTCCGGCAAGACGGTCGCGCTCTTCCCCTGGCTCGACGCCCTTCTCGCCTCGACCGCCTATCTCGCTCTCGCAGCGGCCACGGCAGGGTTCAGGGCCGCACGCGCCAAGGACGAGCCCCGCTCCCTCCTGGGCTACGATCTTCCTGTCGCCCTCATCCATCTCGGCGTGATGGTCGCGCTTCTGGCCGGCCTCGCGGCAACCGTTCTCGACAGCTATGCCCAGCGCTTCGTCACTTTTCCCGAGGCCCTCAACCGGCCGATCTCATTCCCGGACGGCTATGCGCTCACCGTCGATGTCGTCTCCGCGAGCCGCAAGGCCGACGGCGCGCGCGCAGCCGACGGGCAGCCCGCCTTCCGGTCCGTCGCAACCGTCGGATGGACACTTGAGCGCCACGGCGCCGTCATCGGCCGCGAGACCGGGCACACCGTCTATCGCGATGCGCGCCCCCCGGCGGAGACCGGTCTCGGGGCCGTCCGGCTCATGTGCGAGATGATCGACTACCGCTATGCCCGCTATCGCAGCGGCGACACGCAGATCATCCATCCGCTGATCTCGCGCGGCCTCCTGAGCGACGTCCAGATCTGGTTTCCGGCCGTTTCTGGCGCAGCGCCCGGGGAGGGCCGCGCGCCGGTTGTCCTCAAGGTCTTTCCGCTGCTTTCATGGGTCTGGATCGGCCTTGCCGCGGCGGGTGCCGGCGCGCTCTGGTTCTTCATCGCCGAAATGGCCAGGCGCCGGCGGCGGCGCGTCACTCGCTTGTGACCGGCCGGAGGCTGATCCGCTCGCCGGGCTCCAGAAGCCGGCGCGCGCCGAGCCAGGCAACAGCCGTATCGAGGGCCCCCGGGGATACGCCGAGCACCTGACGCGCCGCCTCCAGGGCCGCCCCCGCCGGCTCGCCCTGCCGGTCCTTCAGAAGGTCGCAAAGCGCGGCGATCTCCACCCCGTCGATCATCCAGATACCACGGGGCTGGTCGGGGGTGACGCAGACACGGCGCTCCACGATAAGCCCGTGCCAGTTGACGGGCCGCCGCACAATGCGCGCCTCGCCAAAGCCCACCGCCTCGTGAGCCGGCTCGCC